>ENA-UOOD01000273-UOOD01000273.1-human-gut-metagenome-genome-assembly--contig:-CS67-NODE-273-length-66560-cov-17.833892_pt1 | contig 66560 bp, 64 predicted proteins | sample MGYA00242464_ERZ724011 | MGnify/ENA metagenome assembly ERZ724011 | reverse complement strand
CCGTTGTTCCGTGTCAGTGGTGGCGCATTATAGGGAGTTATTCCGGCCTGACAAGCAAAAAATATAAAAACTTTATTGTTCGCTCATTTTTCAGGCAAAACATCTTTAATATAGTCTTTTCCGTCTAACTTATAGACAAAAACGAGCCCCGAAGGCTCGTTTTATCATTACTGGACGGCGACGATCCGGTCTTCATTAACTTCCAGGCGAATAACTTTACCCGGAACCAATTCACCAGACAGTATTTGCTGTGCCAGCGGGTTTTCGATCTGCTGCTGGATAGCACGTTTCAGAGGACGTGCACCATAGACCGGATCGTAACCGTTCTCGCTCAGCAGTTTCAGCGCCTCGTCAGAAATGTGGATTTCATAACCACGTTCTTCCAGACGTTTGTACAGACGTTTCAACTGAATCTGCGCAATCGACGCAATGTGCTGTTCACCCAGCGGATGGAAGACCACCACTTCATCGATACGGTTAATGAATTCCGGACGGAAGTTATGGCTTACCACACCGAGCACCAGCTCTTTCATGTGCGCATAATCCAGTTCACCAAAACGTTCCTGAATCAGATCGGAACCGAGGTTAGAGGTCATAATGACGACCGTATTACGGAAGTCGACCGTTCTCCCCTGCCCGTCAGTCAGACGCCCATCATCCAGTACCTGCAACAGAATGTTGAAGACATCCGGATGCGCTTTTTCCACTTCATCCAGCAGGATGACGGAATACGGACGACGACGCACCGCTTCGGTCAGATAGCCACCTTCTTCATAACCAACATATCCCGGAGGCGCACCAACCAGACGAGACACCGAGTGTTTCTCCATAAACTCGGACATATCGATACGGACCATCGCCTCGTCGCTATCAAACATAAAGTTCGCCAGCGCCTTACAAAGCTCTGTTTTCCCCACACCCGTTGGGCCGAGAAACAGGAATGAACCAATCGGGCGATTTGGATCCGCCAGCCCCGCACGGCTACGACGAATAGCGTTAGATACCGCATCAACCGCTTCGTTCTGACCAATAACGCGATGGTGCAGTTCTTGCTCCATACGCAGCAGTTTTTCGCGCTCGCTTTCCATCATGCGAGAAACAGGGATCCCCGTCCAACGCGCCAGCACTTCAGCAATTTCGGCATCGGTCACTTTATTACGCAACAGACGCATAGTTTTGCCTTCGAGCTGCGTTGCGGCTTCCAGTTGCTTTTCCAGTTCCGGGATTTTGCCGTATTGCAGTTCAGACATCCGCGCCAGGTCACCCACACGGCGAGCCTGTTCAATAGCAATTTTTGCCTGTTCCAGTTCCGCTTTAATGGTCTGTGTACCAGAAAGCGATGCTTTCTCTGCTTTCCACTCTTCTTCTAACTCGGAGTACTGACGTTCTTTGTCGCTCAGTTCTTCGTTGAGCATATCCAGGCGTTTTTTACTGGCTTCATCAGACTCTTTCATTAACGCCTGTTGTTCCAGTTTAAGCTGGATGATACGACGATCGAGTCGGTCGAGTTCTTCTGGTTTTGAGTCAATCTGCATACGAATGCTGGATGCTGCTTCATCGATCAGGTCGATGGCTTTATCCGGCAGCTGACGGTCAGCAATGTAGCGATGAGACAACGTCGCAGCTGCAACAATTGCCGGGTCAGTAATTTGCACATGGTGGTGCAGTTCGTAACGTTCTTTTAAGCCACGCAGAATAGCAATGGTGTCTTCAACAGAAGGCTCGGCAACAAACACTTTCTGGAAACGACGCTCCAGCGCAGCATCTTTTTCGATGTACTGGCGATATTCGTCAAGCGTCGTGGCACCTACGCAGTGCAATTCACCACGCGCCAGCGCCGGTTTCAGCATGTTTCCGGCGTCCATTGCGCCATCGGCTTTACCCGCGCCGACCATGGTATGTAATTCGTCGATAAACAGGATGACGTTGCCTTCCTGTTTAGCAAGATCGTTAAGTACGCCTTTTAAACGTTCTTCAAACTCACCGCGATATTTCGCCCCAGCCACCAGCGCGCCCATATCCAGCGCCAGTACGCGGCGGCCTTTCAACCCTTCGGGCACTTCGCCGTTGATAATACGCTGCGCCAGACCTTCAACGATGGCAGTTTTACCGACGCCGGGTTCACCAATCAATACCGGGTTATTTTTAGTACGACGTTGCAGCACCTGAATGGTACGGCGAATTTCTTCATCACGACCAATCACCGGATCGAGTTTGCCTTGTTCGGCTCGTTCGGTAAGGTCGATGGTATATTTTTTCAAAGCCTGACGTTGGTCTTCAGCACCTTGATCGCTCACGCTTTCACCTCCACGCATTTGTTCAATCGCTTGAGTAATGTTGGCGGTGGTCGCCCCTGCTGCTTTCAGGATGTCGGCCAGCGTGCCGCGAGACTCAAGTGCCGCCAGAACGAACAGTTCTGACGAGATAAAGTTATCACCACGTTTTTGCGCCAGCTTGTCGCAAAGATTAAGAACGCGCACCAGATCCTGTGATGGCTGGACATCACCACCAGTACCTTCAACCTGTGGTAAACGATTTAATGCCTGATTGATATCTGTGCGCAACTGGCCAGCATTAATGCCAGCGGATGTTAATAAAGGACTAACCGAACCCCCTTCCTGATTCAGCAGGGCGCTCATTAAATGAAGTGGTTCGATGAATTGGTTGTCGTGCCCGAGTGCAAGTGATTGGGCATCGGCAAGAGCAAGCTGGAATTTATTAGTAAGACGATCCAGACGCATAACTCCTCCCATAACGGATCAAAGTTGCTACTGGAGATTAAATGAGGTCATCCCTCAATTATTCAAGGTTATTGACCAGATTAATGTGAAAAGAAAATCACGCGTACCGGATCGTCTTGATTCTTTAGGTTATATCAGCCAAATGAAACTTGCCATACGACCGGTGGTCTTGTCGCGACGATAAGAGAAGAAAGTCTCATTTTCCGTATATGTACAACGGTCGCCGCCGAAAATTTGTTCAACACCAACGCTCGCCAGACGCTGCCGGGCAAGCTGATAAATATCCGCCAGATACTTATCACCATGCTGAATGAAAGCTGTACTCGCTTTGGCGTCTACTGCCATAAACGCCTCGCGAACCTCCGCCCCCACTTCGAACGCACGTGGCCCAATTGCCGGCCCTAACCAGGCGAGAATATTTTCCGGATTATCAGCAAAACAGGAAACCGTCTCTTCCAACACGCCTGCGCACAGTCCACGCCAGCCAGCATGAGCGGCGGCGACCTCCGTTCCCGCACGATTGCAAAACAGCACGGGCAGGCAGTCGGCAGTCATCACTGCGCAAACCGTGCCAGGCGTATTGCTATAAGAGGCATCTGCTCGTTTTGAGGCATAAGGTTCGCCAATAAGCTTAAGCACGTCTTTGCCGTGTACCTGCTCAAGCCAGACCGGTTTAGAAGGCAAATTGCCCGCAGCAAAAAGTCGCTTGCGATTCTCCCCAACGTGATCTGGGTTATCGCCACAATGGGCACCGAGGTTGAGCGAGTCATACGGGGGTAAGCTCACACCGCCGATACGGGTAGAGCTACAAGCCGCAACACCTTTTGGCAGCGGCCACTGCGGGACAATCAGCTTACTCATAACCAGTCCACTTCATCCTTATGCTCTTCGAAATCGGCGCGCATCTCCTCAATCAGCTCCACCATATCTTGTGGAATAGGCGCATGCCATTCCATTTCGATGCCGGAGATCGGGTGATAAAGACGCAGCATGGTTGCATGAAGCGCCTGACGGTCAAACTTACGCAGCGTGGAGATAAACGCTTCCGAAGCACCTTTTGGCGGACGCGGACGTCCACCATAAACCGGATCGCCCACCAGCGGATGAGTGATATGGGCCATATGCACGCGGATCTGGTGCGTACGTCCGGTTTCCAGACGCAACCGCAGACGCGTGTGCACACGGAAGTGTTCCATGATGCGATAGTGAGTGACCGCCGGTTTACCCATGGGATGTACCGCCATGTGAGTACGTTTGGTCGGGTGGCGGCTGATTGGTTCATCTACTGTACCGCCAGCGGTCATATGACCAATTGCCACCGCTTCATACTCACGTGTAATTTCACGCCGTTGCAAAGATTCGACTAAACGCGTCTGAGCCGGAACGGTTTTTGCCACAACCATCAGGCCAGTGGTGTCTTTATCCAGACGATGGACAATGCCCGCACGCGGTACATCGGCAATGGGCGGATAATAATGAAGCAATGCATTCAGTACCGTGCCATCCGGGTTACCCGCGCCAGGATGTACCACCAGGTCGCGCGGTTTATTAATAACGATGATATCTTCATCTTCATAGACGATATCCAGCGGGATATCCTGCGGTTCAAAACGCGCTTCTTCTTCAATCTCAGCGTTGATGGCAACCTGCTCGCCACCCAATACTTTTTCTTTCGGCTTATCACACACTTTGCCGTTAACCAGCACACGCTGGTCGAGGATCCATTCTTTTATCCGCGAACGTGAATAATCCGGGAACATTTCGGCCAAAGCCTGATCTAAGCGTTGACCGAGTTGGTTTTCGGACACCGTTGCAGTGAGCTGTACTCGTTGTGCCATATATACTGCTTCTTCGTTTATCGTTGGGGTTTTACGGCTTTGCCGTTTAATATAGTGTGCTATTGTAGCTGGTCTTAACCGGGAGCAGGAACAGAGAATCTCCCGTATTACATTTTGAGGAAAGTCAAAACGTCATGACGCGCATGAAATATCTGGTGGCAGCCGCCACACTAAGCCTGTTTTTGGCGGGTTGCTCGGGGTCAAAGGAAGAAGTACCTGATAATCCGCCAAATGAAATTTACGCGACTGCACAACAAAAGCTGCAGGACGGTAACTGGAGACAGGCAATAACGCAACTGGAAGCGTTAGATAATCGCTATCCGTTTGGTCCGTATTCGCAGCAGGTGCAGCTGGATCTCATCTACGCCTACTATAAAAACGCCGATTTGCCGTTAGCACAGGCTGCCATCGATCGTTTTATTCGCCTTAACCCGACCCATCCGAATATCGATTATGTCATGTACATGCGTGGCCTGACCAATATGGCGCTCGATGACAGTGCACTGCAAGGGTTCTTTGGCGTCGACCGTAGCGATCGCGATCCTCAACATGCACGAGCTGCGTTTAGTGACTTTTCCAAACTGGTGCGCGGCTATCCGAACAGTCAGTACACCACCGATGCCACCAAACGTCTGGTATTCCTGAAAGATCGTCTGGCGAAATATGAATACTCCGTTGCCGAGTATTATACAGAACGTGGTGCATGGGTTGCTGTCGTTAACCGCGTAGAAGGCATGTTGCGCGACTATCCGGATACCCAGGCTACGCGTGATGCGCTGCCGCTGATGGAAAATGCATACCGTCAGATGCAGATGAATGCGCAAGCTGAAAAAGTAGCGAAAATCATCGCCGCAAACAGCAGCAATACATAACAGAAACCTGAAACACAAAACGGCAGCCTTGAGCTGCCGTTTTTTTATTCTGTTAGTTGTGAAACTGAAGCGATTTAGTCACTATCGATCTCATCAAATATGGCCCGCTTTGAGATATTCCTCAAGTAAAAAAACACCTCTTCCTGCGATTTCTCACAAAAAAGATTCGTTGACAAAAAGTGACAAAATTATGAGATTTCCATCACACATTTTGACATCAGGAACGTTATGCTGAATTCACCAAGACGGGAAGACAAGAGGTAAAATTTATGACAATGAACATTACCAGCAAACAAATGGAAATTACTCCGGCCATCCGCCAACATGTCGCAGACCGTCTCGCCAAACTGGAAAAATGGCAAACACATCTGATTAATCCACATATCATTCTGTCCAAAGAGCCACAAGGGTTTGTTGCTGACGCCACAATCAATACACCTAACGGCGTTCTGGTTGCCAGTGGTAAACATGAAGATATGTACACCGCAATTAACGAATTGATCAACAAGCTGGAACGGCAGCTCAATAAACTGCAGCACAAAGGCGAAGCACGTCGTGCCGCAACATCGGTGAAAGACGCCAACTTCGTCGAAGAAGTTGAAGAAGAGTAGTCCTTTATATTGAGTGTATCGCCAACGCGCCTTCGGGCGCGTTTTTTGTTGACAGCGTGAAAACAGTACGGGTACTGTACTAAAGTCACTTAAGGAAACAAACATGAAACACACACCGTTTTTCTTCGCATTCTTTTTTACCTTCCCCTGAATGGGAGGCGTTTCGTCGTGTGAAACAGAATGCGAAGACGAACAATAAGGCCTCCCAAATCGGGGGGCCTTTTTTATTGATAACAAAAAGGCAACACTATGACATCGGAAAACCCGTTACTGGCGCTGCGAGAAAAAATCAGCGCGCTGGATGAAAAATTATTAGCATTACTGGCAGAGCGACGCGAACTGGTCGTCGAGGTGGGAAAAGCCAAACTGCTTTCGCATCGCCCGGTACGTGATATTGATCGTGAACGCGATTTGCTGGAAAGATTAATTACGCTCGGTAAAGCGCACCATCTGGACGCCCATTACATTACTCGCCTGTTCCAGCTCATCATTGAAGATTCCGTATTAACTCAGCAGGCTTTACTCCAGCAACATCTCAATAAAATTAATCCGCACTCAGCACGCATCGCTTTTCTCGGCCCCAAAGGTTCTTATTCCCATCTTGCGGCGCGCCAGTATGCTGCCCGTCACTTTGAGCAATTCATTGAAAGTGGCTGCGCCAAATTTGCCGATATTTTTAATCAGGTGGAAACCGGCCAGGCCGACTATGCCGTCGTACCGATTGAAAATACCAGCTCCGGTGCCATAAACGACGTTTACGATCTGCTGCAACATACCAGTTTGTCGATTGTTGGCGAGATGACGTTAACTATCGATCATTGTTTGTTGGTCTCCGGCACTACTGATTTATCCACCATCAATACGGTCTACAGCCATCCGCAGCCGTTCCAGCAATGCAGCAAATTCCTTAATCGTTATCCGCACTGGAAGATTGAATATACCGAAAGTACGTCTGCGGCAATGGAAAAGGTTGCACAGGCAAAATCACCGCATGTTGCTGCGTTGGGAAGCGAAGCTGGCGGCACTTTGTACGGTTTGCAGGTACTGGAGCGTATTGAAGCGAATCAGCGACAAAACTTCACCCGATTTGTGGTGTTGGCACGTAAAGCCATTAACGTTTCTGACCAGGTTCCGGCGAAAACGACGTTGTTAATGGCGACCGGACAACAAGCTGGTGCACTGGTTGAAGCGTTGCTGGTACTGCGCAACCACAGTCTAATTATGACCCGTCTGGAATCACGTCCGATTCACGGTAATCCGTGGGAAGAGATGTTTTATCTGGATATTCAGGCCAATCTTGAATCAGCGGAAATGCAAAAAGCATTGAAAGAGTTAGGGGAAATCACCCGTTCGATGAAGGTATTGGGCTGTTACCCAAGTGAGAACGTAGTGCCTGTTGATCCAACCTGATGAAAAAGTGCCGGATGATGTGAATCATCCGGCACTGGATTATTACTGGCGATTGTCATTCGCCTGACGCAATAACACGCGGCTTTCACTCTGAAAACGCTGTGCGTAATCGCCGAACCAGTGCTCCACCTTGCGGAAACTGTCAATAAACGCCTGCTTATCGCCCTGCTCCAGCAACTCAATCGCCTCGCCGAAACGCTTATAGTAACGTTTGATTAACGCCAGATTACGCTCTGACGACATAATAATGTCGGCATAAAGCTGCGGATCCTGAGCAAACAGTCGCCCGACCATCGCCAGCTCAAGGCGGTAAATCGGCGAAGAGAGCGCCAGTAGTTGCTCAAGCTGAACATTTTCTTCTGCCAGGTGCAGCCCATAAGCAAAAGTAGCAAAGTGGCGCAGAGCCTGAATAAACGCCATATTCTGATCGTGCTCGACAGCGCTAATACGATGCAACCGAGCGCCCCAGACCTGAATTTGCTCCAGAAACCATTGGTATGCTTCCGGCTTACGTCCATCACACCAGACCACAACTTGCTTTGCCAGGCTACCGCTGTCCGGGCCGAACATCGGGTGTAACCCCAGCACCGGGCCATCGTGCGCCGCCAGCATGGCCTGTAATGGTCCATTTTTCACCGATGCCAGATCAACCAGAATACAATCTTTCGGTAAAGGCGGTAATTTGCCGATAACTTGCTCAGTAACGTGGATGGGCACACTAACAATCACCATTCCGGCATCGGCAACAATATCAGCCGCTCGATCCCAGTCATGTTGCTCCAGAATCCGCACCTGATAACCCGAGAGTGTTAGCATCTTCTCGAACAGACGTCCCATCTGACCGCCACCACCGACGATAACCACCGGGCGCAGTGACGGACAAAGCGTTTTAAATCCTTTGTCGTTTTCACTGGAGTAAGATTCACGCATCACCCGACGCAAAACATCCTCAATCAGATCTGGCGGTACACCCAGAGCTTCCGCCTCTGCACGACGCGAGGCCAACATAGATGCCTCGCGCTCCGGAACATAAATAGGCAGTCCAAAGCGGCTTTTCACCTCGCCCACTTCAGCAACCAGTTCCAGACGCTTCGCTAATAAATTCAGCAGCGCTTTATCGACTTCATCAATTTGATCGCGTAATGCGGTCAATTCAGCAACCATAATAAACCTCTTAAGCCACGCGAGCCGTCAGCTGCCCGTTCAGATCCTGATGAATTTCACGCAGCAAGGCATCGGTCATTTCCCAGCTAATGCAGGCATCGGTTACGGATACACCGTATTTCATTTCACTGCGCGGTTGCTCGGAAGACTGATTGCCCTCGTGGATATTACTTTCGATCATCAGACCAATAATTGAGCGATTGCCATCTTTGATTTGAGCAACCACGGATTCTGCCACCGCAGGCTGACGGCGATAATCTTTATTGGAATTACCGTGGCTGCAATCTACCATCAGAGACGGGCGCAGTCCCGCCTGTTCCATCTCTTTTTCACATTGCGCAACATCCGCAGGGCTATAGTTTGGCGCTTTACCACCGCGCAGGATCACATGCCCGTCCGGATTCCCCTGAGTTTGTAGCAACGCAACCTGCCCTGCCTGGTTAATGCCAACAAAACGGTGCGGCTGGGCGGCGGCGCGCATAGCGTTAATTGCCGTTGCCAGACTGCCATCGGTGCCGTTTTTAAAACCAACCGGCATGGAAAGCCCGGAGGCCATTTCACGGTGAGTTTGCGATTCCGTTGTACGAGCACCAATTGCTGACCAGCTAAACAGATCGCCCAGGTATTGCGGGCTATTCGGATCTAACGCTTCCGTCGCCAGTGGCAGTCCCATATTCACCAGCTCAAGCAGCAATTTACGCGCGATCTGCAGCCCGGCTTCTACATCAAAAGAGCCATCCATATGGGGATCGTTAATTAACCCTTTCCAGCCGACAGTGGTACGGGGTTTTTCAAAATAGACGCGCATTACCAGATAGAGGCTATCGCTGACCTCTGCGGCAAGGGCTTTAAATCGACGAGCATATTCCAGAGCAGTTTCCGGATCATGAATGGAACAAGGACCACATACTACCAGCAGACGAGGATCGCGCCCGGCGATAATATCTGAAATGGTTTTACGCGAGTCAGCAATCTGGGCTTCTTGTTGCAGGCTTAATGGAAAAGCGGCCTTCAGTTGTTCCGGAGTCATTAAAACCTGTTCGTCGGTAATATGTACGTTATTCAGCGCGTCTTTTTGCATGATGGCGATCCTGTTTATGCTCGTTTGCGATAGTTGATCCTCAGCGAGGATGACGTAACGATAACACATAAAGTAAAGTTTTCAATCCATATTTCGTACACATTTCTTTACGTAAGCAATTTATTCGCGCTTTTTACCCTTATTTCTGTATATATAAATTTACACCATCTTTAAAAACAATCCGCTATGCTTTGAAAAAGGAGAAAGAAATGATGAAAAAATTTATCGCCCCCTTGTTGGCTTTACTGGTTAGCGGATGTCAGATTGATCCTTATACTCACGCGCCAACCTTGACCAGCACCGACTGGTATGATGTTGGTATGGAAGATGCGATATCGGGCAGCGCCATTAAAGATGACGATGCATTTAGCGATTCACAGGCGGATCGCGGTCTATACCTTAAAGGATATGCCGAAGGGCAAAAGAAAACTTGCCAGACCGATTTTACTTATGCCCGGGGGCTTTCTGGTAAAAGCTTTCCTGCCAGCTGCAATAATGTTGAAAATGCCAGCCAACTGCATGAAGTATGGCGAAAAGGGGCTGATGAAAATGCCAGCACAATACGATTAAATTAATTACCCCCAAAATAAATTAAGCATGAGATTTTACTCATTATGTTTTATTTCTCACATTGATGACGACCGCATGAAAGGATGATATTTTAATGAGCATTCTGAAAAAATATCGATGCATTTCGAGCGAAGATGGTGAGGATCCCTGAATGCGTTTTTCTCACCGACTGTTCTTACTGCTGATTCTCCTGCTGACGGGAGCACCAATACTCGCTCAGGAACCTTCTGACGTTGCGAAAAACGTGCGTATGATGGTTTCCGGTATTGTCAGTTACACCCGCTGGCCTGGGCTATCAGGGCCACCAAAGTTATGTATCTTTTCATCTTCACGTTTTAGTACCGCCTTACAAGAAAATGCTGCTACATCTTTACCTTATCTGCCTGTCATCATTCATACTCAACAAGAGGCGATAATTTCAGGCTGCAATGGTTTTTATTTTGGCAACGAGTCACCGACATTCCAGATGGAATTAACCGAACAATATCCGTCAAAGGCGTTATTATTAATTGCCGAACAAAATACCGAGTGCATTATTGGTAGCGCCTTTTGTCTGATCATCCACAATAATGACGTCAGATTTGCCGTAAACCTGGATGCCTTATCGCGTAGCGGTGTAAAGGTCAACCCGGATGTCTTAATGCTCGCACGGAAGAAAAATGATGGATAACGATAATTCTCTTCATAAGCGCCCCACGTTTAAAAGAGCATTACGCAACATCAGCATGACCAGCATATTTATCACTATGACGCTGATCTGGCTGCTGCTTTCCGTGACGTCAGTGCTAACCCTGAAACAATACGCGCAAAAAAACCTGGCACTGACAGCAGCAACAATGACTTACAGTCTGGAAGCAGCTGTCGTTTTTGCCGATGGCCCTGCAGCAACTGAAACACTGGCAGCGCTGGGCCAGCAAGGCCAATTTTCAACTGCAGAAGTGCGTGATAAGCAGCAAAATATTCTGGCATCCTGGCATTACACCCATAAGGAACCAGGCGATACTTTCAGCAATTTCATAAGCCACTGGCTCTTCCCTGCCCCCATCATTCAGCCGATTCGTCACAATAGTGAAACCATTGGCGAAGTACGCTTAACTGCTCGCGACAGTTCAATCAGCCATTTTATCTGGTTTTCGCTCGCTGTCCTGACCGGTTGTATTCTGCTGGCATCAGGCATCGCAATTACCCTCACCCGCCATTTGCACAATGGCCTGGTGGAAGCGCTGAAAAATATCACCGATGTCGTACATGATGTGCGTTCTAACCGCAATTTTTCCCGACGAGTTTCGGAAGAACGTATCGCTGAGTTTCACCGCTTCGCTCTCGACTTCAACAGTCTGCTGGATGAAATGGAAGAGTGGCAGCTTCGTTTACAGGCCAAAAATGCGCAGCTTCTACGTACCGCGCTACATGACCCATTAACCGGGCTGGCTAACCGCGCAGCGTTTCGTAGCGGCATCAACACGTTGATGAACAATTCCGATGCCCGAAAAACGTCGGCGTTACTATTTCTTGATGGCGATAATTTCAAATATATCAATGATACCTGGGGTCATGCGACGGGCGATAGAGTCTTGATTGAAATAGCAAAACGGTTAGCTGAATTTGGCGGGCTGCGACATAAAGCATACCGCCTGGGCGGCGATGAATTCGCTATGGTGCTCTATGATGTACAGTCGGAATCTGAAGTGCAGCAGATATGCTCAGCACTGACACAAATTTTTAATCTCCCGTTTGATCTTCATAATGGCCATCAAACTACCATGACATTAAGCATTGGTTACGCGATGACCATTGAGCACGCCTCTGCGGAAAATTTACAAGAGCTTGCCGATCACAATATGTATCAGGCCAAACACCAGCGTGCCGAAAAACTGGTGAGATAACAAGGATATATCGATATGATAAAGCACCTGCTAGCCCCCCTGATTTTCACCTCGCTAATACTTACTGGCTGCCAGTCCCCTCAGGGAAAGTTTACTCCTGAGCAAGTCGCCGCTATGCAATCTTATGGATTTACTGAATCCGCCGGCGACTGGTCGCTGGGCTTATCAGATGCCATTCTGTTCGCAAAAAATGACTACAAATTGCTCCCGGAAAGCCAGCAACAAATCCAAACCATGGCAGCCAAATTGGCCTCGACAGGGCTAACACATGCCCGTATGGATGGACACACCGACAACTATGGTGAAGACAGTTACAACGAAGTCTTATCATTAAAACGGGCGAATGTCGTGGCCGATGCATGGGCTATGGGTGGACAAATTCCGCGCAGCAATCTCATCACACAGGGTTTAGGAAAAAAATATCCCATAGCCAGTAACAAGACCGCCCAGGGCCGCGCCGAAAACCGCCGCGTCGCAGTGGTGATTACAACCCCTTAAAACACGAGCAAACAGACAAAAAAAGGGCCAGCCAATTGGCCAGCCCTTCTTAACAGGATGTCGCTTAAGCGAAATCTTAGTTAAGACGCTCTTTGATACGAGCAGCCTTACCAGTACGCTCACGCAGGTAGTACAGTTTAGCTTTACGAACAGCACCACGACGTTTGACAGAAATGCTGTCAACTACCGGAGAGTGAGTCTGGAAGACACGCTCAACGCCTTCGCCGTTGGAAATTTTACGAACAGTGAATGCAGAGTGCAGACCGCGGTTACGAATTGCGATAACCACGCCCTCGAATGCCTGCAGACGTTTTTTGGAACCTTCAACAACCCATACTTTCACTTCCACGGTATCACCCGGACGGAAGGAAGGTACGTCCTGCTTCATCTGCTCTTGTTCAAGTTGCTTAATAATGTTGCTCATAATTTAATCTCTTATCCTGGGTAAACTGATATCTCGGGGGCTTACGCCATCCCATCATGTTTATGTTGCTGTTGTGCGTGTTCCGTTTTGAACTCCGCCAGCAACCTTGCTTGCTCTTCAGTCAGAGCCAGGTTTTCCAGAAGTTCAGGTCTTCTAAGCCAGGTACGGCCCAGCGACTGTTTCAAACGCCAGCGACGTATCTCGGCATGGTTGCCCGACAGTAACACTGGCGGAACTTCCATCCCTTCTAACACCTCAGGCCGCGTATAGTGCGGGCAATCCAGCAATCCTTCAGCAAAGGAGTCTTCCGTTGCCGAGGCCTCATGTCCCAGTACTCCCGGAATAAACCGGGAAACGGAGTCAATCAGCGTCATTGCTGGTAACTCACCACCACTGAGAACGTAATCGCCGATTGACCATTCTTCATCAATTTCGGTTTGGATCACGCGCTCATCTATACCTTCGTAGCGACCGCACACCAGAATCAATTTTTGATTCGTTGCCAGCTCGCTGACGCCCGCTTGATCAAGCTTGCGTCCCTGTGGTGACAGATAAATCACCTTTGCGCCTTCACCCGCCGCGGCTTTTGCTGCATGAATGGCGTCCCGCAAGGGTTGCACCATCATTAACATCCCCGGTCCGCCGCCGTAAGGACGATCGTCCACGGTACGGTGCCGGTCATACGTGAAGTCGCGAGGACTCCAGCTCTGGATGCTCAGCAGGCCATTTTTAACTGCCCGGCCAGTTACCCCGTAATCGGTAATTGCGCGGAACATTTCAGGAAACAGGCTAATTATGCCAATCCACATAGCGCCGTCTTTTACCGTTTATCCGGTGGTTTAAAAACCAGGATCCCAATCTACTTCGATTGAACGAGTAGTGAGATCGACTTTCTTGATAACCTGCCCATCGAGGAACGGTACGAGACGTTCCTTGATACCAAACGCATCTTTCAGGTTTGCCTTAATGACGAGAACGTCATTAGATCCGGTTTCCATCATATCTACGACTTTACCGAGATCGTAGCCTTCAGTGGTTACTACCTGGCAGCCCATCAGGTCTTTCCAGTAATAGTCACCCTCTTCAAGCTGAGGCAACTGCGATGAATCCACGACAATTTCACAATTCGTCAGCAGGTTCGCCGCATCACGATCGTCAACGCCTTTCAGCTTGATGATCATGTCCTGATTGTGGTGCTTCCAGCTTTCCAGCTGGACTTGCTGCCACTGACCCGCCTTCTGGATAAACCAGGGCTGATAGTCAAAAATGCTTTCGGCGTCTTCGGTGGAAGAAAACACTCTGAGCCACCCACGAATACCGTAAGACGAACCCATTTTTCCCAAAACGATGGGATCAACAGGTGCTTGCGCGGTGAGTTGTTTGCTCATCATGACCACCGTGACAGATTAAGCTGCTTTGTTTACTTCTTTGATCAGCGCAGCAACGCGATCAGAAATAGTTGCGCCCTGGCCAACCCAGTGAGCGATGCGATCCAGATCCAGGCGAGTGCCTTCTTCTTTTTCGCTAGCGATTGGGTTGAAGAAACCAACGCGCTCGATGAAGCGACCGTTGCGTGCATTACGGCTGTCAGCGACAACAACCTGGTAGAACGGACGCTTTTTAGCGCCGTGACGTGCTAAACGAATAGTTACCATAACATCCTCTTGTGTGAATAAAACAACCGGACCCCATCGAGGAACGGAGTCCGGTGTCATATTAAAAGCCCGAAAATTTTACTGATTTCTGGAGAAAATGCAATCAGCAGTTAATAACTCTGTCGCATAAGGTCATTTAGCGACCAGGAAATCCCGGCGGCATCATCCCTTTCATGCTTCTCATCATCTTCGCCATCCCGCCCTTCTTCATTTTCTTCATCATGCGCTGCATGTCGTCGAACTGTTTCAGAAGACGGTTAACGTCCTGCACCTGCATACCGCAACCGGCAGCGATACGACGCTTACGCGAACCTTTGATGATTTCTGGCTTAGCGCGCTCTTTCATCGTCATCGAGTTGATGATGGCTTCCATACGCACCAGCACTTTATCGTCCATCTGTGACTTGACGTTATCCGGGATCTGCCCCATGCCCGGCAGCTTGCCCATCAGGCTAGCCATGCCGCCCATATTTTTCATCTGGCGCAGCTGCTCAAGAAAGTCGTTGAGATCGAAGCCGTCGCCTTTTTTCAGCTTGCTGGCTAATTTCTCAGCTTGCGCGCGGTCAACTTTGCTTTCGATATCTTCGATCAGTGACAGTACGTCGCCCATGCCGAGAATACGGGAGGCAATACGGTCCGGATGGAATGGCTCCAGCGCCTCGGTTTTCTCGCCAACACCGAGGAACTTGATCGGTTTGCCAGTGATGTGACGAATAGAGAGCGCCGCACCGCCGCGGGCATCGCCGTCCACTTTGGTCAACACTACACCGGTAAGCGGTAACGCTTCATTGAATGCTTTTGCCGTATTGGCCGCATCCTGACCGGTCATGGCATCGACCACAAATAGGGTTTCAACCGGATTAATCGACGCATGGACTTGTTTGATCTCGTCCATCATCGCTTCGTCAACGTGCAGACGACCGGCAGTATCCACCAGCAGCACGTCGTAGAATTTCAGTTTGGCTTCTTTCAGCGCCGCGTTAACGATATCTACCGGCTTCTGACCAACATCAGAAGGGAAGAAATCAACGCCCACCTGCTCTGCCAGCGTCTCAAGCTGTTTGATTGCCGCCGGGCGATAGACGTCGGCAGAAACCACCAGTACTTTCTTCTTGTGCTTCTCGCGCAGGAACTTACCGAGTTTACCAACGCTGGTTGTTTTACCGGCACCTTGCAGGCCCGCCATCAGCACGACCGCAGGCGGTTGCGCAGCCAGGTTCAGGGTCTGGTTCTCTTCGCCCATCGCCGCAACCAGTTCGTTACGGACAATTTTGACGAACTCCTGCCCCGGCGTCAGGCTCTTATTAACTTCATGACCAACCGCTTTCTCTTTTACGCGATTGATAAACTCACGCACTACCGGCAGAGCGACGTCCGCCTCCAGCAGCGCCATGCGCACTTCGCGCAGCGTATCTTTTACGTTGTCTTCAGTGAGGCGTCCACGGCCACTGATATTGCGCAGCGTGCGCGACAAACGATCGGTTAAATTATCAAACATTGTCTCTCGCCTGGGGTGGAAACGGTTGGCCGCAATCGCGACACATCATCAGTATTTTGCCGCAGTATAACATGAAGGCGTCTTTGTTGTTATGCAACGGTTGGAGCAGCGTTCACCTGACGCTATACTGCTTCTCTTTCTTATTTGCTCAAACTGTCGACATTACTATGCCCGTTTTTGCTCTGCTCGCGCTTGTCGCCTACTCCGTCAGTCTTGCGCTGATTGTTCCCGGTCTGCTGCAAAAAAACGGCGGCTGGCGGCGCATGGCTATTATTTCTGCGGTCATCGCGCTGGTCTGCCACGCAATCGCTCTGGAAGCCCGCATCCTGCCCGACGGTGATAGCGGACAAAACCTCAGCCTGCTGAACGTTGGTTCATTGGTCAGTTTGATGATCTGTACGGTAATGACCATTGTGGCTTCTCGCAATCGTGGCTGGTTGTTGCTACCCATTGTCTATGCCTTTGCGCTTATCAACCTGGCGCTGGCGACCTTTATGCCCAATGAATACATCACCCATCTGGAAGCAACGCCGGGGATGCTGGTGCACATTGGCTTATCGCTTTTTTCCTATGCCACGCTAATTATCGCTGCCCTGTACGCGCTGCAACTGGCGTGGATTGATTACCAACTGAAGAACAAGAAGCTGGCGTTTAACCAGGAAATGCCGCCATTGATGAGTATCGAGCGTAAAATGTTCCATATCACGCAGATTGGCGTGGTGCTGCTAACGCTCACTCTTTGCACTGGCCTGTTCTACATGCACAACTTATTTAGCATGGAAAATATCGACAAGGCCGTGCTCTCTATCGTGGCGTGGTTTGTCTATATTGTGCTGCTGTGGGGACATTATCATGAAGGATGGCGTGGACGCCGCGTCGTCTGGTTTAACGTTGCGGGTGCAGTCATTCTGACACTGGCCTACTTCGGCAGCCGAATTTTTCAGCAGTTAATCAGCTAAACCCAGAAAAGGAGTTTCCCCTGGAACACATTTCTACTACTACGTTGATCATTATTCTGATCATCATGGTGGTCATTTCAGCCTATTTTTCCGGGTCCGAAACCGGAATGATGACCCTCAACCGCTATCGTCTGCGGCATATGGCGAAACAGGGTAATCGCTCGGCCAAACGCGTCGAAAAATTGCTGCGTAAGCCAGACCGCCTGATAAGCCTGGTGTTAATCGGCAATAACCTGGTCAATATTCTTGCCTCCGCGCTCGGCACTATTGTGGGGATGCGTTTGTACGGGGATGCGGGCGTGGCAATTGCGACTGGTGTTCTTACTTTTGTCGTACTGGTTTTTGCTGAAGTATTGCCGAAAACCATTGCCGCGCTGTACCCGGAAAAAGTCGCCTATCCAAGTAGTTTTCTGCTGGCACCGCTGCAAATTTTGATGATGCCGCTGGTCTGGTTGCTGAATGCTATTACCCGCATGTTAATGCGCATGATGGGCATCAAAACCGATATCGTGGTTAGTGGCTCTTTAAGCAAAGAAGAATTACGCACCATTGTGCACGAATCGCGGTCACAAATTTCCCGTCGCAATCAGGATATGCTGCTGTCGGTACTCGATCTGGAAAAGATGACCGTCGATGACATCATGGTGCCGCGCAGTGAAATTATCGGTATTGATATCAACGATGACTGGAAATCGATTCTGCGCCAACTCTCCCACTCACCTCACGGGCGCATCGTGCTCTACCGTGATTCGCTGGACGACGCCATCAGTATGCTGCGTGTGCGTGAAGCCTGGCGACTCATGTCGGAGAAAAAAGAGTTCACCAAAGAAACCATGCTACGCGCAGCGGACGAGATCTATTTTGTCCCGGAGGGTACGCCGCTCAGCACACAGTTGGTGAAGTTTCAGCGCAACAAAAAGAAAGTCGGACTGGTCGTCAACGAGTATGGAGACATTCAGGGACTGGTGACGGTCGAAGATATTCTCGAAGAGATTGTCGGCGATTTCACCACGTCGATGTCGCCAACACTTGCCGAAGAGGTCACGCCGCAAAACGACGGTTCGGTGATTATTGATGGCACTGCCAACGTGCGGGAAATCAACAAAGCCTTTAACTGGCATCTACCTGAAGACGATGCCCGCACGGTTAATGGCGTCATTCTTGAGGCACTGGAAGAGATCCCGGTTGCAGGTACTCGCGTGCGTATTGGCGAGTACGATATCGATATTCTCGACGTACAGGACAATATGATTAAGCAGGTAAAAGTTTTTCCTGTAAAACCGCTGCGCGAGAGTGTGGCGGAGTAACGAAAACGGCCCGGCATTCGCATGCTGGGCCGTGATTTATTACGAAAGCAGAAATTAAGCTTTTGCTTTCGCTACAGTAACCATCGCCGCACGAATCGTACGACCGTTCAGCGTATAACCTTTCTGCATAATGCCCAGTACGTTACCTGGCGCAACGTCATCAGATTCCACCATTGCGATGGCCTGATGCACATTTGGGTCCAGTGGGACGTTGGTTTCGGCGATCACTTCAACGCCAAACTTACGCACAACATCCAGCATCGACTTCAGCGTCAGCTCAATACCTTCAACCATCGCGGACATATCCGGGTTAGCTTTATCAGCCACTTCCAGCGCACGATCCAGGCTATCAATCACCGGCAGCAATTCGTTGATGAATTTCTCCAGCGCGAATTTGTGAGCTTTTTCAATATCCAGTTCAGTACGACGACGCAGGTTTTCCATTTCGGCTTTTACGCGCAAAATGCCGTCACGTTCACGGGTCTGGGCTTCAGCCAGCTGAGCTTCGAGATTCGCAATTTTTTCATCGCGCGGATCCACCTGCTCAGCAGAAGCTTCTGGCTCAACTGCCTCAATCTCTTCGTGCTGATCCATGATAATTTCTTCCGGGGCTTGCCCCTCAGGCGTTTTCTGTTCTTTACTACTCATGAATTTCTCCGCGTTTTTTTCGCATTCATCTCGCTAACTTCGCTTATTATGGGGATCAGTTTCAGGGTTTCAAGGGAAGCACTCACATTGTCATCAATCTTCGCAACAAGGACCTCGGAAAAATGAATAATCATTTCAAGTGTATTGGCATTGTGGGACACCCACGGCACCCCACTGCACTGACAACACATGAAATGCTCTACCGCTGGCTGTGCACAAAAGGTTACGAGGTCATCGTTGAGCAACAAATCGCTCACGAACTGCAACTGAAGAATGTGAAAACTGGCACGCTCGCGGAGATTGGGCAACAGGCTGATCTCGCGGTTGTCGTTGGCGGCGACGGTAATATGCTGGGCGCGGCGCGCACGCTCGCCCGCTACGATATTAAAGTTATTGGAATCAACCGTGGCAACCTGGGTTTCCTGACTGACCTTGATCCCGATAACGCCCAGCAACAATTAGCCGATGTGCTGGAAGGCCACTACATCAGCGAGAAACGTTTTTTGCTGGAAGCGCAAGTCTGTCAGCAAGATTGCCAGAAACGCATCAGCACGGCGATTAACGAAGTGGTACTTCATCCTGGCAAAGTAGCGCATATGATTGAGTTCGAAGTGTATATCGACGAGATCTTTGCGTTTTCGCAGCGTTCCGATGGACTGATTATTTCGACGCCAACAGGCTCCACCGCATATTCCCTCTCTGCGGGCGGTCCTATTCTGACACCCTCTCTGGATGCGATTACCCTGGTGCCCATGTTCCCGCATACGTTGTCAGCACGACCACTGGTCATAAACAGCAGCAGCACGATCCGTCTGCGTTTTTCGCATCGCCGTAACGACCTGGAAATCAGTTGCGACAGCCAGATAGCACTGCCGATTCAGGAAGGTGAAGATGTCCTGATTCGTCGCTGTGATTACCATCTGAATCTGATTCATCCGAAAGATTACAGTTATTTCAATACATTAAGCACCAAGCTCGGCTGGTCAAAAAAATTATTCTAATTTTACGCCAGCCTCTTTACTGTATATAAAACCAGTTTATACTGTACACAATAACAGTAATGGTTTTTCATACAGGAAAACAACTATGTTGGCACAACTAACCATCAGCAACTTTGCTATCGTTCGTGAGCTTGAGATTGATTTTCATAGCGGCATGACCGTAATAACTGGCGAGACCGGCGCGGGTAAATCTATTGCAATAGATGCCCTCGGCCTTTGTCTCGGTGGTCGCGCTGAAGCCGACATGGTGCGTACCGGCGCTGCTCGTGCCGACCTGTGCGCCCGTTTTTCTCTGAAAGATACGCCAGCGGCCCTGCGTTGGCTGGAAGAAAACCAGCTTGAAGACGGGCATGAATGTTTGCTTCGTCGCGTAATCAGCAGCGATGGTCGCTCCCGTGGTTTCATCAACGGTACAGCTGTTCCTCTGTCACAACTGCGCGAACTGGGTCAGTTGCTGATTCAGATCCATGGTCAGCACGCTCATCAGTTACTCACCAAACCCGAGCACCAAAAATTCCTGCTTGATGGCTATGCCAATGAAACCTCTCAGCTCCAGGAAATGACCGCACGTTATCAGTTGTGGCATCAAAGCTGCCGTGACCTCGCGCATCATCAGCAGTTAAGTCAGGAACGCGCCGCCCGTGCGGAGCTGCTGCAATACCAATTAAAAGAACTTAACGAATTTAATCCGCAGCCTGGAGAGTTTGAGCAAATCGACGAAGAGTACAAACGTCTGGCGAACAGCGGTCAATTGCTGACCACCAGCCAGAATGCATTGGCATTAATGGCTGACGGTGAAGACGCAAATCTGCAAAGTCAACTTTACACGGCTAAACAACTGGTGAGCGAATTGATTGGCATGGACAGCAAACTGTCCGGCGTACTTGATATGCTGGAAGAGGCTACCATCCAGATTGCTGAAGCCAGTGATGAACTACGCCACTACTGCGATCGTCTGGATCTCGATCCCAACCGACTGTTTGAACTTGAACAGCGCATCTCAAAACAGATTTCGCTGGCACGTAAACATCACGTCAGCCCTGAGGCATTGCCACAGTATTACCAGTCGCTACAGGAAGAACAGCAGCAACTGGACGATCAGGCCGACTCACAAGAAACGCTCGCGCTGGCGGTAACGAAACATCATCAGCAGGCACTGGAAACGGCGCGCGCGTTACACCAGCAACGCCAGCATTATGCAAATGAGTTGGCACAGCTGATCACCGATAGTATGCATGCACTCTCTATGCCACATGGGCAGTTTACGATCGATGTTAAATTTGACGAGCATCACCTGGGCGCTGACGGCGCTGATCGTATTGAGTTTCGGGTAACCACCAACCCAGGTCAGCCAATGCAGCCTATTGCCAAAGTCGCATCCGGTGGTGAGTTGTCCCGCATCGCATTGGCAATCCAGGTCATTACCGCGCGTAAAATGGAAACCCCAGCACTGATTTTTGATGAAGTGGATGTAGGGATTAGCGGCCCAACAGCGGCAGTTGTCGGCAAACTGCTACGTCAACTTGGCGAATCAACTCAGGTGATGTGTGTTACCCACCTGCCACAAGTCGCGGGATATGGTCATCAACACTATTTTGTCAGCAAAGAAACCGATGGTGCGATGACAGAAACGCATATGCAATCCCTGGATAAAAAAGCGCGGTTACAAGAGTTGGCGCGCCTGCTTGGTGGCAGTGAAGTCACACGTAACACACTGGCGAATGCGAAAGAACTGCTTGCGGCGTAAACTTTTTTCCTGCTTCACGGTCAGAGTAAACAGCAAAACGCCGTAAGACCGGAAAGCAAAAGGTTTTAAAGTGATGAAAGGTCTATTATCATCGGCATATTACAGATGAGCCACGTACTGCTCGGGCCCGAAAAGGAATCAAATCACTATGCGCTGTAAAACGCTGACTGCTGCAGCAGCAGTACTATTGATGTTGACCGCAGGCTGTTCCACTCTGGAGCGAGTGGTTTACCGTCCTGACATCAACCAGGGGAACTATCTGACCGCTAACGACGTATCCAAAATACGTGTTGGCATGACGCAACAACAAGTTGCGTACGCATTGGGTACACCGCTGATGTCCGATCCATTTGGTACAAATACCTGGTTCTATGTCTTCCGCCAGCAACCTGGTCATGAAGGTGTAACGCAGCAAACGCTGACGCTGACCTTTAACAGTAGCGGTGTGTTGACCAACATTGATAACAAACCTGCGCTGAGTGGTAACTAATAATAAAGTTGCTCTCAAAGACGTTAAAAAAGGTGCTCAATGAGCACCTTTTTTCTGTCTGTTATTTATTCGCTGATTTTTCTGCTCGTTGCCTGCGAAGCTCTTTCGGATCGGCAATGAGAGGACGATAAATCTCCACCCGATCGCCATCATGCACAATATCGCTGAGTTTTGCCGGACGGCTGTAAATGCCGACTTTGTTTTTAGTTAAATCGATATCGGTACGCAATTCCAGCAAACCACTGGCGCGAATAGCTTCTTCAACCGTCGCGCCCTCCTGCAACGTCACGCGCTGCAGGTACTGCTTCTCAGGTAGCGCATAAGCCACCTCAACGGCAATTTTACCTGGCACTGTAGACCTCTTTTGCACGAACAGTAAAAGCCTGCACCATATTAGCTGCCAGCTCTTTAAACACACGACCAAAGGCGAGTTCAATCAACTTATTGGTAAACTCAAAGTCGAGATGAAACTCAATACGGCACGCGTCCTGGCTCAACGGCGTAAACTTCCAACCGCCTATCAATTTCTTAAACGGTCCATCAACCAGACTCATGAGAATACTTTGATTACTGGTCAACTGGTTGCGGGTTGTAAACGTTTTGCTGATCCCAGCCTTAGACACATCTACCGCAGCGGTCATCTGCCCAGGAGTGGACTCCAGAATCCGGCTTCCAGTGCACCCTGGTAAAAACTGAGGATAAGACTGAACGTCATTCACTAACTGATACATTTGCTCCGCGCTGTAGGGTACCAGTGCGGTCCGGCTAATCTGAGGCATAACAATTTCCATCAACAAAAATCCAACAAATAATATCATTTATCCTGCTGTAAAAAAAACGCTATCCCGGCGCTGGGTAACATCGGGATCATGCTAAGATAGAGCCTTGTCCCCCGCAGGATTGATATGGGGTGTTTTCGATTTCAGATTACCGATGATTCACGACGCTTATGACGAAGAAAAAAGCACATAAACCTGGTTCAGCGACCATCGCGCTTAACAAGCGCGCCCGTCACGAATACTTTATCGAAGAAGAGTTCGAAGCGGGACTTGCCCTGCAAGGCTGGGAGGTTAAATCCCTGCGTGCAGGAAAAGCCAATATCAGCGACAGCTACGTCCTTCTGCGTGACGGAGAGGCATTTCTGTTTGGCGCTAACATCACGCCAATGGCTGTGGCCTCCACGCATGTGGTGTGCGATCCTACCCGTACCCGCAAGTTACTTCTCAACCAGCGCGAACTGGACTCATTGTACGGTCGCGTCAATCGAGAAGGCTATACCGTAGTGGCGCTCTCCCTGTACTGGAAAAATGCCTGGTGCAAAGTGAAAATCGGCGTCGCCAAAGGTAAGAAACAGCACGATAAACGTTCAGATATCAAAGAACGCGAATGGCAGGTGGATAAAGCGCGTATCATGAAAAACGCCCACCGTTAAACCTATATAAGCGATACTAATCAAATCCTCACCGCGCCTCCCTATCCGGTGGCGCGAATGAACATCTTGTCGACTGTCAAATCTGACACAGATGTAGCCATCCCATTGCTTAATCGAAAAAAAATCATACTATGCAGGCGCTAATTCCAGGATGATAACGCCTTTTGGGCTAGTCATGCTGCTCATAAATCTGGTATACTTACCGTTACACATTGGGGCTGATTCTGGATTCGACGGGATTTGCGAAACCCAAGGTGCATGCCGAGGGGCGGTTGGCCTCGTAAAAAGCCGCAAAAAATAGTCGCAAACGACGAAAACTACGCTTTAGCAGCTTAATAACCTGCTTAGAGCCCTCTCTCCCTAGCCTCCGCTCTTAGGACGGGGATCAAGAGAGGTCAAACCCAAAAGAGATCGCGTGGAAGCCCTGCCTGGGGTTGAAGCGTTAAAACTTAATCAGGCTAGTTTGTTAGTGGCGTGTCCGTCCGCAGCTGGCAAGCGAATGTAAAGACTGACTAAGCATGTAGTACCGAGGATGTAGGAATTTCGGACGCGGGTTCAACTCCCGCCAGCTCCACCACTTGCTCTTCCGGATACGTCCGGAGAAATCCTGAAAGCCCGCATGGCACAAGCTCTGCGGGCTTTTTTGTGTCTACCGTTGTCCGAGGATATCCAGCTAAATCCAGTGATTATTGGTATACGTTTAGGTATACGGTAGGATGTATACCTAAACGCGTATACCAATTCATGAAGGAGCGGCCACAGTGGCAAGAACGACACGCCCCCTGACCAACACAGAAGTTCTGCGCGCTAAAGCGTTAGAAAAGGATCTAACGTTACATGATGGCGATGGCCTTTTTCTGCTCATTAAAACGAACGGTAAGAAGTTGTGGCGTTTCCGTTATCAACGTCCAGCAACAAAACAGCGGACAATGATGGGGCTTGGTGCTTTCCCCGCCCTTTCACTTGCTGATGCTCGACGGTTAAGAGCGGATTACCTTGCTTTGTTGGCTAATGGTATAGACCCACAAGTTCAAGCTGAATTTATCGAAGAACAACAACAGATAGCTCTAGACAGTATTTTTTCGACTGTTGCGACCAACTGGTTCCAGATAAAAAGCAAAAGTGTTTCCCCTGATTACGCTAAAGATATATGGCGCTCGCTGGAAAAAGACATATTCCCAGCCATTGGAGAGATTCCCGTCCAACAAATCAAAGCCCGTACGCTAGTCGAAGCTCTTGAGCCAATCAAAGCTCGTGGGGCTCTTGAAACTGTACGTCGACTGATACAGCGGATTAACGAGATAATGATTTACGCTGTAAACACTGGTCTGATTGATGCCAATCCAGCATCGGGGGTTGGGATGGCCTTTGAGAAGCCCAAAAAGCAAAACATGCCAACATTGCGGCCAGAAGAATTGCCGAAGCTGATGCGTTCTTTAGCTATGTCAAACCTATCTGTTTCGACTCGCTGTCTCATTGAATGGCAACTCCTGACACTTGTGCGTCCTTCTGAAGCCTCTGGTGCTCGTTGGGCAGAGCTCGATCTTGATACAAAGCTCTGGACTATTCCGGCAGAGAGAATGAAAGCCAAACGAGAGCACATTGTTCCTTTATCACCCCAAGCTTTAGATATTTTGGAAGTGATGAAGCCCATCAGTGCTCATCGTGAACATATTTTTCCTAGCAGAAATGATCCTAAGCAATCAATGAATAGCCAAACTGCTAATGCAGCTTTAAAACGTATTGGTTTTGGAGGAAAGCTAGTTGCTCATGGCCTCCGATCTATTGCAAGTACAGCAATGAATGAAGCTGGGTTCAATGCGGATGTTATTGAAGCAGCTTTAGCTCACAGTGATAAAAATGAAGTTCGTAAAGCCTATAATCGTTCAACCTACCTGGTTCAAAGAAAAGATTTAATGAACTGGTGGGGATTATTTTGTATTAGTTCGAAGAGTGTGAATAAATGAATACTTATAAGCAAACCATTAAACAAAAATCAAGATTAAACATATGGGAAACAGCTATCGCAAGGTTGACAACCCAAGCTGAGAGCTCAAGAATCTTAGAATCAAACTATTTAACAAATCTTATAGATTTTTGTTGGAAAGATACACTAAATCAAGTTGCTATATATGATGAGAGCATTGTATTACGCAATGGTTATAATTGGGTGCAAAAAATAAGTGATAGTTATAAACCTAAAGCTGCAAGTGAACTAAAGATTGCTTTCTTTTGCGGCCCTGAACCAGAAAATGACTTGGATATACTCTTATCATTAGATGTTAGAATAGAAAATATCTGGGCTTTTGAAATTGATAACAATTCATATAACACTGCCTTACAAAAAGCTAAAGAGTTCTATCCAAAATTAAAAATATTCCCTGGTTCTATTGGGGAGTTTTTTAAAACCACACATCATACCTTTGATATTATTTACCTTGATTTTACAAGTTCGTTATTGACTAAAAAGAGCCCTCCCCTTGGAGTAATAAACTCTGTATTTGACAATCAGGCCCTATCAGACTTAGGGGTGTTAATTGTAAACTCTTGCGAACCCGATGCTAACGAAGATAACGCAACATTTCTTGCAAGTTATTTCATGAATCACGAAATAATTGAATCATCTGTAATTAACAAAACTAATGATGATGATTATGATGATAACTATGATTATTTTTCACTTTTTATTGAATCCCCCACATCACAAGGATACGATGATATAAAGTCATTAGCAAAAGTTATAAAGACTAACATATCCGGAGCGTACTCTGCCTTTTCAACAAGTTATGTAATGCACTATGCTTCAATGATTAGTCCAACACTTCGTTTTCTACAAAATAACTCATTAAAAAGACAATTATTTAATGATAAAAAAGCTGAAGTAACTGCAACCTTTGCAGAAATTGGATCAACTGACTTTTTCAAAACATTAATATCAACAGATGGTGAAGCATCGTCCCCCTCCATTTTAGGAAACAGATTCCTAGATAATGAAAGCTACCCATTCTGGAATTTCATTGATTCATTAAATGGCTCAGGAACAAGTATTTCATCTTACTTTAAGAGCTTTTTCACCACCGCTAAAGAAGGTGTATCCATTTTAAATGCCGTGCAATTTCGGGAATCATTTCACTCAATGCTTACAGGAGCTAGAAAGCTATTATCTCAGCGAATGCTCAATGCAATACCCCAAATAATAAAAGCAATTCCTGATGCTAGAGGTGGTTTATTCTGTGACATTCCTTTACCCCACCTTTGGTTAGAGGTGGCACTTAATCAGTTAGGTGCACCATACCATGTAAACGTGAAAATGCATAATCGATGGAAATATAAAGCAAAAACTCGCACAATGCATACGGACTTATTTGTTTTTGATAGATGCAGAGGTTTTTATGACTCAATGCCTATGATAGATCAATACGAAACGATTCTTACTAACATCGAAGAACAAATTTTCGCTAGGTGTTGTATTGATATTATTGGTAAGCAATGTCGTTGGCCAACTCCAAAACTTTATTTTGGTTCGAACCTAATTGGAATAAACGAGTCTGATTGGTCTGAGTTCGCCGAACTTCGTGAAAGAGAAATTATAAAAGAATAAATCTCCACGCGCGCAGTGCTTTCCCCGCCTCGCCCGCCCGCTTTGTGGGGCGGTTTTAATGCAGTTGTACTGACACGCTCAGACTGCGCCGGGAATGGCGCGGTTTGCAGAAAATGAGGCAGGAAAACGCATGCAAAGCCATGCACCTTATCGATGCATGGCTTTTTTCAGTAAAAACGGGCGGATTTTCGGGGAATTTTACACTGACTGACGTGATGCCAGTTGCGCACTTTTACGCGAAAAAATCATGTTCTGCGCAGGGGTGAATTTTTCACGGCTGTCATCCACCGAAGCCACGTCAGGCCTGAATCCGATGGTCGTTAAAATGTCGCTATCCTGTGCGGAATAATTAATTTTTTCACCCTTCGCAAGCCAGGACAGAAGGGCTTCACGCAGGGCATCTGTGGCACGCTGTATGGCACAGTTTCGGGCAATGGCCGTCAGCTCACTGTAGCCCATCAGCTCCGGTGCCAGTGCGGCCGCCAGTACTGTGCCGTGCTGCTGCATAAAATCATTCAGCCGGTCGCGGATGCTGATGTGCTGAACGGCTTCATGCGAACGAATATAACGACCGGCGGCCTGATTCACCTGCCATTTTCTGACTTCGATAATATTGCGTAATTCGTCCAGGCGGCTGACATTTCTGCCTTCTCCTGACAGAAGCCGCAGATATTCCTGTTCGGCCGCTGCCAGCTCATTTTTGCGTTGCAGCCATGCTGCTTTGTTATTCTGACAGGTGTCAAAGGCCTGCTGTAAGGCTGTGCTTTCCATCGTTATCTCTTTCTCATCATGCTGAAGAATAAAAATACGGTGTGCGGCGACGGCCGGGGTTAACCGGCAGCCCTCATTCCAGACGCAGCGAATATGATTGTGTTTTTAACCGTACTGGCGGCAGTTCCTGTTTTTCATGCAGGCGTTCTGCCAGTTCGTCCGGTGTGACCGGGCGGACAATGAAGCGGTTGATGGTCTGAAGCGTTTTAAACACCAGACCACAGCCCGGATCCGTGCACACATAAAAACGCTCGGTGACTTCCTGAGACAGACGCCGCGATGTTCTTGACAGTGCAAGGCCTTTACATCTCCGACAACAATATCCGGTAACAAGCATTCTTTTCGGGCGTTTCATGCTACCGGAGGCTGACGTCAGTGAATCGCGGTATCTCTGTTTGCCTGAAATGTATTCCATTCCTGAATCTTTACAGTCAGAGAAAAAGCTTTCACTCGCTTCAAATGTCGCAGAGCAATAAATATTCCGGCACTGTGCAATCATTATCTTGGTGCCATCGTCCATGAAATGTGCGCGACGGGTGTGAGCAACATGTCCACACGACGGGCAGTAAATCATGACAGCAGTCCTCTGGCCTTAAGCACTGCTCCCTGCTGGTCTATTTTGTCCTGCCACACCTTGCGCTGTGCCGGTGTGCCTGCCACCTCATAATCCATGTGTGGGAGTGTTGCCGCTGACAGTCCGGTCAGCCGGAGAACCGGCTCGCCGGTGAGGCTGATTTGCATCTGTTTTATTTTCTGTTCCAGCGATGATTTCACCTGCTGCATGACAGCTTTATCGGGTGCGACGTAGCCCTGATGCCCGGTGGTGTTGGCGAGCGGATTTTCCTGTACCAGAATGCTCAGATGCATTGCCCGGACAAGCGCCTCACAGGTTTCATTCAGGGCGTGTTCCAGCTCATGCTCTGCATACAGACTCAGCAGGTGATGATGTGCCTTCCGGTAGGCGGTGGCCGTGCTGTCACACGCCCCTTTCAGGCGTTCACGTTCGAAATTCAGCACCACGGCCAGATTGTCATATTCCTGTACCAGCTCCCGGCGTGCCACGCGCTCAATGTGGCGCTGTTTCAGCTCGTCGCTCAGGACACCACCGGCTGCACGAAAGGCCGTGCGCCAGTCGTCAGCGTCGTTTCCGTCGGCCTGCGCCAGCGCATTTTTTTCCTGCTCTGCCCGTTCAATGGCCGTGACGGTCTCATCCATCAGGCGGGCGTTCTCAAGGTGGGCGGCTCTGGCCTTTTCCAGTTGTGCCAGCGCGGGTTGCAGATATTCAGGGATGGTGTTGTCAGACATTTTCCGGCTCCTCGTCACTTCAGGTTGAGAAAATTGTGACGTACACCGGACAACAACACGACGCATTGCAGATGTGCCAGCCCTGACACAGGAGACTCATCCTCAGACCGGCAAGCCAGGAAAAGGTCGCAGGAAAAACCGGCTTACTGTTTGTTTTTTTATATTTTACTGTTCACCTCTGTTAACCATAAGAAAAAAGATAAGTAATACAGTAAGTTAAAGGGTGAACAATCGCAGTAATGACTGTTCACCGTCTGTTCACCACTGTTCACCCGTTGATGGGCTTTTTATGCTGTTTATTACTGTTTATTTTTATTAATTCACTGAAATAAATAAGAAAAAACAATTTGCATTTCACTATGAAAAATTCTAGGTCCTTCAGAACCCTTTGAGACCCTTCCAGTCCGGATGGATAAAAAACACACAGCCATTGTAAGGTTGCCGGAAAAAATTCCCCCTGTTGCGTCTGCTGAAAATATTCACAAAATAAAGCGCTACCCGAAGCCGGACGGACTTATCCGGTGCTGTATGGACATTAACGAGGTAGCCCGATGCAAGCTGTTTTTTCTTCCCCGTCTCCCGCCCCTGTTACGCCACTGATGCCGCTGCCGGACATCACGCAGGAGCGTTTTTTACGTCTGCCGGAAGTGATGCACCTGTGCGGCCTGTCACGCTCGACCATCTATGAACTCATCCGTAAGGGGGAATTTCCGCCGCAGGTGAGTCTTGGCGGTAAAAATGTGGCCTGGCTGCACTCTGAAGTCACCGCATGGATGGCCGGGCGCATTGCCGGACGCAAACGGGGGTACGACGCATGATGATGCCCGCTCTGCAAAAAGTCCCTTTTTCTGGCTTGCCTTTTTCCGGCATTTGCGGATATAGTTTTTCCGCTGCCGCAAAATCGGCAGCCGGGCGTGAGAACCCGAGCAATTCACAGGCGACATATGACGCGCCACGCGTCTTTTTTTGTGTCGCAATCAATGCCACAGAGCGCCAGATTATGGTGTGGTGTGTGGTCAGTCGTGCAGATGGCATTCCGTGCATCCTGCCCGCGTCCGCTCATTATGCCGCAGAGTCAATGGTAGCTCAGGCGGGGCAGCCTCCGGGCTGGCCGGTATCCTGTGAAGCCGGTATTCTCACCCCCGTCTGGGCTATCGCCATCGAGCGTGAGAACTCCGGCGATAGCGTTATTTGCTATTCACAGGAGGCTGCCATCATGGCTACAACCCTTACCCCTTCACACCCTGAATTTGTCTTTGTGTTTGCGGCTGTCCGTCGCGCAGACCGTCATCCCCGTATCTGCATGCTTCGCACCGTCGCCGGTGATGAACGCAGCGCCCGCCGTTCCCTTGTCAGTGACTATGTGCTCTCCCTTGCTGCCCGTCTGCCGGTGGTGGAGGTGTCCCGTGCGTAATAAAAAAGCCCCTCAGACCGTCTCAGCGCGTCATGACGCCCGTGAACACCTCAGCATTGAGGCTTACCATAAGCTCAACCGCGCCAGCGCCGTATCCCAGTTTGTTGGGGGTGATTTGATTCACCGTGAACTCTCCGGCCTGCATCAGCTCTACATTCCGCATATTTTCAGCTACCTGAATGAAGATATTGATTTTGTGCTGAATGAGCTGAAAGCCAAAGGCCTGTGCCGCGATTTTCTCGCCCAGCAGAAAGACCGGGGAGACAGGACGCATGTTTGATTTTCCCCAGCCCGGTGAGATTTACCGTTCTGCCGGTTTTCCCGATGTGGCCGTGGTCGGCATTCTGGAAGACGGTATTCCGTGGGAAATGCCGTACCGCTGCCCGGAAATTGTCTGGAACCCGTACCGCCGTAAATTCAGTATCCTTGTGCGTATCCTCGCTGACGGGCGCACCACAGACATCCCGCTGGGGCGTTTTCTGCGGGAATTTACCTGTGACCGTCCTGACCTGTTTAAACGCAGCCCCGTAAACCGGCATGCGGTACTGAAAGAAATGGCCGGAGACCCGGAATTACAGAAATGGCGGGAGAAATATCTGGATATTTACCCGCAGGAGCCTGTTCCGGTCAGCCGGGCGGCACCGGTGGCGCCGGAATGGCGGGAAATTCCCCGCACGGAGCCTGACCCGGAAATCACCCCGGATAACAGTTACCGCAATTATCTGTAATTAAAAAACGACACCCGAAAAATTAAATGTGCGTATTCGCGCAGGGATACGCACGTCTTCAGGAGACGCAGATATGCCTTATCAGTTAATGCAACCGGCACGGAATGCAGTCATCTGTCACAGGGAGGAAAACAAATGAAAACACCCTTACCGCCCGCCTTACGCGCTGCCCTTTACCGTCGCGCTGTCGCCTGTGCCTGGCTGACCGTGTGCGAACGTCAGCACCGCTACCCGCATCTCACCCTTGAATCACTGGAGGCGGCCATCGCCGCTGAGCTGGAAGGCTTTTATCTGCGCCAGCACGGTGAGGAAAAAGGGCGTCAGATAGCCTGTGCCCTGCTGGAAGATTTAATGGAATCCGGCCCCCTGAAGGCCGCGCCGTCGCTGTCCTTTCTCGGGCTGGTTGTGATGGATGAACTCTGTGCCCGTCACATAAAAGCGCCGGTACTGCACTGAAGGAGAACAACACCATGAAAATGAACGTAACCGCCACCGTCAGCCATGCACTCGGCCACTGGCCGCGTATTCTCCCGGCGCTGGGGATTCAGGTGCTGAAAAACCGTCATCAGCCCTGTCCGGTCTGTGGCGGGAGTGACCGTTTCCGTTTTGATGACAGGGAGGGGCGCGGCACCTGGTACTGCAATCAGTGTGGTGCCGGTGACGGCCTGAAACTGGTTGAAAAGGTGTTTGGTGTTTCCCCGTCCGACGCGGCCGCAAAGGTGGCTGCCGTGACCGGCAGCCTGCCCCCGGCTGACCCGGCAGTGACGGCCGCCGCCGGTGCTGAAACAGAAGCCGCCCGGAAGAACGCCGCCGCACTGGCACAAACCCTGATGGCGAAAACCCGTCCCGGAACCGGTAACGCCTACCTGACCCGCAAGGGCTTTCCCGGCCGGGAATGCCGGATGCTGACCGGCACACACAGAGCCGGTGGCGTGAGCTGGCGTGCCGGTGACCTTGTGGTGCCACTGTATGACGACAGCGGCGAACTGGTTAACCTTCAGTTAATCAGTGCTGACGGCCGTAAGCGCACCCTGAAAGGCGGACAGGTCAGGGGCACCTGTCACACCCTTGAAGGACAGAATCAGGCCGGAAAACGTCTGTGGATAGCGGAGGGATACGCGACCGCACTTACCGTGCATCACCTGACCGGTGAAACGGTGATGGTGGCGCTTTCTTCCGTGAACCTCCTTTCTCTGGCCAGCCTTGCCCGGCAGAAGCATCCGGCCTGTCAGATTGTCCTTGCCGCAGACCGTGACCTCAGCGGTGACGGCCAGAAAAAAGCCGCCGCAGCCGCAGATGCGTGTGAGGGCGTTGTTGCCCTGCCGCCGGTCTTCGGTGACTGGAATGATGCCTTCACGCAGTACGGCGGGGAGGCCACCCGTAAGGCCATTTACGATGCCATCCGGCCACCGGCTGAAAGCCCGTTCGACACCATGAGCGAAGCAGAGTTTTCCGCCATGAGTACCAGCGAAAAGGCCATGCGTATCTATGAGCATTACGGCGAGGCGCTCGCGGTTGATGCCAACGGCCAGCTTCTGTCCCGTTATGAAAATGGTGTCTGGAAGGTGCTGCCACCACAGGACTTTGCCCGGGATGTGGCCGGGCTGTTTCAGCGGCTGCGCGCGCCGTTCTCCTCCGGGAAGGTGGCCTCCGTGGTGGACACCCTGAAGCTGATTATTCCGCAGCAGGAAGCCCCCTCCCGCCGCCTGATTGGCTTTCGTAACGGCGTGCTCGACACGCAGAACGGCACGTTCCACCCGCACAGTCCGTCACACTGGATGCGCACCCTGTGCGATGTGGATTTCACCCCACCGGTGGAAGGGGAAACGCTGGAAACCCACGCCCCCGCGTTCTGGCGCTGGCTTGACCGTGCCGCCGGTGGCCGTGCGGAAAAACGCGACGTGATTCTGGCCGCACTGTTTATGGTGCTGGCAAACCGCTATGACTGGCAGCTCTTTCTGGAGGTGACCGGTCCCGGCGGCAGCGGCAAAAGTATCATGGCCGAAATAGCCACCCTGCTGGCCGGGGAGGATAACGCCACGTCGGCCACCATTGAGACGCTGGAATCCCCGCGTGAACGTGCCGCGTTAACTGGATTCTCACTGATACGCCTGCCGGACCAGGAAAAATGGAGCGGCGACGGAGCCGGACTCAAGGCCATCACCGGCGGCGATGCGGTGTCCGTGGACCCGAAATACCGGGATGCGTACTCAACGCATATTCCGGCGGTAATTCTGGCCGTGAACAATAACCCGATGCGCTTCACCGACCGCAGCGGCGGCGTGTCACGCCGGCGGGTGATTATTCACTTCCCGGAACAGATAGCCCCGCAGGAGCGCGACCCGCAGCTTAAGGACAAAATCACCCGCGAGCTGGCGGTCATCGTGCGTCACCTGATGCAGAAGTTCAGCGACCCGATGCTCGCCCGGTCACTGCTTCAGTCCCAGCAGAACTCAGACGAGGCACTGAACATCAAACGGGATGCCGACCCGACGTTTGATTTTATCGGCTATCTGGAAACCCTGCCGCAGACCAGCGGCATGTATATGGGGAACGCCAGTATCATCCCGCGCAATTACCGTAAATACCTCTATCACGCCTATCTGGCCTACATGGAGGCAAACGGCTACCGGAATGTACTCAGCCTGAAAATGTTCGGGCTGGGGCTGCCGGTGATGCTGAAGGAATACGGACTGAATTACGAGAAGCGCCATACCAAACAGGGGATACAGACCAACCTGACACTGAAAGAGGAAAGCTACGGCGACTGGCTGCCAAAATGTGACGACCCTGCAACAACCTGACCCACCTGACCGGCATCTGCCGGTCTTTTTTTATCCCTGAATTCCCCGAAGGTGAACAATCCACTGTTCACCCTTCACCGTATATTCACCCGTTATCACACTGAAATTAAAAGAGAAAAACGAAAGGTGAACAGTGTGAACAATCAAATCAAAAAAAACTTTTTTCTCCCTGTGTGATTTCAGTGCGGGGGATTAATCACCGGTATGAGTCACACCGGCAGAATGCCGGAGGTGAAGAATCGAATGTTCACCCTTCACCCATTATTCACCATCTATCTAACTGAAATAAAAGGAGAAAATCAAATAGTGAACAGTGTGAACAGTTCTTTCGAAAAAAAATTTTTTTCCTGTACGATATAGCATCAATCCAAGTAAAAATGCGCTTTCATTTCACATTAACTTACAGCCATTGGTATACGATTAGGTATACGCACAAAAACTGAATTAAACAAAATCGTTAAAAATCAAAGCGATATAATATTTATTCAAACTCCGCCAGCCCACCAATCATGATTGGACGGTGTAAGGACTACACCAACAAAAACAGGAAGTTATAAGTCTCAGCAGGACACCGACCAGACGGTGAGGAGACAAAAAGAATACGCAACGGAGTCGCGACTCCCTATGACATTAAAGCCCGCTGATGCGGGCTTTTTTATTGGTCCTGACCCGCCCTGAATAAAATTCATCCAATTACAGTCCAGACATATACAGTATCCCTCAGCTCAGTATCAGCTTCTCGACAAATGGTCACTGTTATTTACCCGTTGCCAGAAAGAGAATAATTTGCCCCCATAGCCAGCCTTCCCGGAATCTGTATATTCATTAATATTGTTATCGATTCCATCAAGTAACATAGGTTGGATGCGATTGATCTTACTCACATTAGTCGACACGGAACTCAGTAAGTTGAACTCTGAAAAAGCAGTTTAAATAGCATTTAAACAAATGCCACCAGTTCGAAAAAGAGTATAAGCACACTTAATATATTGTTTTAATTATTCATTTCCTTTCAACCCAATTCTTATCCCTCACATTATTTGTTATTAATTTGTTGTTTTTGATCACAATAAGAAAACAATATGTAACTTTTATGCGCATTTTTCAGAAATGTAGATATTTTTAGATTATGGCTACGAAATGAGCATCGCCATGTCACCCTACATCTCATAAGAGGATCGCTTCTGATGAATGCACTGACCGCCGTACAAAATAACGCTGTCGATTCAGGCCAGGACTATAGCGGATTCACTCTCATCCCGTCGGCGCAATCCCCGCGTCTGCTGGAACTTACCTTCACCGAACAGACGACCAATCGGTTCCTCGAACAGGTTGCCGAGTGGCCCGTGCAGGCGCTGGAGTACAAATCGTTTCTGCGTTTTCGGGTAGGCAAAATTCTCGACGATCTGTGTGCGAATCAGCTGCAACCGCTGCTGTTGAAGACCCTGTTAAACCGCGCTGAAGGTGCGCTGTTGATCAATGCGGTGGGTATCGATGATGTCGCGCAGGCGGATGAGATGGTGAAGCTGGCGACGGCGGTGGCGCATCTGATTGGCCGTTCCAATTTCGATGCCATGAGCGGTCAGTATTACGCGCGTTTCGTGGTGAAAAATGTTGATAACTCAGACAGCTATCTTCGTCAGCCGCACCGCGTAATGGAGCTGCACAACGACGGCACTTACGTCGAAGAGATCACTGATTACGTGCTGATGATGAAAATCGACGAGCAAAACATACAGGGCGGTAACTCGCTGCTGCTGCATCTCGATGACTGGGAACATCTGGACCTCTTTTTCCGCCATCCGCTGGCGCGCCGTCCGATGCGCTTTGCCGCGCCGCCGAGCAAAAACGTCAGCAAAGATGTCTTCCATCCGGTGTTCGATGTCGATCAGCAGGGCCGCCCAGTGATGCGCTATATCGACCAGTTTGTCCAGCCGAAAGACTTCGAAGAAGGCGTGTGGTTGAGCGAGCTTTCGGACGCCATTGAAACCAGTAAAGGCATTCTTTCTGTACCCGTTCCCGTTGGCAAATTCCTGTTGATTAACAATCTGTTCTGGCTGCACGGTCGCGACCGCTTTACCGCGCATCCGGATCTGCGTCGTGAACTGATGCGCCAGCGCGGCTATTTCGCTTACGCCACTCACCACTACCAGACGCATCAGTAAGCGCAAAGGAATTGAGCGGATGTATGATTTTGTGATTATTGGCGGCGGCATCATCGGCATGTCGACCGCCATGCAACTGATTGATATCTATCCTGACGCCCGCATAGCGTTGCTGGAAAAAGAGCCCGGCCCGGCCTGTCACCAGACGGGCCACAACAGCGGCGTAATCCATGCCGGGGTCTATTACACGCCCGGCAGCCTGAAGGCGCAGTTTTGCCTGGCAGGAAACCGCGCCACCAAAGCCTTTTGCGAGCAAAACGGCATTCGCTACGACAACTGCGGCAAGATGCTGGTCGCCACGTCTGAACTCGAAATGGAACGGATGCGCGCCTTATGGGAACGCACGGCGGCGAACGGAATCGATCGCGAGTGGTTAAACGCCGAAGAGCTGCGCGAGCGCGAACCAAATATCACCGGGCTGGGCGGTATTTTTGTGCCGTCCAGCGGCATTGTCAGCTACCGCGAAGTGACGGCGGCAATGGCAAAAATTTTTCAGGCCAGAGGCGGTGAGATTATCTATAACGCCGAAGTCAGCGCCCTCAGTGAGCATAAAAACGGCGTGGTGATATGTACCCGTCAGGGCGGTGAATATGAAGCATCGACGCTGATTAGCTGTTCCGGGCTGATGGCTGACCGGCTGGTGAAAATGCTCGGCCTCGAACCGGGCTTTATTATCTGCCCGTTCCGCGGCGAGTATTTCCGCCTTGCGCCGGAGCATAACCAGATTGTTAACCACCTGATTTACCCCATTCCCGACCCGGCAATGCCGTTTTTGGGCGTGCATCTCACCCGCATGATCGACGGCAGCGTGACCGTCGGGCCAAACGCGGTGCTGGCTTTCAAACGCGAAGGCTATCGTAAGCGCGACTTCTCATTTAGCGACACGCTGGAAATTTTGGGCTCGTCGGGGATTCGCCGGGTGCTGCAAAACCATCTACGCTCAGGACTGGGCGAGATGAAAAACTCGCTGTGCAAAAGCGGCTATCTGCGGCTGGTGCAAAAGTATTGTCCCCGGCTTTCGTTAAGCGATCTCCAGCCCTGGCCCCCCGGTGTGCGGGCGCAGGCAGTATCGCCGGACGGCAAGCTGATTGACGATTTTCTGTTTGTCACCACCCCGCGCACGATCCACACCTGTAATGCGCCCTCCCCGGCAGCGACATCAGCAATTCCTATTGGTGCGCATATTGTCAGCAAGGTACAAACGCTGTTGGCAAGCCAGAGTAACCCCGGACGCACGCTGCGAGCGGCACGTAGTGTGGATGCCTTACACGCCGCATTTAATCAATAACCTTTGAAAACAGGATGTAGCGATGAAACTTAACGACAGTAACTTATTCCGCCAGCAGGCGTTGATTAACGGGGAATGGCTGGACGCCAACAATGGCGAGGTCATCGACGTCACCAATCCGGCGAACGGCGACAAGCTGGGTAGCGTGCCGAAAATGGGCGCTGATGAAACCCGCGCCGCTATCGACGCCGCCAACCGCGCCCTGCCCGCCTGGCGTGCGCTCACCGCCAAAGAACGCGCCAACATTCTGCGCAACTGGTTCAATTTAATGATGGAGCATCAGGACGATTTAGCGCGCCTGATGACCCTCGAACAGGGCAAACCACTGGCTGAAGCGAAAGGCGAAATCAGCTACGCCGCCTCATTTATTGAGTGGTTTGCCGAAGAAGGCAAACGTATTTATGGCGACACCATTCCCGGTCATCAGGCCGATAAACGCCTGATTGTGATCAAGCAGCCGATTGGCGTTACCGCCGCCATCACGCCATGGAACTTCCCGGCGGCGATGATTACCCGTAAAGCTGGCCCGGCGCTGGCGGCTGGCTGCACCATGGTGCTGAAGCCCGCCAGTCAGACGCCGTTCTCTGCGCTGGCGCTGGCAGAACTGGCGATTCGCGCGGGCGTTCCGGCTGGCGTGTTTAACGTGGTCACCGGTTCGGCGGGCGCGGTCGGTAACGAACTGACCAGCAACCCGCTGGTGCGCAAGCTGTCGTTTACCGGCTCGACCGAAATTGGCCGTCAGTTAATGGAACAGTGCGCGAAAGACATCAAAAAAGTGTCGCTGGAGCTGGGCGGCAACGCACCGTTTATTGTCTTTGACGATGCCGATCTCGATAAAGCCGTGGAAGGCGCGCTGGCCTCGAAATTCCGTAACGCCGGGCAAACCTGCGTCTGCGCCAACCGCCTGTATGTGCAGGACAGCGTGTATGACCGCTTTGCCGAAAAATTGCAGCAGGCGGTGAGCAAACTGCACATCGGCGACGGGCTGGAGAAAGGCGTCACCATCGGGCCGTTGATCGATGAAAAAGCGGTAGCAAAAGTGGAAGAGCATATTGCTGATGCGCTGGAGAAAGGCGCGCGCGTGGTTTGCGGCGGTAAAGCACATGAACGCGGCGGTAACTTCTTCCAGCCGACCATTCTGGTAGACGTTCCGGCTAACGCCAAAGTGTCGAAAGAAGAGACGTTTGGCCCCCTCGCCCCGCTGTTCCGTTTTAAAGATGAAGCCGATGTGATTGCGCAAGCCAATGACACCGAATTTGGACTTGCAGCCTATTTCTACGCCCGTGATTTAAGCCGCGTCTTCCGCGTGGGCGAAGCACTGGAGTACGGCATCATCGGCATCAACACCGGCATTATTTCCAATGAAGTGGCCCCGTTCGGCGGCATTAAAGCCTCGGGTCTGGGTCGTGAAGGTTCGAAGTATGGCATCGAAGATTACTTAGAAATCAAATATATGTGCATCGGTCTTTAACTGGAGAATGCGAATGATCAGCAATAAAGAGTTAATGCAGCGCCGCAGTCAGGCGATTCCCCGTGGCGTTGGGCAAATTCACCCGATTTTCGCTGACCGCGCGGAAAACTGCCGGGTGTGGGACGTTGAAGGCCGTGAGTATCTTGATTTCGCGGGCGGGATTGCGGTGCTCAATACCGGGCACCTGCATCCGAAAGTGGTTGCGGCGGTGGAAGCGCAATTGAAAAAACTGTCGCACACCTGCTTCCAGGTGCTAGCCTACGAGCCGTATCTGGAGCTGTGCGAGATTATGAATCAGAAGGTGCCGGGCGATTTTGCCAAGAAAACTCTGCTGGTTACGACCGGTTCCGAAGCGGTGGAAAATGCGGTGAAAATCGCCCGCGCCGCCACTAAACGTAGCGGTACTATCGCCTTTAGCGGTGCGTATCACGGGCGCACGCATTACACGCTGGCGCTGACCGGCAAGGTGAATCCGTACTCTGCGGGCATGGGGCTGATGCCGGGTCATGTTTATCGCGCGCTTTATCCTTGCCCGCTGCACGGCATAAGCGAGGATGACGCTATCGCCAGCATCCACCGGATCTTCAAAAATGACGCCGCGCCGGAAGATATCGCCGCCATCGTGATTGAGCCCGTTCAGGGCGAAGGCGGTTTCTACGCCGCGACGCCAGCCTTTATGCAGCGTTTACGCGCGCTGTGTGACGAGCACGGGATCATGCTGATTGCCGATGAAGTGCAGAGCGGCGCAGGGCGTACCGGCACGCTGTTTGCGATGGAGCAAATGGGCGTGGCACCAGATCTCACCACCTTTGCGAAATCGATCGCAGGCGGTTTCCCGCTGGCGGGCGTCACCGGGCGCGCGGAAGTGATGGACGCCGTCGCACCGGGCGGACTGGGTGGCACCTATGCCGGTAACCCGATTGCCTGCGTAGCGGCGCTGGAAGTGTTGAAGGTGTTCGAGCAGGAAAATCTGCTGCAAAAAGCCAACGTTCTGGGGCAGAAGCTGAAAGACGGATTGCTGGCGATAGCCGAAAAACACCCGGAGATCGGCGACGTACGCGGTCTGGGGGCGATGATCGCCATCGAGCTGTTTGAAGATGGCGATCACAGCAAACCGGACGCAAAACTCACCGCCGAGATCGTGGCACGCGCCCGCGATAAGGGTCTGATTCTTCTCTCCTGCGGCCCGTATTACAACGTGCTGCGCATCCTTGTACCGCTCACCATTGAAGACGCTCAGATCCGTCAGGGTCTGGAGATCATCAGCCAGTGTTTTGCTGAGGCGAAGCAGTAGCACCGCACCATGCCGGAGGCGACGCTGCGCGTCTTGTCCGGCCTACGAGAATCCAGGTCGGATAAGGCGTTTACGCCGCATCCGACAATCTGTACGTGAACAGGAATAAATCTATGTCGGCCGGATAAGGCGGAGCCGCTCTCCGGCAAAAAGAACCAATAACAATTAAACGCGTGACCCGACGCGGGAAATGTCGGGGCGCTCTCCCAAGTGACACACTTTCGAGAGGATTCAGGATGGGGCAATCATCGCAACCACATGAGTTAGGCGGCGGGCTGAAGTCACGCCACGTCACCATGTTGTCTATTGCCGGTGTTATCGGCGCAAGTCTGTTTGTCGGTTCCAGCGTCGCCATCGCCGAAGCGGGCCCGGCGGTATTACTGGCCTATCTGTTCGCCGGATTACTGGTGGTTATGATTATGCGGATGTTGGCGGAAATGGCGGTTGCCACGCCCGATACCGGTTCGTTTTCCACCTATGCCGATAAAGCCATTGGCCGCTGGGCGGGCTATACCATCGGCTGGTTGTACTGGTGGTTTTGGGTACTGGTTATCCCACTTGAAGCCAACATCGCCGCCATGATCCTGCACTCGTGGGTTCCAGGCATTCCCATCTGGTTATTTTCCCTCGTCATTACCCTCGCCTTAACCGGCAGTAATTTATTAAGCGTTAAAAACTACGGCGAATTTGAGTTCTGGCTGGCGCTGTGTAAAGTCATCGCTATCCTGGCCTTTATTTTCCTTGGTGCCGTCGCAATTAGCGGTTTTTACCCGTATGCCGACGTGAGCGGGATCTCAAGATTGTGGGATAGCGGCGGCTTTATGCCCAACGGCTTCGGTGCGGTATTAAGCGCGATGTTGATCACCATGTTCTCGTTTATGGGCGCAGAAATTGTCACCATTGCCGCCGCGGAATCCGACACGCCGGAAAAACATATTGTCCGCGCCACCAACTCGGTTATCTGGCGTATCTCTATTTTCTATTTGTGTTCTATTTTTGTCGTTGTGGCATTAATCCCGTGGAATATGCCGGGGCTGAAAGCCGTTGGTTCTTATCGCTCGGTTCTGGAATTGCTCAATATTCCTCATGCGAAATTAATCATGGACTGCGTGATATTACTTTCCGTAACCAGTTGCCTGAACTCGGCGCTGTATACCGCTTCCAGGATGCTCTACTCCTTAAGCCGTCGCGGTGATGCTCCCGCGGTAATGGGTAAAATCAACCGCAGTAAAACCCCGTACGTAGCGGTGTTACTCTCCACCGGCGCGGCATTCTTAACGGTGGTGGTGAACTATTACGCGCCTGCGAAGGTGTTTAAATTTCTGATCGACAGCTCCGGCGCTATCGCCCTGCTGGTTTATTTAGTCATCGCCGTTTCACAATTGCGGATGCGCAAAATTCTACGAGCAGAAGGAAGCGAAATTCGCCTGCGGATGTGGCTTTATCCGTGGCTCACCTGGCTGGTCATCGGCTTTATTACCTTTGTGTTGGTAGTGATGCTATTCCGCCCGGCGCAACAGTTAGAAGTGCTCTCCACCGGCTTATTAGCGATTGGGATTATCTGTACCGTGCCAATTATGGCTCGCTGGAAAAAGCTGATAATGTGGCAAAAAACACCCATTCATAATACGCGCTGATAATGATCAGGAGTCACACCATGACCATTACCTCTCTGGATGGCTATCGCTGGCTGAAGAACGATATTATTCGCGGCAATTTTCAGCCGGATGAAAAATTACGGATGAGTTTGCTGACATCGCGTTATGCACTTGGCGTTGGGCCGTTGCGGGAAGCGCTTTCGCAACTGGTGGCAGAACGACTGGTCACGGTGGTGAATCAAAAAGGGTATCGGGTGGCGTCTATGTCAGAGCAAGAGCTGCTCGATATTTTCGACGCCCGCGCCAATATGGAAGCGATGTTGGTGAATCTGGCGATTGCCCGCGGTGGCGATGAATGGGAGGCAGACGTTCTTGCGAAGGCGCATCTGCTCAGTAAGCTTGAGGCCTGTGACGCCAGTGAGAAAATGCTTGATGAGTGGGATCTGCGTCATCAGGCGTTTCATACTGCAATTGTGGCGGGCTGTGGTTCTTACTATTTGCTGCAAATGCGTGAACGGTTGTTTGATCTGGCAGCGCGTTATCGATTTATCTGGCTGCGGCGAACAGTGCTTTCGGTGGAAATGCTGGAAGATAAACACGATCAGCACCAGACCCTGACTGCGGCGGTACTGGCGCGAGATACCGCGCGCGCCAGTGAGTTAATGCGCCAGCATTTACTGACGCCAATTCCCATTATCCAGCAGGCGATGGCTGGCAATTAACTACTCTTCAGGAATACGCAACACTTGCCCCGGGTAAATTTTATCCGGGCTTTTTAGCATCGGTTTATTCGCTTCGAAGATTTTATTGTACAGATTAGCGTTACCGTAGACCTGTTTGGAAATGGCACTCAGAGTGTCGCCAGACTTAACGGTATAAAACTGGCTGGCAGTGGCTGGTGTCGCCGTTTTCACCTGATCATCGACACTGGCAATACCGGAAATATTCCCCACCGCAACAAGGATTTTCTCCTTCGCCTCCTGACTTAAGCCGTCACCAGTGACCGTCGCTTTGCCGTCGGCAATTTGAATGTTCACTTTATCGGCATCAGGTATACCGGTTTTGTTCAGATGCTCCTGCACCTTCTTCGCCTGATCGTCTTTATCGTGCTGACCTGTAACCGCGTCCCAGAGTTTTTCTCCGGCATCTTTCACAAAATTGAACAGACCCATAGCTACCTCATTCGTTAACGGAAACACTCAGAAAGTGTAGCAGAGGAACGCGGCGCGTTAACGCCGCGGGGGTGAGCACAGGTTTAATCGCGGGTTTGCACCCAGAACGCGTGAATCAAACCGGGGATATAGCCAAGCAGTGTCAGCAGAATATTAATAATGAACGCCCAACCGAACCCTTTACCGAGCAGCACGCCGAGCGGCGGCAGAATGATGGTGATGACGATTCTCCAGAAACCCATATGTACTCCCTATAAGAAAATTACTCATTGTTTAAAAAGAGATTTTATCTCTTAAGCGTAGTAATTTTAGCGGAGCCTGCCAGTTTCATCTTACGCTTTTACTCTCATTTACGCTGCTGATGCTGGTATATGTTGCACTCTTAGTTTAGAGTTTACTTAATTTAGAAAATACTTAAATGACTATGACTGAACTCGCACAATTACAGGCCAGTGCCGAACAGGCAGCGGCCTTATTGAAATCAATGAGCCACCCTAAACGATTGCTGATTCTGTGTATGCTTAGCGGTTCCCCCGGCACCAGCGCGGGAGAGCTGACGCGCATTACCGGACTGAGTGCCTCTGCGACATCACAGCATCTCGCTCGTATGCGGGACGAAGGGCTTATCGACAGCCAACGGGATGCCCAACGCATTCTATATTCCATTAAAAATGAGGCGGTAAATGCCATTATCGCCACCCTGAAAAATGTCTATTGTCCGTAAGGAGTCACTATGGCTTTGACAACCATTTCGCCGCATGATGCACAAGAATTAATCGCACGCGGCGCAAAGTTAATCGATATTCGTGATGCTGATGAATATCTTCGTGAACATATTCCTGAAGCAGATCTGGCTCCATTATCCGTACTGGAACAGTCAGGTCTTCCGCCTAAATTACGTCGCGAGCAAATTATATTCCACTGCCAGGCAGGTAAACGCACCAGTAATAACGCCGATAAATTAGCAGCGATTGCCGCCCCCGCAGAAATCTTTTTACTCGAAGATGGGATTGATGGCTGGAAAAAAGCAGGATTACCAGTAGCGGTAAATAAATCCCAACCCTTACCGTTAATGCGCCAGGTGCAAATCGCCGCGGGTGGTTTAATATTAATCGGCGTTGTACTGGGTTATACCGTAAATAGCGTTTTCTTCTTATTAAGCGGCTTTGTTGGTGCTGGGTTACTGCTTGCAGGAATTAGTGGTTTTTGTGGAATGGCAAGGTTGTTAGATAAGATGCCGTGGAACCAACGAGCTTGAGCAGCGACGCCGGACGCGCCATAGCAGCGACATCCGGCCTCAGTAATTAGATCAGGAAATCGTCGAGAGATTTACCTTCTGCCAGCGCCTGAGCGATTGGCTTCGGTGTACGGCCCTGACCGGTCCAGGTTTTAGTTTCACCGTTAACATCGATGAATTTATATTTCGCCGGACGCGGCTGGCGTTTTTTACCAGCGCGTGGTGCCGCAGCAGAGCTATTACCCAATAACTCTTCCGGGTTAATTCCGTCAGCTTTCATCAGCTCCAGCCAGGTGCTAATTTTTTCCTGGCGCTCTGCCAGTTCACGCTGCTGTTGTTCTTCTTCTTCACGTCTTTCTTTAGTGACAACCCTGAATTTTTCGAGCATTTCTTCAAGAACGTCAATGGAGAATTCGCGAGCCATCGCACGGAGGGTGCGAATGTTATTTAAACTTTGTAACATTACGGACATAATAAAGAAAACCTTTTAACGCCAAAACAAAAAAGTATTTCGTCGCGTAGTGTAAGCGATCACTTATTATATTTCCACAAAATTTAATCTATTTACAGTCCTGCACGAGATTATTTCAGCTGTTATTTTCTGAAACTCTCAGAATAATTTCAAGATTATATATTAGCCATTTTGATGAGTAATTTCGGTTATTGGTGAACAGAGCGGCTCTCTCTGCTCGCTAATTCCGCAAGCCTGACAAAACCAAAGTGAATAAAAATGCAACTCAACCGAATAAAAGAAAACATCTATCACTGGTGCTTTCTGCTGTCAATGTACATTATCTGGCATAAAAAATGCTGAAAATGACCCGGTCACTACATACACCGAATTCTCTACGCTTATAGCGTTACCTCCCCCCCAAACCTTCATGAGTGAAAATAAAGGTAAACACATATCCAATTGATTTAATTAAAAATAAATCATATCGGCATGTAAAAATCCACAATGTACAAAAAACGCGCCGTTACGGAATATTTTATCTACAAAAACAGATTAAATAAAAATTTTTCACTAATTGATTAGTCATAGCCAGCGATATACGCTATGCGAAAATGCAGATGGCAATGAGATCCACTGCTTTCATCTCCATTAACATCCCATTACGCTTTTATTAAGGAGCATTAGCATGTTCTCACCGCAGTCACGCTTGCGTCATGCAGTTGCAGATACGTTCGCGATGGTTGTTTACTGTTCTGTCGTGAACATGTGTATTGAAGTTTTCCTCTCCGGAATGAGCTTCGAACAGTCTTTTTATTCCAGATTGGTAGCGATTCCGGTGAACATCTTAATTGCATGGCCATACGGTATGTACCGCGATCTGTTTATGCGCGTGGCACGCAAAGTTAGCCCGTCAGGCTGGATAAAAAATCTGGCGGATATCCTGGCTTATGTGACGTTCCAGTCACCGGTGTATGTGGCGATCTTGTTAGTGGTGGGCGCAGACTGGCATCAGATTATGGCGGCAGTCAGTTCAAACATCGTTGTTTCGATGTTGATGGGGGCGGTTTATGGCTACTTCCTCGATTATTGCCGCCGACTGTTTAAAGTCAGCCGTTACCAGCAGGTAAAAGCCTGACCCTTCTTTTCGCGACTGGCATCGCCAGTCGCGTCTTTAACTGGCTTCGCCAAATAAACCATTCAAATAACGTTCAAGCGCAACACGCGAACTAAAGCCATGCGGGATACCGTAATGCTCATGACGTTCACCCGCTAAATAGAGCGGAAATTGCTGGTAATGATCGCAAGTTTTAATATCGGAAGCGGGTTCAGCCAGTGTTGAACTACGTTCTTTTAATGTTGGATGAATCACCAGGGCGGTACGTCCCATTCGCGCTTCGCGATTAACATAGACATAATTTTCCCCACGGCGGTAACCATACGCTTTCTGGGTTACCACATCGACAGTAAAACCGACTTTTTCAAGTACGCGCGCCACCTCGTCTGGTCGTAAATACATATTTGATCCTCGTTATTATCAACCGCGGGCCTACCTTACCTGATTGCGCATTCACAACGCTTTCAGAAAAGTCCATAAAGCCGCGATGAACCTCAGTTAAGAAAATTATGGTCTACACTGAAAATTACATCGAATTCTAATGGGGGATCATATGTTTAACCGACCGAACCGCAACGACGTTGATGATGGCGTGCAGGATATCCAGAATGATGTCAATCAATTAGCTGACAGTCTCGAATCTGTGTTGAAGTCCTGGGGCAGCGACGCCAAAGGGGAAGCTGAAGCCGCACGCAGTAAAGCGCAGGCTCTACTGAAAGAAACCAGGGCGCGAATGCATGGTCGTACTCGCGTCCAGCAAGCCGCACGCGATGCCGTTGGCTGCGCGGATTCTTTTGTTCGTGAAAGACCCTGGTGTAGCGTGGGTACAGCAGCTGCGGTAGGTATTTTTATCGGCGCACTGTTAAGCATGCGCAAATCGTAGTGCAAAAATGATAATAAATACGCGTCTTTAACCCCGAAGCCTGGCTTCGGGGTTTCTTTTTGCCTGATGAATCACAAAAATCCCCCTACCCCGTCACGCTCGCCCCAGGGTAACCCTGACCATTATTTGCTATATATTGTGTGGTTGAATCTTTTTTCAACTACATCTAGTATCTCTGTATCAACAGAGAGACAACCCGACGCGTATCATCGCGCCGTATCTTCATTTTAAACGGAAATACGAATCATGCGCATTACTATTTACACTCGTAACGATTGCGTTCAGTGCCACGCCACCAAACGGGCGATGGAAAACCGGGGCTTTGATTTTGAAATGATTAATGTCGATCGCGTTCCTGAAGCGGCAGAAGCGCTGCGTGCTCAGGGCTTTCGTCAGTTGCCGGTTGTGATTGCAGGCGATCTTAGCTGGTCTGGTTTCCGCCCGGACATGATCAATCGTCTGCATCCAGCGCCACACGCGGCCAGTGCATGAGCCAGCTCGTCTACTTTTCCAGCAGCTCCGAAAATACGCAGCGTTTTATCGAACGTTTAGGGCTGCCCGCGGTGCGCATCCCGCTCAATGAGCGAGAACGGATTCAGGTAGACGAGCCTTACATCCTGATCGTGCCCTCTTATGGCGGCGGCGGTACGGCTGGCGCGGTGCCACGACAGGTCATTCGCTTTTTAAACGACGAGCATAACCGGGCGTTGCTGCGCGGCGTTATTGCTTCGGGTAATCGCAACTTTGGTGAGGCATATGGCCGCGCCGGAGATGTGATTGCCCGGAAATGCGGCGTGCCGTGGCTGTACCGCTTTGAACTCATGGGTACGCAAAGCGATATCGAAAACGTTCGTAAAGGAGTAACCGAATTTTGGCAACGACAACCGCAGAACGCCTGACGCAGGAAACGATGGATTATCACGCTCTGAATGCGATGCTTAACCTTTACAATAGCGCAGGTCGCATTCAGTTCGATAAAGATCGCCAGGCAGTAGACGCCTTTATGACGACGCATGTGCGTCCGAACAGTGTGGCCTTCAGTAGCCAGCAGCAGCGCCTGAACTGGCTGGTTAACGAAGGTTACTATGATGAAAGCGTCCTTAATCGCTACTCTCGCGATTTTGTCATTACGCTGTTTGCCCACGCGCACGCCAGCGGTTTTCGTTTCCAGACATTCCTCGGAGCATGGAAGTTTTACACCAGCTATACGTTGAAGACATTCGACGGTAAGCGTTATCTGGAAGATTTTGCCGATCGCGTCACGATGGTGGCGCTGACGCTGGCACAAGGCGATGAAACACTGGCGACGCAGCTCACTGATGAGATGCTGTCAGGACGCTTTCAGCCAGCCACGCCAACATTCCTCAACTGCGGTAAGCAGCAGCGCGGCGAACTGGTTTCCTGTTTTCTGCTGCGTATTGAAGACAATATGGAGTCGATTGGCCGGGCAGTAAATTCCGCACTACAACTGTCGAAACGCGGCGGCGGCGTAGCATTTTTGCTGTCGAATCTGCGGGAAGCGGGCGCGCCAATTAAACGTATTGAAAATCAATCTTCTGGCGTGATTCCGGTGATGAAAATGCTGGAAGACGCATTTTCCTATGCCAACCAACTCGGCGCACGTCAGGGGGCTGGGGCAGTCTATTTACATGCTCATCATCCCGATATTCTGCGTTTTCTCGATACAAAACGGGAAAATGCCGACGAAAAAATCCGCATTAAAACACTGTCGCTGGGCGTGGTGATCCCGGATATCACTTTCCATCTGGCAAAAGAGAATGCGCAGATGGCGCTGTTTTCGCCCTATGACGTAGAGCGAGTTTATGGCAAGCCGTTTGCCGATGTCGCCATCAGTGAACACTATGACGAACTGGTTGCCGATGAACGCATCCGCAAAAAATACCTCAACGCCCGTGATTTCTTCCAGCGACTGGCAGAAATCCAGTTTGAGTCTGGCTATCCGTACATCATGTATGAAGACACGGTTAACCGTGCTAACCCTATCGCCGGGCGCATAAATATGAGCAATCTCTGCTCAGAAATTTTGCAGGTTAACAGCGCCTCAGAATATGACGAGAATCTCGACTATGCTCGTACAGGACATGATATTTCCTGCAATCTAGGGTCGTTGAATATTGCCCACACCATGGATTCCCCCGACTTTGCCCGCACGGTAGAGACTGCCGTACGAGGTTTAACGGCGGTGTCAGATATGAGTCATATCCGCAGCGTGCCGTCCATCGAAGCCGGAAATGCCGCCTCACACGCCATCGGTCTGGGGCAGATGAATTTACACGGTTATCTGGCACGAGAAGGCATCGCTTATGGGTCGCCGGAAGCACTGGATTTCACCAATCTCTATTTCTATACCATCACCTGGCACGCACTGCGTACCTCGATGTTGCTGGCGCGCGAACGCGGTGAAACCTTCGCCGGGTTCAAACAGTCACGCTATGCCAGTGGTGAATATTTCAGCCAATATCTGCAAGGTAACTGGCAGCCGAAAACGGCGAAAGTTGGCGAACTGTTTGCCCGTAGCGGTATTACGTTACCTACCCGTGAGATGTGGGCGCAGCTGCGCGACGACGTGATGCGCTATGGCATATACAACCAGAATCTCCAGGCGGTGCCGCCAACCGGTTCTATCTCTTATATCAACCATGCCACGTCGAGTATTCATCCGATTGTGGCGAAAGTAGAGATACGCAAAGAGGGCAAAACAGGACGCGTTTACTACCCTGCCCCGTTTATGACTAACGAAAATCTGGCGCTGTATCAGGACGCTTACGAAATCGGCGCAGAAAAGATCATCGACACCTACGCGGAAGCGACTCGCCATGTCGATCAGGGGCTGTCGCTGACGCTGTTTTTCCCCGATACCGCCACCACTCGCGATATCAACAAAGCGCAGATTTACGCCTGGCGCAAGGGTATCAAAACGCTCTATTACATTCGCCTGCGTCAGATGGCGCTGGAAGGCACTGAAATTGAAGGCTGCGTCTCCTGTGCACTTTAAGGAATATCTATGAAACTCTCACGTATCAGCGCCATCAACTGGAACAAGATATCTGACGATAAAGATCTGGAGGTGTGGAATCGCCTGACCAGCAATTTCTGGCTACCAGAAAAGGTGCCACTGTCGAACGATATTCCTGCATGGCAGACATTAAGTGTCGTAGAACAACAACTAACAATGCGCGTTTTTACTGGCCTGACGCTGCTCGACACGCTGCAAAATGTTATCGGCGCGCCCTCGCTGATGCCCGATGCACTCACCCCCCATGAAGAGGCGGTATTATCAAATATCAGCTTTATGGAAGCGGTTCATGCCCGCTCTTACAGTTCAATTTTCTCGACGCTGTGCCAGACCAAAGATGTCGATGCCGCCTACGCCTGGAGTGAAGAAAACGCGCCGTTGCAGCGAAAAGCACAGATTATTCAGCAACATTATCGCGGTGATGATCCGCTGAAAAAGAAAATCGCCAGTGTGTTTCTTGAATCTTTTTTGTTCTATTCCGGTTTCTGGCTGCCGATGTATTTTTCCAGCCGCGGAAAGCTAACCAATACCGCAGACCTGATCCGTCTGATTATCCGGGATGAAGCAGTCCACGGTTACTACATCGGCTATAAATATCAGAAAAACCTGGAAAAGATCTCCCAGGCACGACGTGAAGAATTGAAGAGTTTCGCCTTCGATTTGTTGCTGGAACTCTATGACAACGAGTTGCAATACACCGATGAGCTGTACGCCGAAACCCCGTGGGCTGACGATGTGAAAGCGTTTCTCTGTTACAACGCCAATAAGGCGTTGATGAATCTGGGCTACGAACCGCTATTTCCCGCAGAACTGGCGGAAGTGAATCCGGCAATCCTCGCCGCGCTTTCGCCGAATGCCGATGAAAATCACGATTTCTTTTCCGGTTCAGGCTCTTCATATGTGATGGGAAAAGCGGTCGAAACAGAAGATGAAGACTGGAATTTCTGAGGGGGTTATTTTCAAAAATATCACTACCCGCTGCAGGGAAATAATTCCCGCCAAATAGCTTTATATCACGCAAATAATTTGTGGTGATCTACACTGATACTCTGTTGCATTATTCGCCTGAAACCACAATATTCAGGCGTTTTTTTGCTATCTTTGACAAAAAATATCAACTTTTCTCGATTTGCTCTCAGCCCTTATATCATGGGAAATTCCGGCGATTTGCTCACATCAATATTCATGCCACATTTGCCATCAGGGGTTGCCTCAGATTCTCAGTATGTTAGGGTAGAAAAAAGTGACTATTTCCATTGGGTAATGTATTGACATAAACAAATAACAGGAATCTTTCTATTGCATGGCAATTAAATTAGAAATTAAAAATCTTTATAAAATATTTGGTGAGCATCCACAGCGAGCTTTCAAATATATCGAACAAGGACTTTCAAAAGAACAAATTCTGGAAAAAACTGGGCTATCGCTTGGCGTAAAAGACGCCAGTCTGGCCATTGAAGAAGGCGAGATATTTGTCATCATGGGATTATCCGGTTCGGGTAAATCCACAATGGTACGCCTTCTCAATCGCCTGATTGAACCCACCCGCGGGCAAGTGCTGATTGATGGTGTGGATATTGCCAAAATATCCGACGTCGAACTCCGTGAGGTGCGCAGAAAAAAGATTGCGATGGTCTTCCAGTCCTTTGCCTTAATGCCGCATATGACCGTGCTGGACAATACTGCGTTCGGTATGGAACTGGCCGGAATTAATGCCGAAGAACGTCGGGAAAAAGCCCTTGATGCACTGCGTCAGGTCGGGCTGGAAAATTATGCCCACAGCTACCCGGATGAACTCTCTGGCGGGATGCGTCAACGTGTGGGATTAGCCCGCGCGTTAGCGATTAATCCGGATATATTATTAATGGACGAAGCCTTCTCGGCACTCGATCCATTAATTCGCACCGAGATGCAGGATGAGCTGGTAAAATTACAGGCGAAACATCAGCGCACCATTGTCTTTATTTCCCACGATCTCGATGAAGCTATGCGTATTGGTGACCGAATTGCCATTATGCAAAATGGTGAAGTGGTGCAGGTCGGCACACCGGATGAAATTCTCAATAATCCGGCGAATGATTATGTCCGTACCTTCTTCCGTGGCGTCGATATTAGCCAGGTGTTCAGTGCGAAAGATATTGCTCGCCGGACACCGAACGGCTTAATTCGTAAAACCCCCGGCTTCGGCCCGCGTTCGGCACTGAAATTATTGCAGGATGAAGATCGCGAATATGGCTACGTCATCGAACGCGGTAATAAGTTTGTCGGCGCTGTGTCTATCGATTCGCTTAAAGCCGCGTTAACGCAGCAGCAAGGTCTTGATGCGGCGCTGATTGATGCGCCGTTAGCGGTCGATGCACAAACGCCTCTTAGCGAGTTGCTCTCTCATGTCGGACAGGCACCCTGTGCGGTGCCCGTGGTCGACGAGGACCAACAGTATGTCGGCATCATTTCGAAAGGAATGCTGCTGCGCGCTTTAGATCGTGAGGGGGTAAATAATGGCTGATCAAAATAATCCGTGGGATACCACGCCAGCGGCGGACAGTGCTGCACAATCCGCAGACGCCTGGGGTACACCGGCGACTGCACCGACTGACGGCGGTGGCGCTGACTGGCTGACCAGTACGCCTGCGCCAAACGTCGAGCATTTTAATATTCTCGATCCGTTCCATAAAACGCTAATCCCGCTCGACAGTTGGGTCACTGAAGGGATCGACTGGGTCGTTACCCATTTTCGTCCCGTCTTTCAGGGCGTGCGCGTTCCGGTTGATTACATCCTCAACGGTTTCCAGCAATTGCTGCTGGGTATGCCCGCGCCGGTGGCGATTATCGTTTTCGCTCTCATCGCCTGGCAGATTTCCGGGGTCGGAATGGGCGTGGCGACGCTGGTTTCGCTGATTGCCATCGGCGCAATCGGTGCCTGGTCACAGGCAATGGTTACCCTGGCGCTGGTGTTAACCGCCCTGCTGTTCTGTATCGTCATAGGTTTGCCGTTGGGGATCTGGCTGGCGAGAAGTCCGAGAGCGGCGAAAATTATTCGTCCACTGCTTGATGCCATGCAGACCACGCCCGCGTTTGTTTATCTGGTGCCAATCGTCATGCTGTTTGGTATCGGCAACGTGCCGGGCGTGGTGGTGACGATCATCTTTGCGCTGCCGCCGATTATCCGTCTGACGATTCTGGGAATTAACCAGGTTCCGGCGGATCTGATTGAAGCCTCGCGCTCATTCGGTGCCAGCCCGCGCCAGATGCTGTTCAAAGTTCAGTTACCGCTGGCGATGCCAACCATTATGGCGGGCGTTAACCAGACGCTGATGCTGGCCCTTTCTATGGTGGTCATCGCCTCGATGATTGCCGTCGGCGGGCTGGGTCAGATGGTACTTCGCGGTATCGGTCGTCTGGATATGGGGCTTGCCACCGTTGGCGGCGTCGGGATTGTGATCCTCGCCATTATCCTCGACCGCCTGACACAGGCCGTTGGGCGCGACTCACGCAGTCGCGGCAACCGTCGCTGGTACACCACTGGCCCTGTCGGTCTGCTGACACGCCCATTCATTAAGTAACTCTGCACTTGCCCGGTGACGCCGGGCATTATCACCCTGCCAAAAAAAGGAATAACAATGCGACATAGCGTACTTTTTGCGACAGCGTTTGCCACGCTTATCTCTACACAAACTTTTGCTGCCGACCTGCCGGGCAAAGGCATTACTGTTAATCCGGTTCAGAGCACCATCACCGAAGAAACTTTCCAGACGCTGCTGGTCAGCCGCGCGCTGGAGAAATTAGGTTATACCGTCAATAAACCCAGCGAAGTGGATTACAACGTTGGCTACACCTCGCTTGCTTCCGGCGATGCAACCTTCACCGCCGTGAACTGGACGCCACTGCATGACAACATGTACGAAGCTGCCGGTGGCGATAAGAAATTTTATCGTGAAGGGGTATTTGTTAACGGCGCGGCACAAGGTTACCTGATCGATAAGAAAACCGCCGACCAGTATAAAATTACCAACATCGCGCAACTTAAAGATCCGAATATCGCCAAACTGTTCGATACCAACGGCGACGGTAAAGCGGATTTAACCGGCTGTAACCCAGGCTGGGGCTGCGAAGGTGCGATCAACCACCAGCTTGCCGCGTATGGACTGACCAATACCGTGACGCATAATCAGGGGAACTACGCAGCGATGATGGCTGACACCATCAGTCGTTACAAAGAGGGTAAGCCGGTGTTTTACTACACCTGGACGCCGTACTGGGTGAGTAACGAACTGAAACCGGGGAAAGATGTGGTCTGGTTGCAGGTGCCGTTCTCTGCACTGCCGGGCGATAAAAATGCCGATACTAAGCTGCCGAATGGCGCGAATTACGGCTTCCCGGTCAGTACCATGCATATCGTTGCCAACAAAGCCTGGGCCGAGAAAAACCCGGCAGCAGCGAAACTGTTTGCCATTATGCAGTTACCAGTGGCTGATATTAACGCCCAGAACGCCATTATGCATGACGGCAAAGCCTCAGAAGACGATATTCAGGGCCACGTTGATGGTTGGATCAAAGCCCACCAGCAGCAGTTCGATGGCTGGGTGAATGAAGCGCTGGCAGCGCAGAAGTAATTTTTATTCGGGCGGATAAGGCGTTTTTGCCTCATCCGCCGCTCTGTACACAATGCCTGATGCGACGCTGGTGCGTCTTATCATACCTACAAACCACACCGCACATTTCAACAATCTATCTTTCATCCCATATTCATCAACATCCGCTATTATTGATTTCCAGCTTAATCATCACCTGATGAACAAAAATAATGACTAAACCTAATCATGAGCTTAGCCCGGCGCTGATCGTGCTGATGTCTATCGCCACCGGTCTGGCGGTAGCCAGTAACTATTACGCCCAGCCATTGCTCGACACCATCGCGCGTAACTTTTCCCTTTCCGCCAGTTCGGCAGGCTTTATTGTTACCGCCGCGCAGTTGGGCTATGCCGCAGGTCTGCTGTTTCTTGTTCCCCTCGGTGATATGTTTGAACGCCGCCGCCTGATTGTCTCGATGACCTTACTGGCGGCAGGCGGCATGTTAATCACTGCCAGCAGTCAGTCGCTGGCGATGATGATCCTCGGTACGGCATTAACCGGTTTATTCTCAGTCGTGGCACAAATTCTGGTTCCGCTGGCAGCGACGCTGGCTTCACCGGACAAACGCGGCAAAGTGGTTGGCACCATTATGAGCGGGCTGCTGTTGGGGATCTTGCTGGCACGGACCGTTGCCGGATTGCTGGCGAGTCTCGGTGGCTGGCGAACTGTCTTTTGGGTCGCTTCGGTATTAATGGCACTGATGGCGCTGGCGTTATGGCGTGGTCTGCCACAAATGAAATCAGAAACCCACCTCAACTACCCACAGTTGCTAGGTTCTGTTTTCAGCATGTTTATCAGCGATAAAATCCTGCGCACCCGCGCGTTGCTGGGCTGCCTGACCTTTGCCAACTTCAGCATTCTCTGGACCTCAATGGCCTTTTTGCTTGCCGCTCCACCTTTTAACTACAGCGATGGCGTAATTGGTCTGTTTGGACTTGCGGGAGCTGCCGGGGCGTTAGGCGCTCGTCCGGCGGGCGGTTTTGCCGATAAGGGCAAATCACACCTCACCACAACTTTCGGTCTGCTTCTGCTGTTACTTTCATGGCTGGCTATCTGGTTTGGACACACTTCTGTACTGGCGCTGGTTATCGGCATCCTGGTGCTGGATCTCACCGTACAGGGGGTGCATATCACTAACCAGACGGTAATTTATCGAATACATCCTGATGCGCGTAATCGCCTGACCGCAGGTTACATGACCAGCTACTTTATTGGCGGTGCCGCCGGTTCGCTAATTTCAGCCTCAGCCTGGCAACATGGCGGTTGGGCTGGCGTTTGTCTGGCTGGCGCGACGATTGCCCTGGTTAACTTACTGGTCTGGTGGCGAGGTTTTCATCGTCAGGAAGCCGCAAATTAAGCAATCAGCAACCGTTTTCGTGGCTTTACACTTATAAGGGTGTTAAGAAGCCCATCAGTCTGATAAGGTTAAGATATTCATTCAGTCTATTTATAATATTAACAATCGTTAAGCGTACACTCTATGGAAAGCCCTACTCCACAGCCTGCTCCTGGTTCGGCGACCTTCATGGAAGGATGCAAAGACAGTTTACCGATTGTTATTAGTTATATTCCGGTGGCCTTTGCGTTCGGTCTGAATGCGACCCGTCTGGGATTCTCTCCTCTCGAAAGCGTTTTTTTCTCCTGCATCATTTATGCAGGCGCGAGCCAGTTCGTCATTACCGCGATGCTGGCAGCCGGGAGTAGTTTGTGGGTTGCTGCACTGACCGTCATGGCAATGGATGTTCGCCATGTTTTGTATGGCCCGTCACTGCGTAGCCGTATTATTCAGCGTCTGCAAAAATCGAAAACCGCCCTGTGGGCGTTTGGCCTGACGGATGAGGTTTTTGCCGCCGCAACCGCAAAACTGGTACGCAATAATCGCCGCTGGAGCGAAAACTGGATGATCGGCATTGCCTTCAGTTCATGGTCATCGTGGGTATTTGGTACGGTAATAGGGGCATTCTCCGGCAGCGGCTTGCTGCAAGGTTATCCCGCCGTTGAAGCAGCATTAGGTTTTATGCTTCCGGCACTCTTTATGAGTTTCCTGCTCGCCTCTTTCCAGCGCAAACAATCTCTTTGCGTTACCGCAGCGTTAGTTGGTGCCCTTGCAGGCGTAACGCTATTTTCTATTCCCGTCGCCATTCTGGCAGGCATTGTCTGTGGCTGCCTCACTGCGTTAATCCAGGCATTCTGGCAAGGAGCGCCCGATGAGCTATGAGGTTCTGCTGCTTGGGTTACTGGTTGGCGCGGCGAATTATTGCTTCCGCTATCTGCCGCTGCGCCTGCGTGTGGGTAATGCCCGCCCAACCAAACGTGGCGCGGTAGGTATTTTGCTCGACACCATTGGCATCGCCTCGATATGCGCTCTGCTGGTTGTCTCTACCGCACCAGAAGTGATGCACGATACACGCCGTTTCGTGCCCACACTGGTCGGCTTCGCGGTACTGGGTGCCAGTTTCTATAAAACACGCAGCATTATCATCCCAACACTGCTTAGTGCGCTGGCCTATGGGCTCGCCTGGAAAGTGATGGCGATTATATAATCCACAAGAATCATTTTTCTAAAACAATACATTTACTTTATTTGTCACTGTCGTTACTATATCGGCTGAAATTAATGAGGTCATACCCAAATGGATAGTTCGTTTACGCCCATTGAACAAATGCTAAAATTTCGCGCCAGCCGCCACGAAGATTTTCCTTATCAGGAGATCCTTCTGACCCGTCTTTGCATGCATATGCAAAGCAAGCTGCTGGAAAACCGCAATAAAATGCTGAAGGCTCAGGGGATTAACGAGACGTTGTTTATGGCGTTGATTACGCTGGAGTCTCAGGAAAACCACAGTATTCAGCCTTCTGAATTGAGTTGTGCTCTTGGATCATCCCGTACCAACGCGACGCGTATTGCCGATGAACTGGAAAAACGCGGTTGGATCGAACGTCGTGAAAGCGATAACGATCGCCGCTGCCTGCATCTGCAATTAACGGAAAAAGGTCACGAGTTTTTGCGCGAGGTTTTACCGCCGCAGCATAACTGCCTGCATCAACTCTGGTCCGCGCTCAGCACAACAGAAAAAGACCAGCTCGAGCAAATCACCCGCAAATTGCTCTCCCGTCTCGACCAGATGGAACAGGGCGGTGTGGTTCTCGAAGCGATGAGCTAACGCGTCATCTCGCTCAAAAATCCAGATTTATAAAAGAAAAAATAACCGGCCAGCATCGCAACATGCTGGCCTTTTTGGCAAGCAGGTCGGCTCAGCCGATGAGTTAAGAAGATCGTGGAGAACAATATGAGCGCAAATGCGGAGACTCAAACCCCGCAGCAACCGGTAAAGAAGAGCGGCAAACGTAAGCGTCTGCTCCTCCTTCTCACCTTGCTCTTTATAATTATTGCCGTAGCGATAGGGATTTATTGGTTTTTGGTACTGCGTCATTTCGAAGAAACCGATGACGCATACGTGGCAGGGAATCAGATTCAAATTATGTCTCAGGTGTCTGGCAGCGTGACGAAAGTCTGGGCCGATAACACCGATTTTGTAAAAGAAGGCGACGTGCTGGTCACTCTCGACCCGACAGATGCTCGCCAGGCGTTTGAAAAAGCCAAAACTGCACTGGCTTCCAGCGTTCGCCAAACCCACCAGCTGATGATTAACAGCAAACAGTTGCAGGCGAATATTGAGGTGCAAAAAATCGCCCTCGCGAAAGCACAAAGCGACTACAACCGCCGTGTGCCGCTGGGCAATGCCAACCTGATTGGTCGCGAAGAGCTGCAACACGCCCGCGACGCCGTCACCAGTGCCCAGGCGCAACTGGACGTCGCTATTCAACAATACAATGCCAATCAGGCGATGATTCTGGGGACGAAACTGGAAGATCAGCCTGCCGTGCAACAGGCTGCCACCGAAGTACGTAACGCCTGGCTGGCGCTGGAGCGTACCCGTATTGTCAGTCCGATGACCGGTTATGTCTCCCGCCGCGCGGTACAGCCTGGGGCGCAAATTAGCCCAACGACGCCGCTGATGGCGGTCGTTCCAGCCACCAATATGTGGGTGGATGCCAACTTTAAAGAGACGCAGATTGCCAATATGCGTATCGGTCAACCGGTCACCATCACCACCGATATTTACGGCGATGATGTGAAATACACCGGTAAAGTGGTTGGTCTGGATATGGGCACAGGTAGCGCGTTCTCACTGCTTCCGGCGCAAAACGCCACCGGTAACTGGATCAAAGTCGTTCAGCGTCTGCCTGTGCGTATTGAACTGGACCAGAAACAGCTGGAGCAATACCCGCTGCGTATCGGTTTATCCACGCTGGTGAGTGTCAATACCACTAACCGTGACGGTCAGGTACTGGCAAACAAAGTACGTTCCACACCGGTCGCGGTAAGCACCGCGCGTGAAATCAGCCTGGCACCTGTCAATAAACTGATCGACGATATCGTAAAAGCTAACGCTGGCTAATCCAGAGGTGCGTGTGATGCAACAGCAAAAACCGCTGGAAGGCGCACAACTGGTCATTATGACGATTGCGCTGTCACTGGCGACATTCATGCAGGTGCTGGACTCCACCATTGCTAACGTGGCGATCCCCACTATCGCCGGGAATCTGGGCTCATCGCTCAGTCAGGGAACGTGGGTGATCACTTCTTTCGGGGTGGCGAATGCCATCTCGATCCCGCTTACCGGCTGGCTGGCAAAGCGCGTCGGGGAAGTGAAATTGTTCCTCTGGTCAACCATCGCCTTTGCTATTGCGTCGTGGGCGTGTGGTGTCTCCAGCAGCCTGAATATGCTGATCTTCTTCCGCGTGATTCAGGGGATTGTCGCCGGGCCGCTGATCCCGCTTTCGCAAAGTCTATTGCTGAATAACTACCCACCAGCCAAACGCTCGATCGCGCTGGCGTTGTGGTCGATGACGGTGATTGTTGCGCCAATTTGCGGCCCGATCCTCGGCGGTTATATCAGTGATAATTACCACTGGGGCTGGATATTCTTCATCAACGTGCCGATTGGCGTGGCGGTGGTGTTGATGACACTGCAAACTCTGCGCGGACGTGAAACCCGCACCGAACGGCGGCGGATTGATGCCGTGGGGCTGGCACTGCTGGTTATTGGTATCGGCAGCCTGCAGATTATGCTCGACCGCGGTAAAGAGCTGGACTGGTTCTCATCACAGGAAATTATCATCCTCACCGTGGTGGCGGTGGTGGCTATCTGCTTCCTGATTGTCTGGGAGCTGACCGACGATAACCCGATAGTCGATCTGTCGTTGTTTAAGTCGCGCAACTTCACCATCGGCTGCTTGTGTATCAGCCTCGCGTATATGCTCTACTTCGGCGCGATTGTTCTGCTGCCGCAGTTGTTGCAGGAGGTCTACGGTTACACGGCGACGTGGGCAGGGCTGGCCTCTGCGCCGGTAGGGATTATTCCGGTGATCCTGTCGCCGATTATCGGCCGCTTCGCGCATAAACTGGATATGCGCCGACTGGTAACCTTCAGCTTTATTATGTATGCCGTCTGCTTCTACTGGCGTGCCTATACCTTTGAACCGGGTATGGATTTTGGCGCGTCGGCCTGGCCACAGTTTATCCAGGGTTTTGCGGTGGCCTGCTTCTTTATGCCGCTGACCACCATTACGCTGTCCGGTTTGCCACCGGAACGACTGGCGGCGGCATCGAGCCTCTCCAACTTTACGCGAACGCTGGCGGGGTCTATCGGCACGTCGATAACCACGACCATGTGGACCAACCGCGAGTCGCTGCACCATGCACAGTTGACTGAGTCGGTAAACCCGTTCAACCCGAATGCTCAGGCGATGTACAGTCAACTGGAAGGGCTTGGTATGACGCAACAGCAGGCATCAGGCTGGATTGCCCAGCAGATAACCAATCAGGGGCTGATTATTTCCGCCAATGAGATCTTCTGGATGTCAGCCGGGATATTCCTCGTCCTGCTGGGGCTGGTGTGGTTTGCTAAACCGCCATTTGGCGCAGGTGGCGGCGGAGGCGGTGCGCACTAAGGTTGCCAAAGGGAGCTGCGGCTCCCTTTTTATTTGCTCATTCTGCAAACGGTTGTTTTATACACTCATTCGGTGTATCTTTTCGCCGCCCCAAACTCTTCCATTCACCATTAGCCGGTTCTGAGCATTCGCTCAGGTTGTTAATTCTCTTTTTCCTTCGCCCTCGCTTTCGCGGGTGATACTCACATTTTTCTTTTAACCCCAAAACTCGCACCCTCGCGGGCGTACATTTATTACACACAAAATAATGGATTATTATGAATACCCAACGTAAATACGGGAGAACCTGGCATTACCCCTTCTCTCCAGGCACCACCAGCGATGACCGCATTAACACCGATTACTGGCAGGATTTACAGACCATCACGCAATTGGTGCACACAGAAAAACTCGATGGCGAAAATAACTGCCTTAACCGCTACGGCGTGTTTGCCCGCTCCCATGCCACGCCTACGCAGTCGGCATGGACCTATAAAATTCGCCAACGCTGGCAACTGCTGAAAAACGATCTCGGCGACCTGGAGTTGTTTGGTGAAAATCTCTACGCCGTTCATTCCATTGAATACCGCGCGCTGGAACAGGACTTTTACCTGTTTGCCGTTCGCTGCCAGGATATGTGGCTGAGCTGGGAAGAGGTGCAGTTTTACGCCGCTCTGTTTGATTTCCCCTGCGTTCCCGAAATCTCCGGCCCGCAGCCGGGGAATGATGAAAAAAGCTGGCAACGTGATTTTCTGGCGCTGACCAATGCGCGCGGCACATTCGATCCCTGGGATACGCAAACCTGTCAACCCTGTACGCTGGAAGGCATTGTCAGCCGAAATCATGATGCGTTTTCTGTCGCTGACTTTTCGCATAACGTCTTCAAGTATGTGCGCAAAAATCATGTCAAAACCACTGTGCACTGGAAACGCCACTGGCAACGGGCGCGGATGGCCCATGAGTTCGTTTATGGAGAACAGTCATGATTTGGCAACTTACCGACGATAAACGCTGGTCGGCGCTACGTCAGCGTTTTAGCTGGGTTGAGGAGATGCATCACACGCCACAAGACCCTGAGCATCATGGTGAAGGCGACGTCGGCGTACATACCGAAATGGTGCTTAACGCCCTCATTACTCTGCCAGAATTCCAGCAACTCCCCGCTCAACAGCAGGAAGTTTTATGGGCGGCGGCGTTATTGCATGATGTTGAAAAGCGCAGCACTACCGTGCAGGAAAACGGACGTATTCAGTCTCCTGGTCATGCTCGTCGGGGCGAACTGACGGCTCGACAAATTTTATGGCGCGATATCCCAACGCCGTTCGTGCTGCGCGAGCAAATTGTTGCACTGGTGCGTCTGCATGGGTTACCGCTATGGTTACTGGAACGTCCGGAACCGGAGCGTTTGTTGCTCACGGCTGCAATGCGCATCGACACGCGTCTGCTCGCTTTGCTTGCTCGTGCCGATCTGCTTGGTCGCCAAAGCCCGGATCAGCAATCAATGCTGGAACGCATCGATCTGTTCGAGCTGTTTTGCCATGAGCAACAATGCTGGGGAAAAATGCGCCCGTTCGTTTCTGATTCCGCACGCTGGCACTACCTGACTCATGAGCAAAGTTCTCCTGATTTTGTTCCCTGGGAGGCTGAACCTTTTGAGGTTATTTTGCTGTGTGGCTTACCGGGTATGGGCAAAGATCGCTATATCAGTGAACAGTGCCAGGGAATGGACGTTATCAGCCTTGATGATATGCGGCGGCGAATCAATGCCAGTCCGGACGACAAAACCGCCACCGGGCGTATTGTGCAACAGGCAAAAGAAGAGGCGCGCGTTTTTTTACGCCAGAAAAAGCCGTTCATCTGGAATGCAACGAACATTACCCGCCAGCTGCGCAGCCAGCTCATCAGTCTGTTTACGGCTTACGGCGCACGAGTAAAAATCGTTTATCTGGAAGTGCCATGGGCGCAATGGAAGCAGCAAAATGCCAGACGCGAGTATGCAGTTCCTGAAGCGGTCGTGATGCGGATGGCCTCAAGGCTGGAAGTTCCTCAACCTGATGAAGCACATAGCGTGGAATATCGGATGACTGACAGGTAACAAAAGCCGGGCGGTGTTTTCACCAGCCCGGCCTCTTCTGCTTAAACTGACTAAATGTGCAGCTCCTGCAACTTCTCTTTCGGCAGCGCCAGTTCTTCGTTGCTGTTGATGCGCACGTCACGTTCCAGAATGCTACGCGCAATATCCTGCGCCTCCTGCAATGAGTGCATCTGGTAAGTGCCGCACTGGTAGACGTTCAGTTCCGGAATCTGATTCTGATCCTGCACTTTCAGCACGTCTTCCATTGCCGCTTTCCAGGCATCAGCGACACGCTGCTCATCTGGCGTACCAATCAGACTCATATAAAAACCGGTGCGGCAGCCCATTGGCGAGATATCGATAATCTCTACACCATTACCGTTAAGATGGTTACGCATAAAACCAGCAAACAGGTGCTCCAGGGTATGGATCCCTCTTTCTGGCATCACTTCTTTGTTCGGCACGCAGAAGCGCAGATCGAACACGGTGATTGCGTCGCCATGCGGGGTGTTCATTGTTTTCGCCACCCGAACTGCAGGCGCTTCCATCCGGGTATGATCGACTGTGAAGCTATCTAACAACGGCATTTAGCCACCTCCGGTAATTTTTTTTAAAATTTTCTGAACTCTTTGTTCCCAGGCGAGTCTGAGTATATGAAAGACGCGCATTTGTTATCATCATCCCTGAATTCAGAGATGAAATTTTGGCCACTCACGAGTGGCCTTTTTCTTTTCTGTCAGGCGTGCTTTTCCAGCCACACCGCAAACGGTTCGGTATCAGCGGCTTCCATTTCCTGCTGACGGCGTTCAGACGCCTCGCGCTCGGCGACAAAATCCTCTTCGCGCAGAATTTCCAGCGGCTCTTCACGCAGCAGATTACGGTACGCTTCAGCAAACGCTTTGCCTGTTCCGCCAATACCAGTATCAATCATAGACCTTAAGATACGGGCAGAGAAAGTCAGATCGGGATTATCGAAGCAGGCGACCAGTTCATCACACACTTTCTGATACGCTTCGCCGCCGTTAATGCTATCCAGCGTTTGCGCGACGCGTTTCAGATCGCGGAACAGATCTTTACCCACCTGCGGTAACGGGAACTGCGCGGTTTCGCAGCCGATACCCAGCGTCAGGCCCGGTTTGCGACCTTCGAGGATCACCCGGTTCCAGTTAACGCGTGTACAGGCAAGTTCGCTACTGCTCATTTCCGGTGCGTCAGCCAGCGCACACCAGACCATAAACAGGTCGAGGAATCGCACCTGTTGTTCATCTACACCAATCGGCGAGAACGGGTTGATGTCCAGCGAGCGGACTTCAATATATTCAATGCCGCCACGTAACAGCGCATCAGAAGGCGACTCACCACTGCGGGTAACGCGTTTTGGACGAATCGGCGCGTACAGTTCGTTTTCAATCTGCAGCACATTGCTGTTGATTTGCAGCCGCTTACCGTCTTTCTCAATACCAATCTTCGCGTACTCGTCCGATGGCGTTTTGATTGCCTGTTTAAGGCCCGCCACGTACTCGTAGAGATCATTGAAGGTGATACCAAGATTGCTTTGCGATTTATTGGTATAGCCGAGATCGCTCAAACGAAGAGAGGTCGCATACGGCAGGTAATACATACCGCACTCGGTTTTCTCAAACGGCAGCGACGTTGGTTTTCCTTGCAAGAAAGAAGAACAAATCGCTGGAGACGCACCAAACAGATAAGGAATGACCCAACCGAAACGATAGTAATTGCGGATAACGCGGAAATAACCCGCAGAAATTTTCTCTTTGGCATCAGCGCCCGAGATATCACCGCACTTCGCCTGCCAGAATGCCATTGGCAAAGAGAAATTATAGTGCACGCCGGAAATGGTTTGCATCAGCGCGCCGTAGCGATTTTTCAGCCCTTCACGGTACAGCGTTTTAAAGCGACCGGTGTTAGAAGTGCCGTACTGTGCCAGTTCGATGTCCTGACCTTCTGCGATGTAGCATGGCATACTTAACGGCCACATCCGCTCATCGCCCATATTGCGCGCCGTATAGCGATGCAGATCGCGCATAAAGGTCAGCATATGTTCAATATCACCATCCACTGGTGTAATAAATTCCAGCAATGCTTCCGCAAAATCGGTAGTAATCCATTTATGGGTCAGTGCAGAACCTAATGCTTCAGGATGACCTGTTGTTGCCAGTGTGCCATCAGCATTAACACGCAAAGTTTCGCGCTCCAGCCCACGCTGTATCCCCTTTAACGCCTGAGGATGTTTTTCCAGCCAGGCCAGCGCCTGTGATACGTCCGGGATCAAATTGACCTCCCGCCTGTCAAAATCGTTTTAATTAGCATAACTGTAATGGTGACCATATGTGCAGGCCTACAATTAGTGCCACCACATCATGCCCTGAACGGTAGCTGCTGCAACTGCAACATAGCGTAACGCTTTACCAAGGCACAAAAAAAAGATTACCGGTCCCCACGAGATGCGCATCCATCCCGCTAACAGACACAGTAAATCGCCAACCACGGGCATCCAGCTTAATAATAGCGTGACTGCACCATAGCGTTTCAGCCAGCCGGTAGCTTTCTCTTGCCAGCGCGATGTTTTACGCAATGGAAAGAAACGCCCAAGGATAACGTTAGTTAACCCTCCAAGGCTATTACCCATTGTTGCTGTTAAAACTAAAACCCAGGGATGACTCACTCCGGAAAGCAACATTGCCACCAGCACGACTTCGGAGTTGCCGGGTAATAGTGTAGCGCTGAGAAAACTACTGGCAAACAACGAGAAAAGCGATAACGCTTCACTCACAGCAAGCGAACATCCACGGCGTCCATGCCTGCTGCACGGGCCGCCTGAATACCGAAATCGGCATCTTCAAAGACCACACACTGCGTCGGTTGCACGCCCATACGCTGCGCGCACAACAAAAATGTGTCTGGCGCGGGTTTATGGTGTTTGACGTGATCGGCAGCGACGACGGCGTCAAAATAACGGCGTAATCCCAAGTGCGCCAGCAATGCCTCAGCGATGGCGCTTTCACTCCCCGTTCCTACAGCCATTGGGCGACGACCATGCCAGCTTTTCACCACTTCAACAAGAGGAAGCGGCTCGACACTATCCAGCAGCATACTTCTTACTGCTTCTGTTTTTTCACGCGCTAACGCATGCGGGTCGAGATCGGCCTGATTCAGCTCAATAATCGCCTGAGCAATACGCCAGGTGGGCGAGCCATTAAGCGCAATCATCGCCTGAACATCGTACTGAAGACCGTAGTGCCCTAATACTTCGCGCCACGCTTTACGGTGCGTAGGCTCGGTATCCAGGATGGTGCCATCCATATCAAAAATTAAACCTGCATAACGCTCGTACATGGTCTTCTCGCAAGTCGAAAAATATGACGCTACTTTAGCGTAATTGCTTGATTTTGTCGCTGATGGAGAAGGAGAAGAAAATTCAGGAAATGGATAAAGTAGTTATTTAGAAATGAGATATTTTTGAAGGAAATTTTTTGGATAATATGGTGCATCCGGGAGGATGACTCACTGGCGTTCGCCCTTCGGGCCGCTGCTGGCGCAACGTTATCCTCCCTGGTGCCTGCGGTTAATACCGCTACCTCTTCGATACCTTCATTGCTGAAGGTTACGGAGAATATGGTGCATCCGGGAGGATTCGAACCTCCGACCGCTCGGTTCGTAGCCGAGTA
>ENA-UOOD01000265-UOOD01000265.1-human-gut-metagenome-genome-assembly--contig:-CS67-NODE-265-length-67450-cov-8.150011_pt1 | contig 67450 bp, 58 predicted proteins | sample MGYA00242464_ERZ724011 | MGnify/ENA metagenome assembly ERZ724011 | reverse complement strand
GTTTTTTATGCGGGTTGCCCGAGCAACCCCTATTCACTTTAGACGAAAATTAGTATCACTCTGCCGCTTGTTATATATTTGTTTATAGCCGCATTCCATCTACATTTTTGACCTTTTAACGGCTTTGATTTCACCGGCGATATGCTTTCTTCTTTTCACAAGTCCCCGGAAAATCCTGTATATCCACAAAGCAGGAAGGAACACTGGGTATTTATAGAAGAAGGGATAGTTTTCCTTGCACCACTGTCTTCCCGGAAACAGCCTTGATAAAATGTATTTCAGCTTAGTTCTGCCGCTGATTGGCTTACCGTCGCCCTGAATCTCGGTCATTTTCTTGGATACAAGGTTTGAGATGGTTCCGTATGTCCCGCTTCCAAGATAATATTCGAGCAGTGCTGTTTCATCCTCGGTCAGGCTATCCAGAATATCCGGCTTCGGTACTGCGAAAAGCTTGTCCGCAAGCAGACGGCTTTCGCGCTCATAGTCCGCTATGCCCAGCGATTCCAGTTCGGATTGCAGGTACTCCCGATTCATAGCGCCGCCCTTTTTCAGGTTATAGACATAGAAATCAACAAGTGTACGAAGCCCGGTGCCTGAATTGGAAAAATGCTTATAGGCATGGGCGGTCATATAAATATAGAAATCCTCGTCGCTGAAACGATAGCACACGCCATCGTCCGACAACAGCTTTTCGCTGACGTTTTTATAGTATTCGTCCAGAACAGCGCCGTGACTCTCCCCAAAAAGCGCCCTGTGAAGCTCGAAATTATATACCGGCGGCTTATAATATGCATCATGCACGCCGGTTTCAAAGCCTTTTCCCTGATAGCCGCGTCCGGTCATAAACGTCTGCAGCTTGGACTGAGCGGATGAATCGTACAATATATCATAATCAGCCATCTGACGCATACCATACCGCGGGTAGATATCCTTTAAAACCATCCCTTTAAGCGGCATATACCAGATATGCTCCGATTTCATATATTCAGTGATTTTCCGGCACTCGGCATCCATCAGCATTATTTTGCGGATGGCTTTGTCCTTGGCTTCCTTCCACTTTTTCGCTGTATCTTCGGGAGCGGAATCAAAGGCTCTGCCCTTTTCAAGACCCATGCAGGTAATAGCCGCCAGGGTATGAGCGTTTGCCAAGCGAAACAGAGCCTCCAAGTCAATATCATCAATGACAGCCGCTTCCGGCACGGTATCGTTAAGGGAGCAGCTTATCAGATAGATTATTTGCTTCTCACAGCTTCTCATCCCAGGTTCACCCTTTCAGCTTTCTTTTGATTCGTCCCGCCAGCGCGCGAAGCCGAAGCAATCCTATGCGCAGGCACAAAAAATCGCACCATATATGCACATATAAACGATACCTCGGGTCAGAAACGGAATAATCCTTACCCTTGCGGACAAATCCGGTAAGGATACCGATTATATCCTCATCCGTAATTCCGTATTCCTTTTTTATGCAGTTGTCGCCGATGATAACATAATCCTTCTCCCTGACCTTGACGATTCTGTGCAGCACAAACCTGTTCGGAGGTCTGCGGTAAAGAACCACATCATATTTTCGGCAGCGCTCGGCGGTCTTGGCTTTCACCGTAAACAAATCCCTGCCCTGCTTCAACATCGGGTTCATGCTGCAGCCTTTGAAGGTATAGGTCAGGGAGCCGTTTTCGGCAAGATACTGCTCATATGTTATGCTGTTATTCATCCAGCGCACCGATTGAACGCAGTTTTGCAATGATACCTTCGACATCCTTAGCAAGGATATCCTTGGGAGCATCATACTTTTCCGCCATGGCTTCAACTATTGCATCCTTGGTGGTCTCCGATTTCAGGCAGTCCACTATGAATGCGGCGGTCTTGTTGGAGCGAACAAGTCCCGCAAATTTGGTATCGCCGACCGAAACCATTATCTGTTCGCCGTCGGACTGCATGGTTATGAATCCTTCTTTCAGCTTCATTCCTTATCTTTCCTTTCTGACATGGCTTTATATGATATCTCCGCCGCCTGCGGTTCCATGTTACATTGCAGACGATATAAAGCGACCGACGTACCCAGCCCATCCACCAGCGTGACAGTTTTTGTCATGGAAACGGCGTCATTCGGGCGATAGCTCTGCTGAATAAGCATAGGCAGGGCTTCGCGCTTGGTTATGGGAGTGATACGGTTCTGCTCACCACGTTCCAAAATACATATAGCTTTCAGCGGTACGGCGATATTTGTGCTTAAACGGTGCTTGCCGTCCCAAGGAGTTCCGTAAACGGTGACTTCGCCGTCCGAGATTCTAAGCAGGGGCTTATCGTCGTTGACCATGACCGCCCGCTCGCCGAGCATCTCCCGCCAGAGCCTTGTGTGGGTGCTTTTGCCGGTGCCGCTTTTGGCAGTGAAGAGATACCCCACGCCGTCAACGGCAATGGCTGAGCCGTGGAAGAGCAGTATATCATCATCTAAAAGCTTAACCGCGATTTTGCGGTATACTGCCAGCGTTTCAAGATACGCGTCCTGAAAATGGCGTATCTCATGACCTTCCAACATATCCTCACGCGCGGATTTTTCACGCTCGAAGGAGATGTCTTCCGGGAATATACTAACTGTAAAATCAGGGGATTCTGTCGTAGAATATTCACCGCAAAGGCTGTGTACCTCTTTGTGCAGCGAAGATATTTTTATTACCTTTCCGGCAATTTTACAGCAGCTTGTATAGTTCATATTTTGTCACCGATTTTCTTAATAATCGCGGCAAGCTAATTTACTGCCTGCCGCGATTTGGTTGTTTGATTGCAAAGAATAATTACATTTATCAGTCGTCAAATCCCTCGTCAACGCCGCCGATTTCGCCACCGATGCCGCTGCTAGTAATAACATCCTCGGTGTTGAAAGAAACTATTTCCATTTCAGGAGCTTCATATTGTAGCATTTTTACACCATCTTTCTGATATCCAATATAATATTGGTACTTGAATTTCTAAGGTTATTAGTCTGTGTCTCCGTCTTCATAATCACCGACGCTGGTAACAATAACATCCTCAGCTTCAAATGTTACTATTTCCATTTTTGGGGCTTCATATTTTATCATTTTTTCACCAGCTTTCAGTTACCGATATAATATTGATGCTTGAATTGCTAAGGTTATTAATCTTTGGCACCATCAATGATACCGCTGGTAGTAATAACGTCCTCAGCTTCAAATGTTACTATTTCCATTTTGGGTGCTTCATATTTTATCATTTTTTCACCTCTTTCTGCCATTATAGCAATATATGAGTGATAATCGCCAAAACCGCTAATCTATTTCGAAGTCTTCGATAAGTTCGCCACTGGTAGTAATAACATCTTCATCTTTGAATAAAATGATTTCTATTTCGGGTGTTTCATATTTAAGCATTTTCTCACTGTCTTTCCATTATCAATATAATATTGGTACTTGAATTGCTAAGGTCACTAATCTTCATCGCCATCTTCGATAAGTTCACCGCTGGTAGTAATAACATCTTCATTTTTGAATAAAATGATTTCTATTTCGGGTGTTTCATATTTAAGCATTTTCTCACTGTCTTTCCATTATCAATATAATATTGGTACTTGAATTGCTAAGGTCACTAATCTTCATCACCATCAATGATACCGCTGGTAGTAATAACGTCCTCCGCCTCAAAAGAAACAATTTCCATTTCCGAAGGTGTATAAAATTCCTTTTCCACAATCTTCATCCTTTCAATATGATTATAAAATTCAGTCAATATGTCTGCTTTTATATACCTATCATAGCAAAATCGAGTTGAAAAATCCAGCTCTTTGGCAGGAACGTCTTAAAGATGTATGGCAAAATCCATGGATTTGTGTTATACTATTAAAAATGCTGTTTTGAAGGAGGACTTCAAAGTTGAAAATTGCGCTTGTGGATGATGAAAAGTTGTTTCTTGGGGAAATGGAGTCGCTCTGCCAACAGTACAGCAAAAGCAGAGATTTACATATTGAGCTATCCTCTTTTTCGGGCGGAAATGAGTTCATATCAGCCATTAATGCTACCCCCCCCCGTAGATTTTCCATAGTCTTCCTTGATGTATATATGCCTGACATTGATGGAGTCACAGTTGCAAGGTCTCTGAGGGAGGCAGACCCGGAATGTCTTCTTGTCTTTCTGACCTCCAGCCCTGATTTCATGCCGGAGGCTTTCAGCTGTCACGCCTTTGATTACATATCCAAGCCCATCAGTCAGGAGCGCTTGGAACAGGTGCTCGACGACGCGGCAAGGCTTATCCCCGCCAGCTACAGATATATGGAACTTGTCAGCGAGCGCAAAACGCATCAGGTATTTCTTAAGGATATAGTCTACGCTGTCACCGACGGGCACTATCTCAATATCACCCTTACAGACGGAACAGTAATGCGTCAAAGGATGACCGCCGCAGAGTTCTTAGCCCGCACCGGCGAGGATGATAGGTTCTTCCTTGCCAACCGCGGAATAATACTGAACGTTGGGCATATAGTCTCCTTTGAGGATGGCTGCTGTATAATGGAGGGCGGCGCCGCCCTGCCTATGCGCGTCAAGGAAGCAAGGCTTGTGGAACAGGCGGTCATGAACCGCAGCTTTGAAACCATCCGCCGCCGTCAGAACATGGGGAGAAACGAAAAATGAGCGAATATACAAAAGCCTACCTTACTCTGCTGCCCCAGTTCATTATCCTGATTCCAGCCGCAGTGCTGTGCTATATGCCGATGAAAAGCCGCCTGCGCTTCTCACTTAAAAAGACGGTTATATACTGTCTTGCCATTTTTGCACCCTATGCCGCACTATCTGCCGGAGCGTGCCTTATCTGGAAGCTGGATATGAATATTATTCTGATACCCTCATTGGCGCTGTTATTCCTGTTCTACCGCCGCAGTGTGCGCGCAGGTCTTTCCTGTTCGCTGTCGATATTTCTGGGCGTATGCACCTTAATGACATTCCCCTCCCAGTTCGCCTATGCCTTCGACGCATGGCTCCACCCCGATTCCGGCTCGGCGAATTTTTCCATAGAGGCGGCGCTGTTCCAGCTGGCAATGTGCTGTGTATTTCTGGCTGTGTTTGCAGTACCCTGCACAAAAGCGTACTCCAAGCTTGTAGAAAAGCTTTCCGACACCGGAGTGTGGTATTCCCTTATGGCTGTGCACTGTATTCTGTTTCTGCTGAATTTCTTAATGATTCCATACTCCTATCCAATGCTTTTTGTAGGCAGAATCTTCCCGTCATTCTTGGCTTTGGAATCGGTCATGCTGCTGTTGTTTGTGCTTCTGCACGTTATTTTCTATCACATCGCCAACTTCATGCTTAAGCATACGGAGCTTATCCAGCGCTCGCGGCTTCTTGAAATGCAGGCAGAGCAGTATCAGACCATCCAAAACCACATGAAACAGACAAGGCTGCTGCGGCACGATTTCAGGCAGTCCGTTCACATCCTCACCTCCATGGCGGAAAAGGATGATTTAAGCGGTCTTAAATCCTATCTCAGAGAATATGAACAGCGTATGGACGCCGAAGCATCGGTCAATTACTGCTCCAACGCCGCCCTTAACGCTTTGTTTAACTACTATAAGACCATGGCGGACTCTCAGGGCATAAAGACGCTCTGGCAGATATCCATTCCGGAGCCTTTGACAGTATCCGAGCTGGATATATCAAGCCTGATGGGCAACCTTATGGAAAACGCCATAGCCGGATGCGGCACCGTGCCGGAGGGAGAGCGCCGCTTTGCTCTGTCGGTGGAGGTAAGGCAGGGCAACTTCCTGTATATCGTCTCCACAAACAGCTTTGACGGCAGAGCGCGCAAAAGCGCCAACGGGTATCTTTCCACCAAGCAGACCGGCGAGGGTCTGGGGCTGCTGTCGATTTCCTCGGTCGCGGAAAAGTATAACGGCTATGCCAGGGCTTCTCACGATGAGCAGAATTTCATGATGGATATAATGATAAAAATATGATAGCATCTCATGGCAAAAGTAAAACGCAGAGCGGTCGAAAGACTTGCTCTGCGTTTTTTATTTATTGGGTTGGGTGTAGTGTCCCCTTTTTAAAGTTCAGAAAGCTTGACCCGGAAGGAAATATTCCTTGGCGTAGTCATGCCGTCAAACTGCACAAGATACGCGCCTTTTTCTGTGCTTATATCCAAAACAGTCCCCTCGCCGAGATATTGGTGACGGACGCGTGCACCGATCGGCAGAAGCTCACTTTCCAGACTCTCGGGCATATACTTTTCGCTGTACCTGATATAGTCCCTTGCATCCTCGATAAGCCCTTCCGAAAGCGGCTGGGTGTATTCAAGCAGCTTAGGGTCGATATCCAGTACAAAGCGGGAGGGGTATCGCGGCGAACCGTCGTGATTTCTTCCCTCGGCACTTGATAGATACAGCCGCTTTTGGGCGCGGGTCATGGCGACAAATGCAAGCCGCCGTTCCTCCTCCATGCCGTTGAGGTCTTTTGTTTTCCGGGATGGGAATATCCCCTCGTTCATGCCGCACAGGAAGACATATGGAAATTCCAGTCCCTTTGCGGCGTGGACTGTCATAAGCCTTACCTTATCCGAATCATCGTCAGCGTCACTGTTTGTGAAAAGCGCCACGTGGGCAAGATAGTGCAGGGTCGTTGCCTCCTCGCCGCAGGTATCCTCATATTCGCGGATGGACTGCTTAAGCTCTGCAAGATTATCCAGCCGTTCCTGACTGCCCTCAGTGCGAAGCATAGTCTCATAGCCGCTCTGGTTAAGAATCGCGGAAAGCAGGTCAGAGGTCGGGCGGTTTTCATATCCGGAGGAGAAATCCTCAATCATCCTAACAAACCGCTCTGCCTTTGTCCCCTTGAATATTTCATTGTCAAGGGTCTGCTTCAAGGAGTTATACAGCGTGATGCCATGTTCGGCGGCGTACTGCTCCAAAAACGCCATCCGCCTGCGCCCGATATTCCGCTTCGGTGTGTTGACGATACGCCTGAAAGATAAATCATCCTGCGAAACTACCATCCGCAGATAACAGAGCGCGTCCTTGATTTCCGCTCTGCCGAAGAACGGCACACCGCTGTAAATGCGGTACGGAAGCTTTTGCCTGAGCAAAGCCTCCTCCACCGGTCTTGTAACATAGTGGGCACGGTAGAGAATCGTTATATCGCGGAGGGCTGTTCCGCCCTCGTGCAGTTCCTTTATTTTGGATGATATCCATTCCGCCTCTGATTCAGTGCTTGGTGCGGAGTGGAAAATCACCGTGTCGCCGTCCGACAGAACGGGCAGCAGCTGTTTTTCAATGCGGTGACGGTTTTTGTCTATGAGCGAGTTGCACGCCGCCAGAATCTGCGGGGTGGAGCGGTAATTTCGTAGCATCATAATGGTTTTGACATTCGGAAAACGCTTGTCAAAATCCAGAAGATACTTGACATTCGCCCCGCGCCAAGTGTATATGGTCTGGTCGGGGTCGCCCACAATGAACAGGTTTTTGTGATAGCCGCAGAGCACCTCCATCAGCTTGTATTGCAGACTGTCGATATCCTGAAATTCGTCTATCATGATATATTCCAAGCGTTTCTGCCATTTCAGGCGTATATCCTCATTCTTTGAGAAGATGTGCAGTGTGAACACAATAAGGTCGTTATAATCCAGCCCGAAGCACTTTTTCTCCTGATAGAGATATCCGTAGAATATGATATCGTCAGTCAAAGTGGCGCCCAGATATTTATCATGAAGAGCATCCAATGAAAGGTCGAGCATATCCAAATAATACTCCGGCTTTTTAAAGAGCTTCTGAATCTCAATCATATTGCGGGCGTCGGAAAAGGTCTTATCCCTGAGCGTCAGACCCCGCTCCTCATAGATTATTGACAGCATGGCGTCGATGTCGCTGTTGTCCAGCACCAGAAAGCTTTTTGGGTACTGCACGGCGTAGCTGTCCTCCTGCAAAACAGACACACAGAAGCCATGGAAGGTGTTGATATAGCCGGTGTCCTGATCGCCGATAAGGTTGTGTATGCGCTGGCGCATCTCCCCCGCCGCCTTATTTGTGAAGGTCACGCACAGAATATTCTGCGGCAGTATGCCCAGCTCGTTGACCAAAAATGCAAAGCGATGTGTCAGCGCGCGGGTCTTGCCGGAGCCTGCCCCTGCAATCACGCGCACAAAGCCCTCAGTCGATTCAACAGCCTTCTGCTGTTCTGGGTTTAGCTTATTCTCCATTTTTTCACCGTCCTTATCCTGTCTTCGGGAAATACGCATCTATTATAAGTTTAGTATAACTATAACGCTTAGATAAGTCAATAGCATTTCGGATGATGGCAAAAGATTGGAGCAAATGCATAATACTAATTTTCATATAAAGTGAAAAGTGGCTGCCTTATGACAATATCAGGGCATGGAGCGCAATGCCGCCATGCCCTGATATTCAGTCTATCCATGTTTCCTTTAGTATTAATAAGACCTCTCTCTGCCCTCTTCGGACATATATTCAACCAGCCTGTCGATTTTCCACTCGCCGTCCTCATATTTAAAGGTAATCTCACAGGGGACGGTTTTGTCATCATACTCAACCACTGTCTTAGCCAGAATTTCGCTGTCGCTTATCTGCACTGCGCTTTCAAATGGCGTTTTGAATGGGATGCGCACTACGTCCGCCCATGGGCAGTAAAATCTGCCGTCTATAACTTTTAAGTTGTCGTTTTCTTCAAAGAATCGTTTATAGAGCTCATCGCATTTCTGCTTGGTGAACACCAGGCTGAGCTGCTGCTTAATCTCCTCAGGCGTATCGTAGCTCTCCACCATGGGAATATATGTTTCGCCCTCTATTTCACGCAGGTTTCCTATCTGGTCAACGCCGTTCATAACGTGTGCACTCTCGCAGGCGTTGAAGCTGAGAATATTAACGGCCTCATAATAATCATACATAAGTCTTCTGTAAATCTGATTTACGGTGTAGGCGGATTTGTCTACCTGATAAGGCTTATCCAGCAGCGGCTTGAAATCATCGGGATAATCCGCAATCGAATCGATATTACGTCCTTCAACCGACTGGATCCTCCAGCCGGAATCTGTCAGCCTGATATCAAGGGTGGTTATATAATACCACCACTCGCTGCCTTCACCGATATCCTCCCGCCAGAATTCAATAATGCCGGTGCTGCCGTCTGTCTTATATCCTGCCTGAACTGGAGAGGTGTATGGCCAGCCCATGCCGCCGGAGGGCAATATATACAGGCTGCCGTTGACGTCCTTATAACGTTTCCCTTCGCCGGTAAGGTCATTAAGCTTCTTCTCGGCAGTATCGTCGGTGAATATGCCGTTGATGAAGTCAAGCCACTCCTGCCATGTGGTAAGACCTTCCTCAATAGACGGATGATATGAGCCGTCAAGCTCGATTTCCTGAACGAAAGTGTCGCCTATCCAAACTCCGTTATCCGGGTCGTTGCTTCCGAAGCTCACACAGCCGTAAACGGTATACATCTCGAACCGCAGATATTCCGATATCAGGCGGTTCATTTCTTCATCTGAAAGCTCTGATGTTCCGTTATCGATTGGCACAGCTTGTTCGTCAGCGGTGTTCAGGGAATCAGTAAAATTCTCTATGTCAGCCTCATTGTCGGACGCCTTCTGCGTACATCCCACCAAAACGCCTAAAAGCGTTGCAAGGATAACTGCGCATATCAGTACCGCTATGCCGTTTTTCTTTGCGCCCTTGCCTAGGATGTTTGTAAATCTCTTTTTCATAGTGCCCTTACCTCCGTAAAACTGAGTAGTAAGCGAGCTTCTTTTGGAGCTCTGTCTGCGCAGAGAAGACATAAGCGTTTCGGTATAAGCCTTTTTAACGCCGATGTCGGCACCCTTGATAACTCCCTCATCGCAGGATAATTCCATATCGATGGCCGCTTCTCTGCGCATTATCCAAATCAGCGGATTGAACCAATGAACGCCGTTTGCCAATACGCAAAGCAGCTTGATATACACATCCCCACGCTTAAGGTGTATAAGCTCATGGCGGATGATAAATTGCAGCTCTTCCCCGCTGAAATCATCACTCGGCAGCACCAGAGCTGGTCTGATAAAGCCGATTATCATGGGGCTTGCGGCTCTGGCGTAACGAATCAGGGAGACCTTTCTTCTGATTCTAAGTTGGGATTTCATCCGCAGGAAGGTTTCAAAAGCCTCCCCTGATTCTATCCTTTCTCCGCCTTTTGTTATCCTGTATTTGTAGTGCAGACAGCCCGCAATCGGTATGGACACAAATATTATCCCGCCGGCTATCCAGACGGCAAAAATCAGGTCAAACAGTGACGGTTTCGGTCTTACGCTGTTTGTATCGGGTGTTTTTGCGATTTGTCCTGTTGCCTCTATCGGAATCTCTACTACGAATCTTCGAGGCTGGACTTTTTGCACCTCTACCGGCTCATAAACCGCTGCTCCGCTTGATTGGACGGTATTGCTTATAACCGGAGCTTCGCTTTGCTTGTGATACATCCCACTTACGGGGATAAGCAGACGGATGGCAAGAAAAATCCATATGTAGTACTTCCACTTGGCGGCGTATCGTCTATTGATAAAGGGAGAGGCAAGCAATATCAGCAATACAACTATCCCGACCGTGACGGATATGCCAATGTATGTTAAGAATATGTTGGTCATTAGTTTTTATTCCTTTCCGCCGCCTTCGCCGTCCGACATCTTGCTCTCCAGCTCGTCAAGGAAGCTTCTCAGCTCCTTTACATCCTCGCCGCTGAACATCTTGTTGCCGTAAAGGGTTGCAACAAGGCTTTGAACCGAGCTGTTATACATCCTCTTCAAAAAGCTCTGGCTTGCCACTGCCTTATAGTCATTTTCCGCGACTAAGGCGGAATAAAGGTTTGAACCGCAGGAGCGGTCACAGCTTACAAAGCCCTTATCCTCAAGTCTTGCAAGCGAGGTCATCAGGGTGGAAAGCTGCCATTTTCTTGAGTTCTTAAGCTCGTTTAATATGTAACCGGAAGTTACCGGGACTTCACTTCCCCATATTGCCTGCATTATTTCAAGCTCTGCATCTCCTAATTTTTTATTGTCGGTGTTCATTGCGTTGTCCTCCTTTGTTATACGATTGTATAATATATTATACAGATGTATAATCAGAATGTCAATAGCTTGCGAAAATATTTTTGCTTATTTTGTAGTTTTTTGTCATGATTCCGCTGTAGACCTGCAAATATCCCGAAATCTCTTGTATTTTTCAAAATGAATGGTATAATTTAAGCAAAGAACAGGGGGTCTTATAATGGTTTATACAGTAACCTTCAATCCCGCCATTGATTATGTTGTCCAGGCGGATGATATAACGGTCGGAAGCGTCAACCGTACAAGGGGCGAAAAAATCTATTTCGGCGGCAAGGGAATCAACGTTTCAATGGTTCTTGCCGAGCTGGGAGTAAAGTCAAAAGCGCTGGGCTTTGTTGCCGGCTTCACCGGTGAGGCTATCGAAAAGGGCATAGCTGAAAGCGGCGTCGATGCAGATTTTGTTCATCTTGAAAGGGGCTTCTCGCGGATAAACGTCAAAATAAAATCGGAATGCGAAACCGAGCTGAACGGTCAGGGTCCTGCTATCGACGACAAGGCGCTGGGCGAGCTTTTTGCCAAGCTTGATGATATTTCGGACGGCGATACCATCGTCCTTTCGGGAAGCATCCCCGGAAGTATGCCGGCGGACATATACGAAAGAATTTTAGAGCGCTTGCAGGACAGAAAGGTCAAGGCTGTTGTGGACGCTACGAAGGATCTGCTTCTGAACGTGCTGAAATACAAGCCATATCTTATAAAGCCAAACAATCACGAGCTCGGCGAGATGTTCGGCGTCACCTTAAAAACCACCGACGAAATTGCAGAATACGCCAAAAAACTAAAGGACATGGGCGCACAGAACGTACTTATCTCCATGGCCGGCGACGGCGCACTGCTTATTGACGAAAACGGCAGAACCCATATCTGCGGCGTATGCAGGGGCACAGTCAAAAACTCTGTCGGCGCGGGGGATTCCATGGTTGCAGGATTCATAGCAGGATCTTCCGGCAGCGATTATGAACATGCCTTAAAGCTCGGCACTGCCGCGGGCGGCGCGACTGCGTTTTCGGACGGTCTTGCTGAAAAAGAGCTGATATTTGAGCTTCTTAAACAGCTAATGTAGGATATGCTCTCATAAACTAAATCCGCCGCAGGGTTCACCAATTGATGAATCCTGCGGCGGATATTTTAGTTTTTTATGTACGAAAACGGCAGACCAAGCCGCAATTATGCATCTCTCCGAATGATAAAATCATACGCTTAGGATGATAAAGTCGTGAGCTTAAATGATGAAGTCATGAGCTCGAATGGATTTGTCGTGAGATCAAATGACTTTGTCATGAGCTCGAATGACTCTGTCATTCGCTTCCCATATCATCCATACCTGTGCTTTTCTCTACATTATAGCCAAACCTCAGCAGCCATGCCCCGTATACAGCCGAAACGACGCACATCACCACGGCGGTGACTATATCGAACATCCTTGAACCCTGAACTGCGAAAATGCTCAGCACATTTATGGTGCAGTGCGCAATGATGCAAGGCAGAAGACTCTTGCCCTTATAAAAGATGACTGCAAACAGGAAGCCTATTGCTATTGCATAGCACATCTGCAAGCAGGTGGATATGAAATCCGCCCCTCTTATCAGGTTCACAATATGACCTATGCCAAAGGTAAGGCTGGTAACTACGAACGCACGAATAACGTTGTTTTTGCCGATTGCCTTGAAAAGCAGTCCGCGGAAGATGATCTCCTCAATAAAGCCCACGCATATCATGCTGAGAACGTGCAGTATAGTCTCCCCAAACGAAACCTTCATTGTAACGCCGTTCCACAGGTTGGTGGTCATAATCACGGCAAGCGGTACAAAGAACAGATAGTTTTTGGGGCTGCCTTTAAAGCGGCACAAGCCGTATTTCTCCATCAGCTTGTTTCTTCTTATCCAGACGTACAGAATAAGCGAAAGCAGTATTCCCACCGGCACGGTAATTATCTTATAGATTCCCAGCGATTCCGAAATACTGTCCGCAACGCTGAACAAAACCACGTATGCAATAATCCATATCAGTGCAAACGTCACTTCGTATTTTTCGTATAATTTCCTCATTATTATGACACTTCCTTTCACGCTAACCGAACTGCCGCTGAACGCGCCAGCCTTCCGTCAGCTTCAGCCTTCTTCCTTCTCCTCCTTCAGAGCTAATACCGCCCCGCGATATACGCGCTTCAAATGTTCCGCCACAACGCCTTCGTCGTATACGAAATTGTTGTTGGCGATGATGCCCGCGTACCCATGAACGAACATGGCAAGCGTTATGAATACCTCTTTTGTCTGCTTCATGTCAAAGCCCATTGCCTTCTGCATTGCTTGGATAACAGGGCTTAATTCCTCGGAATCCACCATTTCAGGCAGACTGTTCTGAGCGGCATAGCCCGACTGAAACAGAAACCTGAACAGGTTCGGCTCTTCCACGGCAAAGCGGATATAATTCAGCCCGATTCCAAGCATGATATTACGGTTCGGAGCAATATCCATAAGATATTCAGTGTGATACCTGCCGGTCCTTTCATAGACTGCTCTTTTCAAGTCCTCGATTTTCGCGAAATGATACATTACCGGCTGTGTTGAACAGCGCAGTCTTTTCGCAATCGTCCTCGCGTTGACGTTTGCTTCACCATCGGCTCTTGCAACTTCAAAAGCCGCATCTACTACCATCTCTTCTGTGATTCTCGCCCTCGGCGGCATGGATTTGATCCCTCTTTTTATAACGTTTGTTATATAACAATAATTATATATCCTGTTAGACGATTTGTCAAGGGGGCTGACAATATCTTTACTGAATCGATTTATGTTGATATAATATAAGTGAGTGAGGGCATATGCTTGCCGGATTTTAACCAACAATCCGCACCGAGCCTGTCCCATATCAAAAATTATAGAATTTTTTCTGATTTTCTCAACCTTTTTCCCTCCAAAAGTATCTATATTACAGTAGCTACTAAAACGGAACAAAACAAAAACAGAAAGCAGTGTGAACGACATGAGCGTAAATGTAAACGAATACTCAGAGCAGTCCACCAAAAACCTTGTGCTTATGACCCTTGCAGGCAAACAGTCGGCATATGAAGCCTTGGTGATACGGTATGAGCGGATGGTAATAGCCTACGCCAATCAGATCGTAAGAAGCGAATATATGGCGCAGGACGCCGCACAGGACGCTTTTGTAACGGCCTGGCTCAAGCTTGATACCCTTGCAGCCCCCGAAAAGTTCGGGTCATGGGTGGCAAGAATCGCGAAAAACAGCGCCATACGGATGGCGGAAAAGTTTCGGGATTATATCGACATCGACTCGTTCACAGGCTATGAGAGCTGTTTTGCAGTGCCGTTTGAGGATTCACTTTCATCCGGAGAGGACTACAGCGAGCTTCACGACAGCATAAACTCGCTCTCGGATAAGGTGAAAAAGGTCATCTGCCTATACTATTTCGAGGGGCTTTCGATAGCCCAGATAGCCGCCCGAATGAGCACAAGCGTGGGAACGGTCAAACGCCAGCTTCACGACGGCAGACAGAAAATCAGAAAGGATCTGTGTTCTATGAATGAAACTATAGATGATACTTTGGTAGAAAGAGTTATGAAAAAGGTTGCGGAGTTCAATCTCTACTGGCAGTTTAACAACGATAAGACCGACTTTGCGGCATCCTACAAGCCGCTCCTTGAAGAGGTTAAGGCACTTCCGGAGTCTACAAAAAAGAACTACGCCCTGGCTGCTGTTTTGCAGCTCGGCTGGTGGTATTCCGGTGAAAAGAGCGACGAGGCTCTGGCAAGATTAAAAGAAGCCTCCCTGAACGGCAAAAACGACGACGCCATGGAGCTGGTTATGTGTATTGAGCATGACAAGCTCTCCGGAAAAGACAAAATCGATTTTATGCGGAATGTTCAGCTTCCCTATCTTGAAGAAAACGGATTCCTCAAGTCGCAGGCTTATGTTTGGTTCTGGATGGGAAGGGAGTATCTTAATCCCGACATTATGGACTTTGAAAACGCAGCTGCGGCATTTAACAGGACGTTAGAGCTTTTAGAGCCAAAGGATATTTACTACGCCAATGCGCTTTCTGCGTTAAAGCTCACTAAGATGTATTCCGAAAGCTCAAGGAATACCGATAAATTCTCGAGCGCCTTGGCACACGATTTGAGGATGTACAACGGCGAACAGAAGCTTTATTCCGAGCCGGGATTCACCATATGCAGCTCTGGCTTCTTCTATGGCGTTCTGTATTATGCTACAAACACGATAAGCATTCTGTCCCGCAGTGCCGCCGTGGGTGAAACCATTCGCGAGCAGGGGCGCAGTGCGGTGCTTCTCAGCGTCGCCGAAACGGTTGATACCCCTGCCGGACGGTTTGAAAACTGCGAGCTTTGGGAAATGGATAACCGCATAAGCATCTATGTCAAGCCGGACGTGGGCATAGTCAAGTGCGTGTCCTATGAAATCTATGACAGCTGCGGTATTCTGCTCGGCGAGTACAGCATTAAATCGGGCTCGGGAAAGATGCCCTTCGGGGTCGGAAACAGCTGGGTATACGTGAGCTCGTCTCCCGAAAGTGTTGACTTCAGGGAGGAATATGAGGTTATCTTCGCGGACGAAGACGGGCGGACTGTGTTATCCGGCTTTACCGTCTACGAAAGAGCCAAGTATGATGAAAACAGCTGGAAGGACATGGCGCTTAAGCTGAAAGCCGATTATTATGCCATGGCAAACAATGCAGACTGGAACGATTGGGATGCTGACGGCAGTATGCGAATGAAGATATTCGATACTCTTCAAAGGATGAAAGAGCTTGCCGCCACCCCGTATGAAAAACACTTCACTGACAGAGCGGATTCCGCAATGAGAAGAATAATCACCTCCAACCCCAACTATGTGCCCGACTGCAAGGAGGTAGGACTGTGGAACTTCTTCGACGTCTACAGAGTCAGTGCCAGGGACGGTGTTAAATCCCTTGTCAAGATGGATTATCATTTTGAATGGAAATGGTGGTATGACGCAGCATATATGCTTGAACACAACTTTATGCTTGGTGAGCTCGGCAACTGCGGGGCTGTGTGGGACGACGACTGGAAGCCAGGCTACAGCGGTGAAAGGGTCACCTGTCCCTACGGCAGAATAATGACTACATCCATTAAATGCGAGGACGGCGGAACGGTTACAACCGAAGCAGGTACGTTTGAGAACTGCATCAAGGTCACCATCGATATCAGCGGCTCGGGCTATCTGCGCGGCAAAAAGGAATACTTCTTTGCCAAGGGCATAGGCATAGTAAGGTGTATTCACCATACCGACCCTGCCGTATACGAGCTTACGAGCTACGAGGGAGTCGGCGAGGGATATATGCCGCTCGAGGACGGAATCGTAAGGCGTTACAAGGGCGTGGATTTTCCGAACGGAATGAGGGGCGAGATTGACTTCGCCTGTGCCGCCGACGGCCACGGTCAGCTGACAGTGATAGTCGACCAGATAGGTCAGCAGAGCAGAGAGGAATGGGATAAATCCGATCAGCCCGAGCAATTGCTTGCCAAGAAGTGATTGAGCGGAGTCGGAATGATGTTTGAGACGGCTCAGCTCCTGAAATAACAGCCCCCGACGCAGTAAGCATTGCGTCGAGGGCATTGATTTATCTAAGGATTTCAGAACGTGAAATATCCTTTGCCTATATTTTTTCAACCTATGGTTAATAAAAGGTTTCCCGACAATACCTTTACTGTGCCGCTTCGCGCTGCTATAATATCATCAGAAGCAGACGTCGGCTTACTCTAATTTTTAGGAGATGTTATTATGGAAATGACAATCGGCACTAATATCAAACGTTTGCGCACGGCAAAGGGAATCACGCAGGAACAGCTTTCTTTGGCTATGAATGTCACCTGCGCGGCGGTAAGTAAGTGGGAGAGAAGCGAAACCTACCCTGACATAACCTTATTACAGCCGCTTGCATACTATTTCGGCGTGTCTTTGGATGAGCTGATGGGCTACAATCAGGAGAAAATTCAGGCTGAGATAGACGATGCTATCGCGCTTTACAAAAGCTATCGGATGAGCGATTGGAAAAAGGCTCGGGAGGTTATCACAAAGGCTTATCACGACTATCCCAACGATTACCGGATAATGAACTACTATATGTGGGAAATCGGCGGAGGTTCGGCTGATAACAGCCCCGAGGTGCTCATATCTCATAAGGATGAATTTTTTGCAATCTGTGATAAAATCCTTGAGGGCTGTACCGAAGAAAGGCTTCGCCTGGATGCCTGGAATATGCGCGCAAAGATATTTCACGCGCAGGGCGACACCGACAAAGCTCTGGAAATCTACAAAACCAAATTCGCCAGCTGGTACGCCACCTGCGGTCAGAAAACCGAGCAGCTGTTTGCCAAAGATACCGAGGAATACTATTTCAATGTTCAAAAAAATATGTATGAGCTCGCCGATTTTGCCGCGGATAAGCTCGGAAGAACCGTATTTTTCAACCCCTCGCTTTCGATGGCAAAGAAGGCGGAAAGGGCTTTGAAATGCGGTGATATGCTGCTGAATATCTTTGAAGAGACCGACGAAGACTTTTTCATTGCGATTGCGGAATCGTTCCTTGGCAGGATGGAAAACGATTTATACTATCGCGGAGGAACAGATGATGAAGTGATTTCGGTAATGGATAAGCGCCTATATGCTGCCAAGCTGCTGACAGAGCGTATGAGCCTAAATCAGCCGCTGTATCGTGCCTATTACGATAAGCACCGGGATGCGGTCCAGAGCGGATATTTTGAATGGATATTAAATTATCATCTCAATGCAAAGGAAGGCAGGCGCGCTCAGCTTCTTAGTAATGCAGATTATGTGGATGTGCTGAATAAATACAGGTAAGTCCGCTCGAAATGTTTGCCTTGATTTTGCGGTTCGTCCCCTTATAATCCTTAAAAAAATAAAGCGGCACTTTAGGGATTATCAATAAATGCTATCTTCACAATCTCTCCGCGAAAGTGTATAATAAAGTCAACAAAAGCGCTTTTGAATAATTTTAAGGAGAGTTTATTATGACTATCGGAGCAACCATCAAAAAGCTTCGCCGCGAACGGGATATCACTCAGGAGCAGCTGGCTGAGTATCTGAGCGTTTCACCTCAGGCGGTCAGTCAGTGGGAGACCGACAAAACCGCCCCGGATATTTCCCAGCTTCCCGCCTTGGCGAACGTCTTCGGCATTACAACCGACCGTCTTTTAGGCGTGGACATCACTAAAAACAAAGAGAAGATAAAAGCCATCATAGACGAAGCGAACGCTTACTATGCAAAATCGCAGTTTGCGGAAGCGATACCCATTCTGGAGAAGGGGCTGCGCGAATTCCCCCGCTCATTTGAGCTGATGTCAGAGCTTTCGGAGAACCTCAGCTGTCTCGGAAAATGTGGGGAGGCAATAGAGCTCTGCGACAAAATCCTTGCCGAGTGTACCGATGACAAAATACGCTATGAAACAATCCAGAGGCTGATTTTTGCTTACAATAACTCGGGCGACAACAAAAAGGCAGTAGAGCTCGCCAACACCTGCCCGCCGGCATGGATGTCGCGCGAGAACTGCCTTATGCTTACATTAGAAAAGGGCGATAAAGCCGCCAAGGACAATCTTCAGGACTATGCACTGTTTTGTCTGGGAAGACTGATGATATGCCTCAGAAAGCTCGGCAACGATGATGTTTCATATTCGGACGGCGACCGCATTAAACTGCTTCAGCAGAGCGCCGACGTCGGCGAAACGCTTTTTTGCGACGGCGACAGCACGTATTTCTCATATATGATTGCGGAATCATATAAAGGGTTATCCAAAATATATGCCCGTCTCGGCGATTCCGAAAATACCCTAAGGTGTCTTGAAAGCGCCTGCAAGCACGTTGTAAGGTTCCTTACCTACAGCTTCGATTCGGTTCACACCTCGCCGGCGTTTCGCGGTCAGGAAGTCGTTGACTGGATGCCCAATCCCGACGGAACAAATCACGCTGATGAGATGCTGAAAAGCCTTGAAGAATCTGTATACGACTTCATTCGCGACAGCGACAGGTTCTCTGCTGTGGTCGCCGAGCTTGGGAAGTATACAAGAAATGCATAACATCGGTAAGTGCAGGAGTCAATAAAATGTAAGGGCTGTCAGAAAACGCACCGATTCTTAATCCATTAAAAAGACCGATTTCCCGGCATCGGTCTTTCGAGTATGCTTTTAGATATTTCGGCAAATAACAGCGCCGCAAAATCACTGTATAGTGGATTTTGCGGCGCTTTGACGTATATATGAAATTCCTGCAACCAAGCTGCAAGCCAAAATCACTCCATTAGTCCCCGCTCCAGCTCCTCCCGCCAAACCTCAACCAGTCTTTCAAAGCTCCAAGCGGCGTTCGCGGGGCTTGTCGAGGGAAGAACGGTCGCTTCGATTCCAAGCAAAGGCTCCTGGTATTTATGATACACCGCCCCGGAGGTTTTGCCGTTGCAGAAAACCCGCTTGATATCGGAGTTTCGGATGATCTTTGACAAATCGGTAGGAACAACGTTTTTAATGCTCGAGTCCCCCGAGCCGATGATGTCACAGCTGTATATGGCATCCCACATGGCTATATGGTGATTCAGTACCAAGGCCTTCTTTTCCTCGATGGTCTGCGGAACTGGTTCGTCGAAAATCGCGGCAATCAGCCGCCAGTAGCGGTTTTGTGGATGACCGTAAAAAAAGCCTTGCTCCCTTGACTTTACCGATGGCAAACTTCCTAATATGAGTATCTTCGAATGCTCATCATAAAGCGGGTCGAATGGGTGAATAATGTGAGTGTATTCTGGCATGGCTGCTGCTCCTTTTGGGGATGAGATATTGGCTTTCTGCAAATCCGGATTTTAGGGCGGTATTCTCAACATGAAATCTTCATACAAATTTATTCTATCATATCAAAAACGATAAATCCCGATTTGCCGCTCTGTTACTTTGGTTAAGCATATCATGTTTTCAGATATTTTTCAAGATATTTCCCATATATTATTACGGAATAGCAGGGGCGCTGTCTTTCAGATGCTTGTGTGTTACTTTACCGCACATGAGCATTAACGCCTGCAATACAATCATCACACCCGTCAATATACTTTTCAAAATCATCGCGGATGACTGTATCCCCATCACAAATCTTTCAAGTATATTTTCAACCTTTCGGCAAATAATAGCATTGCTTGTCAAATAAAAACGCCGGTTAGTTTGAATATCGCGCAAGCGCGCGATATCCTGCCAATCAGCAATAAATGAAAGGATTGAGAACAATATGAAGGCAACAGGAATCGTCAGACGTATTGACGACTTGGGCAGGGTCGTTATTCCCAAGGAGATTCGCAGAACCATGCGGATTCGTGAGAAAGCCATTTGATGAAAATATTGACAGTGTGCGGATGGGAGGAGTTTTGCTTAGCGGTCAGAGGGCTTGAGACGAGGATATCTAATAGCAGTGAGGATACATAAAATAAGCGTCCGAGTGAACGGGCGCTTATTATTTTTTGTTATTGCAAGCTTCATATTATCAGCCATCTTAATTGTTCAGGCTTATTATACTAATTCTCGTATGAAAAGCGGGTGCAAAATGCATTGCCGAGCGATTTTGTGCCCGCTTTTGGTGTAGTTTTAGACGAAAATTTTAAATATAGGTTGATTTTATTATTATGGTATGATATAATATTGCAAGTGCGTTAAAACGTTAAATCTGTAAACCCAAAAAGCATTTCCGCGTTTTTGTGAAGGATTTTTTCAAGTGTTTCATCGTCAAAGCCAAGCGTAGGCATAAGCTTTACATATTCTGCCTGATCTGACCATGGCGAATCGGTTGCAAACAGAATTTTGTCCGCGCCGTGGGCAAGGATTATTCTTTTTGCTTCTGCGGGGAATTTGTCTGTCACAAATGACATATCCATGTAAATCGGCTTGCCGCAGAGCTTTTCTATAACTTCGTCTGCGGCGTCACATCCTCCTAAATGAGCAAGCACAAGCTTGTTGTCAATTATGCCGCTAAGCTTTTCAAGGACGTTTAAAACCCTGTCCGGGGTGCAGTGGATATCATCGGGATAGCCAAGGTCGAGCCCCGCGTGGGTGACTGTTATAAGGTTTCGCCTTGCCGCCTCGCCCATTATATAGATGTATCGCGGGTCGTCGAAATATACCCCCTGATAGTCGGGATGTATTTTGATTCCGAAAAGCCCTGCCGCCTTTATTCCGTCAAGGATTTCGGGGATGTTTTCGCAGTCAGGGTGAATCGCTCCCGCATAGATAATGCCGTTCTTTAAGTTAAGCTCCGCCGCCAGACGGTTGATAGACTCAACCTGCTTGGGGCTTGTCGCAACCGGAAGAACCACCGAATAGTCAACTCCGGCTTTTTTCATCGATTCGCAGAGTGAGGATAGAGTGCCATCGCGGTAGGGCGGTATATTCGCCTTCTGAGCAAGCGATGCAACGGCTTTCGCCGCGATTTTATCCGGGAATGAGTGCGTGTGGAAATCTATTATCATTTCTATCTTCCTTTTCTTTAAGATTGATTTAGGTCCGGAAAGCATTATAGCACAGTTTTGTAAAATAATAAAGTCTTTTTTTAATAATCATGAAAGGGGTATACTGATTTCCATATTACAGGAAATCAGTACGTGCAGTATGACAATTATTGACTTACTCGAAAGAAACAGCCGCGATTTCAGGGACGAAACGGCGCTTGTCGAAATCAATCCCGAAATCAGCGACAACCGCCGCCTTACCTGGCGCGAATACGAGCTTGTTCAGCCAACAGTAAGGACAAGCTACCGCCGTGAAATTACCTGGGGCGTATTCAACGAAAAGGCAAGCCGCTTTGCAAACGCTCTTTTAAGCCGCGGAATCGGCAGAGGCGACAAGGTTGCAATACTTCTTATGAACTGCCTTGAATGGCTCCCAATCTACTTCGGCGTGTTAAAGACAGGCGCAATAGCCGTTCCCTTAAACTTCCGCTATTCGTCGGATGAAATCAAGTACTGCTTGGAGCTTGCCGAGGTCGATATGCTCGTCTTCGGCCCCGAATTTATAGGCCGAGTTGAGGAGATTGCGGACGATATATCCCAGAACCGCCTGCTTTTGTATGTGGGTGACGGCTGTCCGTCCTTCGCCGAAAGCTATATGACCCTTACTGCGGACTTCGGAAGCGAAAGCCCCAATTTAGATATCACATCGGAGGATTACGCCGCGATATACTTCTCCTCCGGCACAACAGGCTTCCCCAAAGCGATACTGCACAAGCACAAGGCTCTTTACCACTCGGCCATCGTCGAGCAGAAGCACCATTCGCAGACCCACGACGATGTATTCTTATGCATACCTCCACTTTATCACACCGGCGCAAAAATGCACTGGTTCGGCTCGCTGGTGAGCGGCTCTAAGGCGGTATTGCTTAAAGGCACACGTCCCGAGTTCATATTAGACGCTGTTTCCAAGGAGAAATGCACCATAGTCTGGCTGCTGGTTCCGTGGGCACAGGACATCCTGAACGCCATCGACGCGGGCAAGATCAGCCTTTCGGACTACGAGCTTTCGCAGTGGCGGCTTATGCACATCGGCGCACAGCCCGTTCCTCAGGCGCTTATAAAGCACTGGCTGGAATACTTCCCCAACCATCAGTATGACACCAACTACGGTCTGTCCGAATCCACAGGTCCCGGCGCTGTCCATCTCGGAGTTGAGAATATACGTAAGGTCGGAGCTATAGGCGTTGCAGGCTACGGCTGGCAGATAGACATTGTAAACGAGGACGGCGCACCTGTTAAGCAGGGGGATGTCGGCGAGCTTATACTTAAAGGCGACGGCGTTATGGTCTGCTACTACAACGACCCCGAAGCTACCGCAAAGTCCCTTAAGGACGGTTGGCTTTACACCGGCGACATGGCCATGCAGGACGAGGACGGCTTCGTCTTCTTGGTCGACCGCAAGAAGGACGTTATCATAACCGGCGGCGAAAACCTCTACCCCGTTCAGATTGAAAACTTCCTGCACGGCTTTGACAAAATCAGCGACGTTGCAGTTATAGGCATCCCGGATGAGCGCCTCGGCGAGATTGCCACAGCCATCATCCAGATTAAAGATGGCTACACCTGCACCGAGGATGAAATCAACGAATTCTGCAAGGGTCTTCCCCGCTACAAGCGTCCGAGAAAGATAATATTTGCGGACGTTCCCCGCAATCCCACCGGTAAAATCGAGAAGCCCAAGCTGCGCAAAATGTACGGTGCAGAACACTTCGTTATCGATCAGATAAAAGACTGACATTATTAGGAAAGAAGAAAAGCTATGACAATGATCATTTCTCTGGTGCTGATTATCTGCTTTTTCACACTGATGATAGGCATCGGAATCCATTCACGCAAGCACGCTAAAGACGTCAACGGATTTATCCTTGGCTCACGCTCGGTAGGCCCATGGCTGAGCGCATTCGCTTTCGGAACCTCATACTTTTCGGCGGTTATATTCGTCGGCTATGCCGGACAGTTCGGCTGGAACTTCGGCCTTGCTTCGACTTGGATAGGCTTGGGCAATGCCTTTATCGGCTCGCTTCTGGCGTGGAGCATTCTTGGCAGAAGAACAAGAATCATGACCCAGCACCTTTCCTGCAAGACCATGCCCGACTTTTTCGGCGAGCGCTTCCAGTCCAAGCCGCTTAAGGTCGCGGCTTCGGTTATTACCTTTGTATTCCTGATTCCCTACACCGCCTCACTCTACAACGGCCTTTCAAGACTGTTTTCGATGGCGTTTGACTTTGTCGATTACTCCGTCTGCGTTATCGTGATGGCAGTTCTCACCGGCGTGTACGTGCTTATCGGCGGATACATGGCTACAGCTATCAACGACTTCATTCAGGGAATTATAATGCTTTTCGGCATTGTAATGGTAATAGGCTCGGTACTTGCCGACAACGGCGGACTTTTGCAGGCAATGAAATCGCTTGCCGCTGTTGAGGGCGACGCCGGCTGGGCCGGTGCATATTCCTCCTTCTTAGGCCCCAACCCGACTTTCCTGTTCTTTGTAGTAATGCTCACATCTCTGGGCACTTGGGGTCTGCCCCAGATGGTCGGAAAGTTCTATGCCATCAAGAATGAGGATTCCATTAAAAAGGGCACAGTTATCTCTACGCTTTTTGCGATAATCGTCGCCGGCGGCTGCTACTTCTTAGGCGGCTTTGGCAGACTTTATGATATCGACGTACAAGCCGAGGGCTTCGACGCCGTTATCCCCGCAATGCTCTCTACCCTCTCCCCAATTGTAATAGGAATAGTTATAGTGCTGGTTCTCTCGGCTTCGATGTCCACCCTTTCATCACTTGTTTTGACAAGCGGTTCTACCATCACCCTCGATTTTATCGAACCATTGTCAAAAAAGAAGATGGAAGAAAAGAAAAAGATGCTTATAATGCGGCTGTTTATCGTCGTTTTCGTAATCATCTCGGCGGCTATTGCGATCTTCCAGGCGAAATCCAAGAATATGTTCATCGCTCAGATGATGGGCGTTTCCTGGGGAGCTTTAGCAGGTGCGTTCTTAGCGCCCTTCCTCTATGGTCTTTACTATAAGAAAACCACAAAGGCGGCGGTTGCGGTATCCTTTGTATACGGCGTTGGACTTGAGATCATCCAGCTTTTGGTATCGCTTAAGCTGATTGATGTATCCGGAATCCCGGTAATCGGCTTTGTCTTCACAAACTCGCTTTACTCCGGCGTTTTCGCAATGGTCGGCGGACTGATTATCGTTCCGATAGTAAGTCTTTTGACTAAAAAATCCATCCCTGAAAACACTGAAAGTATGTTTGAATGTTATAATACTACCAAGACTGTTGAAATAACCGACAGCCTTGGCAAATAAGAAAGGAAAGATAGCTTTGGAAAAATTGATGTTAGGCAACGAGGCGATAGCCCGCGGCTTGTATGAGGCAGGAGTTAAGCTTGTTTCAAGCTACCCCGGCACCCCCTCCACGGAGATCACCGAATTTGCCGCAAAATATGATGAAATCTACTGCGAATGGGCGCCGAATGAAAAGGTTGCCACCGAAGCCGCATTTGGAGCTTCCCTGCGGGGGGCACGTTCGGCCTGTGCCATGAAGCACGTTGGACTTAATGTCGCCGCAGACCCGCTTTTCACGTTGTCTTATACCGGCGTAAACGGCGGAATGGTGCTGTTCGTTGCTGACGACCCTGCAATGCACTCCAGCCAGAACGAGCAGGATTCACGCCATTATGCCATAGCGGCAAAGGTTCCAATGCTCGAGCCTTCTGATTCTGCCGAGGCAAAAGAGTTTGTTAAGCGCGCTTACGAGATATCCGAGGAATACGACACCCCGGTTATCATAAGAATGTGCACAAGAATCGCCCACACTCAGGGCGCAGTTGAGCTTTGCGAGCGTGAGGAGCACGAGCTTATCCCATACAAAAAGAATCCCCAGAAGTTTGTAATGGCGCCCGCAAACGCCATACGCCGCCATCCGTTTGTCGAGGGGCGCACCGCTAAACTGCGCGAGCTTGGCGAAAGCTGCGAGTTTAACCGCATAGAAAAGGGAGAAACCGACGATATCGGCATCATCTGTTCGGGAACCTGCTATCTTTATGTTAAAGAGGTCTTCGGGGACAGCGTTCCGGTGCTGAAATTAGGGCTTGTAAACCCGCTTCCCGAAAAGCTGATAAGGGATTTTGCCGCCTCGGTCAAAAAGCTCTATGTTATCGAGGAGCTTGACGGCGTTATCGAAGCCCATGTAAAGGCGCTTGGCATTGACTGCACCGGCAAAGAGCTTTTCCCGATAACCGGCGAGTTCAATCAGTCTACTATCCGCGCGGCTTTCGGCATGGCTCAGCCCGAAAGCATATCGGCCGACAGCCCAATACCTGTCCGCCCGCCGATTATGTGCGCGGGATGTCCGCACAGAGGGCTGTTCTACACCCTCGCCAAGAACAAAATCACCGTTTTGGGCGATATAGGATGCTACACCTTGGGCGCATCTGCCCCACTGTTTGCCATCGATTCCGTGCTTTGCATGGGCGCTTCTGTTTCGGGAATCCACGGCTTTAACAAGGTCGGCGGCAAGGAAACCGAGAAGAAAACCGTCTGCGTTATCGGAGATTCTACGTTTATGCATTCCGGAGTTACCGGTCTTATAAACATCGCATACAACAGCTCGAATTCAACCGTTATTATCCTTGACAACTCCATCACCGGCATGACCGGTCATCAGCACAACCCCACCACCGGCTATAACATCAAGGGCGAGCCTGCAGCGGCTGTTAATCTTGAAAAGCTCTGCCATGCGGTAGGAATCGAGCGGGTAAGGGTGGTTGACCCATATAATCTAAAAGAATGTGAAGAGGCAATTTTAGAAGAGATTGCAGTCGAGGCACCATCTGTAATCATATCCCGCAGACCGTGTATGCTATTAAAACAGGTTAAGCCCAAGCCGCCTGTAAGGGTAGATACCACAAAGTGCGTGGGCTGCAAAATGTGCATGAAGATAGGCTGCCCTGCCATAAGCATTAAGGACGGCAAGGCACATATCGACTTCACGCAGTGCGTAGGCTGCGGCATATGCACACAGATGTGCAAGCTTGGAGCTATAGGAAAGGGGGAAGTATGATGTCTGTTAAGAACGTAATGATAGTCGGCGTAGGCGGTCAGGGAAGCCTTCTTGCAAGCAAGCTGCTTGGCGCGCTTCTGACCGACGAAGGCTACGACGTCAAGGTAAGCGAGGTTCACGGAATGAGCCAGCGCGGCGGCTCGGTAGTTACATATGTCCGCTTCGGCGATAAGGTTTATTCCCCGGTTATATCCGAGGGCGAGGCCGACTTTATCGTCTCATTTGAAAGACTGGAGGCCGCACGGCACGCTAAGTGTCTTAAAAAGGGCGGAACAATAGTTGTGAATACCCAGACAATCGACCCCATGCCGGTTATCACCGGGGACGCTGTATATCCCGAAAACGTCCTTTCGGAGCTTTCCGGCAAGGGCGCGAACGTCGACGCGATTGACGCTTTAAGCCTTGCCACCGAGGCGGGCAACGCTAAATCGGTCAACATAGTACTTATGGGGCGGCTCTCGAAATACTTCGATATTCCCCATGAAAAGTGGCTCGAAGCCATTAAAAAGTGCGTTAAGCCGCAGTTTGTGGAAGTAAATATCAAGGCGTTTGAGCTTGGATGCAATACTGATTTAAGCCTACAGTGAAATGAATATAGCATAATTATGCGAATAAATTTTGAAGGGAGATTTTTTGATGGCTAAATACTATCAGCCAGAAATTGAAACCGCCTCGAGGGAGGAAATACTTCGCATTCAGAACGAAAAAATAGTCAAGCAGGTGCAGCACGTTTATCAGAATGTTCCCTACTACCGTGATTTGATGGACAAAAAGGGCGTTAAGCCGGAGGATATAAAGAGTGTTGACGATATTAAGAAGCTTCCGTTCCTCTCCAAAGCTGATTTAAGGGAAGCTTATCCCTATGGTCTTTTGGGCACAGACCTTAAAAACTGCGTAAGAATCCAGTCGACCTCCGGCACTACCGGCAAAAGGGTTGTTGCTTTCTACACACAGGAAGATATCGACATCTGGGAAGAGTGCTGCGCCAGAGCAATCGTCGCCGCAGGCGGCACTAACGAGGATGTCTGCCAGGTCTGCTACGGCTACGGTCTGTTCACGGGTGGACCCGGGCTCAACGGCGGCTCGCATAAGGTCGGCTGTTTGACATTGCCGATGTCGTCCGGCAACACCGAGCGGCAGATTCAGTTCATGATGGATCTTGGCTCGACTATCCTTTGCTGCACCCCCTCTTATGCCGCATACATAGGCGAATCCTTGGCGGAGATGGGCTACAAGCCGGAGGATAACAAGCTGAAAGCCGGAATCTTCGGTGCAGAGCCTTGGACAGAAGAAATGAGGCGAGGCATCGAGAAGAGCCTTGGCATCAAGGCGTATGACATCTACGGGCTTACCGAAACAAGCGGCCCCGGCGTGTCCTTTGAGTGCGAGGAACAGAGCGGTATGCACATCAATGAGGATCACTTCTACGCCGAAATCATCGACCCCGAAACCGGCGAGGTTCTGCCCGAGGGCGAAAAGGGTGAGCTGGTGTTCACCTCGCTCGACAAAGAAGCCTTCCCGCTGCTGAGATACAGAACTCGCGATATCTGCGTACTCACCCGCAAGAAATGCTCCTGCGGAAGAACACACGTTAAGATGTCCAAGCCGATGGGAAGAAGCGACGATATGCTTATCATCCGCGGCGTAAACGTCTTCCCGAGCCAGATTGAAACCGTTCTTTTAAAGGAAGGCTATGCTCCCAACTACCAGATCATGGTCGACAGAGTCAACAACAGCGACACCCTTGACATCAACGTTGAAATCCCACCGGAGAAATTCTCGGATATGGTTTCAGAAACCCAGAGGCAGGAAAAATCCCTCGAAGCGGCAATGCGCACCATGCTCGGAATCGGTCCCAAGGTGCACTTGGTTCCTCCTAAATCCATCGTGAGAAGCGAAGGAAAGGCTGTCCGTGTAATCGACAAGCGCAAGCTTCACGATTAAATTATGATTGAAATAATATAAAGAAAGGCAGTGACTATAATGGCAATCAGGCAGTTATCGGTATTTTTAGAGAACAAGCCTAACAAAATTTCGCAGGCTGTTAAGGCAATTGCGGAGGCTGACATCAACATCCGCGCGATGAGCCTTGCGGAAACAACGGATTTCGGCATTTTAAGACTGATAGTTTCGGATACCGAAAAGGCAAAAGAGGTTTTGTCTGCGGATTCATTGGTTACCGTTACCGAGGTTTTAGCTGTTGAAATGCAGGACGAATCCGGCTCGCTCGCTGAGATATTGAGCGCATTGGCAGAAGCGAACATCAACATCGAGTATATGTATGCCTTTACCGCCGCAGCCCAGAACTGCGCATATGTTGTCCTGCGCGTGGACGACAACGCCCATGCAGAGCAGGCATTGAAGGCGCATAATATTGAGACTTTGCAGAATGCGGATATACTTAAGTAAAGCGGAATAAAAGGCTTTGCGATAACAGAAATTATTGTGCGATTATCCCCTGATTCTGATTTGCAGATGGATAATACTAATTCTACGTAAAAGTGTTGCTGTAAAATCGCCACAAAACCGCTATACGATGGGTTTTGCGGCGATTTTACAGACACTTTTTAACGTAGAATAAGTATAAGAGTTGGCTTTAATTCTGAGGATACATGAAAATAAGCGTCCAGGCAAGCGGGCGCTTATTTTTTTGGATTATTACAGGCTTTATTATGCTGACCTTCGCGATCGTACGAGTTTTCATATAGCTTTCGAATATTTCTATAGGAGTGGACAAATAAAATTTAATATGCTATAATAACCCCGAAGTGATATTATAGCATATTAAACATCAGTTATCCACTCCCAATATGAATACTATATGGTCAACATATGTACAAAGCATAGATGAAGCATTGACCATGGCGCATCGGATTAGAGAGGTCATTGAGCGAGTTTAGTGGTAAAATGAAAAAAGTGAAAATATGATATAAAGGGAGGTGTTCTTATTTCAGCATATCAAAGAATTGTTTGGTTTCATAACAGAGTTAATGGAGAAAAATATCCGAATGCCGGAGCGTTAGCGGAGAATTTTGAAATTTCGTTACGGCAGGCACAGCGGGATATTGAGTATATGAGGGATTCTATGTATGCACCGTTGGTGTACTGTGCAAAAAAGCGCGGATATCGATATGAAAAAGAGTATGTTTTGCCAAGTTTCTTTTTGTCAGAAGGAGAGAAAGAGATTGTGCGGTTACTTGCGGAACAAAATCGTACTCTTGGGACGTTCGGTTACGGCAAATATAAAGGGCAAGCGGACATTTTGTCTAAAATATCCACATCTGAGATCGACAAAAACAGAACCATGATAAAGGAGCCTTATTTTGCGGAAATAGAGATGGTCGGAGGTAGAACTTCTACGGTACCGTTAGACTATTTTCTTTGTGGGAAAGTAGAGGGGGAGAAGTATACCTATGCTTTTTTTGACCCGGATGTGTTTATCAGCGTGCTGATTGCCAGTCACTTAGATTTTAAGATTAGTAAGCCTAATTGGTTGAGAGAACATATGAAGGAAAGGCTATCTCAACTGATGTCGTTGCTGTGACATCATATGTCATACCTCCTGTGATATAATAGGAATATAAAGAAAAAGGAGGCGTTTGCTATGGCAAAAAAGAGTTTGGACATTGAGGTGTTTTCTGCGTGGAATACCTATGCAATCAGTATGATGAGTGTACTGGAACACTGTGGAATGTGGAATAAGGAGTATACCTTTCAGAGATTCCTAAGTGTAACGGGAATTGCAGCCCGGTTTTGTGTGGATGCAAATTGCAGTTCGCTACCGATTACGGATTATGACTGGATGGAACAACATACTGATTTTATGGAGCGAATCGGAGTTCAGACAAAGAAGTATTATGCTGCACCGGAGGTAGAGGAGTATTCTGCAAGACAAGAGGAAGCAATTAAGGCAATCAAGAAAGGTATTGAGGACAATAAAGCAAGCGTAGTGTGGGGCATTGATACTGGTGAGTTTGGCGTAATATACGGTTACAATGATGAGGACAAGGTTTTCTTCCCGAAAGGAATCGGGAATAAAAATACGAATACCAGTATGCCGGTGCTATATAATAATTTAGGTAAAACATTTGAATGGGCACCGGTGTTGTATTGTGAAATTCCGGAAGCGGTACATGAGGTGGATTGGAATCGGGCTTATTGGAACGCTCTTCAGCTGTATGTAGAGGGAATGCAGACATCCCAGGATGATTCCGGGCGTACTTATGGTTTTGGGGTATATGATACTATTGTGGAAGCGGTACGGGAGAATCGACTGGATTCCTTTGGCTTCAAATACTGCATCGGAATTTATTACGAGAGGAAGGGTGCATTATTACTGTACTTGGAAGAGATGCATAAGGAACAGCCGAGTGAAGCGTTGGAAGAGCTCATAGAAGCATTTCGAGTAACAGTTGGTTTGTACCACAAATTAATGTTTGATATCTTGGAAGGTGACACCGAGGGATGGAATAACTTGTTTGAACCGGTGAATAAGGAATGCTATCCGGAGATTATTAAGATAATACAGGAACTAAAAACAAGTGAAGAGAAGAATGTGGAGCTTATAAAGGATGTCATAGAAAAGATGAGATAAAGTAAGTATGCGATAACCTATGGATTATGAATGTTCAAATTCCAATTGTTAACGCACACGAAAATTCCAGTTCTACGGAGCATTTTAATTTAATATTGAACACCTAAAGGTGGCATGGAAATTATAAAAACCATGACCACCTTTTTTGTTACCCAAAATCAAGAAATTGAAATTGTGAAAAAATAAAGTTCTGAAAAGAGTGTTAGTGTGATTGCAAAATCTGAAAGAGAGGTGGCTAATGATGAGGGTACTGGCAAGGGCGAAAATGCCTAAAACCATTCAACGAGATTTTCTCATTACGCACATACCATCCTGCGATGGTATGTGCGCTCTCCGAGGGGTCTTGCAGACAGCCATTGCCTGCCGATGGCTGTCAAATTTCTATCTCCCTATTGACAAAATTCAATTTTTGAAATATAATTAGTTCTAAACAGAACGTTCTGTTTAGAACTAATTATAGGAGGTACATAGCATGACACTGACAAATCTTTGGGATATCCAGACATCGATGCGTTCCCTCTACGCCATGTGTGTGGAACCGGTATGTCAAAGCTATAACGTCACACGGACGGAGCTGGATATTCTTTTGTTTTTAGCCAACAATCCAAAATATGATACAGCCGCTGAAATATCGGATATACGTTTTCTGGCAAAATCCCATGTATCCACTTCTCTTAAGTCGTTGGAGGCAAACGGCTATATTGTAAAAGCAACGGAATCGGAAGATAAACGGCGGGTTCATCTGAAACTGACCGAGGCCGCAAACAACGTCGTTCGAGAGGGTCAGAAGCGGCAAACCGTTTTTGCGGACATTATTATGGACGGTCTTTCAAAAAAGGAACGGCAGCAGATTCATTCCGGCATTGAGCAAATGGAAAAAAATATAAAGCGTTATATGGAGGAACACGTAAGATGAGTACGCTGATTAAGGTTTTAGTCTGTTTTATAGCCGGAATCGGAGCAGGACTCGGCACGGGGTTTGCAGGAATGAGCGCTGCCGCCGTCATTAGTCCCATGTTGATTACGTTTTTGGATATGCCTGCTTATGAGGCGGTGGGAATAGCTCTTGCGAGCGATGTACTGGCAAGCGCAGTGAGCGCATATACGTATGGAAAAAACAAAAATCTCGATATTCGCAATGGGCTTGTCATGATGGCAACGGTATTGGCGTTCACCTTCGTGGGCAGTTGGGCTGCCAGCATTGTTCCCAACAAAACAATGGGCGGCTTCTCTGTTATTATGACGATGCTATTGGGAATCAAATTCATTGTCAAGCCAGTCATGACGCCAAAGGAAAAAATGGCGGATGTAAGCGCGAAAAAGCGTGTGATCCAGTCAATCATCTGCGGCACAATCGTAGGGCTCATCTGCGGTTTTGTCGGCGCAGGCGGCGGAATGATGATGCTCCTGCTCCTGACGAGCATTTTAGGCTATGAATTAAAGACTGCTGTCGGCACGAGCGTCTTTATTATGACATTCACTGCACTGACCGGCGCTGTCAGCCATTTTGCCATCGGCGGTGCACCCGATTTATGGTGTCTTGCATTATGTGTGGCATTTACCCTTCTTTGGGCAAGAATTGCCGCTTTGTTTGCAAACAAAGCCAGCGCAAAAACGCTCAACCGCGCCGTGGGAATCATCCTGACCGTTTTGGGAACAGCGATTCTTTTTGTAAATCTTATTAAAAGATAAAGTTAGACAGGTTTATTGGAGCGGTGTAAAAAGGCGGCTTACCTGCCGAGGGATTACTCGGTGGTAAGCCGTATTTATGTTTTACGTTGTTATTTATGTCGAAAGTGATTTTGTGCACGATTTTTGTATCGTTTTTTAACAAACGGATACTTATTTTTCATGTGACTACTTTAAGGTAATTGTATCAATTTTTATTTTGCAATTTATAATGCTATTTTTTCCTGATGATAGCCACAGCTCCGACCGCCAAAGCCAAAGGCAGCAAAGCGACAGCTATGCCAGTAGGAGGATTGTTATCCTGAACAGGCTCGGAGGGTTCCGGTTCTGTAACCGGAACATCCGGGATAGTCTCATCGTCGCCGGACTGAACCGGATCGTCTACTGCTATGTCTATAGTGTCATCAACGTCGATATTGACCACGGGAACCTTGCCGTATTCGTGCTGGCAGTACATACAATAGTGCCACTCATACTCGCCGTCTGTGTGCATAGTCATTGAATCAGGAACGTGTCTTTCCTTTATTCCTGATGCAAGGTGGCTGTAATCGTCGATATACATATATGTTGTTGGGCGGTATACCACACGAACATTGCCGCAGTATGTACAAACGTTGTTTACATAGTTATGTGCGTTGGGGTCAACAGAAGTAACGGTTCCCGCTGTGACAAGGATTCCGCAGTCGGTGCAGTAAGTATCTCCGGAGTTGCCGGTAGATACGCAGGTTGCGGGTCTTGCATTGCGGATTTCGGTGTTAACGTGGTTGGTGGGGTCGATGGGAAGAACGGTATCTTTTATTTCGAGTGTGCCCTTTTCGTCCGAATAATTCCTATCACACTTAGTGCAATGCCAATACTCAACATTACCGGTATTAATACAGGTAGCAGCCACTTTTTCGTGATGTTCCATAGTACCGTGAAAGGTGTCATTAGGGGGAATGACTTCGCCGTCCTTAAGCTTTTTGCCGCAGTCCTTGCAGTATGTGTCGCCGGTGTAGCCTTCATCCTTGCAGTTAGGCTCTGTGGCGTCTCTTACCTCGGTGTTCTTGTGGTCTTCGGTGGGTTCGATTTCTTTGCCCTTTTCAATAACAGCCTCGCATCCGGCACAGACGGTATCACCGGTATAGCCGTAATCCTTGCAGGTGGGAGCAAAATCGCCTACAACCTTGGTTTCGCCGGTATGGTTATCGGGGTCCTTGGGAGTGAAAACATCTTTGATTTCATTCTCTCCGGCTTCGTCAGAGAAGTTCTTGTGGCACTTGGTGCAGGTGTAATGCTCGATATTACCTTCTGCGGCGCAGGTTGCAGCCTTAGCATCAACCTTTTCTATTGTATGCTCATGCTTCAGAGGAGGGATTAACTTGCCCTCATTTGTAACGTAGCCGCAGACCTCGCACTCGTCATGCCCGATGCCGTAATTATCCTCATCGGGAGGGGTATCTATAACTTCTTTAGTGGTATGAGCTTCAGCTGGTGTCTTTTCGCCACACTCGCATTCGTGCCAGTGATTGGTTTCGTCAAACTTCCACTCATCGCCGAAGGTGTGAGGAATCGGTGGAATCTCAAAGCCTTCGGTGCTTGAAGCTTCCTTCTTGGCAGAATCGAATATCTTCGAGCATACTGAGCAGGTATAGTATTCAGCCATGCCTGAATTTTTATGGTCAGGCTCAACCTTATCGTGCTTTACAAATGTATGCTCACCAATTGGACGCTTTTCTGCCTCAATAGTTGTTTCAGTCTTGCCATCATCCTTCAAGATTGCTCCGCAGTCGGTGCAGGTGTAGTAGGCGTTGTTGCCCTGCTCTTTGCAGTCGGAATTCTTGGCAGGGGTCAGGGTTTTGTTGGTGTGGGGGCAGGTGATGGTGATTACGGCGGGTATTATTTGCGATGTTACCGTCTCACGGTTTGAAGTGGCAAGACACTGAAAAGATATTTCAGTATTCATTACCTCACATCCAGGCTTTACTCTAAATTCATATGTTATCATCTCACCATTTGGTATAATAGGGGACGCATAACCAAGTACAAGTATTTTTGTCTCCGGAGTATAGGCATTGTCCGGAGTAGCGCAAGATTTAATGAGTGCACTATCAGTTATAGCTCCAACATACTCAACGCATGATTCGTCATATGTAAATTCTAAAACATACAGTTGGTCAATTTCCACGTTCCCGGATACGGAAACTTTCACCTTAAAAGTTTCACCGATACTGGCTGTTGCTCCGGAAACGCTGAATTTAACTGGTCCCAAAACCTCTTCAAGAGCGAAACAGTTAACTGCGCTTGCTGTGATTAAACACAATGCTAAAACTACCATTAAACATTTTTTAATCCTATTCATACTTATTCTCCTTTACCAGTCTATTTTGAATTGCGGTAGGAACGGAGCCCCTACCCAGCCAATGAAATACACAGCGTCTTTCATATTAATTTTACCGTCTTTGTTGAAGTCTGCATTGAACGAATGATTAATCTGGAACTGCGGCAAAAACGGTGCTCCTACCCAGCCGATGAAATACACGGCATCCTTCATGTTTATTTTGCCATCTTCGTTGAAATCGCCTGAAAGCCACTTACTGATTGATACTACCGAGGTTTTAACCGAGCTTTCAACAGGCAATCTGTCCTTTGTAGCCACTGCTTCATAAGATATGATTATATCCTTTTCCGGTGCGTTATCCTTTACCTTGAACTTAAGAACTGCAATCGTTCCGCTTGCTGTAGTTGAATCAGCATATCCCATTGTAAACGACATATTGCTATCATCAAAAGCGTTGTCTGGAAGCGCACACTTTTTAACAAGGTCACCATATTCGCTTACACCCTGGAACTCAAGCACAGATTTATCATACAAAATATTATATACGGTTAAAAGGTCTACCTTTGTTGTTCCAGCAACCTTTAAAGTAAGCTCTACTGTGCTTCCGGGTACTGCATTTGCACTGCTTAGTTCAAAATTAACATCTGAGGTAATAACCTCATCCTTCCTCCAAACCGCATAAAGCGTAGTATTGGCATCAACAGTAAACGAGCTTCCTGCATTATACTGCACGTTTGAAGCGCCGGAGCTTGTCGCCCAGCCGAGGAAGGTATAGCCCTGCCTTGTTGGCTTAACAGATGATAACGTCAGTGCCTTGCCGCTTTCCTTTGTCTGAGGTGAAGGTGCACCTGTGCCGCCGTTGGCGTTGTAGGTGATGGTGAAGGTTACAATCGGGTAGCATATGCTGCAGCCATCAACCTTTTTGGTGTTGCCGGTTTTCTTTTCTGCGTTGCAGCGGGTGCACTTCTGATATTCCTCGTGCGGGTGAGCGCTGTAATAGTAGCTTCCCGAATAGTTGTGTCCCAATGGCGGCGCAAGCTGTGTTCCGCAGACTGTACAGGTCTGAGGGGCTGTGCAGGTTGCTGCCTCGCCGCGAATATGACCCCTGCCATAAACAGGTTCTGTTCTCGTAGTACCACATGATGAGCAGGTGAAGATTTTAATGCCATCTTCCAAGCAGGTCGGCTCTTTGATTATTATTCCATTGTCAAAGTTGTGCCCAGTTGGCGGTGCAAGCTGTTCTCCGCAGTCTATACACTTCTGGGGCGATGTGCAGGTTGCCTCCGCGCCTGGGGTATGACTATTGCTGCGGGATACAGGTTCCGTCTCAGTGTGACCGCAGTATATGCAAGTATAAGTCCTTATGCCTTCTTCCATACAGGTCGGCCGTTTGGTTATTGTTCCGCTGTCAAATTTGTGCCAAGTTGAACTTGCAAGCTGAACTCCGCATACTGTGCACGTCTGAGCAGATAAACAGGTAGCCGCTGGACCGGGGGTATGACCCTTGGCAGCTATTGATTCAGTTTTGGTTACTCCACAGGTGCGGCAGGTGTAAGTCTTAACGCCGGTTGCAGTACAAGTCGGTTGCTTGGTTACAGAACCAGAATTCCAATTATGACTTTCAGTACCTGTAGTGCTCATCTCAAATACAGGACTTTCGTAATCTTTACCTGACACCGTTGCTACAAATTTGTACTTATATGTTGTTCCAGAACATAACGTAACAGCGTTAGAAGGTTCCCACGTTAAATTGCTGGCGGTGTCTTTTTTGTTTGAATAGAAATATGATGTGAAATAATAATACTTACCGCTAAGGCTTAAGTTGCTCTCTGTAACCTTAAGCAATTGCTTGCTCATGTCTTTGTTGTATATGTACATAACAACCTTTGATACTTTTTCGGTTGTTACATTCATTGTACACTTGACCGCAGGTCTAATCCAAGTGTCACCGGTTTTAGCTTCATTACTATACACTTCCCAAGAAGTAGTGATATTGCCGGTGTCCCCTGGGTTTGGATTCTCTACTACGATTGGCATATCAACGAAATTGTAATAAATATTATCAGGATTTCTCTGAGCGGTACTTGTTACTGTAATGTCACCATATGGATTTGTATTGACAAAATTATGTTTATTATAGTTTTTCCAATAATCATTTATTGAAGGTGAAGATGCTGTGGTATTCACCATTTCAAAATGAAGATGCTTACCGTTTGAACAGCCGTAGCTTCCCATGTAACCAATTAGTTGTCCTGCTACAACATTATCACCAACATTTACGGTAATGCTATCCCGCATATGTGCATAAGCTGAATATGTCTTTGTGGCTGGGTGATAAATTATCACTCCGTTTCCAAACCCATCATTGCAAAAATGATAAGTGTCACCACTTTTCTCTACATAACCTCCACTTGGGTTGCAGTTGCCTGCATCTTTACAATTCACACTACCAAACCCGCTCCAGTTTCTGCAACCAGTAAATACTTTTATTACTACTCCATCATATACAGCCATAACTGCTACATCATCTTTATTTGAAGATGAGTCTGGTTTGGGACTAATGTCTATTGCATAATGACCAGTAGCGGTTGAATATCCCCGACTAAGCCGATTATGACCTTGAGTAACAGGGTAAGTTAATACGTAATTGGTGATGTCAACCGCATACACCTGAACCGGCAAATAACCCAGCAATCCAATCGCCAAAACCAATGATAAAAGTGCGCTGAAAAATCGTTTCATTATTCTCCTCCTAATCCCCTAAAAACTTGTCTGCTGGTAACTAAAGTACACTTTAATTACCACTTAGGTATTGACAATATTTCGGTAATGTGATAGAATAAAATCGCAATAAATTTAGGATTATGCCTAAAAATTTGCTCTGTTTATCTATTTTTATGAATGGTAATTAAAGTGTACCTTTTTTAACAGACTTTATTGTAACTTTTCAACAAAACAGCGGTATCTGCTTTTTTGCAGATACCGCCTTATTTTTCACATATTCTCACTACTGCTTGCCAAAAGCAATTTGCCTTTGAAATATCTTGGATCATTTCACGCATTATATGAACACGGCATGGAATAAATCAATGTAATGCGACTTCCCCAATAAAAAGCTATCACAGCTCCACCTGATGCTCTTCTCCGTTCAGGATATAACTAACAGACAGCCCATTATCCGCATTAACACGGATGTTCTCGGCATTGCGAAGCGCAAATAAATCCTTATACTGCTTCACCGCTTCGGGGCTGTACTTTGAAGGGTCGTCCGAGGTGAGCAGTACCCCGCCTAATAAAGCGTTCACTTGGGCAAGCTTGATTTTTTGTTCGTGTGTTAGCCTTATGTTCTCCTCACGGAGGAAAAAGACATCGGGATCGCTAAGATAAGCTCTGTTATTAAGCTGTCTGCGGAAAACAGTGTTCTCGATTGCCTGCTTGGTGGAAACACGCTCTCTGTGCATCAGACGCATAAACCACTTGTCGTCCCAATCCAGACCAACATCACAGCTTACACGGCAGTAGTCCACAAGCCCGAAGGCGGGCATTACCGGTACTCCGCAGCCCAATATCAGCTTATCCCCGCACCACTGCCGAAGAAGCTCCATGGCGCGCATCATTCTTCCCGCACGGCTCTCGGTCTTTGTGCCGAAAGGAGCGGCGCCATAGAGAAAATCTAATTTTACCAAGTCATAGCCCCATAGGTTCAGAACACGGTCAAATACCATATGCAGATAATCCTGAACCTCGGGATTATCGATATCCAAAGCGTAAAATCCGCTCCAGTTACTGCCGCATTTCCACGGCTGACCATTCACCTTAAACATCCAGTCGGGGTGTTCTCTGAATATTGCGGAGTTCTTTTCACATACAAAGGGAGCCAGCCAAAGTCCTGCCAAAAACCCGCAGGAATGTATATTATCCACGATTTCCTTCATATCGCCGGGGAACTTGACGGCATCCGGCTCAAGCCAGTCGCCCACATGGGGTTCCCAGCCGTCGTCTACCTGAAACAGATCACCTTTACGCATAAGGGCCTTGCAGCCGTTCAAATCGGAAACGATGGTATTCTGAGTGATATCCTCATAGCGATTATACCAGCTTGAATATCCCGCAAGAGGCTTAGCGGTTCTCGGACTTATACCAATTGCGGCAAACCAGCCGTCAAAGACCTCTCTTTCGTTTCCCTGCGCAAAATAGAGGTCGAATGCGTTCAGCTTTCCGCCCTTATGTTCCACGCCCTCGCAGTCGCGCCCGATGGTAAGCAGTCCCTTGTCGCTGTCATATCTGAATATCGTATATCCCATGCGCTCATCCAAGGAAGCTATAAGGCTGAATCTCTCCCCGCGCCGGAAATAGCAGTAGGAAAAGCCGTGAAACCTCCCGCGCTTTTTGGGATAATCCACAAAGTGATAGTCGCCGTAGCGGTCAAAGGAATATTTGTCTACCAAAAGTTTCGGCAAATGAGATATTCCTCGCTGCCTGTCCTGCTTTTTGTATTCCGGGCAGTATGTCCACGTCTGATATCCGTTCATAAACAGCCGTTCGTCCTCGTTCATAGTGTGATGCAAAACGGCGGTTATTTTCCCGATTGTCCCCGCAGGGACGTCGGCATAAATGCGCACAATGCCCTGCGAGGTATCCGACGTTCCTTCAAGCTGCTGTCCGCCTGCTTCAATATGCCAGCTGAGCTTACTCATTGATATTCTCCTTCTGCTTAAGCTCCTCGGCAATCTGAGTTACTCTTTCATCGGTCAGCTTGAATTTTTTGCGGAACAGCAGCAGCGCGACAAACAGCACTATCATAGGCAGAATAGTCATCATCAGCCGCAGTCCCAAAAGGGTTGCATCACTCTGCGCCGCGATAGGTCCGGCTTCGTCGGTATTTCCCTGCAAGCCTATCAGGTCAAGCCCTATTCCGGCGAGGAATACAGCCACGCCCGAAGCCGCCTTGACGACGAACGTCTGCATTGAGAATATAACGCTTTCCTCCCGCCGTCCGGTTTTAAGCTGTCCGTAGTCTACGCTGTTGGATAAAAACAGGGTGGTAAGCACCGACAGCATTCCGTTGCAGGCGAAAATCAGCACGCCGGGGATAAGCAGCAGCGGCAGGCTGGCTGAGAATCCGAGCAGACATTCTGCAAGCAGCAGAGCATATGCTCCGATAGCCGTGAACAGGCTTACGGTGAACACCTGCGTGCTGGAAAGCTTCTTTCTCAGTAAGGGATACAGCACCATCATACCAAGTATCTGTGCCGCTCCTCCGACTGTTGAGAACATGGTGTAATCGCCCTTCCAGTTCACGCCGCCGAAGTCATATTTAAAGAAATAAATAACGAAATTAGATGTCAGATACAAAGCGGAGTTGATAAGCACTATGCTTAAAACCACCACCAAAGCCTGATCGTTGCGGAAAAGAGCTTTGAACATATCCTTAACGCCGGCGGTCTGCATTTTTGTCTGGGACTTTTCCTTAAAGAAAATACAGCACAGTACCTCTGAAACGACAAAGATCGCCGCAACAATAAGAGCTACCCAGCGGAATCCCGTTCTCTCGCTGTCGCCGCCTAAAGCGCCTACCAGCAGCATGGTGAACATGGCAATAAGTGCGCTGCCCACTCCGGCGCAGGTGCGTCCTACTACGGACAGGTTTTCACGCTCAGCGGAGGTTTTTGTAACGGCAGGAATCATCGACCAATAGGGAATGTCCATCATGGTATAGGTTACGCCCCAGAGAATATATACTATGGTAAAGTACACCATAAGTCCCGCCTCGCTTAAATCGGGGGCGGCAAACAGGGCATACAGCACCACTGCATTGAGGATAGTTCCCGAAAACAGCCACGGGCGGAACCGTCCCCAGCGGCTGCGGGTTTTGGCAACGACAACGCCCATAAATGGATCGTTCACAGCGTCGAATATACGGGCTATCATCAGTATCAAGCCCACAAATGTTGCGCCCAGACCCAGTACATCCTGATAAAAATACATTGCATATGATGCGGACAAAGCATAAACCATATCCTTGCCGACTGCGCCTATTCCGTAGGCGGCTTTTTGCTTTAGTGTTAGTTCCATAGTTTTTCCTCCCTGACTGTAATATTAAATTTCAAAATAATATCCTCGGTTTGTTCTGTATGAATAGTGAGAGTGGCGGTCCCCGGTGTTCCCGATGTGCGTATGTAGGTTCCGCACATACCGCCCTCGGCAGTGCAGACAGATGGTCCTGCCAGCTCTGCCGCACCTGATACGCTAAAGCTAACCGGAAGCTGCGCATAGGGCTCAGGATTTCCGTTTTCGTCTAAGATGCGGATTCTAACGGCTGCCATATCATAGCTTGCTCTTTCGCAAAGCTTTGTGTGATTGGCTTTCACTTCAAGATGAAGTTTTGCGGAGGGACGGCAGGTAACAACCCGCGCGGTCTTGCCATCCTTTATCCCCTCAAAACGCCAGCTTGTGGACTCGCCGCCCCAGTTGGCAACATATTTTCCGTAAAGATCTACGCCGTCTTTAAATTTCAAACCATACCTCGCCATGCACCACAGCATTTTTAGTTTATATGACAGCGGAAGTCCTGCCAAACCGTATTTTCCCGCCGCCAGCAGGCATTGACGGAGCAGCTTGGCTTTTGAGCGTGAAAAGCCCTCCTGCGTTTCCAAAAGCTCTCCGATGGTGTCATTCACTTCAAATGGCGGGTGCTTGAGCGCCCATTTGCTACTGCGGCTCAGGCGTGTTACAAACATATCGTTTTTATACAGCCTGACCTCGTCGGCATTTGAGAAGACATATACCTGCCCCAATTGTCCGCCCGGGTAGTCTCCGATATCCATAGAGGAACCTACCTCCAGCACCGGGGAGCTGTCGCCCTGACTTGCGTAAGCCGCTGCGGCAAGCTTTGGGTTGCGGAATGCGTCCATCACCCCATGATAGCAGATACGGTCGCCCGAGCCGAAGTCCTTATGGGTGGGATAGTCAAACATACACCAGCCAAAGCACCCTGAGTGTTCCGCAAGAGCCGCATTCTGCACTCTTATATGGCGCATAGCGTGTTCCTGCCGCTTTTCCCATGTGTCATAAGGCTTGGTGGGATACATATGTCCGTTGCATTCGGACACAAGCAGTGCCTTGCTCATATCCGGGGTGATAGCCTTTTTCGGCTTGACGCCCGGCGCTTTTCCATCGTGCGAGAAATCGTTAAAGGCATAAACGTCCTCTAACAGCCGGCTTTTTTCCAGATAACGCACTCCCGAGGTCTGACGGCTTGGATCGAGCTTATGAGCTATTTCGTTTGTGCGGGTGTAAAACTCATCATCATCCTGGCTTTCGTTGATTCGCACTCCCCACAGTACTATTGAAGGGTGATTCCGATATTGCAAAATCATTTCCTCAAGGTTTTCACACGCCTGATCCTTCCACTTGTCATTTCCGATGTGCTGCCAGCCGGGGAGCTCGGTAAACACCAGCAAGCCCCGCCTGTCACATTCATCTATAAAATATTGGCTCTGGGGATAGTGACTTGTGCGGACGGCGTTGCAGCTAAGCTCTTCCTTTAAAATGCGGGCATCCTCGCGCTGAAGAGCCTCAGGAGCGGCATAGCCCACATAAGGAAAGCTTTGATGCCGGTTTAAGCCGCGCAAAAATGTTTTCTTACCGTTGAGATAAAAGCCGTCCGCCTTAAACTCAGCAGTGCGGAAGCCGAATGTTGTTTCCTGACAGTCAAGCAAACGTCCGTCAGCCGCAAGAAGCCGGACGCAGCAGCGGTAAAGCCGGGGACAATCGGTATTCCACGGCTTTGCGTCGGGCAAACTTATCTTACCCTCATCGCCTGCCCATACTGTTTTTCCAGAATCATCCAGAATAGAAACCTCGATTTTTGCATCAGCGCCGGCGTTATCCACGGATACCTTAACATCTGCCGTGGTGAGTGTGGGAGTGGCGACAAATATATCGGAAATATATGCGTTTTCCCGCACGTCGAGCCATGCTTCGCGATACAATCCGCCATATGTAAGATAGTCCACTACAAATCCAAAAGGCGGAATTTCGGGATTTTCGCTTGTATCGAGCTTTACCGCCAGAAGATTTGATTTGCCGAAGCTCACAAGCCCGGTAAGCTCTACCCTGAAAGCGGTATACCCGCAGCGATGGGTTGCCGCCTCCTGACCGTTTACATATACCGTCGCTATGTGCGCCGCGCCGTCGAGCTGCAAAAACAGCCTCTTGCCCCTCATCTCCTCCGGGATGTCAAGTGTTCTTCGATACCCGCAAAGCATCTGATAGTCCGCATGATCAATGCAGTGCAGCGGCAGCTCTCTGCAGGTATGAGGCAGTCTCACAGCCTGAGCGGCTCCTTTGCCATTTAGGAAATCGCTGCTCCACTCCGAAGTGAATTCCCAATTATCACATAAGCTATACTTCATCTTCTCGCCTCTTTATTCCGTTCATAATAATGTCAATCATTTCTTCAAGCGTATCGGCATACCGCCCTCTGCTGTTTTCGTCTGACAAAAACCGCTCTATCGAGGCCACTATCATTTGCTGAAGCAAGGGTATTGAGATTCTGCGAATCCGCCCAGATGACATTCCTTCCTCCAACAAAGCTACTGTAGGCTCCCAGTTTGATTCCAAGTGTTCACGCACTCTTTGCGCCGCGGCGGGGTATTTTTCCTCAAGTTCGTCGAGCAGGCGAAAGTCCATTGCGGCATACTGTTCGGGCAACGCAACTATTACCTTTCGTATGCGTTCCTCAATCGGCGCGTCCTCTGCGGCAAGCTCCGCTTTTTTTCTGTGGATATCGGCAAACAAGCCGTCGATCATATCTGACAGCAGCGCCTCCTTTGATGGGTACACCGTATATATGGTCTTTTTGCTTATGCTAAGCGCAGCAGCCACATCCTGCATGGTAAACTTTAACCCTGTTTTTTGAAACAGCTCGGTCGCCGCCGAGATTATGCGTTCCCGCAATTCCTCCATATGCATACCGCCCTCCTTTGGAAACCCGTTTATATTTCTTGGTTTCCATTATAGTATGGAAACCGCACAATGTCAATCGGTTTCCTGAATAATTTACATTATTGCTAACAATTTATTCGGATTTTGTGCATTATGTACTATGATTTTTGATATTTATTTGCCATAAGCGATGCAAACATTGCGCATTATATAAGACTGCATCGATAAAATAAAAAATCAGGGGGAGCCCTGACTTTTTGAATCTTAGGTTTTTAAACAGAAAGACCCATGATTTCGGCGAAGTCATGGGTCTTCTTAATATCACGATTTTACTGCGAGCCTCTGTCAAAACAGGTCGGCAATATTTATGCCTTCCAAATTGCTTTGATAATGCTGCCGATTTTAGGAGTAGTTCCGTACATCAGTACACCGACGCGGTATATCTTTGCGGAAAGAACGCCGACACCAACGGTAGAGCCGATAAGAATGGCAATGGAAATGGCAATCTCATACCAAGGTACGGTGCTCATGGCGATTCTTGTAAACATCGACATCGGCGAGGTGAACGGAATATATGAGCATACCACCATCAGGGTGTTATCCACATCGCCGGAGCCCATAGAGTACATAACCACAATAAAGGCAATGATGAAAAGCATTGTTATCGGCATAACCGAGGTGTTGATATCCTCGAGCCGTGAAGCGGTGGAGCCGACTGCCCCGAACATAAACGCGTAAATGAGGAATCCGAGAACAAAGAACACCAGCATATACACAAGAAGCTCGAGCGGGATGTTGAAAATGGAATCGACAATCGCGTTATCTCCCCAATAGGACTTATTTATGTTGTAGAACAGAAGCGCCGAGCCAAACACTGCTACTATCTGAATGAAGCCAGCAAGGCAGGATGCTATAACCTTGCCGAACATCATAGAGGTCGGCTTTGCACTTGTAATAAGAACCTCCATAGCGCGGGAGCTCTTTTCGGTCGCCACATTGGTTGCCACCATCTGACCGTAGAGCAGGATGACCATATACAGAGCAAAAATCATAATGTAGGTGTAAAAGAAGTTCTGCATCTGATCCTTGCCGAGATTTTCAACATTGCCTTCAATCTGAATACCCATGACTTCGGCGGCATCTTCAGCGGACATACCGCCGTTTATCATGGCGTTCATCTGATAGATGTGCTGCAAAACGCCTGCTGCAGTCTTAGCATTCATATCGTACATCGAAAGGTTGCCAACGTAATAGGTAAAGGAAGTCGATCCTGTCATGACAAAAGCACATTCAGCCTCGCCGGAGGTGATTTTATCCTTGATCACGCCGATATCATCCTCTGTTATCTGCACATCATAATCCGTAAATGAGGCGGCAAAGCTCCCCAGCACAATGTCTGCCTGTGCGGCATCGTCCGCCTTTACAAGCATAACGGAACGGTCGGTGATATCTTCGGAGGTATCGCCGGTTTCAAATACGGATATAACCCGAGGGAAAAACATTACAACGGCAATCAGCACCATCAAAAATGCCGTGACACCGATAAACACCTTGTTTTTAAAATAGTATTTGAGTTCAAAGTTAAGTATCTTTCCAAACTGTTTCATGGCTTAGTTCTCCTTTGCGGCGTCGCCTGCATATTCTACGAAAATGTCGTTAAGGGAAGGCTCAAACACTCTCACCTCGTCAACATCGTAGTTTTCGACAAGACGGGTCATTACAGCCTTCTTTTCGGATGCATCGGCAAGGCGGATCATCAGGTTGCCGTTATCCGTTACGGTGCAGGAAGAGCCAAAATCAGCCTTGACTGCATCGGGAGCTTCCGTGCGAACAACCAGGCGGTTGCGGGGATAGTCGCGCTTGATATCGTGCAAATCACCCTGCAGAGCAACAACGCCCTTGTTGAGGATGGCAATGCTGTCACAGAATTCTTCAATGTAGCTCATCTGATGGCTGGAGAACAGAACTATCTTTCCCTTCGCGATCTGTTCCTTGACTACATCTTTAAGAAGCATCGCATTAACTGGGTCAAGACCGGAGAACGGCTCATCTAAAATGACAATATCGGGGTCGTGGGCAAGAGCTGTAATAAGCTGGATCTTCTGCTGATTGCCCTTGGAAAGCGTATCGAGCCGCTTATTGCGGTATTCAGTCATACCAAGCCGTTCGAGCCAATAGTCAATCGACTGCACAGCTGCTTTGCGGCTCATCCCTTTCAGCATTGCAAAATATGTAAGCTGGTCGATGATGATTTTTTTCGGATACAGCCCTCTTTCCTCGGGAAGATATCCAATACCGATTTCATTGTAATTTATAGGCTTACCGTCAATCAGCACCTCGCCGCTGTTCGCGGGAAACACATCCATCAGGATTCGGATAGACGTGGTCTTTCCCGCGCCGTTTCTTCCAAGCAGCCCGAAGGCTTTGCCGCCCTCTGCTTTGAGGGAAACTCCGGTCAGAACCTTTTTCTCACCGAATGATTTTTCTATGTTTTTTAACTCAAGGATCATTTGCCTCTCCTCCGGAATTGAGTATATTTATCGTGATACGAAAAGCTTGCAATGCATTGATTATATCATATTTTCCTGCGTTTTTATCAGATGAATTGTAAATAATCCGTTAAATTTTAGACTCACTGTTGAGCTGCCGGAATGGTATATACTGCGCCGATGGCAGGGTATACTTATTTTCGGTTCGTGCATCACAAAGTATAATGGACGAAGTTCTCTCTCGGCATTTTCGTCCTTTGCATACCGGCAGTTGCTGTCAGAACAGCGGTCGTCCGTCCGAAATATCTATCCCAAGCTCTTTGGCTGCGGCGGACTACTCATAAGCTATTTGATATGCGCCTTACCCCATCCTTCCAAACGGAATAAACTCAGGCGGATTATCCGGTCTATCGCATATAACCTTATCCATCCAGATAATGGTGTACCATTTTCCGAGCTTGTACCCGCACTTTTCATGCCTTCCCGCGATTTCAAATCCCATCTTTCTGTGGAATTTTTCGCTGTCGTCTGTAAGATGCTCGTCCTCTCCGTCCGGGACTGCTATGCAGGCGTGAACGCTGTAAACGTTCTGCTTGATTAACATTTCCTCGAGCTTAAGATACAAGCCTTTTCCCACTCCCCTGCCCCGACAGTCCTGCCTGACATATATGGACAGCTCCACACAGTGCTTATATGCAGGTCTTGCGTGGAAAACACCCGCGTAAGCGTATCCCAGAATAACGCCGTCCTCTTCGGCTGCAAGGTAGGGGTATTCCGCAAGAGTGTTTGCGATTCTCTTGCGAAATTCCTCAACGCTCGGAACCTCATATTCAAAGGATACCGCCGTGTTCAGAACATAGGGCGCATATATTTCCCTGATGGCTTCGGCATCCTTGGTGTCTGCGATTCTTATCTCCATGGCTTTCGCTCTCCTGTTGCGTGTTTTTTGTGATGCTCACGCAACTATTTTATCGCAGCTTTGCCATGTTGTCAAATTAAATTTACTGCTTCAACATCCAGAATCCCCAATCAGCTCCGCGATACCCCGCTCAGCCGTCTTAACTGTTCGGACTAATCATACCTTCTGTCAATCCATATCAATAACAGACAACCCTTTATCATCAAGCACATACACTTTATCACAAACCTCTTTTAAAAACTTTCTGTCATGCGAAACGCTGATGATGGCACCGCCGAAGCGATTTAGTGCCGCTCTGACAACCGGGCATGAAAGCGGGCTGAAATTTCTGGTGGGTTCATCAAGAAGAAGCACATTCGCTTTGCGAAGTATCATATCAAGAAACAGTATTTTTGCCTGCTGACCGCAGCTCATGCCGCCGATTTTCCTTGACATTTCCTCACGCGTGAATCTCATGCTGCCCATAAAGGTTCTTGCCTTTGTAACATCATCCTTTGCATAATTCGCCGCCAAATATTCAATCGGAGTTTTTTCAAAATCGAGCATATCAGAATAATGCTGCGGCATATATGCGGCGATGATATCCTTTCGCGACCGCAGCTCACCCCACAAGCGGGCAAGAAGGGTTGATTTGCCGACACCGTTTCTGCCTGTTATGCCGATATGCTCGTTTCCCAGAACCTGAAGATTGATGTTCTCGGTCAGAACCCGCTCCCCAATGCGCAGCTCTCTGCATGAAAAATCAAGAACGGTTTTGCCCTTCGGCAGCCGAATGCTTTCATCAAATTTGGCTAAAATAGCGTCTTCCTGCTGAGGGAATTCATCAAAATTCTCCTTTTCTCTTTCAAATCGCTTGCCCATGGAAAGAACCGAATGCATCTTCTTTTTCAGAAGCCTTGCGCCGCCCGGGTCCTGCCTTGAAATAACTTCCTGCTCATGATCGACACGATTATAAATCTGTCTCCACTTCTCCATCTGCTTATCGTAGTCTTCACGCTGCTTTTTTGCGACCTGTTCCTGATGCTCAAAGTTTGAACGCCTGTGAGAAAGATAATCCCGATATGAGCAATGCACCACAGATATCCGGCATTTGGTCTTTCCGGCAAGCTGCTCCATGTGAATGATTACATTTGCAGTGTTTTCGATGAGCGTCTCATCATGAGATACATATAGAACCGGTATTCTGCTTTCCGAAATAAAGCCTTCGAGCCATTGAAGCGTTTGGATGTCCAAATCGTTTGTGGGTTCATCAAGGAGCAGAATGTCAGGCTCCTCCATAAGAAGCTTGGCTAGCTGTACCTTTACCCTCTCACCTCCCGAAAGAGTGTGCAGCTTGCGGTCGGACACTATAAAGTCTAACGACAGTCCAAGCTTTGCGATTACATCCATATACATATAGTACTCTGAACTTTCAAAATAATCTATCAGCGAAAGGGTTTGATCCTCTTCGCTCATTGTCTGAGGGAGATAGGAGACCCTGCCCCGTGCAATCACATCGCCGGAGCAGGCAGCGTAGTCCTCCGTGAGCTCGGGATCGTATACATATTTCAAAAGTGTCGATTTTCCGTTGCCCTCCTCCCCAATTATGGCCGCTTTCTCGCCGCTTTTCAGCGTGAAGCAAAAATCATCAGCTATACACCGTCCGTCTTTTTTGAGATGAATTGTTATATTTCTTAATTCCAGCATATAAAATCCTCCGTATCATATAAAAATAGTTCCGTTTTCGATAACGAATCATAACGCCTCGAAAATGGAACTATCTATTGTACATATCTGCTTTATGCGTATATACGCCGGTAAAAAGACAAAAAGTACAACAAATGATTAACTGCCCGAACGGCAAGTAATCCAAATTTCAGCAGCAAAACAGGTCTGATATAATAAATAACAGACGCTTTATACTTATTCCGCTATGCAGAATTAGTATTTGATTCGCTATCTTAGAAATTGAATTACCTAATAATCATTGCTGCACCCCTTTTTAGAATTCTCATGAATTATACCATGGAGGTTGGATTTTGTCAAGTGGTTTGAGATGGATGTTAGAATTATAAACTGCAATATAAAATGTCCAAGCAGTCAAGCGATTTCATCGGTGAGAACGGAGCTGATTGATTCGGAAAATGTCTTCCGGCTCGGCGGTATTGACTTCAGGCAATGCGCGCATTGGAGAAGCTGAGAATGATTTTAAGGCAGAATAATGCCCGCCGGAAGTATATAACCCTGTCGGCGTTGAATATTTTAGTGTTTATGGTCGGTCATGGATTATACAGCTCCCCCATCACCTCATCAAACAGCTATTCTCAAACATCACCGAGGCTGTTCAAGCCATCGACATCTCACAGTTTATATCGAAATGAAACGAGCAGGCTAAAACAAGTCTGCTCGTTTCTTTGTGTGTCTTGAAGCAATTATTTGTAATTGGAGGTTACAAAATTATACTTATTTCCCGTTAAAAAGTGTCTGTAAAATCGCTGCAAAACCCATCGTATAGCGGTTTTGTGGCGATTTTACAGCAACACTTTTACGGGAAATTAGTATTAGACATACGATTACGCTTATCGTCAATCGAACTTCGGAAGTTCATCGAGCGTAATAATGACCTCGCTATCATATACCTTTTTCATCATTTCTAACTCGGTATATTCTTCCGAAAGCTCTGTTGTAAGATCTACAACGATGAAATCACTGTTCCAAACGGCAAGCCAAAGCCAGTAAGCGTTATCTCTGACGATCAGATCAGGGTCCGGCATGGTTCCGCATTCGCTCATGGTTATAAGCTTACCATTGCTTGACCATTCGGACAGATCTGCTAATTTAGCTACAGATGGGCTATAATCATGGGTATCATTGTAGATATCAATTCCTCATTGAAGCATCACGGATTCTGAGCATTGACTTCGCCTCCCGAGGCGATAAATGCGTCAACGGTGGCGTTTAGCTCGTCAATAGCGTATTGCAGCTTATCGGCATTTGCTTCTTTTACCTGTGCCCATGTCGAAACGTTTCTGGAATGGCTAAAGCCCTCTATGGTTCCGACTGTATCATTTATCATGTCTCCCATACCGGCATCATAGCTCATTATAAGATAATCGGAGGTATCGACAAGGTTTTGCAGATAATCGTGCATATCAAGCATATCCTGATTCCACAGGTAAACTTCCTTAAGCTGCTTTCTGTCAATGTCTACTACGGTAGGATCGATGGCCTTGAACCTCATGCAGGAAACAAGCAGCGCAACGCCGTCGGGGTTTTTGCAGCTCTTGATGATGCAGTAGCCATTCGGAGAGGATTCCAGATAATAGTTGCCGTCGCCGTTGGGGTCACGTGGGAGGGGAACGAACATCAGCTCACCTTCGGTCATATCGCCCCAGACAGCAGAGATCTCTTCGACAGTACCGGTAAAGCCCCATTCGGATACAGGCCAGAACAGGCAGGATCCGTCTCTGACTCCTCCGCCCTCTATGCTCGAGTTTCTGCACGCCCAACCGTTAGCGTACCAAGGGTACATACAGTTATTGACGCTCAGATTATACAGCATATCTGCGGCGCGGTCGAAGCCTGGCAGATCGAGATTTGATACAAAGTGGTTGGTATTAGGGTCGTACGAAACTATAGTGCTGCCGGTTCCGCGCAGAATGCTCTTGTAGAAGTACCAGCCGTCAAGAGCGTATCTGTCCTCATCAGGATCGCTGAATTCCATGCACATCTCGGTAAAGACATCCCAAGTCCACTCGTCGTTATAGAACAGCTCAGCGGGGTCATCAAATCCCCATTCATCCATAACTCTCTTGTTATATGGGCAGACTGTTCCGAAAGAACGGTCGGTGACCATCATGTAAACATTATCGCCAAGGGAAAAATACTTATATGCATAATCCTTCATATCAGCCCAAAGCGGATCATTATAATCAATGTACTTATTTACGGCATCGTAAAGACCCTTGATGGCAAAGTTGGGGAATGTGTTTGCTTCACCTGGGTAAAGATCCGGAGGATCTCCGCTGAGTATCAGGTTTGCTACTCCGTCATATCTCTGACCCCATTCTACTTCGATCCAATCGACTTTACCTCCATACTTCTCCTGGAAGGTGTAATATCCGGTATTCATAATTTCATCTTCGCTGTAGTTCTGGAATGGATCATACCATGAGAACCACTGGACAACAGAGTTGGCTCCTGCGGCCGTCTCGGGATCGGGAAGTACGATGCCCGCTGCGCGGAGAATCGCTTCTGCGTCCTCGGTGGAAAGCGTAAGCTGGACAACTTCACGCTTGCCCTTACCGCAGCCTACCAGTGCGGTAATCATCATTACGGCAAGAATAATGGCGATTATTCTCTTAATAGTTGTATTCATGATATCCTCTCTTTCTTTTAAACAAATTTTTTAATCATTGTTGAATGATTATATATCAATTTTAACATGAGTTGCACTAAAAATACATATATAAACTCCGGAAATATTTGTGCAAATTACGGATATAAACCGATTACATGGTTAGTCTGGCAAAAAGCAAGCTGCCAAAATACAGGATTCTGGCAGCTTAAGACAGGATTTTCCGAATAGCATCAAGAATTATCTTTTCTTGGTTACAGCTACAGCGGCAAGAGCGATAACAGCAGGAACTACCGCTAAAACAATACCGGTTTCGGGGACAGCGGAAGTATCGTTGGTCTCAGGAGCAGTCTCAGGCTCGGTGACCTCAGCCTCGGAAACGGGAGCAGTCTCAGTCTCGGTCTCGCCTTCGTTAGCGGCGGCCTCGGGCTCTGCGGGAGCGTCATCCTTGCCGTCAACTATCTCAACAAGGGACAGGCTGAAGTTGCTAAGATTTCCGCCGGCAGAAGGAGCCTTGAAGATGATACTGTCTGCAACAGTTTCACCCTTACCGTCCTTGTCACCAACTACAAGGTCAATGGTGAAGTCAAATGCGCCGCTGGTAAAGCCATTCTCAGAAGCCTTCCAGATAGGCTCGGGGGTCATAGTAACAAATCCCTCGGCATGAGCAAGCCATACCCTGAAGTCGCCGTCGGAATTTCCGACAAAGTGAACGGTAACCACATCTCCGGTGTTGTACGTGATGCCCTCGGGGAAGTTGATACCTACAAGCTCCTCAGAGGTGGCTACGGTAGCATCGGCAATGTCATTGCCGTAAATGCTGGTCAGGTCGACCTGAGTTGCGTAAACACTTACGCTGAGGACCATGACCATGATAATTGTTAACGCGATTGTGAGAATTTTCTTCATAAAAATATCCTCCTTCGTTTTTGTTTTTTATAGCAGCAAGAATCTACTTGCCATCTATACACAATAATTAGTTCTTGCGGTCAAGCATATCACTGCAAAAGTTACTGTGCTGCATCCCATATCGATATGTGAATAATAAATCGACCTGCCATCTTTCACTATAACTCTCGCGCAGCTGCTGACATCCGCCGGAACAGAGTTTTCAAAGCATGGAATATCAGGCGGGATACTTTTTCAACTCTTTGGATGATATAATGATTGTATCTCAATCTTATCATATAAACAGACTAAAATAAATGTATAGATTCCAGAAGTATTTGTACAAATTGCGGTTATATAGCCGAATTATATAGATACACTTTTTCTAAGCAAATTATTATAAAAAAGCTGCCAAAGCAAAACCGCTCTGGCAGCCACAATTTCTGATTATTAAATAAGGAGCACTCGATATTGCTACCGCTTGTGCAGCCTTTTATATTCGCTTGGGGAAGTACCCGTAAGCAATTTGAACTTCTTGCTGAAATAGAAAACGTCATTATATCCAATGATAGCTGAAACCTCTGCTATCGAAAAAGCGTCGTTGACCAAAAGGTCTTTAGCGCGGTTTATCCTCATTGTATTTATGAATTCATGAATGGTCATATCTTCCGACTTGATGAAAAGCGCTCCGCAGTATGCAGGCGAAAGATTGACAACATTGGCTATCTCATCGACTGTCACAGCTTCGCTCAGATGATCGGCTATATACGCTTTCATTGCAGTCACATGAGGGTTTACTGATTTTTGAGATGCCGGATATATGAGCGCAGCAAGTATCATCATAAAGATACCGGAACACGTCAGTTTATAACCGTCATATTTTTGATACCACGAGAAAAAGAAGCTCTTGAAATTAGGCATAAAGATTTCAAAGCTGTCTAAATGTGTGACCTCCGGCAAAGGGAGTCTGTCGCAGCCGTAAAGATAAAAATCAAATGCATATAACGCTGTTCCGGGTTCTTGATTTTTTGCTTCACGATCGGTCCCTTTAGCATAATATGCCACATCGCCCGCGGACAAGCGGTATTTTCTTCCGTCAAAGTAGAAGTCGCAGGAGCCTTTCGTTATAAACATAATGTTGTGACAGTCCATCACGCCTTTGTGAAGAGCCCATTTATCATTGCACTCTCTTTCAAGGGCATTAAAAACGTGTACCGATATGATATCGTCCATTACAAAATCCCCTAATCTGTACAAAATAAATCGCAGTTTATATATTCATTTTACAACGAAAATGTGATAAAATCAAGTAAAATCAGAACAAATTTATATTTTTCCTGCTGTTACATATGTGAATCTGAACAAGCAGGAGAGTATGAGATGCGTGATGAGACGTACAAAGAAAACAATCGAATATGGGAGGAGTACCAATGTCCAACACAAATTCAACAGCAAAAACAAACCCGGCTGATATTAAGATCTACGCCTTTGCGGATGAAGCCGGCGGCAAAATCTCCGAGCAGATAGCCGCTATGAAGCGAAACGGTCTTGCGGGCGTTGAACTTCGGGGAACCGAGTACGGAAATGTATCTGACCTTTCAAAATAGAATGCAAAAGAGATTATACGCAAGCTTAATGATGAAGGTCTTGAAGTCTGGTCTTTGGGATCGCCGCTCGGCAAGATAAGCATTTATAACGAATTCGAGCCTGAAATAGAGAAGCTTAAGCGCACGCTCGATATCGCTGACACTATGAGTGCAAGGAACATTCGTATGTTCTCGTTTTACCTTCCAAAGAATGAGCCTTATGAAAAATACAGAACTAAAGTGCTCGACCGCCTTGCAAAAATGGCAGAGGTCGCCCAAGGCAGCGGCGTCACGCTTTGCCACGAGAATGAAAAGGGCATATACGGCGATAATGCGGAGCGCTGCCTTGATATCCTTAAGAATGTTTCCGGAATTACAGGCGTGTTCGACCCCGCAAACTTTATTCAGTGCGGCGTAGATACGCTTAAAGCTTGGGATTTGCTAAAGGATAAGATTAAGTATCTGCACATAAAGGACGCTCTTGCCGACGGACACGTTGTTCCTGCAGGCTGCGGCATAGGTCATGTTGCAGATATAGTAAAGTCCTACATCTCACTTGGCGGCACAGCCATGACGCTTGAACCGCACCTGACTGTTTTTAAAGGGCTCAAGGATCTTGAGCAGGAGGGTGAACGTTCACAGGTTGGCGAAGTATATACATATCCGGATTCCAATTCTGCATTTGACGCAGCAAGCAAAGCTATCAAAGATATCATTCAAAGCATAGCTGAGTAGTACGGTTTAAATCGAAAACCAGCAGACAATCATAATTATTATAAAAGAGGAGATAAGTATGGATAAAATAAGACTTGGTATAATCGGAATAGGCAACATGGGCTCGGGACACGCTGTCCGAATAATGGATGGCAACTGCCCTGACTTCGTTCTCACCGCCGTCGCAGATATCAATCCTGCGCGTCTTGAGTGGGCTGAGAATAAGTTCGGTGACAAAGTAAAGCGCTTTTCCACTGCTGAGGCTATGCTCGATTCCGGTGAGATAGACGCGTGCATCGTAGCCGTTCCGCATTACGACCACCCGAAGTATGTCATCGAGTGCTTAAAGCGCGAGATTCACGTTATGTGTGAGAAGCCCGCAGGCGTTTACACCTTAGACGTCCGCCGCATGAACGAAGAAGCCGAAAAGCACCCGAACACAGTTTTCGGCATGATGTTCAATCAGCGTACCAACTGCGTATATCGCAAAATGCGTGAGCTTGTGCAGTCCGGCATTTACGGACAGATAAGGCGCACCAACTGGATAGTCACCGACTGGTACCGTCCACAGGCATATTACAATTCGGGAAGCTGGCGCGCCACATGGTCGGGCGAGGGCGGAGGAGTCTTACTCAATCAGGCTCCGCACAACCTTGATCTATGGCAGTGGATTTGCGGTATGCCGGTTAAGATTTCCGCACACATGAAGTTCGGCAAGTGGCACGATATCGAGGTCGAAGACGATGTTACGGCGTTCTGCGAATATGCAAACGGCGCAACCGGCGTTTTCGTCACCACTACAGGCGATGCCAAGGGAACCAACCGCTTTGAGATACAGCTTGACAAAGCCAAAATCGTAGCCGACTACAACGGTCTCTCTGTCCTTGAATTTGATATGTCCGAGCCTGAGTTTTCAAAGACCAACACTGTTCCGTTCGGCAATGTAGGAGCGCATAAGGTCGAGCTTCAGCTTGACGGTGAAAACCCGCAGCACGACGGCGTTATCCGCGCATGGGGCGGTGCTATACTCAGAGGCGAACCGCTTGTTGCTCACGGCAGCGAAGGCATTTACGGTCTTACGATATCCAATGCGATACACCTTTCCGCATGGCTCGGCAAGGAAATTGATGTTGCCACGCTCGATGAAGAGCTGTTCTACAGCGAGCTCCAGAAGCGCGTTGCGACCTCCCGCCGCAAAACCAATGTAACCGAGCAGGTAGCAGATACAAGCGGAACATACGGAAGTAATTGACTATAACAGGCTGTAAATATGAATGCAAGCGTCGGAAAAATTGTGCCTATAATATTCCGATATCGGTATTCATGACATAATAGTACAACGTCTGCCATTTTAAACTTTCGGATTGACCTCCATCAGGCAGATTGCAAGGCGCTGTAAAAAACAGCTCCAATCAAAACCACCGGTAAACCGGTGGTTTTGATTTAACATTGAGTGGAACGAAGACCACCAAGCTGCATAACACTCCGTAGTTAAATAGATTCTCTCGTCTTATTGCACATTTATAATCATTCTTCTGTAGGCGTAAAGCTCGGGTGAACCATCGTCGTGAATTTCGAGTATGACATGAATGCTCTTGCCCTTGGCGTCATCTGGTATTACAATAGTTGCTTTTTCGCTGTCACTGCCCTTTATCGTGACATCACTGTAGTAGCTTCCGGGGACATTATATACATACCAATTGTATGAAAGGTTGTTGCCGTCCGGATCTGATGAGCCTTTAGCGCTGAGCTTGACCGTTTTACCTGCATCGGCATTCATTTCAAGAATGTTCATCGTGGTATCGCCGTTCAGAACAGCAACCGGGTGATGGTTCGCATTTTCATATTTCTCCGTCACCGTCCAGATCATCCTTGCAAGGAAGTCGTTCTGATATGCAATAGCCCATCTGCTGGTTGATTCATCTTTTTCATCGCAGTCGCCGTACATATAATAGGGATCATAGTCCTTCTCGTTTTTGACGGCGCTCATGCCTCTTATAAACGATTTTTTCTCGGTAGAGAAAGCACCTCCCCAGCTGCCCCAGTCTATATGCTCAGGGTCGTTCATACCGGTGGGAATCTGATACATGAATGACGGTGAATCTCCCTCAAAGGCACCGTAGGTTCTAAGCGGATAAAGCGCTCCAAGTGCGCCGTAACTTCTGATTTTATTTCTGTAATCGTCGCCCTTCATGTCTTCTGAGCCGCCGAAGCCGCCGATAAGCGTTGAGCGGATATACATAATGTCAGGGAAGGTTGTTACTATCCATGCACCGGCTTCGTCCTGACCAAGCACATCGTATATTCTAAGCTTGCTGACAAATTCATTTACCTCCGCCTCGGAACGGGTGTTTTTGACTTTCCATAGTGCCTGCGCCACGGTATTAGCACCACCCCACAGATTTATCCAAGTCGGGCGGTCATCTTCGTCTACGACCGAGATTATAAGCTCAGAGCCGTCGCTGTCCTTGCCTTCTCCAACATCATCCATGCTATAGCCTGTCTGACCCATTACAGCTATAGACTGTATGTATTCAAGCGAAGGGTAGCCATCGGCATGGACTTTGAGATTTGAAAGAACCTCTCCGTATGCATCGATAATCGGCAGCAGACGGTTCATGCCATCTTGGTCTTGAATCGGTCTCCAGCAGCTTGTGCTCACAATAACGCCCTTCAAGTCGACCTGATTGCAGGTTACGAACATTCTTACCAAGGACTGCTCATCGTCAGGGTCGGCAATAAGGTCGGTGATGTTGATGACTTTGGTCTTTGAGATGGGTTCCTCTTTGAAAAGTTTTTCCATAGCGTTATCCTCCATATTTTTCTTTGTACTTTCAGTTACAGCACAGCCAGCAAGCAGCAATGCCGACAAAATCAGTACTATTGTTTTTTTGATATTCTGCATAATTGTCTCCGCCATGTTCATCGATATTATATAATCCGAATGTATTTTATTTACAGACGTTTACAGTCGCTCAATCCACAGTTTTGCTCTTATCAATGAATATCGATATATTTGCGTTCAGCTCGTCGACCGTTGCCTGAAGAGCGTCAGCATTTGCTTCCTTTGCCTGTGCCCAGGATGTCGGCTCTACACTTGTGGTTATGGACTGGCAGTTTGAAATGAACTTGTTAATATTATCACCAAGACCGCCCTCATAGTTGATAACCGTACTGTTGGTCTGCGCAAGCTCATACATCGTATCCACCATTTCAAGCATCTCGTCGTTCCAGAGATAGACCTCCTTCAGCTGCTTTTTATCGATGTCAACGACAATCGGGTCTATCACCTTAAAGCGGCAGCAGGCGGCGTACAGAGCTACGCCTTCGGGGTTCTGTGCTCCCTTTATAAGACAGATGCCTGACGGGATGGTATCGACATAGTAGTTTCCGTCGCCGGCTTCATCCCTCGGAATCGGGCAGAACATTACTTCGCCGTTTGCGATATCGCCCCAGACTGGGGATATTTCATCAACAGGGCCTGTAAACGTCCATGTTCCACGAAGCCAGAACAGGCAGAGACCTTCGTTCATGCCTGCGCCCTCATTTCCGGAGCCTCTTGTAGACCAGCCATTGTTCCAGATTGGATATACGCACTGGTTCTTGTTCAAATCATAAAGATATGTAGCCGCGCGTTCAAGCCTTGGATCGTCGATATTCGAGACGAACTTTGCTTCTTCAGCGTCGAGCGTTACAAGCATGGTGCCTGATGACGTCATGAAGGCAGGGCTTGCTCCCCAGCCGTCGATGGCATATCTGTCCGCGTCAGGGTCGGAAAAGTCAAGGCACATATCGTAGAAGACCTTCCATGTCCATTCATCGTTTGCGAACAGTTCGGCGGGGTCGTCGAAGCCCCATTCTTCAACCACCCTGCGGTTATATGCACAGACGTTGTTGAAGGTCGCATCGGTCACGAACATATAGTGATGGTCTCCGAGGGAAAAGTATTTGTCGGCAAAATCCTTCATGCCCGACCACAGCGGGTCGTCATAGTCAACATAGCCGTCTACCGGTGCGAAAACTCCGTTTAAATAGTATTTAGGGAAGGTTTCAGCGTAGCCGTCGTAATAGTCCGGAGATGTTCCTGCCAGTACAAGGTTTGCAAGGCTTGTGAATCTGTCCGACCAGGTGCACTCTATCCATTCGACCTCACAGCCGTATTTTTCGCGGAAGGTCCAGTAACCGGTCTGAATGATCTCATCCTCTGAATAATTGTGTACACTGTCATGCCATCCGTAGTACTGTATTGTGCTTCCGGATGCTGAGGTATCCTCCGCCGCAGGGAGCTTGATTCCCGCCGCTCCGAGTATGGCTTCGGAATCCTCGGTGGAAAGTGTCAGCTGTATAATTTTGCGCTTTTGTTTTCCGCAGCCCACAAGAGCTACGACAAGTATTGCCGCCAGAATGATGGCGATAATTCGTTTGGACATTTAAAATCTTCCTTTCATTTTTTAGTTGTATATGCTTGCATAGCGATACTATCAGCTCTGCATGGCATCTTGGTAACATGACGGCAGAAACGGCTTTATATTCATGAAAATTCTCCTGCCTCGCCGCCTCTTATGCTTATTTAATCGAAATCAGCATTAATAAACCGTCTCACGGTATTCCATCGGTGAAACTCCCGTGATTTGCCTGAACTGCCGCGAGAAGAATTTTACGTCGGAATATCCGCAGCTTTGGGATATGGCATATATGCTCATTGCTCCGGTGCAGAGAAGGTACTTAGCATGGGTCAGGCGGGCTTCTATGCAGTCCTGATTGTAACTGATTCTAAAGCATTTGCGATACAGCGAGCGGAAATATCCGGCGCTTACGCATAGCCGCTTTGAAACGCTTTTCACATCCTTAATGCTCTTGGGGAAGGCGTATATCTCCCGCCTAAGAGCTATAAGGGCTTTATAATAAGGGGTCTGACAGCTTTCGAATATATCCTGCCTTAACGCCTGTGCCAAATCCTCAGCCGACTGTCTTGTTTCGGTCAGTCCGTCTTCGGACGAAGTGAACACCGCAGTGACTGCGGACATATCGTATTCCGACAGCAGACTGTGATTTACCAAGGCTTTTATGCGGTCATAAAGCAGTGTATCAGCGCTTTTTGACAGGATAAGAAAACTGCTGTCATCGGCGCGGCAGAACACCTCGTGGTTTCTTCCGCTCTGCCTTATCGCTCTTGCCGCCGCCGAGATAATATCGCTGCGGTAGCTTTCACCAAGTTCAAACTCTGCACCGTCGCCGAAAATAAGCTTGACGGCATAAAGCCTTCGCCCATCTGCCGGGACAGTTGCCAGTATATGTTCAAATTCGCGGAGGTTGTAAAAGCCGGTCAGCGAATCGTAAAGCTCGGAGATGCGCCGGCAGTTTGTCAGGTAGTGGATATCGTTTTTCATCCGCAGGAATTCAAGGGCATTGGAGACGGTTTTTGAATAGTCCCTGAAGCTGAAATCGTAGACCTCGGGGCGTGCAAACCCCAGCATCGTGCACCCATAAAGTCTCTTTTGGAAGTATAGGGGGCAAAGGTAGTAAACCGAGGGTGAGTCTTCACCGGAAGAGGTAATCTCCAAAAGACTATCCAGCGGGTATGTTTTGGGCAGTTCGGGTGATTTTGAGCCGTCGATTTTACAGCTGAGTATCTCCCTGCCATCATATTTTGCACTGTTCCAAGCCTTGTCAAGGCATAGCCGCAGGCTTTTCGCGCCGTGAAGCAGATAGAAATACTTACTTAAAACGCCGGTAAACTCCGAAAGTGTCTGACAAAGTGTCAAACTGCTTGCAAGCTGGGCGACCGAACCTACCATCATGTAGTACTGGCCGATTCTTTGGGAGCGTATTTCATCACCGAGCTGACCTGCGTTCACTCCGCAAGGGCAGGTGTTTCCGTAGATTATCTCTCCGTCCGCCGGCGCGTGGTATTCCTCGTTCAGAACGGCGAAGACAGCGTCCTGTCCGAGCTTTTGGCGGCTTCTACGGTAGGTTGTAAGGAACGGATAGTAAAGTATTCGCTGGTCAGTGCTGTCAAAGCCGGTGATGGAAATCTGCCCCGGGATATCTATGCCCGCCTGAGTTAGCGAATCGCTCAGCCCATAGGCCATATAGTCGTTAAGGCAGATGACCGCCTCGGGCAGTTCAAGCTCTGCGCTTATGTACCGCGCGGCAAGCTCCTCACCGGAATTGTTCCAGAAGTTGCCATGTATTATCCTGTTGGGGGATATGCCATGCTCATTAAAAGCGTCAAGACAGCCCGAAAGGCGGATCGAAGAAACCGGGTCGTCGTCAGCGCCGGTTAAAACATCTATTTTTCTATAGCCGTGAACCGTTATAAGATGCTCGGCGATTTTTCGGATATCCTCACGGTCACAGGATGGAATGCTTATAAAGCCTTCGATATCCCCGCCGATAACTGCCGCCGGGATACCGGTCTTGCGGATTTTTTCGGCTGCCGAATCTATAACCGATATATCGAAAAATGCCTCAGCGGTGATGATAACGCCGTCAAAATCCTCCGGACGGAACAGCCCATAGATGACATTTTCAAAGTTCAGAACATCGTCCCTGACCCAGTGATTATATATATTTGTAAAGACGTATACGTCCATGTCACGCGAAAAAGCGGCGTTGATTATTCCTAAAAGGGTGGATTTTTGCTCAACAGCGTCTGCACGGGCGGTCAGAACCGCAATTTTTCTTTTCATGTAATCACTCCCCAAATAAAAGTATAGATTTTGCAAGACAGGATGTCAAGCATTGTCGGTTCATTTTCTGATATAAAGGTGGATTATCTGAATATATGCCCTTGACCCGCCCGCAGATTTTTTGTATGATGGTATCATCAACAAAAATGGGAGGAAGAGCTATGAAGAAATCCTTAAAGGCTGTTTCGACGGTTTTGTGCGCGGCTTTGATGCTTAGCGGCTGCGCCGGAAGTAGAAAAATCATCGACTCAAAACCCATTGAAAGCAAAATTACGGAGGCAAGTGAAATGACTTATAAAACAGTGACAAACGCAAACCCCATCTCGCCGATAGTCTTCTGTGCCGACCCGACTGCGGTCGAGTACGAAGGCAGGCTTTATGTATACGGTACGAACGACAGCCAGCAGAGGGACGGTACCGCTCCCGGCGGGAAGAACAGCTACGAAAAAATAAAGTCGCTGGTAATCTTCTCCACCGACGACATGGTTAACTGGACCTATCACGGGCTTATAAACGTGGGCGAGATCGCACCGTGGATATACAATTCATGGGCGCCGTCGATCTGCTCGAGGGTCGAGGGTGACGGCAAGACCCACTTCTATCTATACTTCTCGAACAGCGGCAACGGCGTCGGAGTACTCACAGCGACAAATCCCTTAGGTCCTTGGAGCGACCCTTTGGGCAAGCCACTCATCTATCAGAATATGCCCGGTCTTGAAAACTGCCCCGCGCCATTTGACCCGGGAGTTGTCATAGACGAAAACGGCGACGGTTACCTTTCCTTCGGCGGAGGTGCTCCGAACGACAGCACGGAGGTATATTCGAGCATCCCGAAAATAGTAAAGTTAGGCGATGATATGCTTTCGCTCGACGGCAAATTTGTGCCGATAAACGTCCCCTTCTTCTTTGAAGCGAGCGAGCTTAACTATATCGACGGCATCTATTACTACTCCTACAGCACCGATTGGCGTAACCGCGGGCTATGGAAGGAGCGCAAAATGAGCGCGCCGCCGGTTTGCAGCATGGCGTATCTCACCACAAAAACACCTTTGGACAGCGAAAGCTGGGAGTTCCGCGGTGGATTCTTCCTGAACGCCGGTCAGGGCAAAAGCGGTGCATCGGGAATGAGATGGACCAACAACCACACTCATTTCTTTGAGTACATGGGCAAGGATTACATCCTGCATCACACAAATCTTTTAGAGGAGAACCGCGGAGAAGAAGGCGGCTTCCGCAGTATTATGGTGGACTATCTGCCTGTTGATAAGCAAACCGGCGAGATTCCACTGAGCGCCGCCACCCGCGAGGGCGTTAAGCAGATAAAGCCGTTTGACCCATATAAGAAAACCGTCGGAACGACGATGTTCACCTCGGCAAATATCAATTTCAGCGACGATGAGCACCCGGCGGCGGTATCGGAAAAGGACGGCGGCTGGATACTGATAAAAAGCGTTGATTTCAAGGACTGCGCAGGCAGGCTTCTTGGCGAGGTAAAGGGCAAGGGTCAGCTGAAAATCAGGCTTGACGACAAATCCGCTGAGCCGTCTGCGGCTCTTAGCTTCGACTGCGAGGAGTTTACTTGGGTAAGAAGCGAGGAGATAACGGATATCTCAGGCGTGCATGATGTTTATATCCTCATGACCGAGGGCGTGGAGCTGAGGGCTTGGGAGTTTGAAAGTGGTTCAGAGGAGGAGTGATGCTTCCATCTGTGCAAAATTAAAAGAGCTGTCAGATGTTAAGGTCTGACAGTTCTTTTGGATTTTGTGGGGTGTTGTTGGTGGATTATCTCCACTACTCCATGATAGAAGTAATTCTAAACAGTTTTATTATGTGATTTAGCTTAAATCATCCATTCTGCTTCAATTCATCAAACATAGCCTTAACAGCCGGCGCATTCTTAGTAAGTCTCTTAATGCTCAACTCATCCGCCTTGTTGTTTGCAAGACGCAGGTTGTTTTCGGATGAAAGCAGTGCTTCCTTTATTTTCTGCAAATGAGATATGCTCTTGTCGATTTCCTCAATAGCTGTTGCAAATTTCTCGCTCGCCAAGCGGTAATTGCGGGCAAAACCATCCTTGAACGCATTCAGATTATCTTCAAAATTGACAATATCCAACTGCTGATTCCGCATAATCTGAAGCTCCTGACGGTATTGCAGAGAATTGAGCGCAGCGTTCCTGAGCAGAGTAATAATCGGAATAAAGAACTGCGGGCGGATGACATACATCTTGGGGTATTTATAGGACACGTCCACGATGCCGTTATTATAAAGCTCGCTATCCGCCTCGAGCATGGATACAAGAACTGCATACTCGCAGTTTTTCTCGTTGCGGTCCTTATTCAGCTCTTTGAAAAAGTCCTCGTTTTTGTGCTTGGTGGCTGTGGTATCTGCTTCGTTTTTCATCTCAAACATGATGGAAATGAACTCGGTGCCGTCCTCGCCGCATTCCCGGAAGATAAAATCGCCCTTACTGCCGGTTCTGGCGTCGTTGTCCTTTTCAAAATAGGCGTTCGGGAAGGCGGTCATGCGAATCGAATTAAACTGCGTGAGGCAGTGCTGTTCCAAGCTCTCACCAATCATCTTCGTGGACTGACGTGTCTTGAAATCCTTGTAGTATTCGATTATTTCGTCCTTATGCCTTAGCTCGGCGTCATATTGCTCTATAAGGGATTTTTCGTTCAGGCGGCTTTCCGTCTCCTTGCTTTTAAGCTCACCCATAAGCCTTGCAATCTCCGAAGTCTTCTGAGACAGTTCGGAGTTCTTCTTTTCGACCGCTTCTGCGACGGCAAGCTTCATTGCAGTCTCACCAGCTTCCAGCTTCGACTGAAGCTCTGTGATTCTGCGGTCGCGGGCGGATATTTCGGCATCCTTCTTTGTCAGGCTTTCGGAGTGTTCCCTTGCCGCCATTGAAAGTTCCTGATTTTTCTTCTCCATGGCTTCAGACACAGCAAGATTTTTCGCCGTTTCACCGGCTTCCAGCTTGGCTTGAAGCTCAGCGATCAGCTGCTCTTTTTCCGAGATTTCGGCGTCCTTTTTCGTGATGCTCGCGGTGCGCACCTTTTCCTCCTGCAGGCGAATCAGCTCAAGCTCCTGCCTTTGCTTGGCTTCCAGCTCCTTTTCGCGATGCTCAAGCTCCTTGGCAAACTCCTTGTCGCGCACCTGTTTCACAATTTGGTTATATCCTGTTTCGTCAACCTGAAATACTTCGCCGCAGTTCGGGCATCTTATTTCCTGCATATGGGTGGCTCCTTTTCTTGTTTTGTGGGAATCTTTTTACTTATTATAGCAGATAATGTTGGGGAATGCAATGGATGTTTCGACTTGAACTTTCACAGACGCTGAACAAGTACATAATCAAAACCACCCGTTAAGCGGGCTGGAGCCCCAGTTAAACCGGGGATCGGTAGACAATAAATAGCCGGGAGGTTCCAATCAGAACCCCTCGGCTATTTTCATTCAAAATGAGTGCAAAAAAGTATACCATATATCCCACTAAAGATGGCAGCAATTATATGTAACATAGCAGTATCACCCCTGCATATACACCGAAGCAAAAACCTTTATTCATCCAGAAGTCAATTGTCCTTTCCGATATCTTTCTTATCTTTTCCTTTTGCAGCCATTTTTATCTTCAAAAACCTCATCAACGAGTCGAGTCCCCAACTCAGATTCGCAAAACCAAAAAGCCTGAAATAGCTCTCATTCTCTTAGCTGCATTCATACAAAAACATTTCACTTTGATTGTCTGCAGCAATTTTCTTGTCGAACGACGAATAGGTTATGATTTTGGTGAACCCGGCTTCACGCAAATAGTATTCCATTTCACCAAGCATATATAGATGTGTTTGGAAGTCCATGAACTCCCTCTGCAACAGTTCTTTCCCATTGTACAGCTCGTAAATTCCCGGCGAGAACTGCGTGCGGCTTTCTTGCTCATAATGATTTCTGGTTTTCAGTATCAGGTCAAAGCCCTCTTTGGTTTTTACCGACACTGTCTCCCTGTACTCCTCATCATCCGTGCATTTATCGGCAATGGTTTCAACTGCAAAAACGAGTTTTCCGCCCGGTGTCAGAAGCTCTTTCAATTTCGCAAGGATCTTCTTACAGATACAAATGTCCGTAAAAAGCGAGATAGATCCGGAAGGTATGAAAATATAGTCGTATCGATTCTCCGAAACAAACTCTGTCAAATCCGCCTGTATGACCTTTGCGTCCGAGATTTTCTGCTTGAGTTTTTCAAGCATTTCACCGGACATATCCATGCCGCTGATATCATATCCTGCATTATAAAATGGGACGAAAAAGCGTCCACTGCCGCACAGCGGCTCCAGGATTTTCTGCTCCTTATTTGCGTAAGAAAGATAAAAATCCAATTCATCCTGTGGTGCCTTTTCGTGCAGGATCTCGTACATTTCAGTGCATAAGCTGCCATAATAATTTAGTTTTATGTCGTCCATGCTTGTTATCTCCTTTATTAAAGCAAATTGTATTTTCTATGCCTTCGCCTAAATTTTTATTACAAGGAAAGGGGCTGTGCAGATTCCTTTATCTCTTATATCCCAAGAAACATGGATAATAAATAAGTCGAGATACTCGTGTTTACCACAGAATAATTCCAGTTCCGCAGATAAAAAACTTCCAAAGTGCAGTACTATGGTTACTGTTTTCCTGACATACCGGAGGTTATCTGCGTATATAAACCAAATCTGTTATTCCATTATATGTTTGTGTTTTGAGCAATTTCAGCTTTATTTCTTTTTCCATATTTCCAAACAGCCGAATGCCAGAGCCTAAAACAGTAGGAATAACAGAAATGTAGTATTGGTCAATCAAATCATTACGCATTAACTGCTGAGCCAAATTTGCCCCACCACAAATCCAGATATTTTTTCCATTCTCCGACTTTAATCTTTTCAACAACTCAATGGGATTTTCATCCGTGAAGCGAATTTGTTCTGTAGAATTTCTCACGTTGTGTGTAATCACATAAGTGATAAAATCGCTGTATATCCATTCTGTCGGTGAAAGCTCAGTGGCAACTTGATAGTATGTATTCCACCCCATTAAAATAGTATCAATGTCTTTCACAAATTCGGAATACACATTAAGATTTTCACTATCGGAACCATGTCCATTTAACCATCCAACTCCGCCATTACTATCTGCAATGTATCCATCAAGGCTCATTGCAATAAATAAAACAATTCTTCTCATGTTATTTTACCCCATCAAATCATGATTTGCCGCTCGTTGCTTGAGTTAAGCATATCATGTTTTCAGACTTTTTTCAAGATATTTACCCTTCATTTTTACGGAATAGCAAGACAGTTTTATTTCAGGTGATTTCGTGCTGCTTTACCGCACCCAAGCATTGACGCCTGTAACACAATCATCACACCAGCCTCAACGCCATACGATCTGAAATCCAAAAGTCCGCCTGTCCTTGCATAGTACTAATCTTCGTCTGAAATGATTCCAAAAGGCAGGCACAAAACCACTAAACGATGGGATTTTGCACCTGCCTTTATGACCATGCATGGTCTGTACATTTCTAGA
>ENA-UOOD01000256-UOOD01000256.1-human-gut-metagenome-genome-assembly--contig:-CS67-NODE-256-length-68625-cov-10.345238_pt1 | contig 68625 bp, 91 predicted proteins | sample MGYA00242464_ERZ724011 | MGnify/ENA metagenome assembly ERZ724011 | reverse complement strand
AATTTATTATAATGTGCAATTATGTCTACTTGTTGTAATAGATATTTAATATTATATATCATTCTTCGTTACAAATTGCAATGGTTTTATTTCAAAAAATAAAACACGCCTTACAATCGATTTTAAGCCGTTTTTATTTTTAATTAATATAGTTTTATGCCTTGTTTTTTAGGGCCTTTGGAAGATTTTTGAAATTTTTTTTATTTTTTTTGAGAAAATCGTTGACAAGTCGACACGACTATGTTAATATGTATTTAACGAAAGGACAAGGTATAAATATGAAAAAAGAAGATGTTGAAATAAGAACTACAAAAATATTATTTGCCAAAAATGGAAATGGATATACTACAACTAGAATAACATTACCAGTTCCGTGGATTAAAGAAATGGGATTTGACAATGCAGACAGAACAGCAACGTTAAAATTTGATGGAAAAAAAATAATTATAAACAAGGAGGATTTTAAAATGGAAGAAATGATTAAAGAATTAAAAGAGGAATTATTAGGTAAGGAGATAACATTATTAGACATGGACAATAAATGTGAAGAAATATTAGAATCTCCTACAAGCATCTACGAAGGTGATAATCTTAATTCTGCTTTAGATGGTACACTAGATATGGGAGAAGAAACAGAAAACGGTTGTATTTGTTATAGAACAGTGAACGAAAATGAAGAGGTTAAAGAAATCGCAGTAGATTTTGATATATTAAGCAAAAATTACATAGAGAAAATGAATGAAGATAGTGACTATCAATTCAAAATTTTAGTTAAAGTAACTAATATATGGATTATATAAAAAATAAGAGGAAGAAAATTCCTCTTATTTTTTTATTTATACACTACGTGTTAAAGTTAAACCAATTTTTTTAATAAATTTTAAACTAATAATAGTTTAGAAAATATTACTTTTGTTTTAAAATTCATTAAAATACATCACATGTTATAGTTAAACAATGAGGTAGATTTATTTAATAAAATCTACGGAATTGTTTGGAATAAAATTATAATATACTATGTTTATATTCTTGTCAATATTTTTAGCAAAATAATTTTGAAAATGTATTTTTACCACAAATTCCATCTACAATAAGGCTATTAGTTTTTTGGTAATTTTTTATAGCATTTTCTGTATTAGTACCAAAAATTCCATCTACAGCTATATTATATCCTTTGCAATATAGTATAGACTGTAAAATATATGTAATATTTCCACTTGCACCTTTTTTTACTGTAACACATGCATTTTTGGTAAGATTCCCAAAGATTCCATCTACATTTAAATTTTTATTATATTGCTTATTTAGTTCTTTTTGTAATCCAATTATTAGTGCCTTTTTAGTTTCTCTTCCATAAATATTGTCTACTGCTATGCTTGATCCATATCTTGCATTTATAGTGCTTTGTATTTTAGCAATAGTGCCTATATTTTCGTTTTTATTTTCTTCTTGTATAATTTGTCTGTTACCACTTTCTACTAATCTATTTTTAAAATCTAGCCATCTAGCTGTACTCTTTACAAATGGTTCTGGACATATCTTATTTGTTACATCGTAGTGTCTTATTACATTTTCTGCGGGTATATTATATTTTGCCATTAGGCCTTTTACTAAATCTACAGTATTAGCAATTGTTTTTTCAGAAATGTCTAAAGATCCGTTGTTATTATAACAACACATTTCTATCCCTATGGAATTAGAATTTATACATTTCCCATAATAGGAACCGCCATTTCCTTGTTTTAGTTTATCTCCACAATGCCAAGCCCTATCGCTATCTTTTACAACTCTATATATTTCGTTGTCGTCTACAAAATAATTTGCACTTGCATTTCTATTTACATTTTTAAAATACACAGAATTGTTATATGCTGTACTTATTGCTCCTACATAGTGTATAACTATATACTTGTTTATTTTATTAGACATTTTATTAAAATTTATATTTGTTAGGTTTTCTTTTATTTCCATTTAAAACACCTCTATTTATTAATTACTTTATTAGATAATAGGTATGTTCCTATTACACCTTGTAAAACTGCTATTATCTGTATTATCTGTGTTGCATATGGTATTGTTATATCATCTACACCATTAATACCTGCTACTAGAGCACCTATTATTGCTAATATATTGGTTGTATATTTTGCTATTTTCTTAATCTTTTCCATATTTATCACTACCTTTCATAACTTTTTCCCATTTTGCATGTATATAACTATTTCCGTGCAGATCTTTTGTGTAATGGTCATATAGCTCATATGCTCGCTCAATTTGGCATTCATCCTTCTTTTCCCCATTTTCTATATCAGCTAAAAAATCTACTAAATAATTTCTTGCTTGAGACAAATCGAGCCCATCAATTTTGCTATTGATAGGCTCAAACATCTTTTTTAATATTTTATGCATAGCTAATAATATTGTTGACACTGCAGTTATAAAGCTAGCTATAAGTATTATAGTATTTGCTATATTATTCATTATTCAGCCTCGCTTTCTGCAACTTTTTCTGTTACTTCTGTATCTTCTACTACTGCGTAAACTTCTTCTACTTTTAATGTTAAATCGCTAAATTCTTCATCGGTTATCTTAGACATTGCATAAAATACATTTAGCTTATTTTGTATTGTTTCTTTGTCTGCATAAAATTTCTTGCTTATTAATCTTTCCAATAATGTTGCTATATTCATTCTACTTCACCTCACTTTCTAAATCAGTTTGCATATTATCTAATAATAGTGCACTTGTTTCTGTTGTACTTAATAAATTTTCTATATTATCTAATCTTGCGTTTTGCTGTTCTGCTTGCTTTTCTAATAGTTTCTTTACATCTTGTACGTACTCTATTTCTATCTCTGTATTGCCTAGGTTTGTTTCTGCCCAAATATTATTGATACCTTCAAAAGTTTTTAGCAATTCTGGGAGTTGTCCTATGTCGATTATTTCTGGTGTTGCTAATACATAATATACTTCTGTATCTTTAATAATGGCCCTGAATTTATCTATTGTATCTATTTGTAATTTAATTGGTGTTCGGATATAACTTGCCCCTGTGTCCAAAATTGAAATTCTATTATCCAAATTGTAAAGAAATTTATTGGATTTTGTTTCAAAATATTTTTTGGGATATAAATTAGGTATAACACATGTAAATTCATTGTAGCTGTCTGTTGTAGAATTTATTATAAAATTTTCATTTCCAGTAAAAATATATTTATTAACATTTTTTTGTAATACAACATTTCCATTTTTATCTATTAACAATTTGTCTTTTATTGTATCGGAAACTGCACATAGCTTGTTACCTTTAAAATCCATATTAATTGTTTGTTTTTTGTATGGTTCATAAGTTGTCGCTGTCGTACCTTTTTCTAATTGTGGTTTTATTATTTCATTTAGTGTTGTTCCTTTTGCTATGTTAAGTCTTAAAAATACTGTAACATCCTCGTTTACAGTAAAAGTTTTTTTATTATTAGTTGAAATAAATAGATTTCCATCTAACTGTATTAAAGCTATCGTCACTGTTGTAATTCCACCACTTAAGATATATTTTCCTTTTCTCAACACAAAAGTTTTGCCACTTGACTCATTGGAAAACATAGACATAGCAGGGCTTGTTGCTGTTCCAGAAACGGAAATAGAACCATCTTCATTGTATGTAAATACAACTCCTTTGTCGGTTTTAGTAAAATTAAATCCTTTATAGAGATTTTTATTACCTATATTTAAATCAACACTTTCAACCTGTCCGATTTCTTGCGGATAGTCTGGATTTGGTGATGCGATGCCTCCTGTGTAAGGTTCAAAATCTGTCATGTTTTCGGATTTCTCTAGCATAATATTTTTTAGCGGAACACTACAACTTATATTCATATAGTTTGCGTCAAAGGATGTTTCAATTGTGATAAATTCTCTAGTTCCTACAGTAGTTCGGCTTGAAGATGCAATTGTATCTTCACCTCCACTTGTTGTTTTACTTAATCTAATTGCAGATCTTGAATCAGAGCCATCATAGGAAAAAATATATTTTCCAGCACTTAATGTTTTAGGTAACGCATGTTTTAAGACTGTCTCATCTATATTGTTTAAGTCTAATAGATTCTTTCCTGTAGTTGTTTCCTGCTTGTACATTCCACTAATTCCTGCATTAATTACTCTACAAGGCTTTGCATCTTCTATGTATAGCTCAGTTCCACTTGCTTTCTCTGTATTTAGTGCATTAAACAAATCTTCTGTTTCTGTTAAAACACTTTCTGCATGTGCATCGTACTCAACTATTGCTGTATTTTTGGCTGTTTCTAATTCTGCTTCTTTATCTTTTTCGTACTGGTCTAGCACTGGTTTAGATGTGTTTGCTACATAATTGTCTATTTCTGTTTTCTTAGTGTCTGTATATGTATCTAATACTTTCTCTTTTTCCTTCTCGTATTTGTCTATGTCTTTTTTTGTTGTATCTGTTACATATGTGTCTATTGTAGGCTTTACTGTATCTGTTACATAGTCGTCTAATTTTGTCTCTTTCTCTTTTGTGTAATTATCCAACTGTGTCTCTTTTTCTGCTATATATTTTTCTAAATCTGTTTTACTATCTGCTACTACCTTGTCTTTAAAGTCTTTTTGCTCTGCTTCTGTATTGTAATCTACTCCATTAATCGGTTTTGGGCCTATAGGTCCGATGTCGCCTGTGTCGCCTTTTTCGCCTGTATCTCCTTTCTCAGCAAACAACTGCCAGCACTCTTCGTTTGGTGGCTCAACGGCAATACATCCTTCTTCTTTAATACAAACATAAGAAGAACCTCTGTGTGTTACAACATTTAAATATTCGTATTCAGTTTGCTCGTTATAATCGCCTACTGGATATGTTCCTACATAACCTAAGACTCTGTCCTCGCTTTGATTATTCAAGTTCCTTCACTCCTTCCATTAGTTTTCCTTTTTTTATATATAAATCTATATTAGATAATTTTGTAGCAGTAACCGCATGACATTTCATTTTTCTATCTACGTAAAACTGCGGTAGTTGTATTGCTGTTGCCATATTCTTTACACCTTCGGCTATATTACTTATTTCGGTTTTCTTTTCTGTAGCATTGCTATTAAACTCATCCGTCTTTTCTTTTACATTAGTATTAAACTCCTCTGTTTTTGTTTCTGCATTACTGTTATAATCTTCTATTGCTGTATTAGCTTGTTTTGCAAATTTCTCTGTTTCTTGCTCCATGTTTTTCTCTAATTCAACATTTTTGTTATACTGTTCTAATATGTTATCTTCTAATGCTTTTATTTTCTCTATATCGTCATCTATACCTATAGACACATTGGTTATAGCTTGTAAATATTTCTCGTAAACATTTGCGTCCTCGTCAGTATATTCTTTATTTGGCTCGTATTCTGCGGAAGATGTTATTATTGTCTTTGTAACTAGATTAGTTGGGATTCTTTTTACTATCTTGTCTTCTTGCACTAAAAAGCCGAACTACACCAATCTGGTATCTGCCATTTGGCAAGTTCGGTAAAACTGTTTTATTATCTACTATTTGTTGCTCATATACATCGGAATCGTTTATAAATAGCATTTTTTTAGCTAGGTTGTCCCACTCTTCGGAGAAATCAATGTCTATGTTATACAGGTCTATTGCTTTCGCATACGTATTTTCTGTTTCTACTATTTCTAAATAGTCTTTTTTTACTTTAAACTGCATTATAACACCTCTTCTTCCGTTGTTTTTGTATAATATACTGTTGCAGTTACAATAGAGCCCTGACGATTATATCCTGCAGAAGAACAGGAAATACTATCCCCTGAAATGTTCCACCAACCAAATATTTCTGTATCTGCACCATTTCTTGGCGTATTGCCACTAAATAGAGACATATTACCAGTATTTACAAAAAATTCAAATTTTAGTGGAGTAAAATCTGTCCCTGATAATCCAATTGTCAAACTCATATTTGTTTCTGTTCCCCAAGTTCCTTTCAATCGCTTGGCATATACCATTTTTCCATCTATGTAAGTGTTAGTTGCAAATTCTTGTCCTGTTGTAATATTTGTTGTTATTTTTTCATTTAATTCTTTTCCTTTTTTAGCACTCAAGGCATCTGTTGCACTTGTACTTTCTAAACTGTCTACTACTGTAGCAACTACTCCAGCACTTTGTTTTGCTTTTATGATATAAACACCTATAAACGAAGGCTGAATGTTGTTGTGTGATTGTGAACTTCCTTCGTTTTGAATTGCATTGCCATAATTTCCAGAAATAACACTTCCACTAGTTTTTTCTCCATATGTTATAGTACCTTCATCATTTTCTAATTTTGTACTTGCTCGAAACTTATGTGTATGTTCTGGCATTTCTGCTACTGTTAATGTATGTGTCTTTTCTCCAATTGTTTTTCCTATTGTGTTAAAATCTGCATCGTCTGCATCTAATCCAACAATAGTTCTTCCTTTTAAGTTTGGAAGATTAAATGTTGTACTTCCATCTCCTTCTCCAAAAGTGGTTCCGATTATAGCGAATAAATGATTATATTCTGTTCTATCTAATTCACTTCCATCACAAACAAGCCAATTTTCAGGAGCAGTTGCTTTTGGGTATGGCATTATTGAACCAATTGGCAATGTATCTCCTGTTGCACTTCCTCCACCAACTGGATCTGCCCATTCAGTTTCGTTATCGAGATTAGATTTTTTAACTAGGACTTGTCCTGTTGTTCCTCCGGACGGGATTAATTTTTTTTTGTCATCGTTTGTAAAATCATTTGAACTTAGCCCTTTTCCTTCTTCTTTATCAACTTTTTTTTCTAATGCTTGTTTTGTTTTTAGCGATATTGGTTTGTTTAAATCTGACGTATTATCTACTTTATCTAATTCTATATCACTTTTACTTAAAGCTATATTTATAACTTTATCTACAACTGGAATATCTTCTCCGTTTTTTTGTATTTTTTCGATTATATTGTGCTCTGCTTTTTCTTCTATATTATCTAATTTTTTTTTATCTTCTTTGCTCATAAATCCACTTAAATCAGCGGTTGCGTTCTTATGTACTAATTGCGTATTTTTAGTATGTGCATCAATTTTATTGTCTAATTTGTCCCAGTTGTCATTTAGTGCTTTGTCTATATCAAATTCTTCCTCAGCATCTTTTTCTGGGTCCCATTTAAACAAATTTAATAGATTTGTAAAAACACTCATTTTTTTATCCTCCTTCAATTTCAGTATTGTATAAGCCCTTCGATTATTATTGTTGCATACATTGCACCTGTTTTTGTTGCTCCATCAGTTCTGTTATTCACATTTTCTAAAGATGTTTCTATTTTTAATCTATTTATGCCTTCAATTAATTCATTCGAAATATCTAAAGATTCAATTTTTTCAGATGAATAGGATTCTTTAGATGGAACTTGTGCTGTAAAACCATTTTGCCCAAAAGCGTTATTAATTTCTTCATAATCATCATTGTCAACATTTTCCCATACATCTCCTCCAAAGTTAGCTGCTAATAAACGGTTATTTATATTACTACATTTATATAATTTTACAGATCTTGCATATCCCCACGAATTTTTAACTTCTCCAGTTTCTAAATCTGTTATAGTCCAATAAACAGGTGTATGTGTTAAAATTACTTTTGCTTGTTTTATTTTTAAATTTTTAGGTATTGGTATATCTATAATTATGCTTTTTTTTTCTAAATCTTCTTCTTCAAATTTATACTCAAATCCTACATTCCCACTTCCGGAATAAATATATGTGTTCATTAATCCGTCTTCGCCTAAAATTTGCGTATTACTACCCATTAAGATACCTGTTTCGTCTATTGTTACAATTGCATTACCTTCACTATCAACAACTTCTATCTTTCCATTAGAACCATTTATTCCTCCAATTTTTAATGTTCCACCTTTTATTCTGTTAGCAGATAAAGTCCCTGTTGTTATAAAATTAGCCACAATTTGTCCATCCATCGTTATGGCTGTTTCATACGGTCCATTAATTCCATTGCTGGAATAGGCAAATCCGTTTATGTTCCAACGCCACAAGTGCTCTGCTTTGTCAATATCTATGTTGTCAGAAATATATAGTTCGCCATCTTTTTTTATTACATAACCACCGTTAAATTGTTTTATTAATTCGGTTGCTTTATTTACTGCATCTTCATATACATTAGGAATTTCCTTAGAAACTATATCTGATATTTGCTTTTGAATAGGTCCTTTGGTTTTATATGTATTGTCGATTTTAGTTTCACCTTTTGTACTCCAAGTCTGTGCAACAGCTCCGGTATATTCCCAAGATATTCCTCTTATATATGTTAAATAATTAATGCTTTTTGTATCTGTTAAACTTAACATGTCTAATACATCTATAGCTATATCAGGTATAGATGCTTTATATTCAAATGCAATATATGTATATCCTTGTATTTTTACTAATATTCTTTGTGCTATTTCATCTGTTATAAATGGATTTTTTTCACTTAGCTCTAATATGTATCCACTATCTTCGCCTATTACATAATCTTTATTGTATTTTATTTTCTGGATATTAATATAATTTTCTGCAGGAATAAATTTATTATAGGCTCCTTTTTCGATTTCCTTTACAGGATCATTAGCAAATGTCCTTATTTCACCTCTTCCTGATCTGTTTATTATATATATACCACAGGCACATTCCGCAATGTATCCTAATATTTCTTTCCCAGTATATCCTTTTGGAACTTCATTTATTATCATATCTTCATTGTAAAAACTGATTGAATTTGAATTGATTTTGAAATAATTGTGTACATCTTTATATAAATCTTTAATTGTAAATGGTGGTGTTAAATTACATTCATATTCTTCCTCTAAATATTTTGTTTTATCTTGTAATTTTATTGTTATAGTTTCATTTTCATTTTTATTAATTTTAGTAGGATAAAATATTCCTTGTGGAATCCACAACGATGTAAGATGCTTTACTTTAAGTTTATTTATTTCTTTAATAGATGTTTTATTAATTTTTTTTACCGTATATAAATCATCTACAGATAGTTTTAATTCAATTTTAAATTCTTTGTTTTCGAATTTTATATCGTCTAACTCATTCTCAAAATTTAATAATGTTACATCGACTGTTGCTCCATATACACCACCTATTGTAAATTTTTCTCCATCATTTGTATCTAAATCATATTTTATATTTTTTATATTTTTATTTGTTAAAACCATATTATTTAATACAATTCTTGCTATAATTAATAATTCTTCATTTTTTAATATTTCTTGATAATAAGGGTTTTTATTATACATATATATCACCTACTACTGCTCGACAAAGTCAGCACTTAATCCTTCCCATATAAATGTCCCGTCATCTTTAACTACAAGAACGGGAGCTGTTCTATTACCTACATACATTGTTTTTGTTTCAAATTTTCCTGTTTGTGGATCTGGATAAGTAACAGAAAAAAAGACATCTTTAATAGATGTCAAAATTTTACTTATTTCGTTCCACTCTAAAGGACCCCATTCATTGCTTATAGTTCTTTTTACAGCCACCCTATTTCTATGTAATTTTGCATTTGCGTCTGTGTCAGAATTAATGTCTTGATCAGCTATCACAACTTGGCATTTTTTTGGTGCTGGAATTTTTGTTCCGTTTACTTTCAATATTGTAATTTCTTCCATTTGCTACTCTCCTTTAAATAAAGTCTAAAATCGATTTGTCAGTTTTAGATTGTAATAATTTCATACCTCTAATTACTGCTCTTGCAAGCTCTACATCAGAAATATTTAAAACTATATCTCCTCCTGCATTTTTTAAGTATTTTAGAATTTCTTTTAATAATTTTACAATTTCACTGTTATCAGTGCCTTTGAAATTCTTTAGCTCATCAGCTACAATTGAATGTATTTTGTCTTCTGGTGCAACAATCTCTCCTTGATGCCTATTATCTCCTATCATTGCAAGTTGTGGTGTATTTGCTTTAACATATCCACCTTGTGCTAAATATGGAATTTGAGGAACACTAACTGTACTTAACCAGCTAAACGGTTGAAAATCCATTATTCTTACATTTCTTATTGTCCTTAAGGCTGAATTTATTGCATTGAATGGAATTGATACAACTCTATTTATTCCAGAAATTAAACGATTTACGATTGATTTAAAAGCATTGCCTATACCATCTTTAATTCCATCAAAAATTTTTCCTCCCGCACTGAAAATATTTTTAACATTATTCCATGCATTTCCAAAAATGCTTGAAAACCAGTTTCCAATTGAACCAAATACATTTTTAATTCCTTGCAAAGCTCCTTTTGCACCATTAACAACTTTATCTTTTATTGCGTTCCATATATTTCCAACAGAATCTTTTAAACCATTCCAAATTTTCCCCCAGGTGTCTTTTATGCTATTTAATATATTAGAAAGAACTGTCTTTATTAGATTTATCTTAAATGATATGTCTTCTTTTATTCCATTAAGTATCCCGGAAACAGCCTCTTTAATTCCATTCCAAATGTTTGAAAATAAATTCTTTATAGTATCTAATATTCCTGTTACAAAATCTTTAATTGCATTCCAGATTCCTTCAAAAATTCCTTTAATTGCATTCCAAATTCCACTAAAAATTGATTTAATACCATCCCAAGCTCTGCTCCAATCTCCTGAAAATACACCTGCTATAAAATCTATTAGTCCTCCTAATGCCTCAAAAATACCTCCAACAACACTGCTGATTACTCCAAATACATCACCAATCAAATTCCCTAAAGTTTGAATTATCGGCTGAAGAACTGGTACTACATTTTCAACAATCCAATTTATTATTGGAACAAGCCATTGATTCCATAATTCAGAGATAACATTAACCAATTTTCCAACAAATTCTAAGAAACTATTAACCATTGGCTGTAAATGTTGTTGCCACAAATCGTCAAATTTCTTTGCCCACTCATCAAGTATTGGTTTTATATTTTCGTTCCAAACTTTCAAACAGGTTTCCAAAATGCTGGAAAACCCATCTTTGATATTTTCTACTGCTGGTCTAATATAAGTATCATATACCTCCCAGAATTTTGAAAATGTATCTTGTATGCCTTGTTTTATAGTTCCTAAAATAGAACTAACTGGTTGCAATATTCCTTCTAAAGATTCTTTTATTAAATCTTTGTTTTCTATAAAAGGCTGTGTTATCATATACAAAATGTCATAACCAATTTGTCCGCCAATTTCAATTATTCCAAAAAGCCCATCGGTAAAAATTGCAATTATATCAGCTGTGCATTGTTTTGCCTCTGGTCCTCTAAAAATTGCAAAAATATCAGCAAAAGTTTCAAAAATATCTCCTGCTAAGTCCCAACCTGCAGAAGATATGCTAAACATATTTATTATATGTTCTTGTATATCTTCCTGATTTTGCTCTAAAAAATTAGCAATTCCTCCTAATAAATTATCTGCTATTGTTACTCCAATACTTGCAACACTACCTGTTAATCTTCCAAGATTATATAGTATTGTATCTATCCATTCATTTGCATATTCACTTATATCAGAATCAGTAAATATTTCAGTTAAAGCTGTTTTAATTCTTTCGCAAGAATTTATTATTTCATCAAATCCAGTATTTTCAAATGCATCGTTAAATCCTTCTTTAAATATTTCTATTAGTTCTTTGGCTTTATTAGCTAAAGCTCCCATTTGCGTATTTGCTTTTTGCATTGTAGAATCTAATAAATTCGCTGAATCTATACCTCCGCTTGCTCCACTTCCAGAGCTACTATCATCTTTACTTGGAGTTAAATTGTTTATTTGGTCAATACCTCGTAATCCTTGCAATGCTTTTTTGGTTTTTTTAGCACTTTCGCCTATTCCATCTACTGCATTACTTGCATTGTTTGCTTCTGTTGCCAAATTTGACACAGAGCTTGAACTATCATCTCCTCCTGCATTTCCAAAAATCATTTCTGTAAATGATTTAAAATAATTAGCTAATATTTGAAGCTTTGAAATTACTAAATTAATAACTTTTATGACAGGAGTAAATATATTTATTAATCCTTGTCCTAAACTTGCTTTTAATTCATTAAATCTTAAACTTAGCACTCTCGTTTGATTTGCCCAACTATCACTTGTTCTTGCAAAATCTCCACTTGCTATACTAAGTTTATCCATTACAAATTTATATCTTAGTGCCACTTTTTCCTGCTCAGACATTTTAGATGTGGTTTTTCCATACCCATTTGCCAAAGCATATTGGTCAAGTGCATTTTGTGTCATTACAACACCTAAATCCTTTAAGCTTTCAGTCTCTCCAGTAAAAACTGATTTTAATTTTGTATAAGACTCATCTGAACTTAAATTGTAAAAAGAAGCAACATCTCCAGTTAATCCAGTTAATGTTTCAGACATTTTTAATGCTTCTTCATTTGTAAAGCCAAATGCTTTTGACATTGCTCCAAAAGTACCTACATATTTCTTTGTAACTGTTTGTCCTAAGCCAAATTGTTCTATTGCATTTTGAGCAAATTCATTCACTTGCGTATTTAGATTTCCAAAAGTAACATCTACGACGTTTTGAACTTCTGCTAAATCAGAGCCTAATTCAATGCACTCTTTTCCAAAACTTACAATTGCTTTTATAGAAAATGCTGCTGCTGCAATCTTTCCAATTTTTCCTAAAGCCCCTTCAATTCCAGAATTTTTAACTGTATTTGTTGTGTTTTTAAGCTGTTGATTAAATGGATTAGAATTTAAAACTAATTCCATATCAACAGCTCCAACATTTGTACTCATGCCTATTTTTCTCCTTTCTTTCAAAGGTAAAAGTAGGCATCGGCTAACTACTAGTTATTTTTAACTGTGTTGCTCGCTCTATCTTTTTCATCTATATAAATTATTTTTTTGCATCGCATACATTTTATTTCTCCTTTGCAAAAAAAAGCCTTTAGCAACAATTGCTTACAAAAAGGACATCTTATTTCTTTCATTTGCTACCACCTGCCATTTCTTTAAAGGCTTTTTGCATCTCGAGGATTGCTTTTTCGTAATCTTCTTTACTTACCTTTTTTGCTATTTTATTTCTATATTCCCATCTGATGTTTTTTTGCTCTTGTGTAAAGTTTTTTAAAGTATCTTCATCGTCTTCACTTCTAATTTGAACTATATTCCCCAGTGGAGTATCTGGCATCAAGCCAGATATTAATGTACATAGCTCTGCATAATTCATATCTTTTATTTCTTTACGGATTCTTATTCCATATTGTTTATTTAAACTAGCCTCTATTAAAAGCCAATCTTCTTCCATGTCATACCACAATTCGTTGTTGTTATTGCTTTTGAAATCGTTTTTCCATCTCTTCATATGTAATTTCATTAATTTGTGCTAATATTGCAATAATAATTATTTGCAATTGTTTTACTGTAACTTTCATTTCTTTTATTTCTTTTACAGCCATTTCTCCTAGAAGCATTTCTATTGCAGTATAAAACTCATTTATTGTAGAATCTTTCTTAAATACTTCTCCTACGCGAAGCATTGTTTCTGCAGAACAGTCTATTTCATATGTCTTGTTTTCTGCTATTGTTATTGTCTTTTTGTCACAATCTAATTTATCGATTATATTTAAATCCATAATTTCCCTCCTGAATAATATTTGGATAAGAGGATAAAACCTCTTATCTTTTATTTTTTAACTGCTTGTGATGATGCTACATTTTGTGTTGATGCTTCTGTATATGTTGGTTTTCCGTTTGACATTACATCAAATTCTAAAGGAATAACTTCCGTTGATTTTCCTGCACCCCAATTTGTTATATTATAAACAGCATTTTCAAATATCAATTTTGCACCATTTGGAAATGTCCATTGTAAACATCCTTCAACATCTCTACCATTTTTTAATGCTAACCCTGCTACATAATCGTTTCCTGTATCTCCAAAATTTCTTTTTCCAGAAATTGAAATAGTAACAGATTTAGAAGTCATTAATCTTCTAACCCATCCTTTTTGATCTAATGGATTCCATTCTTCTACTCCATTATCTAATTTGACTGAGAAACTTTCCATGTCTGCTATATCTGTTAATGAATCTTTAGTAGCACCAACTTGGAATTGATTTTCATATACTGGATATACTCCTGTTTTAGTTGCCATTATTTTCACCCTTTCTATATAATAAATTAAATTCTATTGAAAATTTATAAACGTTGTTTTCATCTGCTCCTAAATCAATAGGACCATTATATAAGCACTCAATCGAGCAATTATAATCATCAACAAAAAAAGAACTACAATCTAGTAGTTCATAAATTTTATTGGCCATGGTTTCGGCCACATTATAATTTTTTGTCCATCTTAATAATAAAGTAATTGGTAATATTCCATAACTTTTTAACTTTTTATATTTAGAATTATCTTCTAATTGTCTACGATTAGCATATAAAGCAATTGCTTTATCTTGGTTTTCGTCCATTTGGCCTATTGACCACTTACTACATTCTAGTATCACAGTTTTCAAGTAATCTTTTAACTTTAATGTACTTATTTTAGATATCATCCTTCATTTCTCCTTTTTAATAACTTTGCAAAATATTTTGAAGGTAAATCCTTTTTGTTTCCATTTAAATAATCATCAAAATAATACTGTTTTGCATTTGGATTTTTACCTTGTTTTATATGTATTTCTGGGTCAAAATATACTTTTCTAGCATAAGGTGTGTCTACAATTATTGTTGCAACACCTCTTATTGATTTTTTATCATCGACAAATGTACTATCGTTTTGCATCGTACCAGTATCAAATGGCACAGTTTGGCTTTGAATTAAATCCGTTTTTATTGCCTCTGCAGTATCTATTAATGCTAATCTGGCATTTTCATTTATTTTTTCTATATTTTTATTATTAAATGTTATCTTCATATTATATCAGCTCCAACGTTGTATGATGAACAGTTCCATCTGGATTCCTTGGTCTACTTGCTTGATAAATTTCATATTCTATATCATTTATTATTACTTGTCCACCACTTATTTTCTTTATATTGGGTGCTATATCTCCTAGCAATATTACTTTCCCTACAAGTTGAATCTTTCTTCCATCTGGACCAATTATAATTTTTGTTGTTTCAACAAATCTACATTTTTGTTTTTTTAAATTTAAAGAAGTTAGAGGCTCACCGTTTTCAGATAAGCCTTCTTGATATATAACTACATCACATTTATTATTTAATAATCTTTTCAAGTGTTTTGGATTTAATTTTTTTATCATATTGTTCTGTTGGTCAATCCTGTTTTTTTCAAATAAAAAAAGGCTAATTTTGATATATTTAATTTGTCTGCTATATTTTGCGATTCCTTTTCATTTACTGTTAAGTCTCCTCCAACTGAATAACTGGATATACTATCATCATCATATATGCCTTCTTCTTTTATATATTCTGCTTGTATACAAGTTGCTTTGATTATTAAATCTTTTTGTTGTGCTGTTAAATTATTAAATCCTCTTCTTTCAATTCTTGTTAATGTTGCCCTGTTGACATCTATTGAGGCTAACTCTAAATACTTTTCTGTTTCTTCACTTTCTAATACTTTAGAGCCATATTTGTAATAGTCCTCTTTTGTTGCATAAACATTTATCATTTGCAACACCTCTTATTTTACTTTCTTTTCTAATTCAGCAACCTTTGCTGTTAGCTCTTCATTAGATTTTGTTAATTCAGCCTTTTCTTTTTCTAATTCAGCAACCTTTGCTGTTAGCTCTTCATTAGATTTTGTTAATTTTTTTAGTTCCTTTTCTAAATCTTTAGAATCTGCTTTTTTAGTAGCTCCTAATTTAGAAAATCCCATAGCTTCATATTGTAATAATTCTTCCTCTTCTATAGATAATATTGCATTATCTTTTTCTATTTTTATTTTAGCCATTTAGAACCTCCTATTCAGCAGTATATGTTTCAGTATCAACATCAACATATATACTGTCAATTTTATTGTCTTTTCCGTTTGGGAATACAAATGTATCAGATAAACTTCTGTCTTGATATAAGTATCCATCTCCATCTGTGTGTTGCCCTGGATTAAAGTAATAAATACTTGCAATTTTTGGTACTGTCTTAACAGTTAATGGAGATGCTATTAAAACATTGATTTTATGAGATGTGCTTGCAACAGGTACAAATCCGTCAGTAAAATCAAATTTATCATAGAATCTTTCATCATCAATTACTTCAATCAGTGTTACTCCATCAATATCTGTAATTCTTGTTTCTATGCCAATACCACCTTCTGCAATTTGTGTCATTTCTATTTTTCTTGTAAAGTCTGTAGATTGTTCTAATAAATCCATAATTGTAGAATTTACGTATGCAATTAATGCACCTTTTGCCACATATCTTCTTAATTTTCCAGCACTTAACATTGCTTTTAATTTTCCATATACATTTTCTTTTGTATATGAAGATAATGCTGTTGAACTGTGATATCCTGTTAATTTTTGTGCTTCTGTAGCAACTTTAGAATAGAAGTATGCATCCATTTCTGGTATTTGTTGTGTTTTATGGAATACTTCTGAAATATTTTTAATAGATGCTGTTTCATTTGTTTCATCTACATCTATTTTATCTACTAAAAATGATATATCTCTATCATGTGTTAATGTAAAAGGCACATCAGTTTGTGCAAATGTTCCTTTGTTCCATCCACCTAATCTACTATGTGCTTTATAACCACTTGTACTCATTTGGGTAAAATGAAATGTTTTTGCACTTAACCACTTAACAGCTGTAGTTACAAATGGTGAAGTTAAAGATTCTTGCTCCATAATTTCTAATAGGTCTGGAGACCATACCTGTGCATAATTTAATGCCATAATTAATTACCTCCTAAAATGAATTAAACCTGTTCCATCTTTTTGTGGCTACAGGCTTTTTACTTTTTGAATTGTCATCAGAGTTACTTTGTGTTGCTCCGAATTTAAATCCTTTTTCTTCCTTTTCTTCTTCCTTTGCTATTTTTAACTCAGGAAATTCAGAAATTACTGCGTTGATTTCATCTTCTAGCTTTTTGGTGTCTATTACTCCATTTTCTAAAACTTTTGACATATCAACTAATCTTGCTGCTCTTTCAACTTTCTTAACATCAACACCAGCTTTGGCCATAGCAAGTGCTATTTTGTCAGTATAGTCTGTTTGAACAGTCTCTTTTTGTTCTTCTTGTCCTTTGTCTTCTTGCTTGTTTTGAGTTTCTTGAACTTGTTTAGAAGTTTCACCCTGTTCTGCTTTTTCAGCGCCTTTTGCGTACATTCTTCTTATAAATCCATCTAACTCATCTTGATTTTTGAAAACTATTGAACCATCTTCGCCTTTTTGAGCTACTTGTTTTTTAGCTTTCTCACCCTCATTTTTATTTTCAGTTTTTTGCTCGTTTTGAGCATTCTCTGTTGCAGTTTGAGTATCTGCATTTTGTTTTTTATCGTCTTCCATATTGGAACCTCCCCCGTTTAAGGTCCGTCGACCATAATTTTTGCAATAAAAAAAGAGCCTTTTTTAAAGCTCTAATTTTAAAAATGGCACAAGTTAATGGATTTGAACCATTGCAAACAGTTTTGGAGACTGTCGTGCTACCATTACACTAAACTTGCATATAAAAAAACACCTACATTTCTGCAAGTGTTTACATTTTATTAATAATACTTAGGTCTTACTATCATCCAAATTATCCATAGTCCTCCAGTTATACAAATCATAAATATATCAAACAAAATTGAATGTTTTCTTCTAATAGGTCCTTGATTAACACTACTTGCTGAAGCAGAAGAAGATGAAGAAGCAGAATTATTTATTATAATATTATCTGGTTTATTACTTTTTAATTCTTCTACTTGTCTTCCACATTTTGTACATATTATTGCATCTTCTGGTATTTTTTCACCGCAATGCTTGCAAAATTTCGTTTTTATTTGAATTTCCACAATATTTCATCCCTTTCCGTATTTATTTCGAAAGAGTATATCATTATTTAATATATATTTGTGTCGAAATTTGTCGAACAATATAAAATTTTATTTTTTTTTAAACCATTCATTAATTTTTCCAGTCTCAATTGCTTTTGAAAACTCTTCTGCTTCTTTTTTCATCTCATCTGTTATTTCAACATTTTCATTTATTGGTATTGGTTTAGGTATTTCATTTATCCATCTAGAATTTTTCATTAAATTTCCCTCCATAATAAATAATATTTACCAGCTACTTTCTTTATATTTTCAACGATAAATCTACTATTTCTTGGATATAATATTTCAGATTCGTCTGGATTAAAGTTTCTTAAATCTTTTGCTTTGTTTGATGCTGTATATATTATTACATTAGCATTTTTATTGTAATCGTTTCTACTTGAAAAAGATAAATATTCATTAAACATTATTGGTTTATTAATTTTATTCATACGTATAAATTTTTTTATTTTTTTCTCATCTGTTATATCTAAAGCTCTAACTATATTCCCATTATAATTTTTGCATTTATCTAATGCTTTATCTAAATGTTTGATTATATGCTCTTGAATACCATCTGGTTTAAGATTATTCCTTAATATTTCATTTATTTTATAACTTTCTGAACTTATGTATTGGTTTATTGCATATTGTTCATCATCTGTCAGACCTATTTTACTACTTTCTATTTCAATTTTCAATTCATTAGCTTTATTTTGATATTTTAATACATTTTCAGGTAATAAGCTTCCTATTGCCAATCTTTCACATTGTTTCTGTCTTTGTTGTAAATATTGAGTATATTTATCTTCTTCATTGTGATTGTGTTTTGCTTCTATTACTTCTTCTGGTTCTTCGTTTATGCCTTCATAATATGTACTTGTTCCATGGTGGCATCTAGGGTGAAATAAGCCTCCTGCTATTGCTGTACTTAGTAGTGGATATTTGCCATCATTTTCTGTGCCACCAGACCATACATTATCTATATATACTCTGCCTTCCCATGGTGTACATTTATCACACGCTCCGCCATGTTTAGATACATATACTAATGGATTGCCCAATTTCTTACGCAATTCACCTTCTCCCATTAGATTTGCTCTTTTATTTGCTGTTCTAATAGCCATATCACAATAATCAGCTATATTATGTCTTGTACCATTTTTATACTCAATACAATTAAATCCTCTTGCTAAAAAATCTTTACTAGCCATATCTATTGCTTGTTTTACTGTCCCTGCTCCAGTATTAGCAAATACTTGTGCTTTGTATATTATTTGCCTATATTGGTCATTTGCCATTCTTAAAGTTGCATATTTTACATCTTTAATGTCGTTTTTTGTACTTTTTATTAAAGCATCTAGTTTTCTATGATTTAATCCAAAAAAAGATCCACCTAATTGTGAATCTTCTTTCCTTATAATCCCTGATTGTATTGCTTGTTTGTTGGTTCTTCCAGCCCCTTCTTTGAATTGTTCTTTTATATGCTTATATAAATATTTATTTAACCCTTTTGTGTTATTGTTAAATATTTCTTTATTTGCTTTTTTGTAATCTTCAAATTGTTTTATTTTTAATGCTTGCCATTGTGGCCAGTCAAATCCTTCTGCTTTTTCATCTCCTTTGTGACTCCATAATGTTCTTTTCATAGAAGCAATTAATTGTAATTCAATTTCTTCCATTACTTTTTTTATATCATATTCATTTTGCATTTAATCACCTACTCTAATAGATTCATTATGTTAGGTTCTTCTTTTTCAATTATTCCAGCTTCTTCTTTTAGCCTTTTTACCTCTTCTTCTTTTTCCTCTTTTGTTAAGCTATCACCATACATTGTATCTACAGTTTTTTCAATGCTCATTACATTTTGACCTGGTCTAGCTTTAGATACAGTTTCTACTGTTGCTTCGAAAGATGGATTAGCATATTCTTTAAAGTCTACTATCGCTTCATATTCTCCTGATGTTTTCTTTTGCGCTAAATCATAAGTTTTTAAACATGTTGTAACTAACTTAGGAATAACTTTTTCTAATACATCTATTACTTTTCCTCTCGTGTATTGTGTCGCTTTTTCTTTTTCTCTTTGAGCATCTGCATTATCTAATTTTTTTACATCTATTCCCAATGTTGATGGACTTATTAACCCTTGCAAACACAAATCTAATGCAGTTATATATGACTGTAACATTCCTTCATAGTCAAAGTCTCCTTTTTCTCTTGTAATCTTACTGCTTTCTGTTTCCGATGTTGTACTTCCTACTTTAGCGTATCTATTATCAAATGTATTGGGCTTTAATAAATCTCCATTGTCATTTGTTGGTATCAAATCTTCGGGAATATATGTTATTGTTCTATTATCTCTTAATGCATCTATCCATTTACTCCACACCTCATCAAAACTGTCAAAGGCATCTAATTTCTTTTCTAATATACTTTGTCCTCTACCTTTATATTTCTTTGATTTATTGAACATCATAGGCACAGCCATCATAAATTTAGTATCCGTTGGTTCTTTCAAGTCTGCAGTTTCTGGAATAGAATTGTAATCTTTCATTAACTGGTCATTTTTATATAATTCATATTTTATGCCATCTTTAGAGTATTTTTCAAACAAAGTATAACAAGCATCTTTTTTAGGATATTTATTTTTAAAGTTTATTCCTGTTATTCTTCCTCTTGTATATTCATAGTCAACATCTTGTCCAGAATAAAACTCTATTATTGGATATTTACTTATATCTGTATCATAACTTATCTTAAATGCACCATCACATTGCACAAATACATCAATTATTGCTTGTTTTAATGTTTCTTTGAAGTCATTTTCTTTTGCTATTTCTTCCCAATTTGTTTGTGCTTCGTTGTTTCCTTTAACTTCTATTTTATTAAAACTATCAACTATTATATCCGCTAACATATCAACTATCATAGCAGGTAACCCAGTATGTATTTTTCTAATATTTATACCAGTTGTACTTTGTGCTGCCCAAAACTTTGCATTTCCCATCAAGTCATCTGTTTGTGTATAGTATTGATGTAATTCTGATGCATCTCCTCTATACCACAACAGATTTCTAAAACAGTTACCTTCAAATGTGTTTGTTTCTTGTATTGTTATCGTATCTCCTACACTTGGTTGTATTTCTAACCAATTTCGTATTACATTTTTTATTTTATCATTGACTGTTCCCATTTTATTCCTCCATTGCTATAAATTTGTGATAATATTGAGCTACATAGTATTCTATTTTACAACCTCTTGCATTTTTCCAACCTTTCATAAAGACAATTCCATCCACTTTTCCTATATATCTTATTGATTGAGACAGCATATAAATTGCAACATCCTCATCTGCTGGTGCATTTTCAAAAACTGTATCTACCACTTCATATCCTTTATTTTCTAATTTTTGTACTAGTTCAGCTCTTTCTTGTCTTATCTGTTCATTAGTTTTGCCTCTCATAGGTTGGCTAATCATTACTTTCATTTTTTTATTCCTCGCTTTCATCTTTAATCAATTTCTTTATTACTTCCCAATTACCAATTTTCTTTTTGTATGGTAACCAAGCATATTGACAACCATTTATTGAGTGATCGTTTCCATCTTCAGGTTGATTATCTTCATCAAATGAATATTTGTTGCATTCGTCTATATAATCTTTGCAAGTTTCAACAATTAAAAAATCACCAGTATTCAACCAACTTTCTTGTAGTTGAACTCTAGTGATTATCTTTGTCTTTTTCCATGCATTTTCAAAGTTATATACTAAAGCATTTTGCCTTTTTGCTTTGTTTGCTTCCATTATTGTTCCTTGGTCTGCATTATCTATAAAACAAGTTCTTGCAAATCCCCATTCATTTTTAAACTCTTCCATGAATTGTATTATCCATTGAACTACATCACTTGGTGCAAATGGTATTGTTCTATCTCTATTATTAAATGTTCTTTCTTTTAATAATACACATTTATTATCTATTGTTATTCCTATACCTTCTAGTGTTACTTTATCGTGGCTTTCTTTTGAATATGATGTATCACAACCAATAGAAAATAGCTTAAATTTCATTTGTTTTGCTTCTTCTACTGTTATTATGTTTTTAGGTTGTAAATTAAAGCATAGCCCTGTTGCTTTTCCTCTTAGTCCTTGTATCTTGTTTTTATATAGTTTCGTTCCTATTGGAGCAACTGTTTTTTTCTTTTCTATTTCTTCTTCTGTCAAACCTTTGTTATCATAAAAAGTAAAAAACCAATATCTATAATTTTTCTTTGGCTCAATTTTGTTTAGTTCTTTCATTATTTCAATTGGTACGTCATTAGCATACTTCTTATATGGTCTAGCATGATTTATTACTTCATCATAAATAGGTAAATTAGGATCATCTGGATTTAATGTTATGCACAAATAATCATTTCTTGTTAAGATTTCTCTAACAAAATCTATATCAGCTATATTACCTTCATCTATGTACACACAACCATATTGTCCCCCTAGTGCATTCTCCCATTGGTCTTTATTTTTATAACTTAATACATATATAATTTTATTTTCGAATTTTATATGTGGGAACTTATGGTCTTTATCTCCATTTCCACAATATATAGCATTTTTGTGTATATCTAATATTCCATTATCTTGATTTATTATATTTTTTTCAGCGACACCTGTTGTTCTTGCTGCAATTATATGCTCTTTTTTGTTAGATGCTGATATCATTCGCATAAACTTAATGCCTGCTGCTATTGTAGTTTTTCCTGAGGCTGTTGTTCCTTCTAGTATATCAACATCAACATTTTCAGTTGTATTGCAAAAGTCAATATATTTTTCTGATAATTCAAAGTCTTTTTCTTCGTCATTCATTTAGTCCTTCACCACCTAATTGTTTGCAAATATCTGCAAATTTTTTAGAAGGTTCTACTTCATTCTTTATTCTTTCTGTAGGTTTATATCCTGCTCTATCAAGAATATCTTTTACTGCTTGCATTTTTATATATTCGTTATTTGATTTTAATAGTTTCTTCAGTTCCTTTTGTGCTTCTACTGCAAGTGAACCAAAATTTTCTTTTATATTTTTCTCTATTTCATTTTTAAATTCTTTATCTTTTTTCCAGTTGCATATTGTCTGTTCTGTTATTTTTAATTCTTTTGCTATTTGTTTTTGTGTTTTATTTTCTATAACCATTAAGTTTATACATTGCATTTGTTTTTCACTTAACACTTGGTTCACCCCTTCCTAATTAAAATTTATTAAAATTATTTTCTTTTAAATTGTTTTATCATTACATCTATTATTGTAACAAAAATAAAAAGAGTAAATGCTATTGCTAATGCTCCTAAACAACTTAATATTATTCCCAGAAATATATTCCACATTATCTTACACTTCCTTTCCTGTTACCACATCTACTATTTTTATTGTTACATCTGCTTCCCAGATATAATAACTTCCTATTTTAGATAATTTCTCATTCTGATTTTCTAATATTACTTTTCTCTGCTCTAAATTTAACTTTTTGCTTATTTCTTTTTGACTTTCTATTGTATTATTACATGTATAACCTTTTTTATTTAATACCTTTATTACTAGTTCATTTTTTTCTTTAGAAATTTTCTGTATAAGATTCTTTTCCTTCTTTGATTTTACTTTTAGATACATAATATATTACCTCCCCCGCAAACATTTGTTCTTTATTAAGTATGGACAATAAACTTTTTGTTCTTTTAGGCTTGTTATAATTAAAAAAGAACAATTTCTACAACTTGTAGGTAACTGTTCTTTTATACTGTCTAATCTTTCTTTATGCTCTGCTTTTTCTCGTGCAGTGTACTGTTCTATTGCTAACTTATCGTTATAGACTAACTTTCTTGCACACATACTAAATCTCCCTCTACCACTCTGTTAATTTTGGCCTTTTTTTAAACTTTGTTTTATCTTTTATGTAATTACAACATTTTACAGATAAATCTACAGTTATATGTATATTGCAATCATTTTCATTTTTATTTGCACAATATTTACATATTTCTGTTTTGTATTTTTTAAAAAGATTTTGTTTATTCATAATTATCCCCCTCACTTTTATTGGCAAAAAAAGACCTTAATTACTCTTGTAAAAGCAATTAAGGCTGATTAATTTAAAAATATATTGGATTAATTATTTAACTTTTCTTTTTTTAGACACACTTTTAAATCTACTGTTATTATAACTTGACAATCCTAAAAAATCCACTAAAAAATCTCAAAAAACTCTCATTTTTTTCCTTAAAAAGTCTCAATTTTATTTTACGTATCCCAAAGCTCTTGCAAAACTTATTAATGCACTATATTGTAACCTAAAATATGTGGCTTTGGATATGTTTAATAAATTTCGTACATCGTTGGTATTGTTTCCTGGTAGCAAATATCTTAATCTTATTATACTTTTCATATCTCCTTGCAATCTTCCAAAAACTCTTTCTATTGCAAAAATTTTTTTTCTTACTTCTTCATCGTAAATCATTGCGTTTTCTATTACAGATTGTCTCCAGCTGTTTTGCTGAGCTGTAAAATTTTCTTCCCAAAAGCCACCAATTGTGACCGGTTCTCCTCCTAAGCCTTCACATTCTATTCTAACAATCCAATCTGGGTATTTTCTTAAATCCGCAATTGTATTTCTTTTTACTTCTTTACTTAACTTCAATTATATGTACCTCCTAATTTTTTTAAAAATTTTGTTTGTTGTTGTATTAACTCATTTAGCGCATTTTCTAATATTTTATCTGGATTTCGTTTAACCCAATTCTCTATTGTATCTTTTATCCAGTTTCCTAATGCTATTCCTGTTTTGCCATTTATATATGGCTCTTTAATATTGTTAATTTCTTTCTGTTCCATTTTTTCCTTATTCCCCTTTTTTACGGTCTATTAATTTTTATAATCCTAATTCTTCTAATGTGTACGCTTTATTGATTTCCATATTTTTATACATTGTGTTCTTTTTAAAATTTGGCAAATTTATCTGATAATCATTTTTAATGCAAATTATTATATATTCTTCTTTTTGATTATCTTCACTATTACAAATTTCATTCTTTCTAATTCCTTTAACTTTATGTTTAAATGGTTTAATTACATTGCTTAAATATTCTTTTTCTTCTGGGTCTAATATATCTTTTACTTCTTCTAAATCATGGACTGTAAACCAATTCCAATCATTCTCTTTTATATATTCAATTCTATAACAAGCATTAGAAACTCCACTCGTACCAAAATCTTCACTTGTTATATTATTTATTCTCCCAATCTTCCCTGTTCTAATTATTTTTACTTTTTGCCCTAATTTAAATTTATTCATACTTATTCCTCACTTTCTAAAATCTTTATAAAATTTCTAATTAAATTCCAATAATAATCTGCTCTATCATTATCATTTTTTCTTTTTGCTTTTTCAAATTCATAATCGAATTTATCTATTTTATTTTCTATTTTATCTATTAAACCAAAATATTGTTTCTTATATGTTTCATTTTCTTTTAATACTCTTTTATAGTCTACTAAAATATTTTTTATAGCTTGTTGAATACTTTTATAATAAAAAAATCCCATTTTATAAGAGCCTTTATAATTTTCTAATTTATCTTTTTGGAAATTACCTTCAATAAAATCATTCAATAAAACTATATCTTCACTTATATTATTTTCTTTCACTTAAAACACCTCATCTCTAAATAATTGCCAATATCCATTTACATACCCTACTTCTTTTGCGTTAAATACTTTACATATTGGCTTTATAGGTAATCTTTGTTTTCTTCTAGCATTATATATAGGTTTGCTTCCTTGTACCAACCAAATTTCTCCTGCATATAAATCTACAAGGAAATATTCTCCTATATATGGATTAAAGTCTTGTCCAAATTTATATCTATATTTATGTGTATCAAACCACTCTCTTGTATAATTTATTGATTTGTATGTATTTATTACTTTTTCTGTCTCATCAGCTGTTTTCATATGTATCACTCCTTTCAAGCTTTTCTGCCTCACAATCTTCCATAGTAGCATAGTAAACATTATCATCAAATATAAGTCTTAATAAAATATCTAAATCATCGACTATTAATCCTTTTCTATTGCCAATTACTTTTTTTCTTGTTTCTGTTGCCACTATAGGTTCTGGCATTTTCTCTTTTATTCCAATTTGGTAAGCTTTGTGCTCTATATCTTTTTTATGTTTGTAATTAATGCAAACTATTGGCATTTGTTTTTCTACTGATAACTGGATTGCTTTCATTGTTTTTCCGTTTGCTTTACTTCCATAATATATTTTCATGTCTTGTTTTCCCCCTCTCTTATCCACCACAACTCATTTTTAAAACTACTATAGTGCCTATAAACCAACCAAATGCTGTTGCACTAAATGCTATTGCTAATAGTTTTATTATTAATTTTAATATTGTTTTAAAATCATTCATTTTTGTTTTATTCCTCCTTAATATGGTATTTCATCTAGCCATTCAATCCACATTTTATCCATCTCCTTTAACAATTCTTAGTTCTCTGTTTATGTGTTCCGTAACTTCATAAATTGCACCATTAAAATCATTATCATATTCTGCTAATTCAGCTTTAGCATCTATATAACTTTTGAATTTATCTGCATTTATAATGCTTTGCTCATCTTGCCCATCCTTCATATAGCATAGATCTGTTAAATTTACTATTACATAATATGTTTTATTCATTCTTCTCCTCCTTCTTTACGTAGTAATTTATAATTAATTATTAATACTTTATTTAGGTTACATTCTTTTTTTATAAACTTTTCAAGTTCTCGCAATTCTTCAATACTTTTAATTTTTTTATTCCTAGCTACTTCTATACTTCCTGTTCCTTCATCGTATCCTCTTTTTTGAAAATATACTATAAAATATATGTATTTCATTTAATCACTCCCTTTTAAATTTTTGTAATTTCTATAATCGTTTCTTCTCTGCCCTTTTCGTAAATTATTCTGCTTCCATCCCAACTTTGGATTATGTTGTAATTATCATCTTGCAGTACTTTATATTTAACTAATATGTCTGCTATTGCATTCTCTAAATTTGTTAAATCTCTTTTACGTTTATTTGGAACATAGAAGGTACATTTTAAATTTACTGGATAAGTTATATTGTTTTTATATTTTGTTAAAAATTTGCCACACTCTCGTTCAAAATTTACATATATTTCAGATTGTCCTATAAACAATTTTCCAGTTCTTTTATTTACTAAAATTCTCTGCGAATTTTTCTTGCTTCTGCACATAAGTGGTATTTTTATTATCATTTTGCACTCCTTTTATATAATTTTCACATCTGTAATATCCTCTAAAGTTTATATCTTCTAATAAGTTGCATCCTAGGCAGGTTACACATTTACAATCTGGTATTGTTTCGTACTTCTGTCTATCCATTAACTTGCTATCCTATATATTGCAACACTTTTGTTTGTTAAATTATCTGTTTTTTTACCTACTATAATTACATATCTTTTAGTTAATAAATCCGTTAATCTAGGACTTGCATTATTCCTATCTGGTGTATTTGTGTAACCTGCTAAATACATCTCTTCTGCTATCTCTCTAGCTGTTCTTTCTATTCCATCTTTTAAGATTTCTAGTACTTGTGCCTCTCTCTCGGTTATATTTACTTTTATAAAACTTTCTCTTCTAGTTTCTCTTGTTATTTCATTCATTTGTTTTCACACTCCTTTAATTTGCATAAAATTTGTTAAAATCTATATTTTCATATTCTCTCTGGTCGTAGTCAGTAAATTGTTTTCTTTGCTCTGCTCCTCTTAACTGTGCAACATTTGGTATGTATGGATTTGTTTTTATATGTTCTTTTATGTTGCTTATATATGTGTTATAATTAATGTCTTTTAAATTTTCATAGTATAATTTTAATTTTGAAACTTCAAATTTTGTATTGTAATTTTGTTGTATTATATAAATACCCTGTTTAAATTCCTCTTTTGTCATTTAGAAATCCTCCACTTTATTTGTATCTTTTTTTACTTTTTTTAAATTGTCTTCTTTTACGGCATTTACAACCCATTTTTTTATACATAAGTAATGCGATTTTGCTTTATATCCTTTCATTTCAATGTACTCGTCAAGATATTTTATAAGTTCTTCCCAATTTTGATAGTCTTTCTGTAATTTCTGCAATTCTTCATCTTTCAGCAATACGTTATTATATTCTCCATATTTATGTTTGCTGGCTTTTGCAGATTCAGTTTCCGAAACAGGTATATTATTATTTATACTATCCTTACCTATACTATCCTTACCTAACCTATCCTGTGTCGACGTCTCGTCGACGGGTGGTATACAAGTCGTATCAATCAGTTTATATGCCTTATTTTCATCTAATATCAGTGTCGATTTTTCATCTTTATATGCTGTTTCATTGTATGTATCTTTTCTAATATAGTTGTGGATTCTCCAGTGCTTTATAACAACAACACCACTTTCAAATGGTATTATAAATTTTTTTAGTATTAAAACACTTAAATCATCATCGGATGCTCCTGTCATTCTTATTATTTTTTTAGGACTGTTTACAAATCCATCATCATCAGCTCGCATTGCTAAATCGTAATAAAGCAGTCTTGCAGATGTAGGCATATCTATAAAAGCATCACTATCTATTATTGTTTTTGCAAACATTCTTCTTTCTGCCACTTTTCTTTTGCTCCTTTCTAACAACTAGAGCTAAGCTCTAGTTATCTAAATAATTTTTTCCAAATATTTGCACAAAGTTTTCTGTTTTGTACTGCTTTTTAAATACTTTTTGTCCAACTTTGTGTAATTTTTCTTGCAAAGTTTTATTATTTGTTACAGAAATATGGCATTTTCTGCAAATTGGTATAACTAATCCATACTTCATGCTAAGTTGCCTATTTTTACCTTCGTAAATTTCGTGTAGCTCTTCTTTTTTTGCCTTACATAAATAACATTTTTCTAAATCTTTTGTTATTATGCTAAATCTATTCTTTTCTAGTTTTGCTAACTTCTTGCTTTTCTTTTTTATCTGTCCACTTTTTATCGAATTTTCTGTGTTCTTCTGTCCGCTTTTCTGTCTTATTTTTGGGTACTGGATTAAAACTATTTTTTAAATTTGTTACTATCATTTATCCCACTCCTTCAACAAACTATCTATTTCGCTTTGTGACTTTGTTTCTACATTTAATGTTTTTGCCAATTCGATAAGGTCTTCTATTAATAAACTCATCTCTTTTGTATTGTATGTAGAACTACCGTAGTAGCAATTTACTTTTATACATTTGTCTTTTTTACTTACTTCTTGTACTAAAAATCCTAATCCTTGTTTTTCCCATATTCTTTTAAAATTCATATATGTTTTTTCTTGTACTATAAATGGCTCAAAACTTCCTATTTGTAATATTGCATCTTTGTATACATCTTCTTTAGTTACAATTGTTCCATCTTTACATAGTTCTTTTGCAATTTTGTCGCATAGCACCCAACAATAAGAATTAGCATCTAAACTTCTTTTTTGCCTCCACTTTTTTAGCTCAATACATAGCTTATTTTCGCTTTTTAGTTGTTCAACAACTTCTTTATTGTTTACATCTACAAGAAGGCTTATTTTTAATTTTCGTGTGTTTGTGTCTGTATCTGTTTTAAGTATTATTCCTGTTGTTTGCAGGATAACCACCTTCTTTCAAACATTTTGTTAATATTTCTAATTTAGGTAAATATTCATTTTTTATAAAACTTTCATCATATTCTATTTCTAGCATTTTGATTCTATTTTTATCTATTTCATTAAAAAAATTAATGTAATCATTTTCTTGTAAAGCATATGCAACGATAAAAAGTTTTTTAATATTGCTTGCATACATTTCAACTTGTGCTTGTCTCCAATATTGTTTTGATACTTTAAATTCTTTATTTACATTGTGTGTTTTTACTTCGTAAATACAAGTGTTTGTATTTCCATCTAAATTTGCTCTTAATCTATCCTTAATAATTTGTTTGTCTTTTTCTAATCCGTCAATCTCTAAACTATCAAGTATTTTGTGTTCATAGTTATTTCCCGCTTTTATAGCATCGTTTGATAAGTTATTTTTATTTATTCCTAACTTTTCTAACCACCATTTTTCAAATGTTTTTGTGTTCCAATTTCCTACAACCATACTTGTATCTGAACAGCCTATATAGTAACTTCTATCTTGACTTTGTATCAATATTTGCTAAATCCTTTTCAAAATTGCTTAAAGTATCAAAATATGTAAATAACGCTTTTACCTCATCTTCAGTTTTATGGAGTTTTTCTGCAATTTCTTTTGTTGTTAAACCTTCTTTCATTTTTGTTGTATAAATTATTTGACATCTTTCTTTTATTTTAAATATATTGTGTTTCGTTAAATCATCTTCCCAATTATCTTTTTCACTTTTTTGCTCATTCTTAAGCCATAAATCAAATCCAAGTCCAGTTCTAATTGCAACACCTTTTACAAATAATCTTGTTTGACAATTCCATAATCTTTGTTGTGTCATTGAATTGTCTTTTACTGGATTTGATCCGTTTGTAACTGGTCCTCTTTGTATAAAATCCAAATCATCTATTACAATTTTTACAGCCGTTTCATAAACTCTATTTGTAATTTCGTTTTTATCTGTAAATACTTGGTTTGTCATATACAAGCTACTTCCTGTATTTTCATTAGCAATTGGTTCAAAATAAACAGTTCCTGCGCCATTTTCATGTAGTAAGTCAATTACTTTAGCCCAATTCAAATATTCTGCATTATCTCTTTTTTCAGTCCATTTACTTACATCTATTTTTCTTAATTCTTCATAACTCTTTAACATTAATCTTCCTCCTCAAACCAATCAGGTGCATCATTATAATAATCTTCATCTTTATAATTTTTTTGCTCTTCAAAATATGCATCTATTAACAATCTATTTTCTAAATCCATTTTTCTTCTCCTCTTGCAAATCTTACAAATTTATGCTAATATAAATTTGTAATGCTTTACATAAGTATTTTAATTATGGCTTGTCTGTCTTCGTGGTTGTTGTTAGACAAGTCTTTTATTATTATTTTATATTGATCTATTAGATACTTTAATGCTTCTTTATCTTGCGCATTTAACATATATGTAATTGCTTTTGCCAAAATATTTGCCATTTCTTCTTGCATTTCTTCTGTTCTCTTGTCTACAGCTTGTCCTATTTCTTCTCTAGTTGTTGTTAAATCCTTGTATACTTCTTCAAATTCCTCTTGTAAATTTTTTGTTGTCTTTGCTGTTTTTAGCTTGTTAAACATAATAATTACATTTTCTCTTTTACTCATTTTTAAATACCTCCTAATATTCTTTTCATTTGTCTTTGCTCTGCTTGTACTTCCTGTAATGTCTTGCCTTTACTGTCTATGTTAAATATCACATTTATATTTCTTTTTGCCTTATGTACTTTCTTTATTTTCTTTGCTCTGTGTGCTTTCTTATAGCTTATTTCTGCAATCTTATATGCAATTACTAACATTAATAGTGTTATTGCAAAACTACCTAATATTAATGTTCCAAATAATGTTTTTGCCTCTACTAGTGTCATTCTTCTCACCTCTCTTTACTTTTGTATTTTTTATTTATATAATTACCCTCGAAAGTGGGGTGATTATATTGAATATTAATGATATTGTTAACAATGTACTTGCAGGTTTAATATGTAGTGCAAGTATTAGTTTTTTGGCATTTACTTTTAGATTTTTAAAAAGAAAATATAATAAAAATAGATTTTTGTTTATGATACGATTCTTATTTTATTCAACCTTATTTTGTATGCCTTTTAGTTTTTATTTATTTTTTTGTACTACTATTGTTCCAAAATGGTTACTTATACTTTGTTTTATTGTTAATATTTTGGGAATGATTATGTATTTTGAAGATGCAATAAAATATAGAGGCAATAGAACAAAATAAAATAAGTGTTATAAATATTTCATTTTTATGTTCAAATAATATTAACAGTATTGTTTGAACTTTTTTTAATACTTCCATCTTCTCACCTTCTTTATATTATTTTCATTTCTGAGCTAAATTTTGTTTTACTAAAATTTCTTACAGTTTTGTTTATAACTGTTTTAGTATTATTAGTATTTCTGTTTCTACTTTGTCTTTCTGCTTCTTCTTCAATAAAATCATCTACCCATTTTTCCTTAAAAAGCATTGTGTGTTTCCCTCTTAAAAATTTTAGACCTTTGTTACACCAATTGTGTGTTATTGTATATGGAGAAACTTCATACATCTCTGAAATTTGTTTGGTCGTTAATAATTTTTCCATAAATCACCTCCATAGTTTGCTGTTTGTGAACTTTCAAGATAAAAAAATTTTATCAATGTTAGCTGTAGGATATTTTTCTTTAAATTTTTTTATTGTCTTAATACTTGGATTCTTTGCACCACATTCTATCTGTTTAAAAAATGAAAGTGTTATTTCTAAGTTTTGAGCCATTTTTTCTTGAGTCTCTTTTATGGATTTCCTATATTGTTTTAATTCTTCACGTGGCATATTATTACATCACCCCCTCTCTAAGTTCACAATGAGTATAATATACTCATTGTGAACTGTCAAGTACTTTTTCAAAAATTTTTTTTATAAAACTTGAATCCACCGTCGCTCTAAGCAAACTTTTTTTACTTTATATGTTGAAAAGTACACTTAAGGTGTGCTATAATATTCTCGGAGGAGATATTTATGAATAGGATAAAAAAATTAAGAGAAGAATTTGGAATGACTCAACAAGAGTTAGCCGATAAGCTTAATGGTGCCAAAAGTACTGTTGCTATGTATGAAAAAGAAGACAGAAAACCAAGTTTAGAAATTCTTATAAGATTATCTGAAATATTTGATTGCTCTATTGATTATATACTTTGCAAAACAGATATAAGAAATTCAGGAGAACAAATAAATGATGTATTAAACGAAACAATGATAGGCATGTCTAAATCAGATTATGAGCAATTAACAGAAACACAAAAAAAACAAATTAGGGACTTTGCTTTATTTGTAAAAAATCAAAGTGGAGATGATAAATAATGGATTTAAATGCTTTATATAATATTGCAGAAAAAGAAAAAATCAAGATATATAATTGGAAAATCGAAGATGTAAATGGAATGTATTTAGAATATAAGAATAATAGAGCTATTGCTATAAATTACAATAGAATAAATAATAAAAATGATGAAAAATGCACTTTATCTGAAGAATTAGGACATTATTATATGAATGCAACATATCCAGCAAGTTGCAAGAATAAAGCGCTTATAGATAAACAAGAGTATAGAGCAAAAAAATGGTCTTATACTATACTTATTCCCTACGAGGATTTAAAATCAGCTATAAAAAAACGGTATTAATAATCTTTATAGTCTAGCTGATTATTTTGAAGTTACAGCTGAATATATGAATAATGCAGTAGCTTTTTACAAAAACAAATATGGATATATTTACTAAAGATAAAACTTATTTAACAGATAAGTTTTATTTTTTTAAGGAGGTTTTTATGGCAGGAACATACACAAAAAGAGGAAATAAATATCGACTACAGTACATGAAAGATGGACAAAGGTATTCTACTACTGTAGATGCAAAAACAGATAAAGAAGCAAAAACAAAGTTGGCTGAATTTGTAACAGAAGTCGAAAAAGGATTATTTTATAATACAAATTACACATTTTTTGAGTTTGCACAAATATGGATTGATGAAGTTCAAAAACCTAATTCTTCCCCTGTTACAGTAAATAAGTATAAATCTTATTTAAATAATAGAATTATACCTTATCTTGGAAATTATAAACTTAATAAAATAAACGCAAGCATTTTAAACTCATATTTCAACGAAGTAAAGACTTGGAAAACTATGTATAAACCACCTCGCCAAAATGTTCCAATTAGTAAAAGTACAGTTGAAAAAATTTATGAAATTGTAACAGCAATATTACAGAAAGCATTTGAATGGGATTTGATTTTATCTAATCCGTGTAAAAAAGTAAAAATAAAGTTTGACAATATGGAAAGTGAAATTCAAAAAACAAAAGAAAAAGGAGAAAAGAAAGAAGTTATTAATTCTTATACAAAAGAAGAATATAAAAGTGTTTTAGAACTATTAAAAAAAGAAGAGCCAGGCAAAAGAATTTTAATAGAAACTGCCTTAAAAAGTGGTCTTTCTAAGGAAGAATTGTTTGGGTTAAGATGGTCAGATTTTGATGTAGAAAATAGTACTCTTTCCGTTAAAGTTGTTCGATTATATACAAAAGAAACTGGTATAATAGAAAAGCAACCCAAAGCTCATAGTCGTATTAGAACAATTTCAATACCTAATTCATTGTGTGAAGCATTAAAGTCTTTTAAAACTAAATTTGATAAGAATGAAGACTACATATTTAAGGACATAAATATAAATTCAATTGGATCTTGGTTTACAGATTTTCAAAAAAGAAACAATATACGAAAAATCAGATTTCATGATTTGAGGCATACTCATGCAACTTTGCTTTTATATAAAGGTGTAGATATAAAAACTATTTCTAAAAGATTAGGACATAGTAAAATAGGAATCACAATGGATACATATACAGATGTACTTAAAGAATTGGATTTATCCGCTTCTCAAAAAATGGATGAAATATAGAAAATTACACCAAAATTACACCAAAACCTAAAAATAAACCGCTGATATATTGAAATATCAACGGTTTATTAAATATAAATGGTGCGGATGAAGGGACTTGAACCCCCACGTCGTTGACACTGGTTCCTAAGACCAGCGCGTCTGCCAATTCCGCCACATCCGCATATTTTTTTTGAAACTTATTAAATACTATCACAAGATAATATGCTTTGTCAATAGTTTTTTTGCTTTTTTATAATTTTATATGTAGGTTAGTCAATCATATATCACACTTTTTTGAAATAATAATATTTTGAACGCTTTATATTGTTGCTAACGATTCTCCTTGACTTTTTTGTATTTTCCTTTTAAAACTGTTGTTTTTATTAGGATTAGATAGAGACTTTTATGCTGAAGCATCTAATCTCGAAATGATTCTGTCATATACAGACATCCCAAAGACGCACCTTCCATTAGGGTGCGTCTTTCATTTTATTATAAAATACCAGGCTCTTTTCTAAAATACTTTATAAAAAACAAAGGAACAAGGCGCATTTTTCAAATTGCCTTGTCCCCTCATTTAGAACTAGTTATTCTTCGGAATATACAGCTCCTTGGTTACAGTATCGTACACTGCAAAAGTATTTACGCTTTCAACAGATACCTTTGAGCTATCAAATTTTACTGTACTATCACCAAGAGTTCTCTTTATTCCAATGCCGTTGCTTTCTTCATTACAGTTCAAATTTGAAACAGCATAGTAATCAGAACCAGTTTTGAACTCAAAATATTGCACCATGACAATTTCAGTATCTGTTACACCGCACACCTTTACAAGTTCCACATGTATATATCCTTCCGTATCTACATATACTGAGTAGGTATGATTACCAAAATCAGTGTTTGTAACTTTCAGTCCTGTATCATCTTCACCATAGCCAAGCATCGTTTTAAAACCACTCTCTGCCGAGTAATATAATCTCTCTGCTTTGAGTTCTGCCTGAAATTTCTCTCGGTCTCTTTCCGAACAAGATCCGGCTACTGCTATTACGGTTACAATTGCAGTACCTACGGCAACAGCTTTTATAAAGTCCACTTTGTCTTTTTTTTCCATTTTTAACAACCTTTCATGAAACATCATGTGAAGGAATCCAGAACCCTCACGTTTATCACAATAAACCTTCGTGAAGGTATAGAAAGCATCTGGATTACATATAAAATATGTATGCTGTATCGCAAATTATATAACATTTTATATATTATGTCAAGTCTTTTTATTGTTTTTTTCTAGATATAGTTTAATTATTGCACAGATCTCCCCTGTTTCAGCATTTTTTAAAGTTACAACATGTGATGTATTTTCTGGCTCTGCATAATAACATTTTATAATATCTCCATATTTAATTTCTTTCTTATACATAATTTCAAAATTGCTACAATTATTACTTTTTCTTACTTCTTCTGGTAATATCATATCTGCTAATTCTAAGTAATAAATATTATTCATATGATTATTAACATCAATCCAATTCAAATCAATTTTATAATCAATACAATTTAAATATGTTTCTGGCTCTTTTAATTTTTTCAATTTACGTTCATTAAAATTCGTTTTTTCAGGTTCTAATTGATATGCATCTATAAGCTGGTCTGTTACTTTTTCAATTTTTTTACTTTTTAAATTTATATGTACCCAATTTGAAATTCCTGTAATTAATAACTCACCCGCTTCTGATTTTATTTCAAATTCTCTTGAAGCAGTTATGTTTTTTATTTCAGTTCCCCATGTATATACATTAACTTTATCACCATATTCAGGTCTTTTTATTATATTTACTTTATATCCTGTTAGTAACCACGTTGTTTCTGAAGTTTTAAGTCCTTCTCCTGCTTGGGTTGCATGCATACCTGATATATCCTCAAAAATGTTTAGTATTGCACTATTTTTTATTTTTAAATTTGAATCTATGTCTCTATATCCTATATAGAATTTTTCTGAAAAAATCATTGTCTTCCTCCTATTGCGACTTGTTTTATGTAATTTTTATTTTGATAATTCTTCTAATATTTTTTTAGCTAAATCTTCATTTATTCCTTTTACACTTGTTAGCTCTTCAATACTTGCCTCTGATATTTTTTCTACACTACCAAACTTTTTTAATAACATTGCCTTTTTAGCTGTTCCTATTCCTGGTATTTCATCCAAAGCTGATTTTATCATAGATTCATCTCTTAATTTTCTATGATAACCAATTGCTGTATCGTGAACACTATCTTGAAACATTGTAATGGCATTTAATAAACTTTGTGATATTGTAAGTTCATTTCTATTTTCATCCATTAAAGCTCTAGTTTGATGTTTGTCATTTTTAACCATTCCAAATATAGGAATACTTAAATTTAAATCATATAAAGCTTGTTTTGCAGATCTTATTTGTGTTATTCCACCATCTACAAAAATAACATCTGGTAGAGCCCCAAAACCATCATTTCTTCCATTAATTGAATGTTGCAATCTTCTATATATTACTTCATTCATACACTTAGGGTCATCTTGATTATTAACTACAGATTTTATTTTAAATCTTCTTGATAAATTCTTTTTTATTACCCCATTTTCCATAACACACATTCCAGCAACTATAAAGTTACCTGAAATATTTGAAATATCATAACATTCAATTTTTCTTGGATATTTGTCTAGTTTTAGTACTTCTTTTAGCTCTGTTAAAACATTGTACTTGTCTTTTTCTTTATTATTTAAAGTTATATATGCATTATTTTCCGCCATATCTACTAATCTTAACTTTTCACCTTTTTGTGGCAATTTTATTTCTACTTTATGCTCTGCTTTTTGAGTTAACAATAGCTCTATTAGCTCTTTATCTTCAATTGTTTCTTTAACCATTATTTTACTTGGTAAAAAATCTTTTTCTAAATAATATTGCTTTATAAAGCTTGACATTATTTCAGACTTTTCTTCATCCTGTAGACCTTTAAAAAAGTAATGTTCTCTTCCAATCATTTTACTTTTTCTTATAAAAAACATTTCAATACAAACTTCTGTATCATTTCTTGCCAAACCTATAACATCAATATCATTTTCACCCATATTAGAAACTTTTTGACGTTTTGAAACATTTTCAATTGCAATAATTTTGTCACGCAAATATGCTGCTGTTTCATATTGCATATTTTTTGAAGCTTCCTCCATTTCTTCTGTTAACTGTTTCAAAATTTTATCAACTTTACCTTCTAATAAATCGATTATTTCATCAATTTGCTTTTTGTAGTCTTCTTTTGAAACATATCCCATACATGGAGCTAAGCATTTTTTTATATGATAATTTAAACATGGTCTATCTTTATATTTAAAATTTCTGCATTGTCTAATTTTAAACTTACTTTTTATCAAATCAACCATTTCTTTTGCACTACCTGGATTAGCATATGGTCCAAAATATTTTGCACCATCATTTAATTTTCTCCTTGTTATATATACATCTGGGTAATCTGTTTGAACCGTAACTTTTATGTATGGATATGTTTTATCATCTTTTAATAAAACATTAAATTTGGGCATATTTTTCTTTATTAAATTACATTCTAAAATTAAAGCTTCAGCCTCATTTTCGGTTACAATATATTCAAAATGATCTACTAGTGAAACCATATTTTCAATTCTTTTTGTTTTATTATTTTTTCTAAAATACTGTCTAACCCTATTTTTTAAAGATATTGCTTTTCCAACATATATAATTTTGTCATTTTTATCATGCATTATATATACACCTGGTTTAGCAGGTAGTTTTTTTAGCTCTTTTTCTATGTCGAACATTAATTTACCTCCGTAAAATATTTAAATAAGACAAATGGTAAAACCATCTGCCCTATTTATCTTTTCTTTTTGATTTTTTTTCTATAACAAGTTCAGTATATTCTTCTTTTTTTGAGCATCCTATTATTGGAAAAAATATTGATGGGAAAAATGCCATAAAAAATGGAAAAACTGTACCTCTTTTGTAACAATATCCTAATCTAACAGATATCATAAAACGATAACACATAAATCCAATTAACATTATTATAAAAATCCAACTAACATCTCTATCAGCAAAAAATCCGATAATTGGTATAATAAAGTCTAAATATAATATCACAAACCATGGTGATAATTTACATATCTTCAATAATTGTATTTGATTGTATACTGGAATTATTGATTTCCACTCCGGTACACCAGCCTTTGAAAATATCCCCCATTGCCCTATTTTTTTTGTTAATGCTAGTATCATAAAAAAACATACAAATATTGACACTATAATTGCTAAATATACATACAAATATGAAATGCTTACTTCCATCTTTTATCTCCTTTTCATTTTTATTCATTGATATTATACCTATAATATTTTTTTATGTCAATGGCTCATATACCAACACAATAAAATCCCAACATAAAAGTTACAAAAAATTCACTTGCAATTAAAATATTTTTGATGTACTATATCCACATAAAAGATATACTAAAAAAATATATAAGGAGGTTACATTTTAAGCGCCAGAGCAATATTATATATTGCTGACGAGGTTAGAGTTTATCGAAAATTCGGCGGATGCTCTATGGCAAGTGCTAGTCATTAAAATATTTACAAAAATCAATAACAATATTGATTACAAAATAATATTTATAGCATAATAATCCTGTATATCTTTTAATTAATTTAATAATTAAAAACGAAAGGATTGTGATTAATATGTGTGGAATAGTAGGTTATATTGGAGAAAAAAAAGCATACCCTATTTTATTAACTGGACTTACAGCATTAGAATATAGAGGTTATGATTCAGCAGGAATTGCCTCTATTGAAGACGACAAAATTTGTGTAATGAAAGACAAAGGCAGAGTTGCAAATTTAAATAACATAAGAGGAATAAATAAATTATCTGGAACAGTTGGTATAGCTCATACAAGATGGGCAACTCATGGAAAGCCATCAAAAGAAAATGCTCATCCACATATGGACAATAGTGAAACTTTTGCTGTTGTACATAATGGTATAATAGAAAATTATACAGAATTAAGAAAATTTTTAACAGATAATGGATACAAATTTTTATCTCAAACAGATACAGAAGTTATTCCAAATTTAATTCATTATCACTTTTCAAAAGATACAAATGATGATGAAAATAAATTTTTAAGATCTGTACAAAGTGCAACTAAAGATTTAAAAGGTAGTTTTGCTATTGAGGTTTTATGTAATTTATATCCAGATAAAATGGTTGTTGTTAGAAAAGATAGCCCTCTTGTTATTGGAAAAGGAACAACAGGATATCATATTGCATCTGACATACCTGCTTTATTAGAATTTACTAGAGATTTTTACTTATTAGATGATTATGAATTTGCTTTAATAGAAAAAAATTCTATAAAATTTTATAATTCAGATTTAGTAGAACACTCTAAAGAAATAAAAAACATTGAATGGGATTCATCTGCAGCCGAAAAAAGTGGTTATGAAGATTATATGTTAAAAGAAATTTTTGAACAACCAACTGCAATAAGAGAAACAATCGGATCTCGTTTAAAATTAGGTGAACCTTGCAATTTTAGTGATATAAATATTACAAAAGAATATTTATCTACAATAAACAAAATTTTTATAATAGCTTGTGGTACAGCAATGCACGCTGGTTTAACAGGGAAAAAATTTATCGAAAATCTTTGTAATATCCCAGTAGAAGTTGATATTGCATCTGAATTTAGATATAGAAATCCTATAATAGATGAGAAAACTTTATGTATTTTTATTAGCCAATCTGGAGAAACTGCAGATACAATTGCTGCTTTAAAATTATCAAAATCAAAAGGAGCAAAAACACTGGCTGTATCAAATGTTATAGGAAGTTCAATAACAAGGGAAGCTGATTATACAATTTATACACATGCAGGTCCAGAAATTGCAGTTGCTTCTACTAAAGCATACACTTCACAAGTTGTACTTTTAGGAATTTTAGCTATATACTTTGCAGAAATTTTAGAAAGTACTGATTCTGAAACATTGGAAAATTTGAAAAAAGACATATTTGATTTACCAAAGAAAATTGAAACATCTTTAAAAACTAGTGATGAAGTAAAAAAATTCGCTAAAAAGATTTCAAAAGAAAAAGATGTATTTTTCATTGGTAGAGGAAGCGATTACAATGTTGCTTTAGAGGGCTCTTTAAAATTAAAAGAAATTTCATATATTCATTCAGAAGCATATGCATCTGGAGAATTAAAACATGGACCTATTGCTTTAATAGAAAAAGGAATTACTGTAATTAGTATTTTAACAGATAAAAATTTGTTAGAAAAATCTATAAGCAATATTGAAGAAGTTATCACTCGTGGTGCTAAAACATTCATTGTAACAAATCAAAATATAGAAAATTCTAATTTTGACAATGTTATAAAAATAGAAGATACAAATCCGCTTCTATCTCCTATTCTTTCTGTAATACCTTTGCAATTACTTGCATATTATATTTCAAAAGATAAAGGATTAGATGTTGATAAACCTCGTAATTTAGCTAAGTCGGTTACTGTAGAATAATAAAAAAAGAAACTGATTTTATCAGTTTCTTTTTTTTATTCTTTAACATAATCAATTTGTACTCCAATTTCCTCCTCTTTTTCAACCAATTTTATATTTCCATTATTATTTTCTATTTCAAGGTTTGTTTTTTCTTTAGAATTTGAAGTCATATTTATTTTATTATCCATAATTTTGTATGTTCCTTTTTCATCTCTTTCTCCAAGTTGCATAATATATGTTCCATCCTCATAAAATTCGAAGTGATATTTTTCCGCAATTTCCAATCCAAAAAATTGAGAATATCCCATTTCCTCTCCAGTAACACTATCAAATATTCGTTCTATAGACCATTTTCCAATTATTTTCTCTTGTATATTTTTTTCTGAATTTTTGTTTTCGTTATCTACATTATTTAATTTATTATTATCTATATTATTTGATTTATCATTTTTTTCTTCTGTATTTAAGTTTCTTGCTGTTTCAATATTAACAAGTTTATTTTCTAATTCATTAACTCTATTTCTTTCTTTTTGTATTGAATTATATAAATACCATCCTCCAAATCCTATTGCAATAAATAATATAATTACTATAAAAACTTCAACTACTTTTTTCATAATTTTTATCTCCTTTTTTTCTTACAAGTACTTGATTTAAAATACTGATATATTTATCCTTTTATTGTTTTTTTCGAAAAACAAAATATTATTGCTAAAATTTCCACAATTATTTCTAATAAAAATGCCATAAAAAATATAACTATGTTGATTACACCTTCGTTCATAGCATATAGTGCTGATGCACATAAAAAAATTATATATGCTATACTTGGAATAACTATAGCTATTCCAGAAAATATAGCTTTTCCAACATTTTTTCTTATGCAATTTAATGTTAAAGATATAATACTTGTTATTAATGTTATTAACACCGTAATAATATTATATACAATTATTTCATGCATGATGTATGCTATTCTTCCATTTTTTTCCGTTGAATATTTTCTCTCATAATCTTCTTTTGGTGTAAGTTGCTTTTCTTTTATGTCTAATAAGTTTTGGACTTGCTCTTCTTCATTTATAATATTTGCATTTACTTTTATTGATGATCCAATTATAATGAACAAACTTACTATTACTACAATAAAAACCTTCATAAATTTTTTTCCCATAATCCCTCCAATTTTAACTCTTTTTTTAGTACACTTTTTATAATTTTATCAACAATTTTATCTAATTTTTTTCACATTCATGTCTTTTAATATAACTTCTGATATATTCCATAATCCCTTATTATTTTTCTTACATAATTATTGGTTTCTTTGTATGGTATATTTTCTATGTCTGATCCATCTTTTTTTATTGTGCCTTCTTGTATCCATTTATCTACTGTGCCTATTCCTGCGTTGTATGCTGCTACTGCTAGGTAATAGTTTCCATCGTATTTTTGTAATAATTCTGATAAATATTTTGTTCCTATTTTTATATTTGTTTTGGCATCAAATAGCATGTTTGATTCAAATGTTGTATCTGTTATTATATTGCTTGCAACTTCGTCTGCTGTTGAGTCCATTAATTGCATTAATCCTTTCGCATTACTGTTTGACACTACATCTTCTTTAAAATTACTTTCTGCTTTTATTACTGCATATACTAATAATGGGTCTACATCATATTCTTTTGAATAGTCTGTTACATATTCTGAATATGTTTTGGGGTAGATTTTTTTCATTATCTTTTCTGGAACATTAAATATTTTTACTGTACCTATATATGTTACCAAAATTATTAATATAGTAATAATAATTGCTTTAAGTGCTTTTGGCATACTATCTTCCCTTTCTTTTGTTTATTTTAAGTCGTACCAATTATGTGCACATGATACTTCTACTTCTAGTGGTACACTTAATTTTATTGCATTTTCCATGCATTGTTTTAATATTTCTTCAACTTTTTTACATTCTTCTTCTTTACATTCTATCATTAATTCGTCATGTATTTGAAGAACTATTTTTGCATCTAATTTTTGATTTTTTAGCTCTTTATATAAATTCACCATTGCAATTTTCATTATATCTGCTGCAGTTCCTTGTATTGGTGTATTCATTGCTGCTCTTGCTCCAAATTGTCTTACCATATAATTATTAGAGCTTAGCTCTGGTATATATCTTCTTCTATTAAATAAAGTTTCTACATATCCATCTTTTTTTGCTTGTTCTACAATATCTTTCATAAATTTATCTATTCCATTATATTTTTCAAGATATTGCTCTATATAATTTTTAGCTTCTTTTTTTGATATTCCTAATTGTTCTGATAATCCAAAATCACTTATTCCATAAACGATTCCAAAATTTACAGCTTTTGCAGAACTTCTTTGCTTTTTTGTTACCTCTTCTATTGGAATATTTAATACTTTTGAAGCTGCTTGTTTGTGTATATCTTCCTCATTTAAAAATGCATGAACCATATTTTCGTCTTGAGAAATATGTGCTAATACTCTTAATTCAATTTGAGAATAATCAGCATCTACATATATATATCCTTGTTTTGGTTTAAAAACTTTTCTTAATTGTTTTCCCAAATCTAATCTTGTTGGTATATTTTGTAAATTTGGCTCTGTACTACTTATTCTTCCAGTAGCAGTTATTGTTTGATGAAAATATGAATGTATTCTTCCAGTTTTTTCATTTATATATGGAAGTAAACCTTCTACATATGTTGAATTTAATTTTGTTAAACTTCTATATTCAAGAATTTTTTCTATTATAGGATGTTTGTTTTTTAATTTTTCTAATATATCAACATCTGTTGAATATCCAGTTTTTGTTTTTTTAATCACTGGTAATTGTAGCTTTTCAAACAAAATTACACCTAACTGTTTTGTAGAATTAATATTGAAATCTTCTCCTGCTAAACTGTGAATTTCTTCTGTTAGCTCATTTAATCTTAATTTTAATTTATCTCCAATTTCAATTAGTTCCTCTTTATCTGCATATAATCCATTAAATTGCATTTCTGCTAATACTTGTAATAGTGGCATTTCTATATTATTAAATAAATCAACACTATTGTATTCTTCTAGTTTTTTCATTGTTTTTTCATATAAATTTCCAATTACATATGCATACATTGAAATTTCATATTTTTCATTATCATTTTCTTCTACAGAATCAAAAAAGTTCATTTGTCCACTTACAGTATCTTTATTCTCATTTTCTTTTTCAATAAATTCGTTAATATCGATTCCTAAATATTCCATTGACAAATCATTTAATTTATATTTATTTGTTGGATTTATATCATATGCAGAAATTTCTGCATCATAATAAATATTTTCTGGATTTATTCCAAGCTCTTTTAGTAAAACATAGTCTTCAACTAATTTATAGCCATATTTTTTTATTGATGTACTTTCAAATATCTTTTTAAAATACTTAACCAAATTTTCAGAATTTATTTTACAATAATAAACAATTCCTTCTTTTTTATTATATATACTAATAGATTTTACAGTCTTTTTTATTATATTTTTACTATCTTTGTCATCATTTTTATATAAATAATATATCAATTCTTCTTGTTTTTTTATAATATCAGCAATTTTATTTAAATCAACATTTTCTTCAATTTTAAATAAATCTGTTAAATCTTTTACTGATGTTTCCTCTCCTGATAATTCAAATCTATCTATATATCTTTTAAAATTTAGCTCTTTAAAAATACTATATACTTCTTCTTTATTCCATTCTTTAATTTTTAAGTCTTCAACTGAAATATCATCAATTGGAACATTTACATTTATTGTTCCTAAAGTTCTTGATAATAGAGCTAAATCTTTATTTTGTATTAAATTTTCTTTTAATTTTCCTTTAATTGTTTTTGCTTCATCTTTTTCAAGCAAATCATATAAATTATCAATTGTTTTATATTCCTTTATTAATTTGTATGCTGTTTTTTCACCAACACCTGGAACACCTGGTATATTATCTGAAGAATCTCCCATTAAACCTTTTACTTCAATTAATTGTTTTGGTACTACTTCATATGTGCTTATTACTTTTTCTTTATCAAAATCTTCAATTTCTGTTTTTCCACCTTTTGTTCGTGGAATATGAATTGTTACTTTATCTGTTGCAAGTTGAAATGTATCTCTATCTCCTGAAAGAATTGTTACATCAAGTCCAGCTTCTTCTCCTAATCTTGCAAATGTTCCTAATATGTCATCACCCTCGTAGCCTTCTTTTTCAATTATTGTTATATTCATTTTTCTTAGAATATCTTTTATAATTGGCATTTGTGCAGCAAGTTCATTTGGCATCCCTTTACGATTAGCCTTATATCCTTCATACATTTTGTGTCTTGCTGTTGGAGCTTTTAAATCAAATGTTACAGCCATATGATCTGGTGATAAATCCTCCTGTGCCTTAAACATTATTGCTAAAAATCCATATACAGCATTTGTATATGTTCCATCTTTTGTCGTAAGCATTTTACTTCCCATTATTCCATAAAATGCTCTATTTAATATGCTGTTTCCATCTATCAGTAACAATCTACTCATTATTAATCTTCTTCCTTTCTTATCATTGGCTACATTATAATTTTTTTAGTTATCTTTATAAACTATTTTAATAATTCACGTTGCCATATTGCATTAATGTATTCCTTATCATCTAAATGCATTAAATCCACTAATGTTCCAGATTTGTTTATTTTTGCTAGTTTTTCTACTATATCATCTATTTTTAAATGAGCTCCACCAAATCTTGATACATCAACATATAATTCATCTATTTTTTCATTTTCAATATGTGGTAAAAATGGATTCAATGTATTTGTATCTCCAGTATAAATTATATTTTTATCTTTTACTTTTAATTTAAATCCATAAGCATCTAAATACTGCACATGATTTGTTTTTATAAAAGTTATATTTTCAGATTCAGTTTTTATTTCATATGATTCTTTTGGTGTTCCTGTTATTTCTAAGTAATCTCGTATTCTTTCACATTTACTGTATATTGTTACTTTTTTATTATATATGAACCATAAATACAATATTATTTGACTTAAAGAACCTGCATGATCATTATGTAAGTGTGTTATTATTATTTCTATATTTGAATATTTATTAAAATCAAATTTATTTTTTAATTGTTCAAAAACTGTGAATCCACAATCGATTATTATTAATTTATTGTTATCTTCTATATATGCTGAGTTATTGTGCTCTCCAAACCCAGAATCTTTTCCTAAAAAAGTTAATGTTTTTTCTTCCATTTCTAAAATCCTTTCTGAAATTTATAATTTCAAAATGCCTCTTTTTGATTTTATTAGTATTTTACTATATGTTTTAAAATTTATCAAGATTAATAATTTTTTATATGTATAATACAGATTTGCTGTAAGATTGACATAATGTTGTTTTTGTGTTACCATATACTTATACACTAATTTTTTTTAGGCGAAAAAACAGGAGGTTTCAACTATGAAAAAACAGCAACTTTTCGTTTCTAACTACACGAGACAGGAGATTGATAATCTCCAAGACTTTATGTCATGCAAGGAATTTGAAGAGCGGAGAAATCTTTTCTTCAAGATCGCAGACCTGTTCGACGAAAATGAAATTGTTTGGGCGCTTGGATGCTCATCAAATTTATTTTTCCGTGGAATTGTAGATGATTTCAACGACTATGATATCATAGTTGAAAAATCATCAGTTGATAGTGCGATTAATTTACTATCACTTCTTGGTGGTAATATACTGGAAACCGGATGCAACGATTGTTGTAAATCCGACAGTTATTGTCATTTCAGGTTTGGAGTATGCGATGTTGATTTGATTTCAGGATTTCGTATAAAGACATTTGGAACAGTATTCTATTATGACTTCAACCCTAGCGAAATTGAGGTCCTAAATCTGGAATATCTTTCTGTTCCGGTTGTACCTGCTGAAACATTATTTGTATTATATGCAATGATGGAAGGCTGGCAAAGAAGACGACGTTACAAACGTGAACTTCTATTCAAATACTTGACAGAGAACTTGCATCAACCTCAAATTCTGAAAAGAGCCAAAAACAGTTACAATTTACCAGAGTGGCTGAATGCTTTTATTGACAAATTAGTCTAAGGAGGTGTCAATCATGGGATGGAGACTCGTAATAAAGCTCCTCAAACTGACTACATTAGTTGTGGCTGTTTGCGGAACGATCATATGCATCACCTTGCATGTGCATGGTCTGATATAGGCTAATCACACTGCGCATTCCTATCTCGAAACGGCTTGGACTTTTGTCCGAGTCGTTTTTTTATACAACTTTTTTATATAAATAAGAATAATAAAAATCACTTTTTATAAATTTTACCACTTAGCTACTTGTAATCAATCTTTTAATGTGTTACACTAAGCATAGCTTTTGAAAAAGCTAAACAAATTTAATTATTAAGTAGACTATTTCCTTCAAATTATTTTATTATTAAAGGTTCAATGTGTCAAAAGATTGTTAAATGATATTTTTGGAGAAGGAGGTACTCTACTATGGCAGATAAAACATTAGTATGCAAAGATTGTGGTGCTGATTTTGTTTTCACAGAAGGTGAACAACAATTTTATGCTGAAAAAGGTTTTGATAACGAACCACAAAGATGCCCAGATTGCAGAAAAGCAAGAAAAGCAGCAAGAAGAAATTTTAATCAAAATTAATTAATAAAGACTCACGATTATTCGTGAGTCTTTATTAATTATCTTTTTATTCCTCTATACTAACCCTATCGCTACCAGCAATTTCCTTAAATTCATTATATATTCGTTCATTTATAAAAATTCCGCCAGACATAACAGATGTATCTCCATTTATTATTTTTACAGCAATATTATTTCTATCTCCTGCAAAAAATTTTATTGCTCCTCTTAATTTTTCTTTTTGCTCTTCAGATATATCTGTAATATCTATTTTTAAAATTCTAGAGCTTTTACTTCCAAACTTAGTAATTTTATTTGCAACAATTTTTGTATCTTCATCTTCTCTTATGCTTAATCGTCCTTCACACATAACGATGTTATCTTCTATTAAAACATCTGAACTATTCATATAACAATTTTCAAAAACTATTACTTCACAAGATCCATACAAATCTTCAATAGTTACAAAAGCCATTAATTTATTTGTTTTTGTATACTTTTTCTTTATAGAACTTATTATTCCGGCAAATTTTACATTTTGTCCATCTTTATATATTACTTTTCCTGTTTCTTGCTCTTCTTCTTTTGCTTCTCTCATTTGCAATGTATTTATATTTGTTTGAACTTCTATTTCATGTCTTAATGATTCTAATGGATGTCCTGTTATATATAATCCTAACATTTCTTTTTCCATTGCTAATAATTCTTTTTCTGAAAATTCATCTAAAATTGTATAATTGTATTTTATTTTTTCAAGTTCATCATCATTTTCTCCACCCATATCGAACATAGTTATTTGTCCTTTTAAACTACGTTTAGAAGATGTATTTATACTGTCAACTATGTCTTCATATGATGCAAGTAAAGTTGCTCTTGTTTGATTAAACTCATCCATTGCTCCTGATTTTATTAAACTTTCAATACATTTTTTATTTACAGAATCATTTTGCATTCTTTCACAAAAATCTGCCAAATCTTTAAATGGTCCTTGCTCTTCCCTATTTTTTACAATTGCTTCTAATACTGGAATTCCAACATTTTTTATACTTCCTAAACCAAATCTTATTTTACCATCTTCTACAGTGAATTTTGTAAAGCTTTTGTTTATTTCTGGTTTTAAAATTTGTATATTCATTCTTTTACATTCATCAATGTATAGTGGAACTTTATCTAAATTTCCTAAAAAGCTATTTAATGTTGCAGCCATAAATTCTGCTGGATAATATGCTTTTAAATATGCTGTTCTGTATGATACTACTGCATATGCTGCTGCATGTGATTTGTTAAATGCATATTTTGCAAACTCTGCCATTTCATCAAATATTTTATTTGCTGATTGCTCATCAATTCCATTTCTAACACAACCTGGAATTATAATGTTTCCATTTTCATCTGTTTGTCCATGTATAAAATACTCACGCTCTTTTGCCATTACATCTAACTTTTTCTTACCCATTGCACGTCTAACTAAATCAGCTCTACCAAGTGAATATCCAGCTAAGTCTCTAACAATTTGCATAACCTGTTCTTGATAAACCATACATCCGTATGTAACTTTAAGTATAGGCTTTAAAGCTGGATGTGTATATATAGCATGTTCAGGATCTTTTTTATTTGCTATATATCTTGGAATTTGATCCATTGGACCAGGACGATATAGCGAAACACCAGCTACTATATCTTCTAAACAATCTGGTTTTAATTCTTTCATAAAGTTAGTAATTCCTTGGCTTTCAAATTGGAATATTCCAACTGTATCACCATCTTGCCATAGTTTATAAACTTTTGGATCACTCATATCTTTATCATATTCAACATTGATACCTCTGTTTTGTTTAACAAGATTTATAGTATCTTGAATTACAGTTAATGTTCTTAAGCCCAAAAAGTCCATTTTTAAAAGTCCAAGCTCTTCTAATGTTGTCATAATATATTGTGTTGAAATTAAATTATCTCTAACATATAGCGGAACATATGTATCTACTGGATCTTTTGTTATTACTATTCCACAAGCATGTGTTGAAGCCTGTCTAGGTAATCCCTCTAGTCCCATTGCTATATCTAACAATTTTTTTACTGATTCATCATTCTCATATAAGTCATTTAGCTCTCTATTTTGCTCTAATGCTTTTTTTATTGTAATATGAACTTCGTTTGGTATCATTTTAGCCAATTTGTCTGTTTCAGCATATGACACATCTAATGCTCTTCCAACATCTCTTATAACCATTCTTGCAGACATTGTTCCAAATGTTATAATTTGAGAAACATGATCATGACCATATTTTCTTGCAACATAATCTATAACTTCTTGTCGTCTTTCATAACAAAAATCGACATCAAAATCAGGCATACTTATTCTTTCTGGATTTAAAAATCTTTCAAAAATTAAACTGTATTTTATTGGATCTATATCTGTTATTCCAATTGCATATGCAACTATTGAGCCAGCACCAGATCCACGACCTGGACCAACTGGAATTCCTTGTGATTTTGCCCAGTTTATGTAGTCCCAAACTATTAAGAAATAATCTACATATCCCATTGTTTTAATTACAGATAATTCATATTCTTCTCTTTCTTGAATTTCTTTTGGAATGCTATCTCCATATCGCTTTTGCATTCCGTCTTTGCTTAATTTTCTTAAATAATCATAATGTGTTTCAAATTCTGGTGGTACATCATAATTTGGCAATATTGTATTACCAAATTCAAATTCTACATTACATTTTTCTGCTATTTTTACTGTATTTTCTAGTGCTTGTGGTACATTTGCAAAATATTCTTCCATTTCTTCTGGAGATTTTATGTAAAAATCATTTGTTGAAAAAGACATTCTGTCACTGTCCGTCATTCTTTTTCCTGTTTGTACGCAAAGTAATACTTCATGATTATAGTAATCTTCTTTTTTTAAGTAATGTGCATCATTTGTCGCAACTATTGGTATGTTTAATTTTTGTGATAATGTTATTAGTTTTTGGTTAACTAATGCTTGCTCTCTTAAACTATTGGCTTGTATTTCTAAATAATAATCTTCTCCAAATAGATTTTTAAACCATAGTGCTGTTTCTTCTGCTTTTTCCATATCATTTTTCAATATGGCTTGTGGTAGTTCTCCTGCTAAGCAAGCACTACAGCAAATTAGATCTTCGTGGTATTTTTCTAATATTTCTTTATCTATTCTTGGTTTGTAGTAATATCCATCTATGAATCCTAATGATACTAGTTTTGATAAATTTTTATATCCATTATTATTTTTGGCTAGTAGTATTAAATGATTGTATTTGTTGTCGATTCCCGCTTCTTTGTCAAATCTTGTTCGTGGTGCTACATATACTTCGCATCCGATTATTGGTTTTACACCATTTGCTTTACATGCTTTATAAAAATCGATAACACCAAACATTACGCCGTGGTCTGTTATTGCTATTGAATCCATGCCGAGCTCTTTTGCTCTTACTGGTAAATCTTTTATTCTGTTTGCGCCATCTAATAAACTGAATTCGCTGTGCACATGTAAATGAACAAATTTTGACATTTAAATTTCCTCCGTTTCCTTTTATTGTTGTATTTTATCACCTTGTGGGGATATTTTCAATATTATGCTTGTATTTTTTGTTGTTACAATTATGGGCCGTTCCGAAGATATTATAGTATAAAAATTCCATTCCTTACTGGTGCGCCTTTTCTTGACTAGTGTGAATTGCTGTGTACCCCCGCTATTGGGTGTACAAAATTTATAATATTCGACAGCTTCCAAACTGCGCGTCATGGAATTTTTATACTATAATATCTTCTTCACTACTCTACTATTTCTAATTTTTTGATTTTTTTTATGATTTATTATCTATATTTTTTGTTTTTTTATTTAGTGAATTTATTTATTGATTTTATTGGTTTGTATATATATAATGTTTTTAGAATTATTAATTAGTATAATGACTTTTTTTGAAAGGTTTTGGTGGGTATGAAGTTGTTGAGGAAGATTTTGTTGATTATTTTTGTTGTTGTTTTGGTGGGTTGTGTTTTTGTTGGATTGATGGGATATAATTTGTATAATAGTGCTGTTAGTAGGATTTCTTTGAGGGATAAGGTTGAAGAGGTTCGTGGTGATGAGAATTTTGTTGGTTTTTCTGATTTGCCTGATGATTTGGTGAATGCTACTATTGCGGTTGAGGATCATAGATTTAGAGTGCATGGGTCAATTGATTTGATTTCTATTGGTAGGGCGATTAGTGCTAATATTAAGGCTAAAGATGCTGTTGAGGGTGGTAGTACTATTACTCAGCAGGTTGCTAAGAATTTGTATTTTATGACTGAGAAGGAAAATATTTCGAGAAAGTCTGCTGAGTTAATTTTGAGTTATTATTTGGAGAAAAATTATTCTAAAGATGAGATTTTTGAGTTGTATGTTAATACTATTTATTATGGGAATGGGTATTATGGAATTAAGGAGGCGTCAAATGGATATTTAAATAAGGAACCTAAAGATTTGACTTTGGATGAGGCAACTATGCTTGCTGGAATTCCTAATGCCCCTAGTGTTTATGCTCCTACTGCTAATATGGATTTATGTAAGAAGAGACAGGCTAAAGTTATACGCTCTATGGTGAAATATGGATATATTTCTCAAGATGAGGCTGATAAAATTAAGCTTGGTTTGTAGAAATTTTATTTTATAGCTAATAAAAACCACCAAATAACTTGAATATTGTTATTTGATGGTTTTTATTGTTTGTTTTACTATTAATTAAATTATGTATTACAAATATCATTAGTATATGCTACTTACTAACAATATCACCGATACTATTAGTAATACAGAAGATATAATTAAACTTATTATATATGGTTTTGCTTTTTTGGCATTTTGGGAGATATTATCTTTTTCGTTATTATTTTTATTTTTGGCATTTTTTATAGTGAATACTAAACTAATTACAAATCCGTATTGCAAAGACAATTGATAATACTATAGCTGTTATGCACATATAATTTACTTCTGGCACTTTCGGAGATACTTGTGTTAGTCCTCCAACAATGTCAGCTTTACTATCTACTACTGTATTTTCAGTTGCATATGCAGTATTTTTTAATATTAGTCCTAATGCAAATGATGTAATCCCTATCTTGGACCATTTACTTGGTATACATTTTTTTAATTTTTTGCTTTTAACTTGTCCCATTTTTGGATATTCTTTTTTTGTTTCTTCTTTTATACTTTTTAATTCCATAAATTCATCCCCTATCGTTAATATACTGGTTTATTATATTATAGCTCTTATTGTAATATTTTTGCAAAAATAATTTAGATTTATTTTTGTATAATCGTTCTGCCATTTTGTCTACTAGTTCAATTGTTAGTCTTTCTGTTTCACAAATAAGTGGTGATACTTCACTTATATCTTTCGTTATCATGTAATTTTTACATGCACATGTATGTTTACATCGTTTATTTATAGCGCAATTTTTGCATATATCATTTTCTTGTTTTGATTCTTTAATTAATTTTGCTCTTGCTTCAAAATCAATTCCTTTTTCGTAATTTCCTATTATGTATTTGTCATTTCCAACAAATTGTACACATGGATAAAAATTTCCATCTGTTCCAACATTTACATGTCTTATTCCTAGCTGACAATCTTTGTTACAATTATAATTGTCTTTTATATATGTGTTCACTTTTTCATCTATTAATGGTATGTTTATATCTTCTTCATTCATTATTTTTTCTTCATAGAAATTTATTAGTTTACTATATTGATCTTTTATTATAATTAAATCCTCATCTTTCCAATTTTGTGTATAATCAAATAGTAAATTTATGTATCTGAAACCTATATTATACAAATATTTAACACTTTCTGTTAAATACTTTAAATTATTTTTAGTAATTACTGCCATTGCTATTGTTGTTTTTACTGCATTTAACATTTTTTTTGCATTTTTTTCTACTATATCAAATGTTTCTTTACCATCAGCTGTTATTCTATTTAAATTTTGAACTAATTTACCTCCATCAATACTATATGCAACAGTAAATTCATTTTCTTTTATTAAATTTATCATATCGTCATCTAGCAATGTACCATTTGTGGTAATTCCGTATTTAAATTTCGTTTTACATTTTTTGCTTTCTATGTATTTTATTGTGTCTTTTATTATCTGCTTTTTTAATAATGGTTCTCCACCATAAAAATATATACTAGCATATTTACTTTTTTGTTTTATTTCGTTGTCTATTATTTTTGTTATATTGTCAAATGAAATTTCTCTTACAGATTTATTTTCATAACAATATTTACATTTTAAATTACATGCATCTGTTAGGTGTATTATATATTGCATATTTTATATCACATCCCCCTTTCTTACTAATATTATTTCTATGCCAATTTACAGCTCTGCTGTATCTAAATCTACATTTTTATATCTTTTTCCATTATTTCTGCAAATCATTATTATTGAAATTATTATATCTAGAATTAGTACACACAATGTTGGAATATATGATGACAATCTATAACCAAATCCAAGTAAAATACTACTTAACAAAATAACACTACTTGATAAATTCATTATACTTGATATATAATTCAAAGCTCTTTTACCTTTTTTACTAAAAACTGCTGTAATTTGAAGAACAATACAAACAAAAGACACTAGAGCTCTTAGTTCTATTGGAAGTATTACTGTAAACCAAATAATAATATCTTCCACAAATTTAGCAAAGCTTGAAATAATCCACACAAATGGATCTTGCGCTGAAGTATCTATATTAGAAAGACCCACATCACCAATTTTAAATAATACTATATAATATGCTATTGCCATTAATACAAAATATATCAAAATTCTTAGTTCTCTATTTTTTAAAGAAATTTTTTTCATAAAACACATCTCCCTTCCTTTTATATAGGATAACATACCGATTTTTTTTACTCAATAGTTTGATGATTTTTTATGTAGAAAATTTACACATACAACTATTGTATCTTTTAATTTTTTTGTTATAATTTAATTACAAATACATAGTATGTTTGCTATATAAATATAAAAATATATTATTGGAGGAAAATATGGAAGAAGAAGAAAAAAATAAAGGAAAACAATATAACATTTTATGTACTGTAAGTTTTATAATAGTTCTTGAAATAGCCTTGCTAAAAATACTTGATTTATTTGGTATTATAATAATAAGCAAATTTGGATTTGATTTGATTTCATACAGTTGTATAACAGCATTTGTATTCAGTATTGTTGGATTAATAAAATTTAATTCAAATAAATCCAAAGGCAAATGGATGGGAATTATAGGAATTGCTCTTAGCCTTGGTCTTTTTTTATCTGATATGGAGATATCATATTTTCTTATTTTAGAAATTATTATTATATTCATTTTTCTTATTCACTTTATTTTTAAAAAGATATTTAACAAAAAATAATTTATAATTAAAAAATATATGAAACTAATATTTAAGAATTTAAGATAAAAAAATATACATTCATTAATATGAATGTATATTTTTTATTTATTATTCAGCTTTTGGAGCTTCTTCAGCCTTTACTTCTTCAGTAGCTGGAGCTTCAACTTTTGCTTCTTCAACAGCTGGTGTTACTACTTCTTCAGCTACAGGAGCTTCTTCTGTTTCTGCACCTTTGATAACTATTTCTTTAGTTTCAATTCTTGCTCCTATATTTTCCTTAGTTTTAGCAGCTTTACCTACTCTGTCTCTTAGGTAGTATAATTTAGCACGTCTTGCCTTACCTACTCTAACTACTTCAATTTTTTCTACCATTGGTGAGTGAATTAAGAATGTTTTTTCAACTCCACATCCGTAAGCTACTCTTCTTACTGTAAATGTAGCATTTAATCCTCCACCTTGTTTTTTAATTATTATTCCTTCGAATACTTGGATTCTTTCTCTATTACCTTCCTTAATTCTTTGGTGTACTCTTATTGTATCACCAACTTTAAGGTCTGGAATCGCATTTTTCATTTGCTCATGTTCAATTGATTTTATGATATCCATCGATATTCTCCTTTCTTTATTTTGACTTTTCGTCTTATAATTTTATAAAAAATACTTTATTTTCTTTTTAATATTAATTTTTATTTAATACCTAAATTTTTTTTATCTTCATAAGATAATTCAACATCCTTTAAAAGTTCTGGCCTTTTTTTATATGTATTTTTTAAAGATTCAGCTCTTCTCCATTTATTTATATTTTCATGATGCCCAGACTTTAATATTTCTGGAACTTGTACACCATTAAAAACTTCTGGTCTTGTATATTGTGGGTATTCTAATAAATTATTTGAAAATGATTCTTCGTTTGTAGATTCACTGCTAATTACGCCTTCTATATATCTGCTAACAGAATCAATTAATACCATTGCAGGTATTTCTCCTCCTGTCAAAACATAATCACCTATAGAAATTTCTTCATCAACAATTTCATCTATAACACGTTGATCAATTCCTTCATAATGTCCACATAACAATATTAAGTGCTGCTCTTTACTAAGGCTTTTTACTTTTTCTTGATTTAATACTTTTCCTTGTGGAGACATATATATAACTTTTGCATTTTCATCTTTTACAGATTGATATGCATCATATACAACATCTGGTTTTATAACCATTCCAGCTCCTCCACCATATGGAGTATCATCTACTTTTTTATGTTTATCTTTTGAAAAATCTCTAATGTTTATTAAATTAATATTTATTAAATCTTTTTCAATTGCTCTTCCTAAAATGCTTTCATTTAAACAATTAAACATTTCTGGAAAAAGTGTTAAAACATCAAATTTCATTTTTTCCTCCATTTATTATATTAAACCTTTTAATAAATGAACTGTTACTTTTTGATTTTCAATATCAATATCTAATATAACTTCTTTGATTGATGGTAAAAGTATTTGCTTTCCAAGTTCATCTTTTACAACATATATATCTTGTGCTCCACTATTGTATATATCATCAACTTTCCCTAAATAGTCACCAGTATCTGTATACACATCTGAGCCTAATATATCAGCTATAAAATATGTTCCTTCTTCAAGCTCTCTTGCATCTTTTCTATGAATTTTTATATAGCAACCTTTATATTTTTCTGCCATAGTCATATCATCAATGCCTTCCAATTTCAAAAGTACCATATTTTTTTGATATTTTACTTCTTCAATTTTCATTTCAATCATATCTTTATTTTTAATAACTAAAATTGATTCTAGTTCTTCAAATCTTTCTAAATCATCAGTGAAAGGCTTTACTTTAACAAATCCCTTTACACCAAATGTATTTACAATTTGACCTATTTCAAAATATTCTTGCATTTTTACCTCTTAATCTACGAATTCTATATTTGCTCTCTTGCCTTCTTTGGCAGATACAGATTTCATAACAGTTCTTATTGATTTTGCTACTTTTCCTTGTTTTCCAATAACCTTTCCCATATCTTCTTTAGAAACTTTTACTTTATAATCAACATTTTTGTTGTTTATAATTTCTTCAATTGATACTTCATCTTTATTGTCAACAAGATTAGTAATTATAAGTTCTAAAATTTCTTTCATAATTTTTACTCCTTTCCAGGATTAAAATTAGTTAGCTTTTTCTATTAAAGCTTTTACTGTGTCTGTTGGTTTAGCACCATTTTTGATCCATTCTGCAACTTTTTCTTTGTCTAATACTATTGTTGCTGGGTCTGTCATTGGATTGTATGATCCTATTTTTTCGATGATTCTTCCATCTCTTGGAGATCTTGAATCTGCAACTACTATATGATAGAATGGAGCTTTTTTAGCACCTTGTCTTTGTAATCTTATTTTTACCATCTTGTTTTCACCTCCTTAAAATTTCAAATCTTTAAATGCATCTTTATCAATGCCTTTAAGATTTCTCATAACATTTTTCATACCTTTTTCAGATTTCATTTGTTTCATCATTTTTTGTGTCATTTCAAATGACTTCATAAATTTATTTAATTGTTCAACTGTTGTTCCACTACCTTTTGCAATTCTTAATCTACGTTGTCCATTTAATATTTTAGGATTTCTTCTTTCCTCTTTGGTCATAGAACAAATCATTGATTCAATTCGTAAAAATTCTTTATCATCTACTTGAATATCCTTCATTTTACTTCCTAATCCAGGTATCATTTTTAGGATAGATGAAAAAGATCCCATCTTTTTTATTTGTCTCAATTGTGCTAAATAGTCATCCATGTCAAATCTATTTTTTCTTAATTGAGCTTCTAACTTTTCAGCTTCTTCTTCTGTTATTGCTTCTTCAGCTTTTTCTATTATTGAAAGAACATCTCCCATTCCTAAAATTCTTGATGCCATTCTATCTGGATGGAATTGCTCTATATCATTCATTTTTTCACCAGTTGCAATATATTTAATTGGTCTTCCAGTTACTTTTTTTACAGATAATGCTGCACCACCACGAGTGTCACCATCTAATTTAGTAAGTACTATTCCATCAATTCCAACTGCATCTTTAAAACTTTCTGCAACATTTACGGCTTCTTGACCTGTCATACTATCTACAACTAATAATATTTCGTGTGGTTTTACTGCTGATTTTAAATTTTTAAGCTCTTCCATAAGTACTTCATCAATTTGAAGTCTACCAGCTGTGTCTATTATTATTACATCATTTAGCTTACTTATTGCTTGCTCAATTGCTTGTTTTGAAATTTTTACAACATCTTGTGAATTTTCATTTGCATATACTGGTATATTTAATTGAGCTCCTAATACTTGCAATTGTTTTATAGCAGCTGGTCTGTATACATCGCAAGCTACTAATAATGGCTTTTTACCATTTTTTCTTAATATATTTGCAAGCTTTGCTGCTGTTGTTGTTTTACCAGATCCTTGTAAACCAACCATCATTATTATTGTTGGAGGATTTGGTGATATATTTATTCTTGCATCTGTTCCTCCTAATAATTCAACAAGTTCATCTTTTACTATTTTAATTACTTGTTGACCTGGTGTTAATGATTTTAGAACATCTTGCCCTAATGCTTTTTCTTGAATTGTGGCAATAAATTCTTTTACAATTTTATAATTAACATCTGCTTCTAGTAATGCTAATTTAACTTCTCTTAACATTTCCTTTAAGTCAGATTCTGTTATACGTGTTTTACCTTTAAACTTTCTAGCTATATTTTGAAATTTTGAAGATAATCCCTCAAATGCCATTTGAAGTTCCTCCTTACATTAAATTAATTGTTCTAGCCTTTTTTGTATGTCTTGTATTTGTTCTTTTTTTAATGTTTTATTTTCTGCATTTTTTAGTTCATTTATTATTAGCTTTATTTCTTTTTCTTGATTTAACATTTTTTTCATAAATGCTAATTTTTCTTCTATTTCAATTAGTTTATTTTTTCCTTTATTTATTACATCATTTACGGCTTGCCTTGTTATATTATTATTTTCTGCTATTTCTGAAAGTGATAAGTCATTGTTGTAATAATCATTTAATAATTCATATTGCTTTTCTGTTAGTAACTTACCATATATTCCGAATAGTATTCCTATTTTTATTTTTTCTTCCATACTTTCGTTTTGCTCCCTTTCTTGAGATTTTTTGATATATCTCAAAAAAATGTAATGCTTATATACTTTACACCTTTTCGGCTGATTTGTCAAGTATTTTCACATTACATTTTCATTTTTTTCATATTTATCAAAAGCATAGTATATTACAACACTTACTACTGTAGAAACATTTATAAAACTATATATTTTTATTTCTTATGTAGTCTCCTTCAAACTCTTCTGCTAATATATCCATTGATATTGTATCATAGTATTTTCCATTTATATATTTGCATTTTCTTCTTCTTCCATACTCTTTGAATCCACATTTTTGATAACATTTTAGGGCTCTTCCATTAAATTCCATTAAATCTAATTTTATGTTTTGTAAATTTAAATATTTAAATCCATATTCTAATATTAATCTAATTGCTTCTGTTCCATATCCTTTACTTCTGTAATTTTTATCACCTATGAAAATTCCTAGTGTTGCAGTTCTATCTATATCATTAAATTCTTCTAGGCAAACAGTTCCAATCATTTTATTATCATCTAATGTTACAATTACAAATGCAGCTCTTTGATTAGCATGCTCATTTAAAAAATCTTTTTCTGCTGATACTGATTGTATTTGTCCACTTCTTCCTACATAATCTGTTGTTTCAAAATCATTCATCCATTCTGTAAAAATTTCATAATCTTCTGTACTTCTTGGTGATAGGTATATTCTATCCCCAACTAACTTTTTAAAATACTTCATAAAAATCCCCTTTCATTATGTGTATTATTCGAAAAAAAAGCCTTACAAAGTTTCTTATTCGTTTATAATACATCATTAATAAACTATTAAGACTCCTCTGTAAGACTTTACTCACTTCTGTGTAAATAACTGTTGTTATTCTGTACCGCTCACATATTATGTTTAGGTACACTCTTAATATTAATATTTTAACATTTATAATATTAATTTGTCAAATAAAATTATTTGCTTATAACTATCTAGATTATAGAAGTAAAAACGTCCTTGTAGTTGACAAATTTCTTAAAATATTATAAAGTTAGCTTTGGAGGGGAGGTGTATTTATGAAAAAAACAATTTCAAAAATTGGTTTATTAGCATTAATTTTATGTTTAGTATTTTCTTTATCAGGATGTGGATCAAAAGATAATGATTCTAATAAAGATTCAAAAAGTAATTCAAGCGAAAACTCAACTGAATCAACAACTGAATCAAACAAAGAAGATTTAAAAGTTTTCGAATATATGGATAAAATAAAACCAGAAAATACAGTTGAAGAAATCAATTCTATTATAGGATCTGATGGTGAATTAGTTGATGAAAAATATAATAAATATACTTGGAAAATCACAGACGATACAACATTAACAGCAACTTATTATAGCGCTAAAACAGCTACAATTACTATTGATATCGATGACGATTTACTAAAAGATGATAAAACTGATTTATCAGACTCAAGTAATTTAAAAAGCGAAATTAATAGTGCTAATGGTGTTAAATATGAAGATATGGTTTCAAAATTTGGCACTAATGGCTATATGGTAGAAAAAAGATCATCAGGTACTTCATATATGTGGGTAAATAAAGATGGTGGTTATATAAAAGCTAACTTCTCAAATGACTCAGGAAAATGTACATCTTTTTTCGGAAGAGTATAAAAATATGTAAAAAGAACATTGAAAAATATTCAATGTTCTTTTTTATAAATCTAGTTTTATTTCCTTATGGCTTTCTTCATATTTTCTGTATGTTACCCCACAATAATCTAACATTTTTTTCGATACTATATTTCCATCTGTTCCATTATACTTATCTGACTTATATACAATTTCTTTTATTCCACACTGTATTATTGCTTTTGCACATTCATTGCATGGAAATAAATCTACATATATTGTTGCCCCTTCTAAGTTTGAACCTTTATTGTTTAATATAGCATTTAGCTCTGCATGACATACATATGCGTATTTTGTATTCATAAAGTCTCCTTCTCTATCCCAAGGCATATGTTTATCATCATATCCATTTGGAGCCCCATTATATCCTACAGATAATATTTTTTTATCTTTACTTACTATACATGCTCCAACTTGTGTATTTGGATCTTTACTCCTTTGTGCAGATAACATTGCTATTCCCATAAAATAAGCATCCCAACCTATGTAATCTTTCCTTTTTTCTTGCATAATTATTACTCCTTCTTGCTATTTAATTATATCTTATTTTTTAACTAAGTAATATGTATCATTTGTTGTATAATTATATGCTTGTGCATTATTTTCATCTACATATACAAATAATAATTTCATATTAAATTTATCTGTCAAAGTATTTGTTTTATCAACGCCACCGCTGATTAAATACGTAGGATTCAATTTTATACAATAAATATTATTAATTCCAACTTTATAATTTGAATTTGACATCACTGTAGTAACTTGCTCTAATGTTATTTCAAGCTCATCCATTGCATCAGTTCCATGCAAAATTTCCATATTTCCTTTATAATAATTATCATTTAAATTACTGGAACTTTCATACCAATAGTATGTATTATCATTATTAAATACATAATAAGATCCTCCTGATGCAGATGATTCCCAGCCTCCCAAGATTCTTTTATTATAATTATTATCTGTTTGTGTAGATACTGTATTGTTTGATGTTTTATCAATACTTTCTGTTATAGACTTTGTCGTATATACTCCACATACCATAGCAACAGCAATTACTATCCCTACTATAAATTTCATATAAAATCCCCCCATTACATTCATAAACTTATAATAATTTCACTAAGTTGATCTTGTAAAATATCATAAATTATTACCATTATTATAAGTATTTTTATGTACATTTGTCAATCCTTAGCAAGTGTTATTATACTAACTTTATTGCATTCTGTTTGTAACAAAATTTTAGCACATTCATTTACTGTACTTCCTGTTGTAAATACATCATCTATTAATAATATGTTCTTATTTTTTAAACATATATCACACTTCTTAAGCCTATATGCATTTTTAACATTTTCTATACGCATATCTTTTGATAATGTACTTTGTGGTTTTATATTTTTTATTTTTTCAATTATATTAGTTTGCAATTGTATAGATTTTATATTTTTAGCTATTCCTTTTGCAATCAATTCACTTTGATTATAACCTCTTTTTTTTGCTCTTTTTTTATGTATTGGAACAGGTATTAATATATCAAATTTTTTAATATAATTACATACACTTTCTGTTGATAAAATTATTTGAAGAAATGTTCTATATAGATATGACTTATTATTAAATTTATAATCAATTATCTTTTCTCTCACTTCATCTTTATATTCATATATCCACAAATGCTCATCAAAAAACTTATCATCATATTTTTGTATTTTATTCATTTGTCTTTGTTTTAAATACTCATTACAATACTCACATAAATATGAGTTTGTTATTTCCCCACAAAAGCCACAAGCTTGGGGAAAAATAAAATTAAGAGCAGTTTCAATTAGATTTTTTTTCATAAAACCTCCTAAAATTGCCCCCTATATTTTTACATGTTTTTTAATTTATATTCTAACCCCGTATTTCTTTTTTTATTATCAGCATTATTAATCATGTATTCTATTACATTTGCATTGCCAACTATTATTAGCATTTTTTTTGCTCTTGTCATTCCTGTATATAGTAAATTTCGCGTTAATAGCATTGGTGCAGCTTGTACTATTGGCATTATTACTACATCAAATTCACTACCTTGTGCTTTATGCACTGTTATTGCATATGCATGTTCTATTTGATCTAGCTCTGAATATTGATACCACGCATATTTTTCATCGTCAAATTTTATTTTTACTCTTTTTTCTATATCATCTAATTTTAATATAGTACCAAATTCACCATTAAAAACACCATTACCTGTTTCATATCCATATTTTTCTCTTTCCCAGAAAATATCGTAATTATTTTTTATTTGCATTACTCTATCCCCTGCTCTAAAACTTGCACCTAGATTTTGTCTTTCCAACCCACCTTCTGGCAATGGATTTAAACACTCTTGCAATACCTTATTTAGCTCTTTTGTTCCAAGCATTCCTTTTTTTGTTGGTGTTATAACTTGAATGCTTTTAAAAAACTCATAATTTCCGTATGATTCTAATCTTCCACTACATAAAGATAATATTTGATTTAAAATTTTATCTTGATTATTTTCTTTTATGTAGAAAAAATCTTGATTTAGCTCTTCTGCAGATTCTTGTGGTTTTATAAACGTCTCTCCACTGTTTACTCTGTGAGAATTTATTATTATCTTACTTTTGGCTGCTTGTCTAAAAATTTTATTTAATACAATTGTCTTTATCCTTTTTGAGTTTATTAAATCTGCAAGAACATTTCCTGGTCCTACAGATGGCAACTGATCTACATCTCCAACAAGGACTAATTTTGAACCTTGATATATTGCTTTCACTAAATAATTCATCAAAAATAAATCAACCATAGACATTTCATCAACAATTATTACATCTGCATCTAATGGTGCTACATCAAAATCATTATACTTACTTGTTCGCTCTTCTTCAATTTTACCTATTTCTAACAATCTATGTAGTGTTTTTGCTTCTTCACCTGTTGTTTCAGTCATTCTTTTTGCAGCTCTTCCTGTTGGTGCGCATAATACGGTTTTTCTTTTTTTTGATTTATATAGCTCTAATATAACTTTTATAATTGTTGTTTTACCTGTACCAGGTCCACCTGTAATTATACAAACATTGTTATCATTTACAGCTTCAATAGCTTCTTTTTGTTTATCTGATAATATTAAATCAGTTTTTTGTTCTATTTTTTCTAGCTCATCTTCAAAATCATTTATATGTTTCATATTCCTTGCTTTATCTAGAGTTATTAATTTATTTGCTACATTTTCTTCTGCTTTGTAATATGAATCCAAATAAATCCAATTATTATCTTCTCGCTCTTCAATTACAATTTCACCCTTAGCTTTTAGCTCTATTACAGAATCTTCTATTTCATCATTTTCTACACCCAGAAGAACTTTTATGAATCTATATAATTCATCTTCTAATACAGCACAATGACCATTTGCAGTTGCTTTTGAAATAGCATATTTTATTCCACTTTTAATTCTCTTTTCATTATTATATTCGAAACCTAAATTCATTGCCATTTTGTCAATTAATTTAAAATCTACATTATTTGCAACATCTATTAATATATATGGATTTGCTTCTATTTCTTCAATTGCATTTACACCTAATGTTTTGTATACATTTTGTGCATTTTGAACGCCAATTCCAAATTTTTCTAAAAATCCAACAATTTGCCATAACTCCCAATTTTCATTAAATTGATCTGATATTTCAATTGCCTTATCTTTTGATATTCCTCGTACTTCTGCAAGTCTTGATGGCTCAAATTTTAATACATGTAATGTTTCTTCACCAAACATTTTTGTTATTCTTTTGGCAATTGCTGGACCTATTCCTTTTATCATTCCATTTGATAAATAACGCTCTAAACTTGCCGCCGTTTCTGGCATTAATTTTTCAAATGTTTCTATTTTAAATTGTCTTCCATAGTCTGGATGTGTTACATATTTTCCAATTAATTTTAAATTATCTCCTATTGCTATAAATGGTAAATATCCTACTACTGTTAGCTCTTCTTCTTCTGTATCTAATACTCCTATTGTATATCCGTTTACATCATTTTGGAATATTATTTCTTTTAGTTCACCTTTAATTTCCAATGCTATATTCCTCGTTTCTATATATATGTTTGTAGTTTATCATATGTAGGGAGATAATTCAATAAATTTTAAATATACTGGTTAAATAATTTTTCTAAAACTTTGCATTATATATATTTACTATAATTTTTTACAAAACTTCCAAGTTAATCCGTTATCTATGCTTTGAAACTCATATTGATTTTTTTCTCCGTTTTTGGTGCTATATGAATTTATTTTCATTTTCAGTGTATCATTCTCTGTGTATGGCATGCTTTCTGCACCAATATATAATATTCCTGTAACTTCCTCTGGTATATTTATTGTTGCAATTTTAAATGTTTTTCCTCCATCATTTGTTACATACATATGTCTATTCTTTTGTTCCTCTACACTTAGATCTTCATTTTCTATGTAATCATTTATAAAACCTGTATTTTCGTTTATAAAACTATAACCTGCAGCTAAATGAGTTACAAGTATTTCTTCTTTATGGTCTTCAACTACTGGAATATGTGATTCCCATGTTTCTCCACCATCTGTTGATTTTTTTATCTCAATTCCGCATTCAGTCATTGCTACATCTATTACATTAACTTCTATTATTGTTCTATCAAATTCTTTTTTATAAATAATATTACCTGGAATAACTGATTGCACTTGCTCAGTATCATTGTTATTTATTTCGTCATTCTTCTTTTCTTTTGGTATTCCATCTTTTTTATATATAAGCTTTCCTTCTGAATCATATTCTTCAAAGAGTTCTCCGTTTTCGTCATTAAATATTGTACCTCTATAATATTTTGTTCCAATTGCATCACTATAATCTTCAATTATTCTTGCTGTTTTATTTCTTATAAAGTTATTTATGTAGTCGTAATATTCAATATCATTTGATAATAATTCATAATGTGTTATTTTTATCATTTTTTTGTTGTCTCTATCAACTAATTCTTCTCTTGGTGAAAATTTAAAATATGCCCATGCTCCAGTAGTAGCAAGTAATATCTCAAATGTACAGACACAAGTTGCTATTAAAACTTTCCATTTACTCGTTTTGGTGCTATGACATATCATTTGTATAGTTCCTAAAATAATACCTATAATACTTATAAACATTACTGTAGTATCTATCCATTTCAAAAATATGTAATTGTTAAACTCCAAACAAAACTTAAATATCGCATATATAATTACTAATATTGCTACATAAAATAATATACTCTTAGTTAATTTTTTCATTTTCTTTCCTCTCTTTAACTAAATACTATTCTAAACTATCAAGTTGTTTTTTGCAAGATTCCCAATCAACTAATTTTATTTCGCTATAATCATTTGAAAATTTTTCTAATATTGACTTCGTATTGTCTACAGAATCTAAATCTGTTACAATTATTTTCTTTAAATATTCTTCTTTTCCGTATAATATTCTAAATATTACAGAACGTAAAAATCCTTCTATTTGATGCTCTTGATTTTTTACTGCTACAATTACAAATATTCCATTTGATTCTATTCTTCTATTTTTTAATGTACTTTTTATTATTTTTAATATATCCCAAAAACCATATAGAGCTAATGTCCATAATATACAATTTAATATGAAATCAATCATATTGTAGCCCCCTTTTGTATATAATATGATTTTATGGTCTTTTAGTGATTTACATATAACTTAAAATAATGTATTTGTAATAATTATATAAAAACCTAATTTTACATAATTTTTTGATTAGTTTTACTATTCTTTCGATTTATAATTATTATCTATTTATTTTAATTATTTCATAAAACTCATTAATAATTAATCATTCATAGAGCAAAAAAAGTTAGATGTTTTAATTTCATCTAACTTTTTTATATGTAAAATTAATATTAAACTAATTTTAATATTGCAACTTCTGCTGCATCTCCTCTACGTTGTCCTTTTCTGATTATACGAGTATAACCACCTTGTCTTCCAACATATTTTGGAGCTATTTCATTGAATAATTTTGTAGCTAAATCTACAGTATTTCCTTCTGCATCTTTTACTTTGTTAAGATTTTTCATCATTGTTCTTCTTGCATTTAATCTTGAAGGCATATCTTTTTGTCTTTTTTCTGTAGTTTCTTCTTTAACTACTTTTAAATATTCATTTCCATTTTTGCTTTTTACTAATTCAGTAACTTTATTACCATTGCTATCTAATTTTGCTTTAACAACTTTGCTATCAACTTCTTCGAAGTTATCTTTTTCTCTTATAGCTAAAGCGATTAATTTTTCAGCCATAGGTTGAACTTCTTTAGCTCTTGCTACAGTAGTTTCAATTTGACCATGTAATAATAAATCTGTTACTTGAGTTTTAAGCATTGCTAATCTTATATCTGTTGTTTTTCCCAATTTTCTATTTATAGCCACTTTAACAAGTCCTCCTTTTTAATCATCTTCTCTGGCAAAGTCTAATCCTAATGCATGTAACTTATTTGTTACTTCATCTAAAGATTTTTTACCTAAATTTCTAACTTTCATCATATCAGCTTCAGTTTTATTTGCTAAATCTTCAACAGTTGCTATATTTGCTCTCTTTAAGCAGTTGAATGATCTTACAGATAATTCTAAATCTTCTATTGACATTTCTAATACCTTTTCTTTTTTAGATTCTTCTTTTTCTACCATTACTTTTGTATTCTTAGTAGCTTCTGATAAATCTATAAATAATTCTAAATGTCCTGTCATTACTTTTGCAGCTAGACTTAATGCTTCATATGGTTTTAAGCTTCCGTCTGTCCAAACTTCAATTGTTAATTTATCATAATCAACCATTTGTCCAACTCTAGTATTTTCTACTGCGTAATTAACTTTTTTAACTGGTGTGTAGATAGAATCTATTGGAAGTAAGCCTAAAGGTTGATCATCCTTTTTATTTTTTTCAGCAGTATTATATCCTCTACCCATATTGGCAACTAATTCCATAACTAGTGAACCACCTTCAGAAACAGTTGCTATGTGTAAATCAGGATTTAATATTTCTACTGTTCCATCAGTAATTATATCACCTGCTTTAACTTCTCCTTCTCCCTTAAAGTTAATTCTTAGAGTTTTTTCTTCATTCTTATCTAATTTTAATCTTACATTTTTAAGATTAACTATTATCTCTGGTACATCTTCTACTACGTTTGGTATTGTAGAAAATTCATGTTGAACTCCTTCGATTTTAACACCAGTTATTGCACTTCCTGGTAATGAAGAAAGTAATATTCTTCTTAATGAATTTCCTATTGTGATACCATATCCACGTTCTAATGGTTCACATACAAATTTAGCATAATTATTGTCATTATCTATCTCTAAGCATTTAATATTTGGCTTTTCAAATTCTATCATTTTTACCTCCTAATATA
>ENA-UOOD01000255-UOOD01000255.1-human-gut-metagenome-genome-assembly--contig:-CS67-NODE-255-length-68718-cov-31.931025_pt1 | contig 68718 bp, 46 predicted proteins | sample MGYA00242464_ERZ724011 | MGnify/ENA metagenome assembly ERZ724011 | reverse complement strand
ACTTGATGGTGCGGACCATCTGAGAGGTGTAGGAGTTCTCGTTGTCGTACCAAGACACGACCTGCACCTGATAGGTGTCGTCGTCGATCTTCGCGACCATGGTCTGGGTAGCGTCGAACAGGGAGCCATAGCGCATACCGATGACGTCGGAAGACACGATCGGCTCGGTGTTGTAGCCGAAGGACTCGGAGGACTGCGCCTTCATGGCGGCGTTCACGGAGTCAACGGTCACGTCGCTGCCCTTGACGACAGCAACCAGAATGGTGGTGGAGCCGGTGCAGACCGGAACGCGCTGAGCAGAGCCGATCAGCTTCTTGTTCAGTTCCGGGATAACCAGGCCGATCGCCTTCGCAGCGCCGGTGGAGTTCGGAACGATGTTCTGCGCGCCAGCGCGGGCACGACGCAGGTCGCCCTTGCGATGCGGGCCGTCCAGAATCATCTGGTCGCCGGTGTACGCATGAACGGTGGTCATGATGCCGGACACGATCGGATACTTGTCGTTCAGAGCCTTCGCCATGGGCGCGAGGCAGTTGGTGGTGCAGGAAGCAGCAGAGATGATCTGGTCTTCCGCGGTCAGGGTGTCGTTGTTGACGTTGTAGACGATGGTCTTCAGGTCATTGCCAGCGGGGGCAGAGATGACGACCTTCTTCGCGCCAGCCGCGATGTGCGCCATGGACTTTTCCTTGGAGCAGTAGAAGCCGGTGCACTCCAGCACGACGTCCACGCCCAGCTTGCCCCACGGAGCATCCGCCGCGTTCTTTTCGGCATAGATCTTGATTTCCTTGCCGTCCACGATGATGGAATCTTCGGTCGCTTCCACGGTGTGCAGGTTTTCACCGATCTTGCCGCAGTAGGAACCCTGAGCGGTGTCATACTTGAGCAGGTGAGCCAGCATCGCGGGAGAGGTCAGGTCGTTAATCGCGACCACCTCGTAGCCCTCAGCGCCGAACATCTGACGGAACGCCAGACGGCCAATACGGCCAAAGCCATTGATAGCAACTTTCACTGCCATTGGAATATACCTCCTTTAGTCGTTCAAACGGGGTTATACTATTTCCAGATAAGAATGTGCCAAGATGCGCCGCGAATTTTTCACTCTGGCTAACGGGAGTGCAACGCAGCGTAGCAGCGCTACGCTAAGTGGAACGACCGGACGCCAGAGGGGAAAAGACGCAAGCAGCTGGCACAGGCGAATCTGGAAAGAGTATCATTTCCCACCTCATATTCTACCCAATTTGCCGCCATTTTGCAAGAGGTTGCGCAGGATTTCCATCACTTTTGATACTTTTTTGACGCTTTTTTTTGAGAATTCCTCATCCGTTCCCCTCTTCTTCCCAGTATTCGCCCCAATTCAGCTCGTTCGTCACATCCAGTTCTTTCAAAATCAGCTTGCCGTTCTCGTCCGTGATGATGCCGCCGCCTTCGCCATATACCCCATAGGAGACATACCCCGTGCCGCCCTCGCAGGTGATGAGGCTCATGCTGCGGCAATAGTCACCCTCCGTTACCTCGTAATCAGCGGATTCCGACACACCGACGCCGTAGCGGTACACTGTGCCGTTGACACAGCGGAAGACGATTGTCGGAATGTCGCCCCTCCAGTAGAGGTTACTGTCCGCGGGTGTCTGCACAACGCTCCATGTGCCGTGATACGGCTGCGCGCCGTCGCAGTCCGAGCCGTAAAATCTCCCATCCGCGTCCAGACGGAGATAATTGTCCCAGAACTCACCGCCCGCCTCCATCTGCCAGCTGCCGACTAACTTCGCCTCTTCGTCCGGCAGTTCCACATCATCAAACACCACGTCGCGCTGCGGCACAAAGCCGCGGGTGATTTTTCCGTCCACCGTCGCTTCAACGTACACATACGCCCACTGGTTATCCGGATGGGACAGTGCCGTCAGCTTCGTCCCGGCAGGCAGCTCCGCCTGATGATATTCGCTGACGTTCGGGTCGTCGGTCAGATAGGTGTCAAACGCTGTCAGCATCGGCACATGCACAATCTCGTCCGTCGTCGCGTCGCCGTGCTTGCCCAACTGCGCCCAGCCGAATCGGCTCGTCCGCAGGCTGACGCGGTACTCAATCAGCGACCAGTCGCCCACGGTGAGGTACAGCTTATAATCGTCGCCCGTGCTGACGGATGCTTTCCCCTTCGCCGCGCGGTAAGAGGACGTGTCCGGCGCGGAATACACGGCATAGGACTTCTTGCCGCTCTTCTGCCCCGAAACCACCTCCGGATACAAACAGGCGAAGTATTGCAGTCCTTCGCTCGCTTCGTTGATTCGGCGCACGTCATCCGGCCCGCGTTTCGGCATGTTGTGGATGTTGAAGTCTTCCAGCGTGATTTTGGTCATCCACATGGCGCTGTCCTCGCCCAGCGTCACCCGATAGCCGTAAGATGCTATCCGCTCCACCTTCACATCGCCCATCTGCGCTTCCATCAGCGTGTAAAAGGTTCTCCCCTCATTGTTGTGCGACAGCTCAAAATAGTACCGTTCATCAATATCCGGGTACGCCAGCTCGAAGCCGCTCTTCGTGCGCGTGATTTTAGGATAACCCGTCTCATCCAGTTCCGACGGCTGATAGACGGCGGTCGTCGAGAAGATGGCGTCCTTCCAGCCGTCTTTCACCTCATCCACCGCGATCAGCTGATTGTGATAGCGGCTGGTCAGAATCGTGTGGGTCGTGGCGGCTTTTCTGTTGTAATCGCTCACCAAGCCGGTATACTCGTCGTAGTCATGTGTCTGCTCCACCATCGCCAGCAATTGCCCGTTCAGATTCCAGCTGTTTGCGGATACGGCGGGCAGTGTCACAGCCAGCGTCAAGCACAAAATCAGCAGTATCCGCAGTTTCTTCATATTCTCCACATCTCCTTTTGCTCAATATCCCAAAATACTAAAGAACAGCCGAGCAAACCAGCCGATAATATCATCGGTATACACCCAATCGCCGTCTGCTCCATCCGGCACATAACTCCTGCCTGTTTCGTTGGTCGAAAGGCTCAAATAAATGCTCCAAGCGCCCGGCATGATTTTCTCTTTCTCCACCTGAATCCCATAGCGGGACACCGTGCCGTCCGTTCCGCGCAGGACGATGGTGGGAATGTCGCCCCGCCAGTAGAGATTGCTCCCCACCGGGGTCTGCACGATAGACCAAGTGCCGCTGCACGTCCTCTCGCCATCATCATCCGCGGCGGAAAAATTCCCATCTGCATCCAGCTGGAAATCATCGTACCAGCCGCCGCCGCCTTTGGCGCGCCAATGCCCGACAAACTCCGCCATCAATTCCGGCTGCTCCACGTCGTCGAATATCACATCCCGCTGCGGCACAAACCCGTACAGCGTTTCGCCGTCCACTTCCGCTTCGACGTACACATACGCCCAGCCGCAGTAACCCAGCGCCGTCAGTTTCGTTCCGGCGGGCAGTTCCTCCTGATGTGCTTCGCTGACATGCGGGTCATCCGTGAGATAGCTGCCGCACACCGTCTGAATCGGCACATGCCGCCATTCTTGACGGATTTCCTTGACACCGTCCTTCCGCACATTTGCAAAGCGCTGCAAGCCGCAAGCCATTTCGTTCATCCGCTGAACATCTGCTGTGCCGCGGGGCATTTGGTGGATATTGAAGTCCGCCAGCGTGACCATTTTCGACCAGACCGCGCCGTCTTCGCCCTGCGTCACCAGATAGCCGAAATTCTCCCGCTTGGTGACCTCCATGTCGCCCATTTTCGCGTAGACAAGCGTGTACATAGGCTGATTCGTGCTGTCATGGCGCAACGCAAAGCGGTAGACTTCCCCCGCTTCCGGATACGCCAGCTCAAAGCCGTCTTCCGTCCGCGTGAGCGTCGGCACGCCATGCCCCTCCGACGGCTGATAGACGGCGTTTGTCGAGACGACGGCACTTTCCCAGCCGTTTTCCTGTTTTGCCGCTGCAATCAGCTGATAATGTGCTCCGCTGGCTATGATGATACGGGCATCTTCGGCATCCGCGCGGCAGTCATCAGCCAGAACGGCGTCATCCGGCGAATTCAGCACGAGGGACAGCACGTTGCCGAGCAATTCGCTCGCGGACGCGGCGGGCAGCATCAGCGCAACCAGCAGGGGAAAAATCAATAAAGTCCACCGTTTCTTCATCGCTTTCAGCTCCTTTGGAGGTATTTCCCTACCTATATAAACGCATCAAGGCGCAATTTCCCTGCGAAGTGCCAAAAATCTTGAAAAATGTTCTGCCAGTTCATTCTGAATCCATCTTTCTATGGTATGATGGCGGACGCAAACAGAAAAGGAGGGATTGAAACCCATGCTACGGATTTTGAAACACCTCAGGTGGAAAGAGTGGCTGCTCGTCGCCGCCTGTGTAGTGCTGATTGTGGGGCAGGTGCAGCTTGACTTGGCCCTGCCTGATTATATGTCGGAAATCACCCGGCTGGTGCAGACGAAAGGCAGCCAGATGAGCGATATCCTGCTCGCAGGGGGCAAGATGCTGCTGTGCGCGCTGGGGTCAATGCTGCTGACGGTCTGCACGACATTCTTTACCGCACAGATTGCATCACGCTTCTCCGCTCGGCTTCGCGGCGAAATGTACCGCAAGGTGGTCGGCTTCTCGAACGAGGAAATCAACCGTTTCTCCACTGCCAGCCTGATTACCCGCACGACCAACGACATTTCGCAATTGCAGATGTTCTTTTCCTTCGGGATGCAGTCGCTGATTAAAGCGCCGATTATGGCATTCATTGCCGTGGGCAAAATTAGCACGAAGAGCTGGGAATGGTCGCTGCTGACAGGCGGCGTGATTGCGTTCGTGTGCGTTCTGCTGGTGTTCATCATGCTCTACGCCGTGCCGCGCATGAAGAAAATGCAGACGCTGACGGACAACCTGAACCGCATCACGCGCGAGAACCTGACGGGCTTGCAGGTCGTGCGCGCCTACAACGCGGAAAACTATCAGGAGGGCAAATTCGCCAAGGCGAACGAGGAAATGACCCGCAACAGCCAGCAGGCGAACATCGCCATGTCCGTCATGAATCCGGGCATGAATCTGGCGATGAACGGCTTGACGCTGGGCATCTACTGGATCGGTGCGGCGCTCATCAGCGCGATTGCGGTCACGTCGCCCGCCGCGATGATGGAACGCATTGGGTTGTTCTCGGACATGGTGGTCTTTATGCAGTACGCGATGCAGGTCATCATGGCATTCCTGATGCTGGTGATGATTTTCGTCATGCTGCCGCGCGTGACCGTTTCCGCGGGCCGCGTCAATGAGGTGCTGGACACGAAGGCGCGCATTGTGGACGGCAAGGAAACGCAGGGCAAGCCCGGAATGAAGGGCGAAATTGAGTTCCGCGACGTCTCCTTCCGCTATCCCGATGCCGACGGCGACACCATCCACCACATCTCCTTCACCGCGCATCACGGACAGACGGTTGCCCTCATCGGCGCAACGGGCTGCGGCAAGAGCAGCATCATCAACCTGATTCCGCGCCTATATGACGCAACAAGCGGGCAGGTGCTGGTAGACGGCGTGGACGTGCGTGACTACACGCAGGACGCCCTGCGCAGCAAGATCGGCTTTGTGCCGCAGAAGGCGTTCCTGTTCGCCGGCACGGTCAGCAGCAACGTCGGCTACGGCGAGGACAATGCGTCGGGCGCTGCCATCTGCAAGGCGGTTGCTGTCGCGCAGGCGGCGGAATTTGTCGAATCCCCGGAGGTCGGGTATTCCGGCACAGTCGCGCAGGGCGGCTCGAACTTCTCCGGCGGGCAGAAGCAGCGTTTGTCCATTGCCCGCGCAGTGGCGCGCGACCCGGAAATCCTCGTCTTTGACGACTCCTTCTCCGCGCTGGACTACAAGACCGACCATGCATTGCGTCAGGCGCTCCGCGAACAGACCAGCGGCACGACGAACATCATCGTCGCACAGCGCATCGGCACGATTCGCGATGCGGACTGCATCCTCGTCATTGAGGACGGCGCGATTGTCGGCAAGGGCACGCACCGCGAGCTGATGGAAAGCTGCAAGGTATATCAGGAAATCGCGTATTCTCAGCTGTCGAAGGAGGAACTTGCGTCATGAGTGAAATGAAACGCCGTCCGGGCGGTCATCCCGGAATGCGCGGGCGGGGCGTACCGGGCGAAAAGGCGAAGGACTTCCGCGGTTCGCTGGGGAAGCTCATCCGCCACTGCAAGCCCTTCTATCCGGTCATTTGCATCGCGATTCTGGGCGACTTGGCAGGCGTCATTATCCGCCTGATCGGCCCGAACAAAATCAGCGAAATCACCAACCTGATTACCGCCGGGCTGCGCGGCGAGATTGACATGCCCGCCATCCAGAAAATCTGCATCACGCTGATAATTCTCTACGTCGTCGGCGCGCTGCTGAGTTTTATGACCGGGCTGGTGATGACCGTCGTCACGCAGAAGGTCAACCGGGGCTTGCGCGACGGCATATCCCACAAAATCAACCGCCTGCCGGTCAGCTACTTCCAGTCCACCTCCACCGGCGACGTGCTCTCCCGCGTCACCAACGACGTGGACACCATCGGCCAGACGCTGCAGAACAGCCTGACGAGCCTTGTCTCCGCCGTGACGATGTTCATCGGCAGTGTCGTGATGATGCTCTCAACGAACTGGGTGATGGCACTGACGGCGATTGTGTCGTCGATGCTGGGCTTCGGGCTGATGCAGGGCATCATGAGCCGCTCGCAGAAGTACTTCGTCGCGCGCCAGCGGTGGCTGGGCGACCTGAACGGCCATATTGAAGAAATCTACACAGGGCACAACGTCGTGCGTCTCTTCGGCGCAGAGCAGCGCGAACAGCAGGCGTTCGACCGCATCAACGGCAAAATGCAGGAGACAGACTGGAAGAGTCAGTTCATGTCCGGCCTGATGATGCCGCTGATGGGCTTCATCGGCAATTTCGCGTATGTGGCGGTGTGCGTCGTCGGTGCGGTGCTGGCGATGAACGGCACGATTACCTTCGGCGTGATTGTCGCTTTCATGATGTATGTGCGCCTGTTCACCTCGCCCCTGAGCCAGTTAGCACAGGCGGCGACGAACCTGCAATCCGCGGCGGCGGCGGCAGAGCGTGTCTTTGAGTTCCTCGAAGCGAAGGAAATGCCCGACGAATCCCACCTGCCCGCGCAGACGAAAACCGTCCGCGGCGAAGTGGCGTTCGACCACGTCCGTTTCGGCTACACACCGGACAAAATCATCATTCACGACTTCTCCGAGCATGTGCAGCCGGGTCAGAAGGTCGCCATCGTCGGCCCGACTGGCGCGGGCAAAACCACGATGGTCAATCTGCTGATGAAGTTCTATCCGCTGGGCGGCGGCGAAATTCGCATTGACGGCGTGCCGCTGTCGCAGATGACGCGCGAGCATGTGCACGACCTCTTCGGCATGGTCTTGCAGGACACTTGGCTCTTCGAGGGCAGCATCCGCGACAACCTCTGCTACGGCAAGGAGGGCATCACGGACGAGCAGCTTGACCAAGTGACCCGCGCGACGGGGCTGTACCACCTTATCCACACCTTGCCGGAGGGTTACGACACCCAGCTGTCCGACAAACTGAACCTCTCCGCCGGACAGAAGCAGCTGATGACAATTGCCCGCGCGATGATTGAAAACGCGCCGATGCTGATTCTCGACGAAGCGACGTCCTCCGTCGATACACGCACAGAAATGCTGATTCAGCAGGCGATGGACACGCTGACAAAGGGGCGTACCTCGTTCGTCATTGCGCACCGCCTTTCCACCATCAAAAACGCAGACAAGATTCTGGTCATGCGCCACGGCGACATCATCGAATCCGGCACGCACGAGGAGCTGCTGCAAAAAGGCGGCTTCTACGCCGAGCTGTACAACTCGCAGTTCGAGCAGGCGTAACACATTTTCCAACTGCATAACAACCCCGGCAGCACACAAGGACGATTGTCCAGCGGCTGCCGGGGCTTTTCTATTGCGGTAGGATACGCTCTCCGTTTTTCTCCTGCAATGAAAAAGACCAGCATCGAGAGAAAACCTTCTCCCATGCTGGTCGGTCGCGCCCATTTGGCGCGACAATGTTGAGTTGATGGAAAGAGCAGCTTGGGGGCGCTCCTGCGGGAGCGCGAAGTTACTGGCAGGGACGCTTCGCTGCCTGCGCCTTTGTTGAGCGCGTTTGGCATACTGGTCGCCCGCGGAACGGTTGGGGCGTTGCCCCAAACCCCACCAGAGGCGCTGCCTCTGGACTCCGCAAGGGGGAATTTCCCCCTTGACCCCTTTCGCGCGATTGAGTTGGTCGCTTTTCCCATACTCCTTCCGCGTGTTTATTCTTCTTTTGCCGCCTGCTCCATGTTTTTCCGCGCAGCGGAAAGCATCAGCTTCACACGATTGAGCTGATTTACCTCACTCGCGCCGGGGTCAAAGTCCACCGCGCAGATATTCGCCTGCGGATACTTCTTCCGCAGCTGCTTGATAACCCCCTTGCCCACCACATGGTTCGGCAGGCACGCAAACGGCTGAATGCACACGATATTCGGCACGCCCGTCAACAGCAGTTCCGCCATTTCACCCGTCAGGAACCACCCTTCGCCGTACTGGTTGCCCTGCGAAAGGAACGGGTCGGACAGCTCAGCAATCTGCTCAATATGCATCGGCGGTTCAAAGCGCTTGGACTTTTCCAAAGCCTTCAACGCGGGGCGCCGCAGCGCGCGAATGCCCTTCACGCCCAGTACCGCGCTCGCCTCGCTTGTCCAGCCCTTGCCCAGATACTCGTGTTTGAACTTGCCGTTGTAGACGGAGTAGTTCATGAAGTCCATCAGGTCGGGCACAACGGCTTCCGCGCCCTCTTCCTCCAGCAGATCCACCAAGTGGTTATTCGCCACGGGCATATACTTCACCAGAATTTCGCCGACGATGCCCACACGCGGCTTCTTCATGTCCTCGTGAATCGGCAGATGGTCAAAGTCGTCCACAAGCTGCTGGCAGATGTCGCCGTAGCGTCCCGTGCCGTTTACCAGATGGTCGATGATCTTCTGCGACCATGTTTCCGCCAGCCGGTTGGCGCTTCCCGCCTCGATTTCGTAGGGGCGCACCCGATACAGGCAGCGCATCAGCAAATCGCCGAAAACAATCGCCTGCGCCGCGCCGATGAGCATCGGCAGGGTGAAGCGGAAGCCCTCGTTCGTTTCCATGCCGTTGGCGTTAATGGAGATAACCGGGATATGCCCCAAACCGGCTTTCGCCAGCGCGCGGCGGATGAAACCGACGTAGTTGCTTGCGCGGCAGCAGCCGCCCGTCTGCGTCATGGCGAGGGCAAGGCGATCGGTGTCGTACTTGCCGGACAGCACGGCTTCCATCATCTGCCCGACGGTGATGATGGACGGATAGCAAGCGTCGTTGTTGACGAATTTGAGGCCCGTATCAATCGCGGAGCGTGTATCGTTTTCCAGCATGACGATGTGATACCCGTGCTTCTCCAGCACCGGCTGAAGCAGACGGAAATGAATCGGTGACATGTTCGGCGCAAGAATGGTATAGCCCTTCTTCTGCATGTCGCGGGTATACTCCACGCGATGATACGTCGCAGGCACAGGATGCGCCACGATGCCGCGCTTTTCGCGCTGCGCCATCGCCGCCAGCAGGGAACGCACGCGGATGCGCGCCGCGCCCAGCGAGTTCACCTCGTCAATTTTGATGAGCGTATAGAGCTTGCCGCAGCGTTCCAGTATTTCCGCCACCTGATCGGTCGTCACGGCGTCCAGCCCGCAGCCGAAGGAGTTGAGCTGAATCAGCTCCAAATCATCCCGCTGGCTGACAAACTGCGCCGCCACATACAGGCGGGAATGGTACACCCACTGGTCGCTCACGCGCAGGGGATGCTCGCCATGGAAGGAAGCGGGGATGCTGTCCTCAGTCAGCACCGCCAGCCCATAGGAGGCAATCAGCTCCGGCATACCGTGGTTGATTTCCGGGTCAACATGGTACGGGCGACCCGCCAGCACGATGCCCTTCTTGTGGTTTTCCTCCATCCATTGCAGCACCTTCAGACCCTCGGCGCGCACGTCGGTCTTGGCACACTGCTGCTCGTCCCAGCCCGCGTGAACCGCGTCGCGAACTTCCTGCTCCGGGATATTGAAGGTCTTGCGGAAAAAGCGCACAAGCGTGTCCGCCGCCGTTTTTTCGCTGGTCAGCGCGAGGAACGGTTTAAGCATCCGCACGCGCCCTTCGGTCACATCCTCGACGTTATTGGCGATATTCTCCGGATTCGCCACAACCATCGGACAGTTAAAGTGGTTTTGGGTCTTCATATCCTCCTGCCGCTCGTAGAACACGCTCGGATAGAAGATTGTCCCGACGCCCTGATCAATCAGCCACTGCACATGCCCGTGTGCCATTTTCGCCGGATAGCACTCGCTTTCCGACGGAATGGACTCCATGCCCTTTTCGTAGATTGCGCGGCTGGACGCAGGGGACAGCACCACCCGGAAACCCAGCTTCGTCAGCAGCGTCATCCAGAACGGGAAATTCTCGTACATGTTCAGCACGCGGGGAATGCCCAGTTCGCCGCGCGTGGCTTGTTCGGCGGTCAGCGGCTGATAGTCGAACATGCGCTTGAGCTTGTACGCCATCACGTTCGGGCCTTTTTCGCCCGTTGCGGTTTTGCCCAGCCCCTTTTCGCAGCGGTTGCCCGTGATGTGCCGCCGTCCGCCGGGGAAGAGGCTGACCGTCAGCATACAGTGGTTCGTGCAGCCCTGACAGCGCGCCGTCCGCGTCTGCCACTGCAAGCCCAGAATGTCCTGAATCGGCAGGGTAGAGGAGGGTGTATCGTTGCCCGACGCCCGGTCGCGCGCAATCAGCGCCGCACCGAACGCGCCCATCATGCCGGAAATATCCGGGCAGACAGCCTCCACGCCCGCAAGCTGCTCAAACGCGCGCAGCACCGCCTTGTTGTGGAACGTGCCGCCCTGCACGACGATATGCTGCCCCAGTTCCTTCGGGTCAGCGAGTTTGATGACCTTGAACAGCGCATTCTTGATGACCGAGCACGCCAGACCCGCGCTGATGTTCTGAATCGTCGCGCCCTGCTTCTGCGCCTGCTTGACGTTGGAGTTCATGAACACGGTGCAGCGCGTTCCCAAATCAACCGGGGCAGGCGCAAAGAGGGCTTCCGCTGCGAATCCTTCCGCTGTGTAGCCCATCGAGTTTGCGAAGTTCTCCAAGAAGCTGCCGCAGCCGGACGAACACGCTTCATTCAGCAGAATCGTGTCCACCGAGCCGTTTTTCAGCTTGATGCACTTCATGTCCTGCCCGCCGATATCCAGCACACAGTCCACTTTCGGGTCAAAGAACGCCGCCGCGGTGCAGTGCGCAATCGTCTCCACCTCGCCGTCATCAAGCCGGAACGCCGATTTCAGCAGGCTTTCGCCGTAGCCGGTAGAGCAGGAGCGCGCAATCACCGCCGTGTCGGGCATCTTCTCCATCAGTTCGCGCATCGCCGTGCGCGCCGTTTCAATCGGGCTGCCGGAATTGCCCGCGTAGTAGCTGTACAGCAATTCACCCTTTTCGCCAATCAGCGCGACTTTCGTCGTCGTCGAACCCGCGTCAATGCCCAGATAGCACTTGCCGGAATACGTTGCCAAATCGCCGCGCTGCACCTTCGCCTGTGCGTGGCGGCGGTTGAACGCCGCGTATTCCTCCTGATTGCGGAACAGCGGCGGCAGATGCTTCAAGCCGAAAGTCAGCATGACGCCGTGCTCAAGGCGTTCGAGCAGGCTGTCCATCGGCACAGCTTCGTCCTCGCCGCCCGAAAGCGCCGCCATCGCCGCGCCCGTCGCCGCAAAGAGGTGCGAATTGTCCGGCACAATCGCCGTTTCCTCCGTCAGGTGCAGGGTACGGACAAACGCCTGCCGCAGCTCGGACAGGAAGTGCAGCGGCCCGCCCAAGAACGCCACATGCCCGCGAATCGGCTTGCCGCACGCCAGCCCGGAAATCGTCTGGTTCACAACCGCCTGAAAAATCGACGCCGCCAGATCCTCACGCGCCGCGCCTTCGTTAATCAGCGGCTGAATATCGCTCTTGGCAAACACGCCGCAGCGCGCCGCAATGGGATACAGCTCATGATAGCGCTTTGCCAGTTCGTTCAAGCCGGGCGCATCGGTTTTCAGCAGCGCCGCCATCTGGTCGATAAAAGACCCCGTGCCGCCCGCGCACACGCCGTTCATGCGCTCTTCCAATCCGCCGGTGAAATAGATAATCTTCGCATCCTCGCCGCCCAATTCGATGGCGACGTCGGTCTGCGGCGCGGCCTTCTGCAGCGCTTCCGCCACCGCGACGACCTCCTGTACGAACCCGACGCGCAGCGCCTCCGCCAGCGAAATTGCGCCCGATCCGGTCATGCGCACCTTCACGCGGCACGCGCCGAGTTTCTTCCGCGCTTCCCGCATCATCTCCGCCAGCGTCTCCTGCGTATGCGCGCAGTGGCGGCGATATTCGCCCCAGACCATTTCTCCCGCTTCGTTCAGCAGCACCAGCTTGACGGTGGTAGAACCGATGTCAATGCCCGCATAATAATAGGTGTTTGTTTCCATTCCAGTACCTCGTCCGTCGGGCTTTCCGCTGCCACCACCAGCGAAAACGCCCGGATAATGATTGGTTTTTCGTTCTGCGCGCTCTGCCGTTTCTCCCGCAGCGAGGTGCAGTCCGAATCGTTTTAATTCGCCATCAACCGCGAAAAATCCTCTTGCTTTTGCAGGAAAAGTCGTGGGTTTTTGTTCAATCGGATGCGATTGCTTAAAAACATGATTTTCATACTATTTCCAGTGCGGAAAAGGCGCAGGTGAATTCGGAAATAGTATCATTATAGTAAAAGAATCCCCGTCAGCCCACGAATCGGGTAGACGGGGAAGCATGGAAGAGAGAAATCTACGGCGTTGTGCAGGAGCCGCATAAGGCGTATTGCTGTATGCTTTTGTATTTCAGGCATCTGCCTTCGGGCGTTGCGTGCAAGGCATTGCGCCCTGCACGTCCTTCATCATACCGCGCCTTTCCCATAAAATCAACCCGGTTTGCACACACCAAAATGTGTACTTCCATATTTCTCCCTTGAAATCCACAAAAAATACACTTTGTGCTGATTATTCGCCATTCTCCAGCTCTGCCAGAATTGCCGGAACTTTCGCGGCTTCCGCCGGATCAAGCGGCGGATAATCCGGGTTCACATCCATCAGCACATCCAGCAGAATTTCGCTCATCAGGTAGCGCGTGAACCACTTGTCATCCGCCGGAAGGACGTACCATGGGGATTCCTTCGTCGCGGTCGCATTGATGGCATCCTCGAACGCTTCGTCATACTGCTTCCACAGGCGGCGTTCGCGCATGTCATCCACCGAGAGCTTCCAGTGCTTGTCCTCGCGTTCCAGCCTGTCAAGGAAGCGGCGCTTCTGCTCGTCACGGCTGACGTTCAGGTACACCTTGACGACGCGGTATCCGTTCTCGTAAAGGTACTGTTCCCAATTGCAAATCTGCCGATAACGCTTAGGGTAGAAATTCGAATCATCCGTCACGCGCGGCGGCATGGCATAGCCCTTCTCCATGTGGTGCACGCGCGTCACAAGCACATCCTCGTAGTGGCTGCGGTTCATCACGCCGATTTTCCCGCGCGGGGGAACGGTGCGGATGATACGCCAGAGATAATCATGGCTGAGTTCTTCCTTACTGGGCGCTTTGAATGCCGCAACTTCCAGTGCCGCCGGATTCAGCTGCCCAAACACCTTTTTGATGAGGCTGTCCTTGCCCGCCGCGTCACGCGCCTGAATGGCAATCAGGATGCCATCGCGCCCCTGCGCATAGAGTTTATCCTGCAGTGCCGCCGCTTCCGCAAGGTTCTCCATCGTTTGCGCCTTGAGCGTCTTTTTATCCACGAACTCCGGCGCGCCCGTCTCCGCGTCCTTCAATTCGAGCTTCTTGCTGCCATCCCAGCGGTAGTCTTTCAGCGACACAATGCCCATGATGCTTTCTCCTTACAAGGGAGGTTCTCCCTTGACCTTTTTGCGCGATTGAGTTGGTAACTTTTTTATACTGCATTCGTGTGTTTACGCAGGAATTTCGTCTCTGCGGAGGCGACAAGGGGGCAATGAAAACAGACGAAGTCTGCGGTCGCCCCCTTGACCACTTCGCCTTCGCCTCCGGATGTTATTATATGGTAGTGTTTATTGGGAAAACGAAAAGCGCACCAACTAAAAACTTTCGGTTAAAACCAATAAACAGGAGTGCGCGCCGAAGGTTTCCAAAGGGCGATCGGAAAGCCCTTTGGTCGCCTCCGCAGAGGCGATTCCCCCTGCAACATGACCATAATGTCACAAAAGCGTACACCGCGAAGCCATTCAAGAGAGCAATCGCCACGCCCCTCTTAAATCTGCATCGAGGGGAACACACTCGTGTGTTCCACCAATTCCGCACGGAACCGCTGCACCAAGCGCACCTGCGGCTCGCTGTCGCTCATCACCCGCATCGTCAAATCCGTCACGCCCGTGCTCGCCAGCGCCTGTTTCGTCTGCTGGAGCAAACGCGTGCCCAAGCCCTTGCGCTGGAACTCCGGCACGATATACAGCCCCATAACCTCCGCCGACGTGTACTGCCCCGCGGCGACGCACGCACCAACCAGATTCGACCCATACAGGATGCCCAGCGCGGCGAAATTCTGCCGATTCATCTGCTGAAGCAGGAAGCCGTGGTCAAAGTAGCTGAACCCGGCGCCGCGCATCCGCGACACCAAATCCATCTGCTCCTGCACGGTGTTGAGCGGAAGCGTGATGCACGAGCAGTTGAACAGCTGCGGCACTTCGTCAGGGTCGTTCAGGCGCACCAAATCCTCGGTGTAATCCATCTTGAAGCCGTTGTGCTCATAAAACGCCAATTGGCGCTCGTCCTGCACATCCACGGCTGTGTACAGCCGTGCCGCCGCACCGGGCGCTTGATTGCGCAGCTGCCGCGCGCGCGCCGCAAGCGACCCCAGCAGCCAGTATTCGCCTTCCGGCTTGCTGGTCATGCTGAAATAGATGTTGACCGGGCGCGAAGGGAAAATCGTCGGCTGATACTGATAAATCAGGAATCCCTCGCCGACGGGGTTGTTCTGGTCGTCCTTGACGAAGAATACGTCCTCTTTCGGCAGACCCTTGTAAAATTCGTTCGGTTGCGTCACCTGCATGGCTTATTTCCTTTCTTCGGCGGTCTGAATGCGGCCGTCATCCAGCAGCACGGCGATGAACATCGGCACAAGCGCGAGCATCATCACCCCATAAAGTATTCCGTTGTTGATGGCAGACTTGTCCAGCGCAAATTCCACGGCGATGCACACGCCCGCGCCAAGCAGCAGCATCACGATGCGCGCAATGCTGATTCCTTTCAGCCCATCCCGGCGGATGCAGCGGGTCAGGCGTGATGCCAGCAGCACCGCCAGCGTCAGCGCCGCCATGAGCATATTCAGGCGGACGAAACCGAAGCGGATAAGCTCATCCGCGCGCCACGAATCGAGCAGCACCTGCATCACGCTGATGATGGTCAACCCGGTTTCCAGCGTCCGCCCGGCGATTTTCTGCCTGCGCCCTTGCACCAGCACAATCACGAGCGCGACTGCCGCAACGATGGCTTCATATGCCCAAACCATCATCTGCCCGTCCTCATTCTGGAAAGGCAGGAAGTACCAGCAGATATCGTCCATCTGTTTGCTGAAGCCCTGCCCCGTGAAACCCTCGGCAAGGCGCAGGCCGCACAGCGCCAGCAGCGCGCCGGGCGTCACCGCGTCCAGCAGGGGCAGCGCTTTCTGCTTCGTCAGTTTCGCATACAGCGCAATCGCGCCCATGCCGCCGAGGATGCCGCCATAGAGCGTATAACCGCCCTGCCAGAACTGCCAGAAGAACGAGCTGCCGCCCAAATCAACCATGATGTACGAATACCGGGCAAGCATATACAGCACGCGTGCGCCCACCAGCGCGCCAAAGCCGCCAACCGTGCAGATTGCCGCGCGGGTGTCCAGCGAGAGGCGCTTGCGCGAGCACAGCAGCGTCAGCACCAAACCGCACAGAACGCTGACAGCAGCGGTCAAGCCGTATTTCGTCAGGAAGAAGATGTCGGGATTCCAATAATCAATCTCTTCTGACTCCATCAGCGGCTGCACCACGTCCACAATCCGCGCGGAAGGCGACGGCACAAGCAGCAGCACTGCAATGGGCAGGGCAATCAGCAGCAGGGCGCACCAAATCGCTGCATTTTGTTTTTTCATTTTTTCTGGGTACTCCTTCAATTCCGCCGAAGCCGACGGGTTTCTTTTTTTGCTGATGCGGAGAATTTCGCAGAACTCCGCAGAATATATTATACTTGCTTTTTCCCCAGTTGACAAGCTGTAATCCGGATTCTTTCAGCTATCCATCACAAATTTTCTGTTACAAATTTCCGCCCGCGCTCAGCACCAGCAGCGCAATTCCCAGCGCCAATGTCCCCGAAATCACGCCGTGCAGCGCCTGCCACGCCAGCTGTTCACCCAGCCGCATCAATCCTTGCGGGTACAGCGCGCGGTTCTGCATGATGACCGCGCATCCGCCGAAACCCGTCGCTGCGGACAGGAGCGCAATCCGCAAAGGCAGAGGTGCCGGCAGGTTCGCGATTGTCACCGCGCCCGTCGTAACTTCCAGCAGCGTCGTCAGCGGGAGACGCATCGCATCAGGCAGGAAGTCCGTCAGCGTCGCAAGCACGCGAAGCATCGTCATCGTGCCGCAGACAAGGAGCATGGTTCGGGCGCTGTCCTCCACCGCGCGGGCGAAGGAGACAGGGGACATTGCTGCCTCTGGCACTTTTTCAGCGGATGTAACCCTCGTCCACCGTTTTGCCAATCGCCCCGCGCAGCAGCCGCCCGCCAGCACGCTCAGCAGCACAATTGCCCCCGCGATTCGGCTGTTCAGCCAGCTTCCGATTGTCCCCAGCAGGAACATCGGGCTCATCGTCGCGCAGGAGACCGCCAGCGCCTTCTGTTCCCGGTGCGGACGGCTGCCCTGCATCGCCAGTAGCCGCGCACCCGTCGGCGAACCGCCGCACCAGCCCAGCAGCATCAGCAGTCCGGGCTGCATGTCGCGTCCGCATCGGCTCACCAGCAACTGCGACAGCGTCAAGTACGGGAACAGCCCCGGCATCACGCTGCGCACGAACAGCGCACACGCCGCTTCCGCCGCCGCCATCGTCTCCGGCGCGCGCAGGAGCAGCAGCGCCATCATCCCTGCCAGCAAAATCCGCATTTTCGTCCCTGCCTTTCTGGGGAAAGGATATGCGGCGGTTGACAAGTTTCATTCGGGAAGGTACAATTGAAGGAGATAGGAGGAGAATCCCCATGAAAGACACCTTCCTCATGATTGACGGCAACAGCCTGCTGCACCGGGCTTTCCACGCCCTCCCGCTGATGGACGCGGGCGGCGTTTACACCAATGCGATTTACGGCTTCCTGACCATGATGCTCAAAGCGATTTCAGACGAAAACGCCCGCTATCTCGCGGTCTGCTTCGATGAGCACGCGCCGACGTTCCGTCACACGGCATATCCTGACTACAAAGCGGGACGCGCCGCAACGCCGGATGAATTGCGCCAGCAGTTCGCCACCATTCGGACGCTGCTGCCGGAAATGGGCATTCAGGTTTTCTCCCTGCAAGGCTGGGAGGCGGACGATCTTCTCGGCACGCTGTCCAAACTAGGTGAGGACGCCGGGGTCAGCCCCGTCATCCTGACCGGCGACCGCGACGCGCTCCAACTGGTGTCCGATACAACGCAGGTGCTGTTCACCCGCAAGGGCATCAGCGAAACGACGCACTTTACACCCGCCATGGTGTACGAAGTGTATGGCTTCTCGCCGGAGCAGGTGGTGGACTGGAAGGGGCTGGCGGGAGACAGCAGCGACAACATCCCCGGCATCCCCGGCGTCGGCGACAAAACCGCCGTGCGCCTGCTGCACCAGTACGGGACGCTGGACAATATCCTCGCACATGCGGGCGAAGTGAAGGGCAAACTCGGCGAAAAGCTCGTCACATGGGCGGATCAGGCGAAAATGTGCCGCGAACTGGCGACGATTCGCCGCGACGCACCCATTTCGTTCTCCCTCAAGGCGTGCGCCATGCCAGACTTCCGGCATGGCATTCCCGCGCTGGAAAAGCTGAAGCTGAACAGCATCATCCGCCGCCTGCAAGCGCCTGACGATGCGCCCGCGCCGGATACCGCGGCAGAGGAAACGCCCCTGACGCTCCTGCCGTTTGCGGACGCTGCCCCGATTTCCTCCGGCGCTGATCTGACCGCATGGCTCACCGCCCTGCCGGACAGCGCCCGCCCGATTGCCGTCGCGCTGGATGACACAGTGCTGACGTGCGCGGCACAGGATTTGTCCTGCTGTCAGGCGGCGCTCGGCGGCGATCTGCTCACTCCCGGCGCAGACCCGGAGGACTTGCTCCGCGCCCTCGCACCCGACCTCGCCGCGCACCCCGCCGTCATCCACGATGGCAAAACGCTGTGGCACCGGCTGAACCGCGCGAAGCTCCCCATGCCGGAGGGCTATGCGTGGGACGTGCAGCTTGGCGCGTACCTGCTTGACCCGCAGCGCAAGAGTTACAGTCTGGACGCGCTGTGCGGTGATTTGCCCACTGACGCGCGCGGAATGCTCTCGCTGTGCCGGTGGCAGCAGGCGAACATTGACCGCATGGGCATGAGTCACCTCATGCGCGACGTGGAAATGCCGCTTTCCGGCGTGCTGTACCGCATGGAGGACATCGGCTTCACCGTCGATACGGCATTCCTGCGGCAATTGGGCGAGCGCTACACGCAGGAAATTGAGCAGAGCAAGCAGCAGGTATTCGCCGCCTGCGGAACAACCTTCAACCTCAACAGCACCCAGCAGCTTGGCGACGTGCTATTCGATAAATTGCAGCTGCCGCACGGCAAGAAGACAGCGCGCGGCTACTCCACCTCCGCCGAAGTGCTGGAGGGCTTGCAGGACATCGCGCCGGAAGTCATCACGCCGCTATTACGCTATCGGCAGCTGACGAAGCTCAATTCGACCTACGTCGAGGGTCTTCTGCGCCTGACGGACGCGACCGGGCGCGTGCACTCCACCTTCGACCAAGTCGCCACCGCCACCGGGCGCATCTCGTCCAGCGAGCCGAATTTGCAGAACATCCCCGTCCGCACGGAGGAGGGCAAGGAAATCCGTCAGGCGTTCCTGCCGCGTGCGGGCTGGGTACTGCTGGACGCGGATTACAGCCAGATTGAACTTCGCCTGATGGCGCACTTCTCCGGCGACCACGCACTGGTGGAAGCCTTCCGCACGGGGCAGGACGTTCACGCGCGCACTGCCAGCGAAATCTTCGACGTGCCGCTGGATGAGGTGGATTCTACGCTCCGTTCCCGCGCAAAAGCGGTCAATTTCGGCTTGATTTACGGCATCAGCGGATTTGGTCTTGCGAAAAACACGGGCGTGAGCCGTCAGGAGGCGCAGGAGTTCATCAACCGCTATTTTCGAAAGTATCCGGGCGTCAAGCGCTTCATGGACAGCGCCGCCGAGGACGGGCAGCACAACGGCTACGCGCTGACGCTGATGGGGCGTCGGCGGTATCTGCCGGAGCTGAAGAGCGACAAGGCGGTTGTGCGCGAGTTCGGCAAGCGCGCCGCCATGAATACGCCCGTGCAGGGGACGGCGGCGGATATTATCAAGCTGGCGATGGTACGGGTGGATGAAGCCTTGCGCCGGGAGGGGCTGAAGAGTCGGCTGATATTGCAGGTGCATGACGAACTGCTGCTGGAATGCCCGCCGGAGGAAGTGGAAAAAGCGGGGAAGCTGCTGAAGGATGCGATGGAGCATGTGATTGAACTGCGCGTGCCGCTGCTGGCGGAGGTGCATCAGGGGACAAACTGGGCGGAAGCAAAATAAGGATAGGGGAAAAATAGGATAAACACGCGGAAGGAGTAAGGAAGAGAAATCAACTCAATCGCGAAAAGGGGTCAAGGGGCAATGCCCCTTGCGGAGTCCAGAGGCAGCGCCTCTGGTGGGGTTTGGGGCAACGCCCCAACCGTTCCGCGGGCGACCAGTATGCCAAACGCGCTCAACAAAGGCGCAGGCAGCGAAGCGTCCCTGCCAGTAACTTTGCGCATCCGCAGATGCGCCCCCAAGCTGCTTTACCCACCACTTGCATATTGTCGCGCCAGATGGGCGCGACCACGCATCTGTTCTTTCAGACATAGTGACTTTTGCCCGCAAGCAGGGGATTTCGCCTCTGCAACCGTAATCATCCCATCATAAAAATCCCCCGTCAGCCGGACATCATCATCCGCTGGCGGGGGATTCGTATCCCTATCAATACTCGTAAATCGTAATCAGCCCGCCCATATTGTCCAGCGACATGGTGTAGTTGCTGGTCTTGCGGCTGATGCTGACGGAGAAGGTGCTGCTGTCGTCGCCCACCTGCTGGCGGACGATTTCGTACTTCAGCTGACCGTCCTCAAACACGGCGATGTGCGGGTGCGCCATCAGGTACTCGATGTACTCTTCCAAGCACATGTCCAGATGGTGCATCACCGTCGCGTTCGGAATGCCCACGAAGCGGAACAGATTCATCTCCACGTTCACGCCCGTCTTGTAGGCGCGGCTGATGGTGCCCTTCGTCGGGAAGTCCTGCAGCGGGAAGCGGAACACAAGCCCGTACTTCCAGCTGTTTTCGTACATCCACTTGCCCTGCTCACTCTCGGAGAACACCATCTTGTTCAATTCGTCATTGCCGTTCTCATAGAGGTACAGCGTGAAGGCCAAGCCGGAGTTATATTCGCTCGTGCCGGGCAGGTTGATGCTCTTCTTTGTGGCGGCAATCAGCTCATCATCCGTCCACGCGCTGTGGCGGCCTTTCAAGCGGTTGTATTCCGCGTCCCAGAGCGTCTGCTGGTCGGAAATGCTGCGGTACGCCTCGCGGACGACATAGCCCTCCAGCCCCGCTTCTTTTGCGGCATTGAGCGCATCCAGCAGGGCATTCGCCGCCACCGGGAACAGCCGCTGGTCGGAATTGCGCCAAATGCTCTTCGTCACGCCCATGCTCCGCGCGTAGGTCATGATGGACACCAGCGATGATTCGTCAAAATCCGACGGGCGGGAATGCCACTCGTTGACCAGCAGCAGGCCGCCCAGCATCACGTCCTGACGCGACGCCGTGACCGTGCCGGGATTATCCAGCGGATAATTCGTCAGGTCGACAATGGAGATGCCTTCCTGCGTGTCCGGCGTAGGCCAGTCGGCACTGATGTTGTTGTTCGCCGTCAGACGGTCTTGCAGCTCCTGCACTTCCTGCCGATACGCTTCGTAGCGCTCCGTGTTGCGCTTCTCCACCTCGGCGCGCTGCTCATTGACGTTGCGCACACGCATGGCGTAGAGCAGATTGCTGCCGAACAGGCACAGCACCGCCACCGCCGCCAGCACCGCCGTCGTCGCAATCAGGAACGTCAGCGAACTGACGCGCTTCTTCCCGGATGACTTCTTCATATACGAAAAACACCTGCCTTTTCGGGTGAAACCCTTTCATCAGGATGCCCGCGCGGCGGAAAATCAGTCAGCACAGGCATATTCTCTATCTCTATTCGCCGCGCAAGGGCGATTTTCCTGCTTGCGGAAAAAATCTGCATCAAAAAGCGTGTTGATTGAATGACTTTTCCTGCGCGGGACACAATAACAACGTCGCAGGGAGCGATTTCCCTGCAATCTGGAAGATTGAAAGGGGATTTTTTAATGCAAACCAGTTGGATAACGCGGAAGCGCCTGCTGATGGCGCTGTCACTGTGTTCCTGCGCCGTTCTGCTTGCGTCCTGCCGCGCCAGCGCCGACACGCGCACGGGTCAGGCGGATGGCTACGGCGGCATCCTGCGCGTGCAGGTGATGATGGAGGACGGCGCCATCAGCGCCGTGAACATTCTGGAGCAGCATGAGACGGACGGCATCGGCAGCCGCGCGCTGGATATTCTGCCGGACGAGATGATTCGCATGAACACATGGGATGTGGATGTCGTGACGGGCGCAACGACGACGAGCAATGCTCTGCGTGAAGCCGTCCGCGTCGCCCTGAACGCATCGGACACAATGGACGAGGCAACGGGCAATCCGGCAAACCGCGCGGGTCAGGCGGTTCGCGAGGGCATCGGCATGGCAGCGACCGGGCGCGTCGGGCCGGGCAAGGATGACGAAGACGGGCAGGTTTACTCCTTCAACGTCGTGTTTGCGCACGGGACGTTCGACGAGGACGGGCGCATCGTGTCGATGGCGGTTGACCAGCTCGAAGTAGCGACGCCGAATTACAGCGGCGCGTCCATGCCGCAGTTCAGCGGCTTTCCGGGGCAGGGCGGCTATTCGCTCTGGGATGACAGCGCCGGGAAGGTTGTCGGCTACACCGAGGACAGCGAGGACAACTACATGCAGGAAATTGCCGCATGGACGAGCAAGCGCGCCCGCGGGGAAGATTACCAGCTGACAAGCGGTTCATGGCGCGAGCAGATGGACGCCTATCAGAACATGATGGTCGGTATGACGGTGGACGAGGTAGAAACGTGGTTTGGGCGGTACTTTTCCGCCGAGAACGGCCGCCCGTTGACGGAAAATTCCTCTTCCGACGCTGATCGCGCCCGCTGGGAAGCCTTCTCCGACGACGACCGCGCCCGCGCCGCCGACATTGTTTCCGGTGCCACCATGTCCCTGCGCGACGCCCACGGCGACATCCTCACCGCCATCCGCCGCGCGTGGGAGGATGCACAGAAGAGCGAATGAGGGGAGACCCAAGGGGCGTTGCCCCTTGACCCCACCAGAGGCTTTGCCTCTGGACTCCACAAGGGAGAATGAAACGGGACGAAGTCCCCTCCCTTGACCCTTTCGCGCGATTCAGTTGGTGACACTTTCATGCAGTGCCCGCGTGTTTGTCCAATGGATCTTCGGTTCAAATCAATAAGCATGGGTGTGCACTGCGAAGGGGTCAAGGGGGCGACCGCAGACATTCGTCTGTTTTCATTGCCCCCTTGTCGCGCCCGCAGGCGCGAAATTTCCCCGCACGAATCAGCTTTCGATTCGTGCGGCTTTTTCTTCGATGGCCTTCATCAAAGCATCAAGCTCCGGCATTTTCTCTCGCACTGGCGCAAGCGTGTTCCGCACAACTTCCGCTTCCCGCGCTTCATGTGTCACCAGCGTCGCCACCGCATAGGCAGGAAGCGCATAGTCCACCATGCGAAACATCACCTGCCGTATTGCTGTGCCGGCTTTTCCACGATAGAGCGCCGTAAATTCACCCGGTTCACCTGCCAGAAGTTCCGCAACCACCCCATCGCTCAGCAGAAGTTTCCATGCAGTATATGACAGCCGCGCCTCGCTTTCCAGCACCTGTTTCATCAGCCCATACGCCTTCTGTGCATCACACTGAACCATCAGCGCAATCTGCGCTCGCTGAAAGACGCAGATTGCATCCTGACATGTCTTCACTGTTGCAGGCTGCGGAATGTTTTCAATCGAAACATCTGTCACCTCCACCCCGCCATTCGCCTTCATACGCGCGAAATACAGCCACTCCGCCAATTGTTCCGGATCTCGAAGCATCCGTGCGATCGCCATCGGCGATGCGATAAACCGCTCATCCATCGGCAGAATGCACGTCATCACCAGCACCACGCCACCCATCGCCAGTTCGCACAGCACCAGCGACACCGGCTGCCCCAGCGTCAGCAGGGTCAGCACGCCAAACACCACCGCCAGCGCCCCGCCATACAGCAGGGGACAGAGCGTGTACAGCGTCACGTCGTGCCGAGAGGCATCCTCCGGCGGAAGCAGATACGGCTGATAGCGCAGACGCCTTTGCGCCGGTACTGGAACACGCACGAACGCCCCTGTGCCGTCCGCCTGATAGACCCGCCCGAACGCCTCGTAACGCACGAGCTTCCAGCCAAAGTGCCTGCCGACCAGCATTTTCGGCACATCTTGCAGCAGATACGTCACGACCGCCGTCAGCGCCAGCCCCAGATACGTCGCCAGATTCCGCTCTTCATTCGTCCCGACAGTCAGCTGTGCGTTCACGCCGATTAGTGCCGCGCAGAACAGTACCGCCGCCAGCAGGATGCTGCCCATCCGCAGGAGCGGAAACAGGCGCTGAAATGTCCGATTCTTCATTCTTGCGCTTCCTTTGCCTTTCTTGCTTCGTAGATTGCCTTTTCCCGCGCCATTCTGTCTATCGTCCACTGATAGCAGCGCGGCATGGTCGTATGGCGGATGCGGCGCAGGAACTGCTTGCGGCACTGCTCCGCCTTCTGCTCATCGCCGTCGCGCAGCAGATGCACCGCATACGCCGTGCGCCAGACAAGCGGCTGCTTTTCATGCTTGCGCAATTCCTTCTGCATGTACAGCGTGTCATACTCTTTCAGGAAGTAGCCCGGCTTGTCCAGCGCCAGTTCACACAGAACGCCGCGCGGAATCAGCTGCCACCAAAGGCGCTTCGTCTGCTCCCGATGCTCCTGCGCCAGCATGGTCAGGATGTCCAGCGCCTCACCATAGCGGTTCTGCATCATCAGCCGCGCGGAACAATTAATCATAAGAGCCGCATCATTCTGATCCTGAATTTTGTCCGGCGGCGTGAAGTACTCCTCCGGCATTTCCGTGAGCAGGCGATCCGTCAGGTTCTCCGCCAGCAGGCACTGCATCTGCCACATTTTGCGCCGTTTTTCGGGCTGGAATACTTTCCGAATTTCGCTTGGCGGCATGATGATGCCGAGAAACGCATACCCCCACGCCAGCACAAGGCAGGCAATGGCGGATGCTGTCCCATACAAATTGACTGCCAGCGCATAGAACAGTATTGCCAGTACGCTCTGCACATAGTACAGGACAATCTGCGCCCGCTGCTGCAAGTCGCCGGTTTCCTGCTCCCACGGAACAGCCGCCAGCAGTATGCCCACCTTGCGCTCCGCCGCCGGAAGGTACTGCACGCGCCAGCCGACGGTTTTCCTGCGGATATGAAGAAAGTACAAAGCCACCAGCTGTATTCTGCAGCCGTACAGCACCAGAAGCAGCGTATACAGCAGCATATGCAGTGCCAATGCTATGAACAATCCGCAGATAAGCGGCGGCACAGCAAACACCATCAGCAGCAGCGCATCATCCGTTATCTCGATGAGCGGCAGAAGCAGGCATAAAAGCGATACAATACCCATGATGAATATTCCCAGTGCCAAGTATCCCCGTAGTTTCTGCATCATTCTTCTCCTTTTCGCGGTCATCCGCGGAAATTTCCGCTTCCAGTATACGCCTTTGGCAGGATTGCGTCAAGGGAAGGGAAAACTTCCGGCATCATTCACGGGTTCATCATGTGTTCGTCACTTGACGGGGAGATAATAGCCATGGAAAGGAGTGAAGCTCCATGAAGCGGCATTTCGCAAGCATGGTGTTTGCTTTGATTTTGGCGGCATACACGGTTTATGCGGCGCTGGACACGTTCGTGATTGTCCGTGTGCTGACGCCGGACACGCTGCCGACGGCAACCGTCGAAGCCTCCACCGCGCCGACTGCGACGGAACCTCCGGCGGAACAGGCGACCACCGCGCCCATTTCCACCGACACGGAATATCACGATGACCAAATCGACATTGTGCTGACGACGATGCGCGTTGAGAACACGACGGTGTACGTCGCGGACGTGCAGATTGCGGACATCTCCCTGCTCAAAACAGCGCTGGCGGGGAACACCTACGCCCGCAACCTGACCGAAACGACCTCCGTGCAGGCGGCGAACGCAGGGGCGATTCTCGCCATCAACGGCGACTATTACGGCGCACAGGAACGCGGATATGTGCTGCGCAACGGCGTGCTGTACCGCGCATCGGCGCAAAGCGGCACGGACGCACTGGTCATCGGTGCGGACGGCAATTTCCGCATCATCAACGAGAGCGAAACGAGCGCCGACACGCTGGTGCGTGAGGGCGCATGGCAGGTGCTGACGTTCGGCCCGGCGCTGATCAAGGACGGGCAAGTGACCGTCAGCAGCAGCGACGAGGTCGGGCGCGCCATGACCTCCAACCCGCGCACCGCCATCGGGCAAATCAGCGAAGGGCATTACCTGCTGGTCGTGTCCGACGGGCGGACGGAGGAGAGCGCCGGGCTTTCCTTGCGGCAATTGGCAGAGCTGATGCAGTCGCTGGGCGCACAAATCGCCTACAACCTCGACGGCGGCGGCTCTTCGACGATAGTATTTCAGGGGCGCGTCGTCAACAACCCGACCACGAACGGGCGCAGCATCCGCGAAAGGAGCGTGAGCGACATTGTCTACATCGGCTATTGACCGCAAATGCGTGAAACTTGCGCTCTATCATCTGCTTTTTGCCGCCGTGACCGCGCTGGGTGGATTCGTGTATGAGCAGTTCAGCCACGGGGTCTTCTCGGACTTCATGGTGTATGCGTTCCTGCCGCCGCTGGTGCTGGGAGCGTGTCCGCTGCTGACTCGCGCCCTGCGCGGGAAAGCGCTGCCGGGGCGCTGGTGCGTGCGGCTGTACCACTGGGGCATCATTGCGCTGACAATCGGCTGCCTGTTTCAAGGAGCGCTGGAGATTTACGGCACGACGAGTCGACTCGTAATGGGGTACTGGATTGCAGGCGGTGCGTGCCTTGCAGGAAGCCTTGTGGCGGGCGGAAAAAAATGATGATACACCCCTTTGACAAATCCGCTCCGATGCGGTAAAATAGCGGTACAGAGTGCTGCCTTTGCTGCGTAAGTCCATCTGTCGGACGCGCAGCAGGGGCAGTCTTTTTTGCCTTGATACTGCGCTCCAATCAACGAAAAGGAGTGCTTTTTTATGCAGACAGAATCCGAAACCTCCATAGCGCAGAACGCGCGCCCGCTGGCAACACAGCCGCTGGGGCGCCTCATGCGGCGCTACGCCGTGCCGTGCATGACCTCTCTGGTCGTGGCGGCGCTGTACAACATGGTCGATCAGGTGTTCATTGCAAACGCGCCCGACTTGGGCAGCGTCGGCAACGCAGCAACGACGGTCGTCTTTCCGCTGACGGTCGCGGCGCTGGCGATTGCGGTCATGCTCGGCGACGGCTGCTGCGCGTTCGTCAGCCTGATGCTTGGTGCAGGGAAGCAGGAGGAGTCCCACCGCGCCGTCGGCGGAACGGTAACGGTCAGCGTCGTCGCGGGGCTTGTCCTGATGGCGGCATACCTGCTGTTCCCGGACACGCTGCTGACGTGGTTCGGCGGGCGCGTCAATGCCGGGACATTCGAGAAGGCGCAGGAATATTTCTTCTGGATTGCCTTGGGCGTGCCGCTGTACGTCTTTGGGCAGGCAATGAACCCGGTCATCCGTTCCGACGGCAGCCCGACATTCGCAATGGTTGCCACACTGGCGGGTGCGGCGGCAAACCTCGTGCTTGACCCGCTGCTGATTTTCGTCTGCCACTTTGGTATGGCGGGCGCGGCGATTGCAACGGTTGCCGGGCAGGCGCTGACCGCTGGACTGTCCATCTGGTATCTGACGCGGATGAAGCAGATTCACCTGCAAAAGGACAGCTTCCGCCCGCGCGCGCATTTACTGGGGAAATGCGCCAAACTCGGCATGACATCCTTCCTGGCGCAAATCAGCCTGGTTGCGGCAATGGCGGCAACGAACACGATGCTGCGCATTTGCAGCGCGCAGGACGCTGTTTTCTCGCAGGAGGAATTTTCCGCGATTCCGATGGCGGTTTTCGGCATTGTCATGAAAGTGTTCCAAATCGTCATCAGCTGTGCGATTGGGCTGGCGGCGGGATGCATTCCCGTGGCGGGGTACAACATGGGCGCAGGACGGTACGACCGTGTGAAAGGGCTTTTGACGCGGCTGCTGGCGGCGGAGGCGGTTGTCGGGCTGATTGCGCTGCTTGTGGTGGAGCTGCTGCCCGATCAGGTGATGCTGCTCTTCGGCGCGCAGAACGAGTCCATCCACTACACGCTCTTTGCCCGGCGCTGCTTCCGGGTGTACCTGAGCATGATTGTGCTGGCGTGCATCAACAAAGGGACGTTCATCTTCCTGCAATCGCTGGGGAAAGCGGCTGCCTCGACGCTTTTGTCGATGGCACGGGAGATTGTGTTCGGCGTGGGGCTGGTGCTGCTCCTGCCGCAGTTTTTCCAGCTGGATGGGGTGATCTATTCCATGCCTGCCGCAGATGTATTGACGGCAATTCTCTCGGCGGTCGTGCTGGTGCGGACATACCGTTCACTGGGAATGGAGAAGTAAGAGATATAGAAAAGCCGGGGCGAATCCTCCGAAACAGGGGGGATTCGACCCGGCTTTGTTTTGTTAAATCAGTTGTTTTGCTGTTGACGTGCTTCCTTTAAATCTATTTTTGCTTTATATCCATGTCGTTCTAACAAATAAAGCAAATTTGCCCCATTCATAAGCGTCAATGGCTTACCTTGCGCAAACTTATACGCATCATTTCCGTAGTTCGATGTTGTCACCAGAATCCCCTTTGTTGCACCTTCATTCATGACAGTGCCATAAAGGTCACGAACTGCTGATACACCGACTACATTCGTATAGCGCTTCGCCTGTATGACGATTTTTCCGCCCCGAATCGGATCAGGGTCAAATGCCACAGCATCAACGCCGCCATCTCGACTTGCTTGCGTGATTTTGACTTCACCGCCATTGCTGCTGAATTCCTTTTCAAAGATTTCGCGAATCAAATTCTCGAAATCTTTCCAGTCGATTGCTGCCAAATTGACGCTATCATCAAGCTGGTCTGCCACTTCATAGGCATCAATAAATCGGCTGTCTTCACGCGAAACCGTAATAATTGGCGCAACCGGTGTCGTATTCGCAATTGCCGCAGCAGACACGCCCTTAGCGCTCTTAAACCACGCACGCGGGTCAATTGCTTCAAGATTTAAATCCTCAAAAGCATTGCGGTCAACGCTAATCGACAGCACGCACGGCTCGATGTCCTTCCCTGTTGCCTTATCTACTGTGCTGACTTTCCCATTAACTACCACATTATTGATGTAGTCATACTCTTTTCCTACCGTAAAAACATAATTCAGCGTTTGCACCACTATTTGATAAATCACCTGATCATATTTCTTGGTAAGGTAGGCATCTGTATAGTAAGATTCCTTGAATTCCTTTCTGGTCTTAATATAACTTACACCTTTTAATTTTGGCAAATCATCAACAATCGGAAGCTGCTGTTCGACAATGAGCCGCTTTGCCTCTGGCTGATATTCCGTCTCTACCGCCTTGCTGTAACTAAACGGCAACTCAATCTGTTCCAGCAGTGTCGCATAGTATTCTTCGATCGCTTCTTTGTTGCCATTTCGATAGTTTGCAAGCATCTCTTCTATTTTTTGATTATCCACGCTTTGCTCGCGTTCATATTCCTCCTTTTTTTGCTGCCATTCCGCTAATTTTCTATTATATTCTTCAATTAGCGCATCATTTTTTCTGTCTACTTCTTCCTTTCTTTTTTTCCATTCATTGTAATCAGCTTCATAGCGCAGTTCAGCCGCTGCAATGAACTTTTCCATCTTTTTCCGCGATATTTTGGTGAAAAAAGATGGTTTTTCATGATATGTTTCATCACTGAAAAGCGGTTCGCGTGCTGCTTCCCATAACTGCGGATATATAGGTTGCGGTGTTTCAAATGGCGACGTATTTTTCAGAATATTAGCTTGCAACGGTTGCGGGTACAGACTTCTTTTCAAAATACTATCCAGCATTTCTTGCAGTCGCTCTGCCTGAGCTGTCATGGACTGTGCATAGCTTTCCGCTTCCGCGAGGTCTCTTTGTTTATCCGCACGTTCTTGCGCAAGATTTCGCTGTTTTGCTTCACGCTCTTGGATTTTTCGCCATTGTTCATCCCACTGCGCTTGCAAAGCAGAAACTTTACGTTCCAATTCATGCCGTGTTGGTGCTTTTACAACACGATATTTGTTTAGCCCCTGATGCGATACTTCTTTCGCATACATGTATCTTGCAGCCATAATATTCCTCCAGCACATCGTGTTTCAAGTAAATTAAGCACAGTAAATTGGAGGCAGCAGTTTATCCTTTCTGTTCCTGCTCCCGCTCCTGCATCAGCTTCCGAATCGCGGTAAACGATTCCTCGGAAATATCATGCTCAATTTTGCAGGCGTCCTCGCGGGCAACATCGGAATCAACGCCCAAACTCTCCAGAAAGCTCGACAGCGTCTTGTGGCGGTCATAAATGCTCCTCGCAATTTCCATCCCGGCGGGCGTGAGCGTAATCAAGTTGTCAGCATCCATCGTCAGATAGCCGTTTTCGCGCAGACGCTTCATCGCCACGCTGACCGATGGCTTCGTGACCCCCAGCAGCAGAGAAATATCCACAGAGCGTGCATAGCCTTTTGCTTCTTTCAGGCGGAGGATTGCTTCCAAATAGTCCTCAGCGGATTCGTGAATGTTCATTCGATACTCCTTTCCGGATATAATGCGTTTCCTTTTCTTCTTATTTTACCATGCGCGGCGAAAAAATGCAACCTTCATTTTTCTGCCTGTGCCAAGCGGAAATACTCCGCCGCGCCATCCGCAATCGCTTCGCCCAGCTTCTCCTGATAAGCAGGTGAGAGCAGCAGCGCTTCCTCCGCCGGATTGGAAATGAAGCCGCATTCCACCAGCACCGACGGCGTATCCAGCTGAAGAATGAAGTAGTCGCCCGGCATGGCGGCGCGCTCCTTTTGGGGCGAAAGGGCGGTAATGAGCGCTTCCTGCATCGTTCCGGCGAGCAGACGCCCCGCGCCGCTGCCCGCGCGGTAGAACACTTGCGGCCCGGATTCCGACCGCACGCGGTATTCGTTCATGTGGATGGACAGCACCATGTCCGCCTGCCCTTGGACCGCCATATCCACGCGGCACTGCATGTCCTGCCGCTTCTTCGTCACATTTGCCGGACGGGTTGTGTCGTCGCAGAGATCGGTGTCTGTCCGGCGGGTCATCAACACCGTTGCACCGCGCTGCGTCAGGCTCTTTTCCACCGCCAGCGCTACGGCGAGGTTGACCTCTTTCTCCCACACGCCGGAATCTCGGCAGCGCGCACCGCCGTCATAACCGCCGTGGCCGGGGTCAACGAGGATCGTCCGCCCCGTCAGGCTGCCCGCGGCGATATATGTCGTTTCCGGCGTGGGAGACGGGGGTGCTGCGTCCGTCGTTCTTTGGGGAATTCGGGTCAGCGCAACACCCACCAGTGCCGTACCGACAAGCAGCGTTGCAAAAGTCAGCACCGGCAGGATGTGCGATGCGAAATTGCGGAAAAAGGGCGATTTTTCTGCCAAGAAACCCACCTCCTCTCTCCAGTCTATGTCGGATACGGTATGGGCATGTCCGAAGCACACCAAATTGACGCATGATTATGCTTTTGTTGATGTATTCAAGTCTGCTATCCATCCGCTGTATATGTATCCCGTCCTTCAAATCGTTTCAAATTGGGCGAAAGCATCCACAGTTTCCACAGGATTATCCACAGTGTTTTTTGCCGATTTTGCCTTGACAAACCGCGTATGACCGCAAATTATCCACATTGTCCACAGGGTTATCCACAGAAGTTGTCCACCCCCTGCGCGGCTTGTGGATTCTTTTGCAGATAACCAGAAAATGGTGTCGGATGTTCGCATTTTGCGGATAATTATTCATTTCTGTGCATAAACGTTCTTTGGTGCTTGTCCCAAATGGCATGGGCATTCCCCGCGGAGGACAATGTGACGAAACGTGCATTTTCGCCACGTTTTTCGTCGGACGGGGTTGGGGATAAAGCGGTGTATCTGTGAATGATTTGGGGATGAAAAGTGGATAAATTGGGGATAACTCCAATGGCAGTGAGGTTGTCTCCCATGAAGCCCCTTCACGCTACATCTATGCGGCTTGACTTTTTCGTTGCAGGGGGAAACCCCTACGCCGCACGCGAACACTGCACAAAAGTGTCGTACCATCGCGCAGAAAGGTCAATCAAAAAGCTGCTTGAAACTTTTTTGCCGTTTGCTGAAAAATCGGAAAAAATAGCACCATGAACGCCATGAAGGCGCGGAAAATGGCTTGACAAGGCACGTTCTTGGCGGTAAAATATCTTTTCGGACATTCTTGTCTTTTTCGTGCATTTTGCACGTTTTGAGTTGGAAGAAATATCCACTTTCAAGGAGCGACAGACACTTTACGAGGAGGACGATTCATGCTGCCAGCCCACGACACGCCGGCTTTCCGGGAGCTGCTCCACCAGCAGGTGGAAAAACGGCGAACCTTTGCCATCATCTCGCACCCGGACGCGGGCAAAACTACGCTGACCGAAAAGCTGCTGCTGTACGGCGGCGCAATCCGCTCGGCGGGCAGCGTCAAGGCGCGCAAAAGCGACAAGCACGCCACGTCCGACTGGATGGACATCGAGAAGCAGCGCGGCATCTCGGTCACATCCTCCGCAATGCAGTTTGAGTTTGACGGCTTCCGCATCAACATTCTGGACACACCGGGTCATCAGGACTTCTCTGAGGACACCTACCGCGTGCTGGTTGCGGCGGACGCAGCCGTCATGCTGATTGACGCGGCAAAGGGCGTTGAGGCGCAGACCATCAAGCTGTTCAAGGTCTGCCGGATGCGCAACATCCCGATTTTCACGTTCGTGAACAAAATGGACCGCGCGGCGAAAGACCCCTTCGCGCTGATGGAGGAGCTGGAACAGGTGCTTGGCATCCGCTCCTGCCCCATCAACTGGCCGATCGGCACGGACGGCGATTTCCAGGGCGTCTACCACCGCGACACCAAGATGGTCGAGCTGTACACCGGCGGCGACCACGGCAAATCGATGGTGCAGAAGACTGACATCGCCATTGACGACCCCGCGCTGGAGCATGTGCTGGCAAAGCACTACCGCGAGCGGCTGGCGGAGGAAATCGACCTGCTGGACGAAGCGGGCGACGCTTTCGACCTCGACAAGGTGCGCCGCGGTGAGCTGACGCCGATGTTCTTCGGTTCCGCCGTCACCAACTTCGGCGTTGAGCCGTTCCTTGAGCGCTTCCTGCAATACACGCCGCCGCCCCTGCCCCGCAAGAGCGACATCGGTGACATTCAGCCCGAAGAGCCGTACTTCTCCGGTTTCATCTTCAAGATTCAGGCGAACATGAACCCCGCGCACCGCGACCGGCTGGCATTCATGCGCATCGTCTCCGGCGCGTTCGAGAAGGGCATGGAGGTCTGGCACTCCGGGACGAACAAGACCGTCGCGCTCAAACAGCCCCAGCAGTTCATGGCAGACGAACGCGAAGCCGTGGAGGAAGCATGGGCGGGCGACATCATCGGTCTGTTCGACCCCGGCATCTATCAGCTTGGCGATACGCTCTCCGGCGGCCCGAAGCTGCACTACGAGAACATCCCGGTCTTTGCGCCGGAATTCTTCTCCCGCGTGCGTCCGGCGGATTCCATGAAGCGCAAGCAGTTCCAGAAGGGCATCACCCAGCTGGCGGAAGAGGGCGCCATTCAGACCTTCATCCGCACAGAGACGGGGCGCGAGGAATTCATGGTCGGCGTCGTTGGCGTGCTGCAGTTTGAAGTGCTGGAGCACCGGCTGAAAACCGAGTATCAGGTGGACATTGTGATGGAGTCCATGCCCTTCCGCTTCGTGCGGTGGGTGGTGAGCACGCCCAAGCCCATCGACCAGCTGAAGCTGACATCCACGTCCGGGCGCGCGAAGGACAGCCGCGACCGCGATGTGCTGCTGTTTGAGAACGAGTGGAGCATCCGCCTTGCCTGCGAGAACAACGCAGGGCTGGAACTGGCGGAAACCGCCAACCGCAAGTAAACCACTTGTTTCCATTGCAATAGTCTTTTTTGTGGCGCAGGGTTTTCGCGCCTGCGGGCGCGACCAAAGGGCTTTGCGATCGCCCTTTGGAAACCTTCGCACCGCATCTAAGTTTGTTGAGCTGTACCGCAGCTTTTCAGAACGTAACACGCGGAAGTAGTATGGAAAAGTCACCTGCTCAATCGCGAAAAAGGGAGTCCAGAGGGTCGAAGACCCTTTGGCGGGGTCAAGGGGCAGCGCCCCTTGCGGAGTCCAGAGGCAGCGCCTCTGGTGCCTCTCGATTATATAGAAGGAGAGAACACGTTATGGTTCGTGAAGATATTCGTAACATTGCAATTATCGCCCACGTTGACCACGGCAAAACGACGCTGGTTGACCAGATGCTCAAGCAGGGCGGCGTTTACCATGAGAATCAGCAGACGGTTGACCGCGTGATGGACTCCGGCGCCATCGAGCGCGAGCGCGGCATCACGATTCTGGCGAAGAACACCGCCGTGCATTACGGCAAGACGAAAATCAACATCGTCGACACCCCCGGTCACGCGGACTTCGGCGGCGAAGTGGAGCGCGTGCTGAAAATGGTGGACGGCGTGCTGCTGCTGGTGGACAGCTTTGAAGGTCCGATGCCGCAGACCCGCTTCGTGCTGAAGAAGGCGCTGGAGCTGAAGCTGAAGGTGCTGATTGTCATCAACAAGATTGACCGCCCCGACGCGCGCTGCGAAGAGGTGGTGGGCGAAATCCTCGACCTGCTGATTGACCTGGAAGCCGACGAAAGCACCATCGAAAACCCGATTCTCTACGTTTCCGCCCGCAAGGGTACGGCGACGCTGGATTTGGACACCCCCGGCACGGATCTGCGCCCGCTGTTCGATGCCATCCTGAAGTACATCCCCGCGCCTGAAGGCGATCCCGACGGCCCGGCGCAGGTGCTGATTTCCACCATCGACTACTCCGAGTATGTCGGGCGCATCGGCGTCGGCCGCATCACCCGCGGTGTGTTCAAGGCGGGCATGAACGTCGTCCACACGAATGTACAGACCGGCGTGACGAGCCAGCCGTGGCGTCTGGGCAACCTGTATCAGTACGACGGCTTGAAGCGTGTGGACGCGGAAGAAGTCCGCATGGGCGACATCGTGGCGCTGTCCGGCGCGGCGGATTTGTCCATCGGCGACACCGTCTGCGCGCCGGAGTGCATCGAGGGTCTGCCGTTCGTCAAAATCAGCGAGCCGACCGTCACGATGACGTTCCAAGTCAACGATTCTCCCTTCGCGGGCCGTGAGGGCACTTATGTCACGAGCCGTCACCTGCGCGCGCGCCTGATGCGCGAATTGCAGACGGACGTTTCTCTGCGCGTCAGCGACACCGACAGTACGGATGCGTTCGAGGTCTGCGGCCGCGGCGAACTGCATCTGTCTATCCTGATTGAAAACATGCGCCGTCAGGGCTACGAATTCGCCGTCTCCAAGCCGCGCGTTATTTACCGCGAAATCGACGGCGTGAAGTGCGAACCGATTGAACGCCTTGTCGTGGACACGCCGCAAGCTTCCGCAGGCGCGGTCATCGAGAAAATCGGCCGCCGCCGCGGTACGCTGGAGCACATGTCTGGTCAGGATCGCGTTCGTCTGGAGTTCCTTGTGCCGTCGCGCGGGCTGTTCGGCTATCGCAGTGAGTTCATGACTGACACGCGCGGCGAAGGCATCATGTCCGCCGTGTTCGAGCGCTACGAGCCGGTCAAGGGCGATATTCCGCACCGCAGCGTCGGCGCGCTGGTGGCGCACGAAAGCGGCGTTTCCACCCCCTATGCGCTGTTCTACGCGCAGGAGCGCGGCACGCTGTTCATCGGCGCGCAGCAGAACGTCTACGAGGGCATGATCGTCGGTCAGAACTCCCGCCCGGATGACCTTGTTGTCAACGTCTGCAAGCAGAAGCACGTCACCAACATGCGCAACGCTTCCGCTTCCGAAGACGCAATGCGCCTGATTTCCGTCCATCCGATGACGCTGGAAGAGTGCCTCGAGTTCATCGATGATGACGAGCTGCTGGAAATCACCCCGAAGAACCTGCGTATGCGCAAGCGCATCCTGAACGCGGGCGACCGCGCGCGCCAGTGGCGGTACAAGCAGGACTAATTGAGTTCTCTGCATTCGCATTTTTGAGCATATAGAATCCCCCGGCAGGTCTGATTGAAGGACTGCCGGGGGATTTTTTTGCGTGCGCCTCCGGGCGCACGCAAAAACAGCACCGAGAGAAACGTTTCTCCCGATGCTGTCTGGCCGCGCCCATCTGGCGCAACAATGTGCAAGCAGTGAATAAAGCAGCTTGAGGGGGCGCTCCTGCGGGTGCACAAATTTCCCTTACTCCCTTATCAGCCCCAGCAATACCGACCCCTCCGGGTTCTCCGCAACCCGTATATCAACCTGACCCCACGGTGTCCACACATTCTCCCTCACATATCTCCGAATCCTCCGCATCAGCATTTCTGAATGGCATGGCCCACCGCTGAGCAGCAGCACTTCCGGGTCATACGCATGAATCAAGTTCACCGCACCCATCCCCAGCGCCGTCGCAACCGTCTCAAACACCCGCAGGCTGACCGCATCCCCCTGCGCCACGCCGTCCAGCAGCGCGCGGTAATCTACCTTTCTCGCATTCGCCAAGGCACTTTCCGCAAACCCATCCTCCTGACGGGCGATTTCGTCCAGTGCCCAAGTTCCCGCCCATGCTTCCAAGCAGCCCGTCGCGCCGCAGGTGCAGCGGCGGGGGTGCAGCATTTCAATCGCCATGTGACCGCCGAGCATCCCCATTGTGCCGTGCCGACCTGTCAGAATGCGCCTGTCCTGGGCAGCGGCACTGCCGATGCCTGTACAAATCATGAGGATGGCGGCGGCGTCCGTGTCTTTCGCCGCACCGCAGCGCATTTCGCCCAGCAGTGCAGCAGCAGCATCGTTCATCAGGAAAACGGGCGCGCCGAATGTCTTCTGTGACCAGCGCACCCAGTCGAAACCGACTGCATCCGTGTATTTTCCGTTGCAGGCAATGACCGTTCCACGGCAGACCACGCAGGGCAGTGCAATCGACACGGCATCGGGCTGTCCCCATGCGGCGGCATGCTGCGCGACGAGCGAGAGCGTCTGCGCAAGCGGCGCACGCGAATCCACCTCGAACACGTCCGGCTGTGGGTGACTGTCCGCCATCATCAGCGCCAGTTTCACCCACGAGCCGCCTAAATCAACGCACAGCGTCTTCATACCGTTTCCCCCTTGTGCCGACGAACGAAATCCATATAGAACAGCCAGTCCTGGCGGCTCAGATAGTGCAGCCCGCCGCGCAGATGGTACGCGACATGCCCCTCCGGGTACGCCGCACCGACCGCGGCGGGTGATTCTGTACCCACAAAGCCGCGCAGTCCGTGCAGCTTCCACGCGGGCGACGCGGCGGCACAGCAAAGCTGCTGCGAATATGGGTCAGCCCAGCGGTCAAGCGACGCGCTGCTGACGGCGGCGAAGCGTGGGGCGATGGCGCCGAGCAGAAAGTGCTGGTCGTAGGGGCGCTCCTCCGGGTGGTCGATGTAGCGGCTGCGATTGCCGCAGAACCAGTACGGGAAGCTGCGCGCCATCGCCGCGTAATCCTCCGCGCCGGGGTGCTTGGTCTGTTCCAGCGCGTCGCCGCCGCATCCGGCATCGTTGGCGCAGGTAAAGCGCACACGGGCATCCTGCGCGCCGCAGAGCAGCGCCGCTTTGCCCAGCCGCGAATGCCCAATCACAGCGATATTCCGCGCGTCCACCTCCGGGCGAAGCGTCAGCACATCCAGCGCGCGGCTGGCAGCGTATGCCCAGAAAACGAGCTTGCCGGGGTCGGTGTCGGGATGCTTCCGCGGATAATGCCCGCATAGCCCGCTGCCCCAGTCGCCGTCGTCCGCCGTAATGTCTGTGTAGCACACGACCGCCAGTGCAAAGCCGTTGTCGAGGATTTCCTCCGCCGGACAATAGATGTCCGGAATGAGCGGACGGAAATTCAGCAGCAAAAACAGCGGATGCGCCTGACCGTCCGCCGGATAGAGAAACCGCAGCGGGAAAGCGAATTCTCCTGCTGGGGTATCAAAGCGGACTTCGAGCGTCTCCTGCATGGCGTGTCCGGCGCAGGCGGGCATTGGCGGCGCCATTACCCGCGCGGATGCGGTGGATGGCGGCAGAAACGTGCCGTACTGCTCCCGCGCGAGGATGTTCAGCAGTTCCCCCCGGCGCGCCTCCCACTGCGCGGATGACGTGACGGGCGTGCCGTCGGTCATGGTGAGCAAATCGGGCATGTACATGCGGGTGTCCTCCGTTATAATTGTGGTACGATGGCATCCAAGAGCGTTTCCAGCAGCTGCTTCTGATTCCGGTTTTCCGCCGTGCAGGTGATGACTGCCTCCTGCGCCGGCAGAATGACGCTGTACTGCCCATACAGCCCGTCCGCGCGATACGAATCGTACTTTCCGCGCCAGAACAGGTAGCCGTAGCCGTCTTCCTCGTTTTCGACCTGCTTGCGCCCGCTTTCGCGCACCCAATTGGGGTCAAGCAGCTGTTTTCCCTGCCATTGCCCGCCCTGCTGATAGAGCAGTCCCAGCTTGTGCAGCTCTGGCAGCGCCAGCAGCAGCCCCGCTGCGCCGAACGTCCGCCCCAGCGGGTCAACCTCCCAGACCGTGCGCTGAATCCCCAGCGGCGTAAACAACCGCGGCATCAGGTAATCCACAAGGTCGCACCCGGCGCGCTTCTGCACCACCAGCCCCGCCAGATACGGCCCGACGTTGCTGTACACAAAGTGCGTCCCCGGCGCTTCGTCAAACGGCAGCGCCAACACTGCTTTCGCCCAGTCTTCTTCCGCCATGCCGACGCGCTGTGCGCCCATCAAGTACCCGCGCGACTGCCCGATGCACATCGTCAGCGCATCACGAATCGTGGCGCGGCAAAGGTTCTCCGAGGGATTTTCCGGCGCTTCGTCCGGGAGCAGTTCAATCAGGCGGTCGTCAAGGCGCAATAGCCCCTCCTGAACCGCGAAACCGACTGCCGCCCCGGTGAAGCTCTTGCTGGCAGAGAACAGCAGGCGGCGGCACGGGCTGTCCCAGTTGTGCTGATAGATTGTTTCGCCGCGCTGGGCGACAATCAGCCCCAGCAGCCGCAGGTTTTCGGCATTCTGTTCGATATTCATCAGATTCATGAGATGTGACCTCCCTGTTCTGTTTCTGTCTGCGCCAGCACCATCGGCAGGTGCAGCGTGACGCGCGTTCCGCCCTCCGGGGGACAGACGATGTCCAGCCCGTAATTTGCGCCGTAGAGATTGCGCAGGCGGTTATGGATGTTCACCAGCGCCAGACTGTTCCCCGCCGGGACGTTCAGCACGTTCTGCATACTCTTGTCGGACAGCTTCCGGTGAATTTCCGCCAGCCGCTCCGGGGGAATCCCCACGCCATCGTCCGTTACGCACAGCGCGCAGCCTCCCGTCTCCGTCGTGTGGCAGGAAATCGTCAGCGTCCCTTTCTCCAGGCGCGATTCCAGCCCGTGATAAATCGCGTTTTCCACCACGGGCTGGATGATGAAACGCGGAATCGCGAGATCTTCGAGCGCCGGATCTACGTCGAAAACGTAGTTGAAGCGGTTCGGGAAGCGGATACGGATGATGTCCAGATAGTAGTTGACAATGGTCATTTCCTTGCGCAGCGCGACGATGTCCGCGCCCTTGATGCAGTAGCGCATGATGGAGGATAGGGCGTTTGTAATCGACACGATTTCGCTGCTGTTCAGCATGTACCCATACCCGCGGATGCAGTCCAGCGTGTTGTAGAGGAAATGCGGGTTAATCTGGCTTTGCAGGGCGGACAGCTCCGCACGCTTCTTCGCCAGATTCAGCTCATAGAGCCGCGTCTGATCTTGCAGCCGCTCCGCCGTCATTTCAGACACCTTGTCCAGCAGCGTGTTGATTTCCTGACAGAACAGTTCCATTTCGCTGCTGGTGCTGATGTGGATGCGGTTTTGCAGCTTGTCGTCCAAGTCATTTTCGATGAAGGCGGTCAGCTGTTTCACCGGCGCCATGATGCTGCGCTGGATGTGCAGGTTCCACACACCGATGCAGATGGCGAACACGACGCATATCAGCATCCCCAGCCAGAGCAGCGGCATCAGGTCTGCCGCGATTTCGTCCTCCGGCACGAGGCTGACCAGCCGCCAGCCCATCGATGAGAGCAGCAGCGAATCCGTCAGGTATGTCGTCTTGTTGAGCGTCAGACTGTGCTGCAAGCCGTCCGCCATATCGCTGCAGAACGATTCGGGCAGCAGGGACAGCGTGTTCCCGTCTGCGTCGCAGCAGAGGATAATCTGCTCGTCCTGCTCGATGAGCATCAGCGCTGCACCGGGCGTCGGCAGGGCGCTGCGCAGCGTGGATTGCAGCAGGTCAAGGCGGGCGAAGATGACGCAGGTGCCTAACTTCTGCCGGAAGCGCGCGCCCTGCCGGGTGTTGTAGACCGGCTGAACGTATGCGAAAAAGTTCCTGTTCGTGAAGGTATCGAATGCTGGCCCGTAAAAACCGGAAGACAGATTGTCGCTTTCAAACAGGTGATACTTGGAATCCAGCGTGTCCAGCGCAATGATGTTCCGCTCCGTCGGGCTGAGGATACTCTGGTCGTTGTTGACGACGACGATGTGGCTGACCGTGGTGCTGTGGTTAAGCAGGCTGGAAGTAAAATCAATGAAACTTTTGCCGTACTGCATTCGTTGTATCGCTGTCGGCGCGTGATAATACTGCTGCAAGACCTCGTTGGAATGGAGGGCATTGCCCAAGTAGGACATTTCGTTGCCGATGCGGTCAAGGCTGTCGCCCAGCTGCACGAGCATCGAATGCACGAACGTCGCCGCTTTCTTCTCAGACATCCGCTGGGCGCTGCTGTAAAACACCGTCGCCAGAATCACCACCGCCAGCACCGTGCCGGTCGTCAGCAGCAGCATCTGGCTGCGCAGAGAACTGAAATGCTTGCGCATATGTCAGCGCCCACTCCCTTCCTGATGCGCTGTGCGGTACGCGCCCGGCGTCTGCCCGAAATATGTTTTGAAGGTGGCGGAAAAGTGATTGTAGTTGCTGTACCCCGTCTGCCGCGCGATTTCGGAGATGCTCATGGGTGTCGTGATAATCAGCGTCCGCGCACGCTCCATGCGGTGGCTGGATAGGTACTTAGTGAACGTCGCGCCCGTGATGGCGCGAAACAGCTCACTACAATAGGTGTAGTTCAGGTGGAACTGCGCCGAAAGCCTTTGGAGGGACAATTCGTCGCTCAAATGCGCATCGACGTAGTTCAGCATGTCGAAAAACGTCGGACTGCAGTCGTTGACGTGGATGGATACCGGCGCCTGACCGGGCTGCACCTCCGCCATCGTCTGCCGAAGCAGCTGCAATTGCCGAACGGGATTGAGGATGTCCTGCAATACAGGTACAGTATAGCACACGCGCACGTCAGGCGACTTTGGCAAGGCGGACAGCAGCGCCTGCTCCGGCATCGGCGTGAACAGCAGCACTTCGTTCGCGTCCGCCCAGAAGGACAGAGACGCCTGAAACCCGTTCAGCAGCGGTGGAAGCGTCTCTGGCTTCTCCGCGGACAAAAGCACCATGGACAACATCCCTTCCGGCACAGGCAGTCCGCGCTGCGTAAAAAGCGGTTTGAGCGGCGCCGTGCTGCTCAGCGTCGCCAGAAACGCCGGGTCGCTCCCCACACGAATGTCGTGGATGCGGCCCGACAAGCGCTCCAGTGCAGCCTGCGCCGCATCGGGCAAAATCGGTTTCAGGCAGTAGTCGAATGTAGACAGCCGCAGCGCTGTCTGCACATAGCTGAAATCGGAATACCCGCTCAGGACGATGAACACCGTCTGCAAGCCCGCTTCCCCGGACAGGCGAATCAGGTCAATGCCCGTCATCTGCGGCATCCGAATGTCCACAATCGCGGCGTCGAAGCGTTCCGTGCGCAGCTTGTCCAGCGCAGCGGGCGCTTCCGTCATCAGCACGGGCGGGTCAAAGCCCCAGTCCGCCCACGGGAAGGTGTGCGCGGTGGAATACAGCGCCATCGGCTCGTCATCAACAATCAGAATGCGGTACATCTTCGTCCTCCTTCCTCCCGAACGGCTTCATCGGGAGTACGTCCAGAAACTTATGAAAGCAATCCTATTTAGCAGGAAGGTGTTCTTATTATAGCAGGGATGATTTCGCTTGTCCACTGCTAAGGATGTAGAATCCGGTCTAAATACAGCCAAACCGAAAATATTGAGGGTGCAAACCGAAAACAGTGCATTCCTTTTCGGGCAAAAAACGATAAAATAAAGCCATGAACAAAAACGAGAAAGCGGGTGGCTGATGGCATGGCGAAAGAACATGCGATGATTGAATCAGGGCGTCGGCAGTCCCTGGGCAAGCGGATCTGGAAGAACCGCTGGGTGTATCTCTTCCTGCTGCCGGGCATTGCGTTCGTCCTGCTGTTCTGCTACGGCCCGATGTATGGTCTGGTGGTCGCCTTCAAGGACTACAAGATCAGCAAGGGCATTCTGGGCAGTCCGTGGGCGAATCCGTGGTATAATAACTTCGCGATGATGTTCAAGGACAAGAAGTTCAACGCGGCGTTCTTCAACACCATCCGCATGGGACTGGCGTACATCATTACCGGCTTCCCCGGCCCGATCATTCTGGCGCTGCTGCTCAACGAACTGCGGAGTCGGCACTACAAGAATACCTTGCAGGTGATTTACACCTTCCCGAACTTCCTAAGCTGGGTTATCGTCGGTGGCTTGATGACGACGATTTTCGCAGGCGAGGGCGTCATCAACAGCCTGATTCGCGCATCCGGAGGACAGACATACGGCTTCTTGACAGACAAGAGTCTGATTCGTCCTCTGCTGTATGCGACAAGCATCTGGAAGGGAACTGGCTGGTCAGCCATCCTGTATCTGGCGGGCATCGCGGGCATCAGCCCGGAACTCTACGAAGCCGCCGAGGTGGACGGCGCAAACCGCTTCCACAAGATGTGGTACATCACATGGCCGGAAATCCGCTCGACGGCGGTGATTCTGCTCATTCTGGCGTTCGGCGGCATCATGAGCAAGGGCTATGACCAAATCCTGAACATGACCAATGCGGTTGTGCGCGACGCGGCGGAGACGATTGACACCTACATCTACCGCATCACCTTCCAGGAAAAACCGAAATACGGCTTCTCCACCGCGATCGGCTTGTCGAAATCCGTCATCAACTTTGCTTTCCTGCTGCTGGCAAACAAGCTGGCGAAAGCACTTGGGGAAGGAGGCATCATGTAATGACAGCAATTTCCTCGAATAGAGCCGATAAAAAGGCAGAAAAGCTGCTTGAACGGGAAATCGCGCGGAAGAAACGCAAGCTCCAAAAAACGACGGCGTTCGATGTCTTCAACATCATCTTCCTGCTGATTCTGGCGTTCATCGTCATCGTCCCCTTCTACTACACCATCGTCCGTTCCTTCCTCACACAGCAGGAATTCATCATGAACGGCACGACGCTCTGGCCGCAGAGCCCGACTATAGGCAACTACCGCGACATCTTCGTCGGCACGGGCCTGCTGCGCTCGTTCTTCAACTCCGTGCTGTACACGGTGACAGGTACGATTTTCAGCATGTTCCTCGCCACAACCTTGGCGTATGGGCTGAGCAAGAAGAACTACCCCGGACGCGCGCTGTTCCAGAACATGATTGTCTTCACCATGTACTTCGGCGGCGGCGTTGTCCCCTTCTTCCTGCTGGTTAAGGACTTGGGGCTGTACGGCAACCGCTTCGCCGTGGTCATTGCGCTGGCGTTCAATGCGTTCAACATGATTATCCTGCGCAACTTCTTCGAGTCTCTGCCGCCGGATTTGGAAGAAGCGGCAATGCTCGACGGCGCAAGCCCCTTCCGAATCTTCTGGCAGATTGACCTGCCGCTGATGAAGCCCGCACTGGCGACGGTGACGCTGTACTTCATCGTTGACCGCTGGAACGAATGGTTCTGGAGCAACCTGTTGTTCCTCGACAGCAAGATGTGGCCGATGCAGCTGGAACTGCGGCAGATTCTGTGGACGAGCAGTGCGCTGGCGGCGGATGTTCCGGCAGAGCTGGGGCGCCGCACATACGCCGACGGCATGAAAGCGGCGGCGGTGATTGTGACGATGCTGCCCATCATGTGCGTGTATCCTTTCCTGCAAAAGTATTTTGCAAAGGGCGTTATGATTGGGGCGATTAAGTCTTAATACTATTTCCAGATAAAAATGCACCAAGATGCGCCGCGAATTTTTCATTCTGGCTAACGTGAATGAAACGCAGCGTAGCAGCGCTACGCTAAGTGGAATGAGCGGACGCCAGAAAGGAAAAGGCGCAAGCAGATGGTGCAGGTGAATCTGGAAATAGTATAAGGCAGCACCGCAGTTGGTTAATACTATTTCCAAATGAGAATGCGCCAAGATGCGCCGCGAATTTTTCATTCTGGCTAACGGGAGTGGAATGCAGCGTAGCAGCGCTACGCTAAATGGAACGACCGGACGCCAGAACGGAAAAGGCGCAAGCAGATGGCGCAGGTGAATCTGGAAATAGTATAAGGTCGGAACAGCACTTTTCTCTTTCCGTTGATTTCTATTCATCCGGCAAAGGATGATAGGAGATAAAAAAGGAGGTATTCCTACATGAAACGGTTCCTGTCTCTGGTTCTGTCTCTGGCAATGATTCTCCCCATCATGCTGGCTGCAACGCCCGCATTGGCGGAAGAGAATCCCTACGCCGAACACCTGACCTTCAAGGTCTTCACCATCGACGGCTCGGACGACATGTTCAACTGGCCGCTGGTGAAGCAGGCGATGGAGAAGTTCAACTTCGACTTTGAAATCCAGCTTGTCGCGTGGGATTCTTGGGATGAATCCACCCGCACGCTGGCATACACCCAGAGTTTGCCGGAAGTCATCGCGTGGTACAACCTGAATAAGGATGAGTACCTCGAATGGGTGGAAGAGGGCGTGTTCAAGGCGCTGCCGGACGACATGTCTGCGTACCCGAATCTGGAAAAGCTCATCAACAGCTACACCTGCTTCAACCAGTTCCGCGTTGATGGCAAGCTGTACACCTTCCCCAAGATTAAGAACAGCAACCCCGTCAACCTCTACACCACCTACATGTTCGCGTATCGCCGCGACTGGGCGAAGGCGATGGGCTATGACTGGGCGCCTGTCCAGACCTTGACCTACGACGAATTCGTGGCATACCTGCGCGACGTGAAGGAAAAGGATCCGGGTCACATGGGCGATAAGCTCGTTCCGCTTGATCTGGACAACGGCGGCAAGCACTGGGCGATGCTGGCGCAGCTGTGGAATCAGCGCATCGGCTCCTTCGACATCGTGGATGGTCAGTATCGCTGGATCGCGGAAGACCCCTCTTCTCTGGAAGCCATCAAGCAGATTAAAACCCTCTACGACGACGGTCTGCTGGCGATGGACAGCTACAACGACTCCAACAACGCGGGTCGTGAACGCTTCCTCGCGGGCCGCTCTGCTGTCCTGTACGGCAACCTCGGCGCGACCATCCTGCAGACGACTGCCCGTACCCTCGCGACCAATGTCGAAGGCTTCACCGACGAAGACCTCGGCATCATCTGCCTCGAAGCGCCCGACGGCACGTTCCATGTCAGCCAGATCGACGAGTGGTGGGCTGCGTTCGCCTTCTCCGCGAACTGCCGCGACGAAGTCATGGATCGCTGGCTGGCGGTCGGCAACTGGCTGCTCGAACAGGAACAGATTGAAACCTACGCTTACGGCGTGAAGGGTGAAGACTGGGACTACGACGCGGACGGCAACGTCGTTCTGAACTACACCGATGCAGACATCGCCGCCACCGGCAGCAAGTACTACATCGTGCAGGAGCGCGCCTTCCAGAAGTACTTCGTCCTCGAAGGCTTGGACGTCTACCTCCCCGGCAACCCCTCTTACTCTTCCTACATCATCAATGACCTGTTCACCACGAACATGAAGACGTGGGAATCCAACGCAACATTCGCTCCGACGGACTATAACCTGACCAACACCAAGAACGAAGCGTATTACTCCTTCCGTTCTGCCGTCATCAACAACATCCGCGATATCATCATTCAGGCGGTCATCTCTGACGATCCGGAAACGGTTTGGAACGACTTCGTGAATGAACATCGCGAAGAAGGCGACAAGCTGGCTGCGGAACTGACGGAAGAATTCCTGAAGTAATCCATCCACGGGTCAGTGCTTGACCCGCAATCACCCGTCTGCATTTTCAGGCAGCAGGGAGCTTTCTGAGAATGGAAGCTCCCTGCTTTTCGATTTCGGCGTAAGAATCCTTCGTAATGTACGCCAAATCTAAAAGGCTGCAGCAAAAACAAGCTGCTTATTTCCCGCAAATACCGCGCACTTCTGCGAATGTTTCCGTCCAGCACCGTACGTTCCTTCCGACGCTGCACCAAGGCATTCCCAACCTCATCAACGGGAGGCAAAACACATGATTCACCCCATCGCCATCACCATGTGGGATTTTTCATGGATTGAACGCCGCTGGGACGGCGCAGGCTTTGAGGACTGGAACGCTGTCCTCGACGACGTCAAAGAACGCGGCTATGATGCCGTCCGCATCGACGCATTCCCCCACCTGCTGTCCCAAGCCCCTGAAAAAGAATGGCTGCTCCTGCCTGTCTGGTATTCCAATGACTGGGGCAGCCCCTATAAAGTCCGCGTTCGGCTCTTTCCTGCACTCATCGACTTCCTGAAAGCCTGCCGCACGCGCCGCATCAAGGTCGCCCTCAGCAGCTGGTTCCGCGAAGACGCCGATAACGTCCGCATGGCGCTCAGCACCCCGCAGGCGATGGCGAAATGCTGGATTGATACCCTTCGTCTGATTGCGAACGCCGGGCTGATGGACACCATCCTCTATGTTGACCTCTGCAATGAGTTTCCCGGCGACTTCTGGTCACCGTACTTCCGCAATGACCCGCCGTGGATGACGTGGAGCTGCTGGCATACCGACGCCGCGATGGACTATATGCGCACGGCGATTGCGCTCGTCCGTCAAGAATACCCTGATTTGCCGTACTGCTTCTCCTTCGACGGCGAGAATACGCACTTCTACCGCGAACGCGACCTCTCCTTCTTCGATTTGGCGGAGCACCATATCTGGATGACGAAGCTGAACAAGCAGCAGTTCTATCACGAGGTCGGTCAGGCGAAGGACGGGCGATTCACCGAGGAAGCGTATCACCTGCTGGCCGACCATGCGCTGGATGTGTACCACAACAAGGAAGCTTATTGGAAGCAGCTGCTTGTGGACGGCATTCAGACGCTCGCGGCGGACGCGAAAGCCGCAGGGCTTCCGCTGGCGACAACCGAGTGCTGGGGCATCACGGACTACAAGGATTTCCCGATGCTCCCGTGGGGCTGGGTGAAAGACCTGTGCGCGCTGGGCGTAGAGACGGCGTGTCAGACAGGGCAGTGGGCGCTGATGGCGACGAGCAACTTCGCCGCGCCGCAGTTCTGCGGCATGTGGCGGGATGTTGCGTGGCATCAGCGTTTGACGACGATGATTCACGAAGCGCCCCTGCCGCCGGAAGCGGAAAAGACCGCGCTTGGGCGCGCGATGCGGTGGTAATGGTTTTCCTGCAATGCCGCTTCCCAAAAGCATTGCGTTGTCAGGAAGGGGATTTCGCCTCTGCGGAGGCGACAAGGGGGCTTTCCGATCGCCCCCTTGACCCCTTCGGCGCCGCAGCTTTTGGGGTTATCCCATATTGAATATAGTGTGAGTTGGAATATGGAAGACGGGAAAAAGGAGAACGAACACATGCGTGAGCAGATTTCCCTAAACGGCACTTGGCAGCTCAAAGGCACAGCATCCTATGTGCCGCTGCGCGATAAGAGCATGGAAACCGGCAAGCCGCTGGAAGGCGTGACCGGCTGGATGGACGCGCAAGTTCCCGGCGGCGTGGCGCGCGCGCTGTATCAGGCAGGCTATATCGACCACCCCTATGTGGACATGAACAGCTTGAAGTGCGAGTGGATAGAAAACCGCTGGTGGATTTACCGCCGCGAGTTCGACCGCCGGGACCTCCCCGCGCACCGCAAGACCCTCCTGCACTTCGAGGGCGTCGATTATGCCTGCATGGTCTACCTGAACGGGCATCTGCTGGGCGAACACGAGGGCATGTATGAGGATTTCGCCTTTGACATGACCGACCTTCTGCAGACGGCGGAGCATTTCGTGCTGGATGTGCTGATTCTCCATGCGCCGGACGAAATGGGGCAGATTGGGCGCACAAGCCAGACTTCGACGCAGAAGAGCCGCTTCGGATATAAGTGGGATTTCAGCACCCGGCTGGTCAATCTGGGCATCTGGCAGGATGTATCGCTGATTTTGGAGGACGAAGCCGCGCTAGACGACCTTTATGTGCATTCGGACGCAGCGGACGGCATGGGGCTGCTGCATATTTCCGGCACAACCCGTGCGGATGGCAATCTGCCGCTGGCGGTGACGGTACGCTGCGCAAAAGACGGCGTGGAAAAAGCCGCTGCGACACTGCCTGTGCAGGACGGCGCATTCGCTGGAACGCTGACCATCCCGGCACCGGAACTGTGGTATCCCAACGGGCTGGGCGAACAGCCGCTCTATGACGTGACGCTGACGCTCCGAAGCTGCGAAACCGTGCTGGACGAGCGAACGATGCGCCAAGGCATCCGCCACTTCGAGATGATTCAGAATGAGGACGCCCCGACGGGTGCGCTCCCCTATACCATTATCATGAACGGCGAGCGCGTCTATATGAAGGGCGTCAATATCACGCCGATGGATCATATCTACGGCGATATTCCGGCGGAACAGGTCGCATATCAACTGCATCAAGCGAAGCGGCTGAATGTGAACATCGTGCGCGTCTGGGGCGGGGGCGTGATTGAGACGGAAACGTTCTACCGCCTCTGCGACGAGCTGGGTCTGCTGGTCTGGCAGGAATTCATTCAGTCCTCCTCCGGCGTGGACAACATTCCGTCGGAACTGCCGCATTTCCTCACACTCCTGCGGCAGTCAGCGGTTCACGCGCTGAAAGTCAAACGCAATCACACGTCGCTGGTCATTTGGAGCGGCGGCAATGAGCTGATGGACGAAAACCGCAAGCCGCAGACGCTGGAAAACAAGAACATCGCGATGTTGGCAGACTTGGTTAGGACGCTTGACCCGGCGCGGATGTTCGTGCCGACGTCGCCCTCCGGCCCGGAAGCGCATATCGCTCATGTGCCGGGCATGAGCCATGATGTCCATGGCTGGTGGCAGTATCAGGGCAACGGGCGGCAGTACAGCTATTTCGGCGATACGGACAGTCTGCTGCACAGCGAATTCGGCTGCGACGGCATGAGCAGTATGCAGACCGTTGCGCGGACGCTGTCAAAATGCCCGACAAAGCCGGAGCGCATGAAGGACAACGACCTCTGGCGCTTCCACGGCGACTGGTGGTGCACCTACGACCGCGAGGAAACCATGTTCGGGCATGTGGAGGACATCCGGCGCTATATCCGCCTCAGCCAGTGGATGCAGGCGGAGGGGCTGCGCTTCATTCTGGAGAGCAACCAGCGCCGCAAGTGGCATAACAGCGGCAGCATCATCTGGCAGCTCAGCGAGCCGTGGCCGAATCTCTCCTGCACATCCATTGTCGATTATTACGGGCATGAGAAACAGGCGTATTACTGGACGAAGGACGCCTTTGCGCCCCTGCATCCAACGCTGGATTACCGCCGCTTGGACTACGCAGCAGGAACGGCGGTGGAGCTTCCCCTGACAGTGCTGACAGACAGCGGCATTGCTGGCGACGCGGAAGTCGCGTGGTCTGTGCGTGGTCTGGACGGCGCGACCTATGCCGAAGAAACCCGCACAGCGCACTTGGCGGCTGCTGCGGTCAACCGCGTGGGCGACGTCGCGTTCGTCATGCCGCAGACGGCGGATGGACTGGTGCTGGTGCGCCTGACAGTGCGGTTGGGCGAAAGAACCGCCGTCAATGAATACTACTTCTCCTGCGAGAACAATCGCCCCTACCGCGCGGCGGCATCCCTGCACGGCGGACACCTGACCGCGCGGGCGCTGGAAACGTCCCCGGACAGCGCCGTCATTGAGGTGCGCAACACGGGCGACACGGCCGTGCTGTTCGCGGACATCGCAGATGCATCGGACGAATGGAATCTGGTGCGCGACGACAACTTCCGCACGCTCCTCCCCGGCGAGCGCTGGCAGACGCGGGTGCAGTGGTCTCGCCGCTTCCGCATCGGCTTCGACAACTTCACTGCGCACACGACCGAGCGCCCGATTTTGACCGTGGACGGCATTGGGCTGGATGCGCCGGTGTTGATTTAAGCCGCCTTGCCGCCTCCGCAGAGGCGAAACCCTCTGCATGACAACGCAATACTATGCAGAAACAGTACAAACAAAGGAGAAAAAGCTCACCATGAACGGAACGATGGTTGACCTGCTCAGTGGCCACCTGAGCGGTGACAATATCAGCGAATCCAAACGGACACTCGGCGACCTCAAAAACGTATTTCAGGACGAAGCCGCCCGCGCCCAAATGAACCCTGCAACCATCGTCTATGAAGTTCAGAGCCATATGGCGGTCAAAGACGGCACGCCCGGCGGTCTGTTCTTCGGCACGAGCAACGTCTTGCCCGGTCAGGTCGGCGGCGAATACTTCATGACCAAGGGACATTATCACGCGCGGCGGGAATGCGGCGAATATTACTGGTGCATTCAGGGCACGGGCGCGCTCATCCTCATGGATGAAAGCGGCAAGTGCTGGTTCGAGCCGATGCAGCCCGGCAGCCTCCACTATATCCCCGGCTACATCGCGCACCGCCTCGCCAATACGGGCGATACGCCCCTGCGCGTCGGCGCGTGCTGGCCGTCCGACGCGGGACATGACTATGCGTCCATCGCTGAACATGGCTTCACCGCGCGGCTGATGAACGTCGGCGGCGTCCCGACGCTGGTTCAGGAGGGGCAGGCATGAGAAAAAGCAATTACGATAAGCGCCCTGTCCTCCATGTGCGGACAAAGGGTGTCAGCGCATGGCAGGGCTGGGAAGCTATCGGCGCACAGCTGCGCAAAGCCATTGCGGGCAAGCCCGACGCCGTCGTTTGCGTGGACTGCTATCACGGCGTGTGGGAGGCGGATGTGCTGAGCGCGCTGACAGAGCAGCTGAACCCGTCGCACGTCTTCTGCACGGCACAGGCGACGCTCCCCAAAGAGCAGGTCAATGCCATGCTGAAAGACCACCTGACCGATGACCGTGTGTTCGGCATCATGGCGCACTACCGCATCGAGCAGTTCTTCGACATGGAACGGGTGGCGGCGCTTCGGCAGGAAATCGCATTGGTACACGGTGTCCGGCTGGTGTTCGGCGTCGGCGCGGCGTTGCTGTGCGAGCATCCCGATGTACTGGTGTATGCGGACATGGCGCGCTGGGAAATCCAGCTCCGCTTCCGCTCCGGCAAACTGGCTCAATGACAACTATGGCGAAGACCCGCTGCGCAAATATAAGCGCGGCTACTTCATCGAATGGCGCGTCCTCGACCGCCACAAGCGGACGCTGCATTCGCATATTGACTACCTGCTGGACACCAACGACGCCGAGACGCCCCGCATGATGACCGGCGACTGCTTCCGCGACGCGCTCAAGCAGGCGGTCACGCAGCCCTTCCGCGTTGCGCCGTATTTCGACCCCGGCGTTTGGGGCGGGCAGTGGATGAAGTCCGTCTGCGGGCTTGACCCGGAAAAGCCCAATTACGCATGGAGTTTCGATGGTGTGCCGGAGGAAAACAGCCTCCTGCTGGATGTGGACGGCATCGTCGTGGAAACACCCGCCATCAATCTGGTGCATGAGGAAGCGAAAGCGCTCTTGGGTGACAAGGTTCACGCGCGCTTCGGCACGGAATTCCCGATTCGCTTTGACTTTCTGGACACCATCGGCGGCGGAAATCTGAGCTTGCAGGTGCATCCGCTGACCGAGTACATTCAGGACACGTTCGGGATGCACTACACGCAGGACGAAAGCTACTACATCCTCGACGCGGCGGAAAACGCCGATACGCATGTCTATCTGGGCTGCAAGACGGGCATTCAGCCGGAAGAATTCCAGAAAGCGCTGGAAGACAGTCAGCAGACCGGGCAGTTCGACGCGGAACGCTTCGTCAACGTTATTCCGGCGAAAAAGCACGACCACTTCCTGATTCCCGCCGGAACAATACACTGCTCCGGCAAGGACTGCATGGTGCTGGAAATCAGCGCGACGCCCTATATCTTCACCTTCAAGCTCTGGGATTGGGGGCGCCTTGGGCTGGATGGACGCCCGCGCCCGATTCACCTTGCGCATGGCATGAAGAACATTCAGTTCGACCGCGATACAGACTGGGTGCAGAAAAATCTTGTCAACTGCGTGGAGGTGATTCACGAGGAAGAGGGCATCCGCGAGGAACGCACCGGGCTGCACGAGCGGGAGTTCATTGAGACGCGGCGGCACTGGTTTGACCGGAAGGTGGAGCATGAGACGGGCGGAAGCGTGAATGTGCTGAATCTGGTGGAAGGTGAAGAAGCGGTGGTAGAGAGCCCGGAAGGGAAATTTGCGCCGTTTGTGGTGCACTATGCGGAGACGTTTATTGTTCCGGCGGCGGTGGGAAGGTATACGGTTGCACCGTATGGGAAGAGTATCGGAAAAAACCTGGCGACGGTGAAAGCATTTGTGAGGGTGTAGCGATCGGGAAGCCCTCTGGACTATGCCAAAGACCACTTTGAAAAAAGGAAAAACAACTACATTTATCAAGCAGGGGATTTCCCGCCTGCGGAGGCGACAAGGGGGCAATGAAAACAAACGAAGTTTGCGATTGCCCCCTTGCCCCCCTCGCAGCGGACACTGCCATGCTGCTTGGTTTTCGCCGCGAGTAAGGATTCTGTGTCCAATATGACACACACTATCATCATCAGAAGAGGAAAAACACCATGAAACTTGATTTTGACCCCGGATTCGATATTACGCCGCTGTCGGTGGATGCGGGCTTCCGGCTGGGGGCGGACTGCTTTGATAAAGGCACAGAGTTCCGCAAGCTCGACAGCGTCCGCAAGAGCCTTCGCGACCCGAATTGCGATGGGCCGGAAAACGTCTATGCCATCATGATGGACGTCGGGCGCAAGAAGGACTTGCCCGCCATGCAGCAGCGGATGCTCCTCTATGGCGTCGTGACGTATGCCGCCGGGCAGTTGGGCGATGAACCTATCCGCAGTCAGGGGCATATCCATAAGGTTTCCGCGCATTGCGGGTGGTCTACGCCTGAGGTCTATGAGATTTGGACGGGCAAAGCTGTGATTTATATGCAGGAATCGGGGCAGGATGACCCCGGACGGTGCTTCGCGGTTGAGGCAGGCGCGGGCGATGTGGTGATTGTGCCGCCGGGGTGGGTTCATGCTACCATCAGCGCTGACCCCAAGCAGCCGCTGACTTTCGGCGCATGGTGCGACCGCGATTATGGCTTTGAGTACGCCGACGTCCGCCGTCATGGGGGCATTGCGTGGTTTCCGCTGCTGACGGCGGAGGGCAAACTTCGCTGGACACCCAATCCCGCTTATCATACCAGTCAGTTGACCATCAAGCCTCCGCGCGATTACAGCGATTTGGGGCTGGAAAAGGGCAAGTCGATTTACCGCCAGTTCGAGGAAGACCCGGATCGGTTCCTGTTTGTGTCCGACCCGGCGCGCGCGGCGAATATCTGGAAGAATTACATCCCGTAAGGGAGAAAGGGCAAAAGTATGCAGTTTCCGAAAGACTTCCTGTGGGGAACAGCAACGTCCTCCTATCAGATTGAGGGCGCAGCGAATGAAGACGGCAAGGGCAAATCCATCTGGGACGTGTTCACGCGCGCGCCGGGCACGGTAAAAGACCGCTCGAACGGCGATGTGGCGATTGACCACTACCATCGCTTCCGCGAGGACATCCGCCTGATGGCAAAGATGGGGATTCGCAACTACCGCTTCTCCATTTCGTGGGGGAGAATCCTCCCTGACGGCACGGGCGCGGTCAACGAAAAGGGACTTGCGTTCTATTCCGAGCGGGTGGACTGCCTGCTGGAAAACGGCATCCGCCCCTTCTGCACGCTCTATCACTGGGATTTACCCTATGCACTGCACCTGCGCGGCGGATGGCTGAGTCCTGATATGCCGGAATGGTTCGCAAACTATACGACCATCGTCGCGGATGCGCTGGGCGACCGCGTGAAGGATTTCATCACCATCAATGAGCCGCAGTGCATCATTGGTTCAGGGTACGCGCTGGGCGTCCACGCGCCGGGGCTGAAATGCTGCGCGGCGGACATCGTTCGCGCGGCGCATCACCTGATGCTGGCGCACGGCCGTGCGGTTCAGGTGCTTCGGGCGCACGTTCCCGGCGTTCGCGTCGGCTATGCCCCCTGCGGCGACCCGTGCGTGCCGTATACGAATTCGCCAGAGGACATCGCCGCCGCCCGCAAGGAGTATTTTACCGTCCATATTGACGAGAAAGTCGGGCCTGCGTGGAATATTGCGTGGTTCTCTGACCCGGTGATGCTGGGGCAGTACCCGGCGGATGGGCTGATCGGCTACGAGCAGTACCTTCCCGACGGCTGGCAGGAGGACTTGAAGACCATCCAGCAGCCGCTGGACTTCTACGGGCAGAACATCTATCAAGGGCAGTGGTGGCGCAGGGGAGCGGACGGCAAGCCGGAGCATGTGCGCTACCCGGCGGGTCATCCGCATAACGCCTTGGAATGGCCCATCAATGAAGACGGGCTGTACTGGGGGCCGCGCTTCCTCTATGAGCGCTATCATACGCCGATTCTGATTACCGAAAACGGCATGGATGCCCACGATGCGGTCAGTCTGGACGGCAAAGTGCATGACCCGAATCGGCAGGACTACATGCACCGCTATCTGCGCGCGCTGGGTCAGGCGGTAGCGGACGGTGTGCCGGTGCTGGGCTACTTCTATTGGAGCTTCTTCGATAATTTCGAGTGGGCGCATGGGTATCAGGAGCGCTTCGGTCTGGTTTATGTGAATTATCAGACGCAGGAGCGCATTTTGAAGGACAGCGCATACTGGTATCAGCAGGTTATGGCAACGAACGGAGAAAATTTGTAAAAAACGCGAAATTAAGCAGGAAGGACGATCCTTATGAGCGAAATTAAGATAATTAATGGACAATCCCTGCCGAATATCCCGTGGCAGGAGCGCCCGGCCGACCTTGAAGAAGGTGCTGTGCTGTGGCGCTACACCGAAAACCCCGTCATGGGGCGCAATCCCACGCCGAAAATCGGGCGCATTTTCAACAGTGCGGTCGTGCCGTGGCAGGATGGGTATATCGCCGTGCTGCGCGGCGAGCAGGTCAATGGCGTGCCGCATGTGTATCTGGGACGCTCCAAGGACGGCATTCACTGGAATGTAGACCGCGAGCGCGTGCAGTTCGTGGACGAAAACGGCGAGCCGTGGATGCCTAACTACGCCTATGACCCGCGGCTGGTGAAGGTGGAGAATACTTACTATATCATCTGGTGTACGGACTTCCACGGCGCGGCTATCGGCATGGCGAAGACGAAGGACTTTAAGCATTTCACGCGCATGGAGAACCCGTTTATCCCCTATAACCGCAATGCCGTGCTGTTCCCGCGGAAAATCGGCGGCATGTACAAGATGCTGTCGCGCCCGTCGGACTCCGCGCATACGCCGTTCGGGGACATCTTCCTCTCCGAAAGCCCCGACCTGATTTACTGGGGACGCCACCGGCATGTGATGAGCCGCGGCCCGATGTGGTGGGAAGCAGTGAAAATCGGCGCGGGCGCCTGTCCGATTGAGACGACGGAAGGCTGGCTGATGTTCTTCCACGGCGTCGCCAGCACCTGCAACGGTTTTGTGTACTCCATGGGCGGCGCGATTCTTGACCGGGACGAGCCGTCGAAGGTGCTGTACCGGTGCGAGAATTATCTGCTGACGCCGGAAATGCCCTATGAAGTCAGCGGCTTCGTGCCGAATGTCGTCTTCCCCTGCGCGACGGTTCAGGATGCGGACACCGGGCGTATTGCCATCTATTACGGCTCGGCGGATACCTGCGTCGGGCTGGCGTTCGGGTATGTGGACGAGATTGTACAGTACATCAAGGACAACAGCGTCCTGAATCCCGACGACGGCGTGGCATTTGAGAAATTCTGATACCGCGGAGGAAGAACCTATGAATCCCTTTCGCCGCCCCAACGTGCTGCTGATTTATACTATTTCCAAATGAGAATGCGCCAAAATGCGAAGCGAATTTTTCATTCTGGCTAACGGGAGTGAAACGCAGCGTAGCAGCGCTACGCTAAGTGGAACGACCGGACGCCAGAATGGAAAAGGCGCGAGCAGATGGTGCAGGTGAATTCGGAAATAGTATTATACCGACCAGCAGCGCGGCGAACGGCTTCGGTCACTATCCCGGCGGGTCTATCAGCAATGAAAAAGGAGAATCAGTCATGAGGGACGCATGGTGGAAGGAAGCCGTCGTCTATCAAGTCTATCCGCGCAGCTTCATGGATGCAAACGGCGACGGCATCGGCGATTTGCAGGGCGTGACGTCGCGGCTGGACTACTTGCAGGAGCTGGGCATCGATGTGATTTGGCTGTCGCCTGTGTACCAGTCCCCGAACGTCGATAACGGCTATGACATCAGCGATTATCAGGCGATTCAGCCGGAATTCGGCACGATGGCGGACTTCGATGAGCTGCTTAAACAGGCGCATCGGCGCGGCATTCGCATCGTGATGGACTTGGTTGTCAACCACTCGTCCGACCAGCATCCGTGGTTCGTGGAGAGTCGGAAGAGCAAGGATAACCCTTATCGCGACTACTACATCTGGCGCGAACCGAAAGAGGACGGAAGCGCGCCGAACAACTGGGGTTCGTGCTTCGGCGGATCGGCGTGGCAGCTTGACCCGGAAACAAACATGTACTATCTGCACCTGTTCGCGCCGCAGCAGCCCGATTTGAATTGGAAGAATCCGAAACTGCGCGACGACGTGTACCGCATGATGACATGGTGGTGCGACAAGGGCGTGGACGGCTTCCGCATGGATCAAATCAGCGCGATTTCCAAGATGGACGACATGCCGGACGGGCCTGTGTCCCCCGGTCAGCAGTACGGCAATTACGGCCCGTACTGCATCAACGGTCCGCATGTACATGAGTATTTGAAGGAAATGAACGCGCGGGTGTTGTCCCGCTATGACCTGATGACCGTGGGCGAAACGGCGGGCGTGACCATCGAGGAAGCACAGAAGTACGCCGGAGAGGATTCGCATGAGCTGAGCATGGTCTTCCAGTTCGAGCATGTGGACGTCGCCGGAAAATACGGGGCGTGGCGCACGGAACAGATTCCGATGCTGTTCCTGAAAAAGGTGCTGAGCAAATGGCAGACGGAGCTGCACGGCAAGGCGTGGAACAGCCTTTTCCTCGGCAACCACGACCAGCCGCGCACCGTGTCCGCGTTCGGCGATGACCGCCCGCAGTGGCGCGTCCGCAGCGCGAAAATGCTGGCAACCTGCCTGCACATGATGGAGGGCACACCCTACATTTATCAGGGCGAAGAGCTGGGCATGACGAACTGCCCGTTCCAGTCGCTGGACGAGTTCCGGGATATTGACAGCCTGAACGGGTATCGCCGCTGGGTGACGGACGGGCCGCTCACGCACGCCGAGTTCTTCCCCTACCTGCTGTTCAAGAGCCGCGACAATGCCCGCACGCCCATGCAGTGGGACGACAGCCCGAATGCTGGATTCACCCACGGCACGCCGTGGATCCGCGTCAATCCGAACTACACGGAGGTCAACGCGGCGGCGGCGATGGCTGACCCGGATTCAACGTTCTACTACTTCCAGAAGCTCATCCGCCTGCGCAAGGCGCACCCTGTGATTGTGCATGGGCGCTATGAACTGCTGGAAAAGGACGACCCGGCACTGTTCATTTATACGCGCACGCTGGATGATGCGCAACTGCTCGTGATGTGCAACTTCAAGGAGCAGACGCGAGAATGGACAATGCCGGCGGGCTTCGCGGGCGCGCAGGTGCTGATTTCCAACACCGGGCGGACACAGCAGGCGGAGCAGACCATCACCTTGCAGCCTTATGAAGCATTGGTGCTTCTGAAATAACATTGACGGGATAGAAAGGAGAATTTCAGATGAAAATGGAACTGGGTGCGCAGACATTTACCGTGCGGGACTATATGCAGACGACGTGGGACTTCCGGGAGGCGATGAAGCGCATTGCGGAAATCGGCTATACCTGCGTGCAGCTGTCGGCGGTGGGCAATGTGCCGGTTCAGGCGCAGCGGGACATCTGCGATGAATACGGACTGAAAATCGTCCTGACGCACACGAACCCGGATCGCATGATTGCCGACCCGGAGGGCGTCATCCGCGACCATGACATCCTCGGCTGCGACTACATCGGCATCGGCATGATGAACCCGAAGTACCAGCGCGCAGAGTGGATTGACCAGTTCGCGAAAGACTTCACGACGCCCGCGAAGAAGATGCGCGACGCGGGCAAACTGCTGATGTACCACAATCACAATCTGGAATGGACGCGCCTGCGCGACGGCCGCCGGATTATGGACGTGCTGCTGGAACAGATGCCGGCGGACTTGATGGGCGTGACGCTGGATACCTACTGGGTGCAGGCGGCGGGCGCGGATATGCTGGAATGGATTGACATCCTGCAAGACCGCATCCCCTGCGTCCACCTGAAAGACATGTCCGTGAACGGCTTCGACCAGCGCAAGGCGGTCGTCGGCGAGGGCAATCTGAACTTCCCGAAGATTCTGGAAAAGCTGCAAACGCTGGGCAAGACGAAGTATATGCTCGTCGAGCAGGACGACTGCTACGGCGAAAGCGCGTTTGACTGCTTGAAGCGCAGCTATGACAATGTGAGAAAGATGGGGTATTGAGCAATGGCAAAGGTGAAATTGGGTATTATCGGCGTCGGCAACATGGGCACGGGTCACAGCAAGAACTATCTGGACGGCTTGATGCCAGAAATCGAAATCACGGCGGTGGCTGACCGCAACCCGGCGCGCCGCGAGTGGGCGAAGGAAAACCTCCCCGGCGTAAAGGTTTTTGAGGAGGGCGTAGATCTCATCCATAGCGGAGCGTGCGAAGCCGTGCTGATTGCCACGCCGCACTATCAGCATCCGCCGCTGGCGATTGAAGCATTCAAAAACGGGCTGCACGTCATGGTGGAGAAGCCCGCCGGGGTCTACACCCTGCAAGTACGCGAAATGAACGCCGAGGCGGACCGTCACCCGGAGTTGACTTTCGGCATGATGTTCAACCAGCGCACGAATTGCACCTACCGCAAGATGCACGAGCTGATTCACAGCGGCGCAATCGGTGACTTAAAGCGTGTCAATTGGATTATCACCGACTGGTACCGCACGCAGTTCTACTATGATTCCGGCGCATGGCGCGCAACGTGGGCGGGCGAAGGCGGCGGTGTGCTGCTGAACCAGTGCCCGCATCAGCTGGATTTGGTGCAGTGGCTGGTGGGACTGCCGTGCAAGGTGCGGGGTTTCTGCCACGAGGGCAAGTGGCACAACATCGAGGTCGAGGACGACGTGACCGCCTATTTCGAGTACCCGAACGGCGCCACGGGCGTTTTCATCACCACGACCGCCGACGCCCCCGGCACGAACCGTTTGGAGATTACAGGAACGAAGGCGACGCTCATCTGTCAGGACGGCAAGCTCATCATGAAGAAGCTGGAAATGGACGAGCGTGAATGGTGTGCGACGTGTCAGGAAGGCTTCCGTGCGCCGTCCTACGAAACGATCGAGGTCGAGACGGACGGGCAGAACGGGCAGCATCCGGCGGTGCTGAACGCGTTTGCGGCGCATATCCTGCGCGGCGAACCGCTGGTCGCGGACGGACGTGAGGGCATCAATGGGCTGATGCTGTCCAATGCGATTCATCTGTCCTCGTGGCTGGGGCATCCGGTGACTTTGCCGATTGACGAGGCGCTGTTTTTGGAGAAGCTCAATGAACGTCGGGCAACGTCGCGGGTAAAGACAGGGGAAAGCGTTTTTAGTGATACAAATGGGACATATGGGTCAAAATAAAGGGGAGCTCCAAACACGAGGGCAAAGCATGATAACGCGACCAACTCATACTATTTCCAAATGAGAATGCGCCAAGATGCGAAGCGAATTTTTCGCGCTGGCTAACGCGAATGAAACGCAGCGTAGCAGCGCTACGCTAAGTGGAATGAGCGGACGCAAGCGCGGAAAAGGCGCGAGCAGATGGCGCAGGTGAATTTGGAAATAGTATCAATTGCACCAGACAGGCGCGAACGGATTGTATGCTTTCCTCCACAAAACCACATAAAGATGCGCCCTGCCCCGGCAAACTCATCCGCCGGAGCAGGGCGCTTTTCGATGCAGTTGTTCTGTTACATTCTGACCGTTTCCCCCGCCTTAATCGTCATAATCTCGCCTTTGTTCTCCACCCAAATGTCGGTGGCGGTCGGGTTAAAGACGATGTGCCCGTCGGCGCTGGTGCGCAGCTGGCGGCTGGCGTTCAGGTAGTCCACAATCTCGATATTTGTCGCGTACCAAATATCCTTCTTGCCGCTCATTTTCTCGCAGAAGGCGCGGATGACCTCCCAGTTGTTATGCTGCTCAAACTCGTAGCTATGTCCCCACAGGTAGAACAGCTTCAGCCCGAATGGCAATTTCCCCGTAAGGAAGCGGTCGCACAGCTCGTCCAGCTTCGGGTCATCGTGATGGCAAGTTGGGTTGAGGCGCAGCCATTCGTTGGGAATCTCAAAGTTGTGGGTGCTGACGACAGTGCGGGCATAAGCAATGCCGCAGGTGCGCAGGGTGTCGACGGCTTCGTCGCTGTATGTGCCGTAAGGGTACGCAAAGCCGCGGACGATTTTGCCAAACAGCTTTTCCAGATTATCGCGGTCAGCAAGAACCTCATAGGCAATGCGCGGCGCGGGAATCGCGGACAGCGACGCATGGGTCAGCGCGTGGGATGCGACTTCGTGGCGGCCGCCTGCATAGAGCGCTTTAATGGCGGATTCACTCATGCGGCGGTAAATCGTGCCGGCAGGGTAAACCGTGCCTTCTGGGGCAAACCAGCCGCTGTTGAGGTTGAAGGTGGCGAGAATACCGTATTCATCGAGGATGCGGATGAGTTCGATGTCGGTTTCCACGCCATCGTCGTAGGAGAGGGTCAGCGCCTTGCGCAGACCGTAGGGGTAGAGAACCATCATGGGAAAAGACTCCTTTCTTTGTGGGTAAGAAATGATTGGCAAAAGAATCTCTTTTGCCTTGGTTACGCGAGTTTATTGGGAAAGTGCTTTTTGTTGCAGGGGTGCACCTGCGGGCGCACAAAAAGGTCAAGCCTTTTGCTTCCGAGTAAACAGCTTTTTCAGTGCCCACGCGCAGGGCTTTTCAATCAGCAGGGTGATGAGAATCGCGCCGAGGAGGGATAGACCGAAGCAGAGCGCCATGTACTGGTTTTGCCACGGCTGTTCTCCGACGCGGTTCGGTTCATTGCTCACGGACGGCGGAATGTGCAGCCGCTTCAGGTGGACAGCAAGGTTCTGATGCAGCAGGTAGTAGTTCATCGAGATGGCGGAAAGCCAGCCCATGACGCGGTTGCCCATCAGGAAGCGCAGGGGGTGCACGGCGAAGGGGAGCGAGAGCATGAGGCCCGCAATCGTCAAGCAGAGCAGTGGACGACGCATCATCTGCGCGGCCTGCATGGCAGCTTGTCCGGACGTGTACGCCTGTGCGCGGATGACGCGGAGCATCCCGTAGAGAGAGACGCAGAACACAAGCGTCGCCGCGCCCTGCCAGAGCCACTTGCGGCGGCTTTCCGCCGGGTACAGCTGCGTCAGGCGCACATACAAGATGGACGCGCCCATGCCCATTGCGTAAACATCAAGGAAATTCGCCAGCTGATTGACAACCATGTTGTACTCGTCCAGCCGCCATAAACACCAGCCGCGGAACGCAAACGCGACCGCCGCCATGCTCATCAGCGTACCGAGCGGGTTCTTCATCGCGCCCTTCGCCAGCAGGGGGAAAATCAGGTACGCCTGCATCTCGATGGCGATTGTCCACGATGCAACGCCAATAGGCGTGGCAATGTAGGTGGCGTAATTGAACGTCTGCGTGAACGTCAGGTGCATGAGGACGTCGCGGACGGCTTCTGATGTGCGCCCGTAGAGGTTGTACGGAATCGCGACGACAACAAGCATTAGCAGCGTCAGGAAATAATAGCTGGGCACAATGCGCATGATGCGCCGCTGATAGAACGCCTTCGTGTCCGGCACGCGCTCGCCCAGCATCATCGTCCGCGCATACGGCAGGAACAGCAGAAAGCCCGACAGCAGAATTGTGCCGTCAACCGGCATATATCCAGCGCGCAGCAGATAGTCCAGTGAGTAACGGCCAATCGACGGCGTAAGCCACGACTGCTGCCAGAAGTGATACCAGCTGACGATGAACACCAGCAGCACGCGTAGCCCGTTCAACTCCGGGATTCTGCGGCAGTTCGGGCGATAGGCGGTCATGAATCCGCCTCCAGCAGGGCACGCATTCCCATCACATAGCCGTAGAAGCCGAAGCCGACAATCTGCCCCCGGCAGGCGCTGGCGGTGACGGATTTGTGGCGGAATTCCTCCCGCGCGTGGACGTTGCTCATGTGGCACTCGATGACCGGCATCGGCACGGACGCAATCGCATCATGCAGCGCAACGGACGTGTGCGTGTATCCTCCCGGATTGAACACCGCGCCGCAGAAGCCGTCGAAGTACGCCTTTTGCAGCGCATCAATCAGGTCGCCCTCGTGGTTGGACTGCACACAGCGCACCTCCACGCCGAGCTTTTCCGCTTCCGCATGGCACAGCGCAAGCAGATCGTCATACGTCTTTGCACCGTAAACCGCCTTTTCACGCAGCCCAGTCAGGTTGATGTTCGGGCCGTTGAGAATGAGAATCTTTTTCAGTTCGCTCACAGCAAATGCAGCTCCTTCATCAGCGTTTCCGCAAGGTTCGGCGGCATGGAACACCCCTGCCAGATGCTTTCGGCTTCCACCGCCTGCGCAATGAGCATATACAGCCCTGTGCAGGCGGGTGTACCGACCCGTTTTGCGGCGGCGGTCAGTACCGTTTCCGCCGGGTTGAAAATAATGTCCGCTACGCCGTCGGCGCGGGCGACGATGCTGGTCAAGTGCGCCGCATCTATCGGACAGCCCTCGACGCGCGGGTACATCCCGGCAGGGGTCGTGTTGACAATCAGCCCGCCCATATCGGGGAAGCGCGCATAGAAATCGTCGTAGCTGATTTCATCCGCGTGCTTCGGGCTTCGGGAGACGATCCACGTTTCGCGCGCCCCCATGCGCTCCACGGCGTTTCGGCAGGCGTGCATTGCTCCGCCTGAACCGAGGATGAACACCGGGCGTCCGTCCGGATTCATGCCGAAGTGGCGCAGCATCTGCTCAAAGCCGGGGTCGTCCGTGTTGTAGCCGCGGCTTGTCTTGCCCGTCAGCACTGTGTTGACCGCCCCAACCTCCCGCGCAAAAGGGGTAATCTCATCCAGCAGGGGCATCACGTCCGTCTTGTACGGCACGGTGATATTGAAGCCGTCCAGCGTACGCAGCAGTTCCGGTACAACCGCCGCCAATTCACCGCGCGGAATCTCAATCAGCCGGTAGCTCGCCGCCAGAGAGATTTTCTCCCAAATCGCCTCGTGAATGGGGACGGACAGGCTATGCCCCAGCTTCTCCCCAATCAGGCCGTACTGCTTCATGGACATGCACCTCCGGGCTGCTTTGTTCCCATTATAGCATGATTTAGGCAAGGGGGCAATGCTTGAACAGTTTTTTTCTGTTTTTGCATTTTGGGTGCAACGAATGGCATTTCTGATTCGTCTAATAGGTAACAGGCTGGAAAAGGAGGGCGCGTATGGGCAGACGGCTGATAAGCTGCTGCATGGCGCTGCTAATGCTGGGGTGTGCGCTGGCAGAGGACGAATTGGACATCACTTATCGCTTCGGCAGCCGCGAGGAGCAGAAAATTGCGGTGACGATTGACGACTGCTATCACGCGGAGGATGTTCGGGCGGTGCTGGATATTTTGCAGGCAAACGACGTCCGCGCGACGTTCTTCCCCATCGGCAAGGCGCTCAAGTACGAGGACGCGGCGCTATGGCAGGAGGTTGTGGCGTCTGGGTGCGAAATCGGCAATCACTCATGGGGACACACTTACCTGACGAAGCTGAGCCGGCAGAAAATCAAGTTTCAGATGCTTCGGACGCAGGAAAAAGTGGATGCGCTGCTGGACTGCCATTATCCCATGCAGGTCATGCGCCCGCCGATGGGCAAAACGAATCCGAAGGTGGAGGAAAGTGTCGCGGCGGTTGGTTATCTGGCGGTTGTCAAGTGGGATGTCAGCGAAACCGACCCGGTAAAGGCACTGGCGGCCGTGCAGAACGGCAGCATCTTGCTCTTTCATGCGCGGAAGAAGGATGCGAAATGTCTGTCCGTGCTGATTCCGCAGCTGGTGGCGGAAGGCTATCAGCTGGTCACGGTGTCGGAACTGCTGGGACTGCCGGAAATTGTATGCAGTGCGGAAAAGTACGTCTATCACCGCCGTGATACGGAGGAAAATATCCGCCCCGATGCTGTTCCCCAGAATTGACAACCCTTCCCCATTCCGGTATAATGAAAGACGGGAAAAGGACGTTTTGCTGTGGCAAAATCAAGCATGAAGAGGAGTGAACCCTGATGAAGAAACGACTGTTGGCGCTGCTGAGCGCCATCGTGCTGATGGGTAGTGTATCGCTGGCGGAAAACACGGAAGAATCGGCGGAAACCCCGGCGACGGCGGAACCGATGGTTTCCCTGCCCATCGATTTTTCTCCCGGTATGCCCGCTGATCCGGACGGCTTTACCCTCGGCGACGGCACTTGGAGCTATGAGGATCCCACCATCAGCGTGCAGGTGACGCAGAAGCGCAAGGCGGAGTGCGACTATTGGGTTGCGCATATCAAGATAGCGGATGCTTCCCAGCTGCGCACCATGTCCGCCGGCGGCTTTGACTCCACCCGCACGGTCAAGGGCACGATTATGGCCAAGCGCAGCAACGCCATCCTTGCCATTGACGGCGATTATTTCTGCTATACCGGTATCGGTTATATCGTCCGGCAGGGCACGGAGTATCTCGACCACCTGCGCGGCGACCGCGACGTTCTCCTGATTGATGAGGACGGCGATTTCCACTATGTCCTCCGCCCCAAGCGCAATTCGCTTGACGGCACAGTGGATGGCAAGAAGGTCATCAACAGCTTCTTCTTCGGCCCGGTGCTGGTGCGCGAGGGCAAAGCCGTGCTGAACCCGATGGCGGAAGGCATGGCGTTCGATGAGCCGCGGCAGCGCATGGCCATTGCGCAGGTTGGTCCGCTGGAATATATGGCGATTTGCTGTGCGTCGCAGGCGCGCGGCTCGATGGGCATGACGCTCCAGCAGTTTGCGCGGCTCTGCGCTGATGAGGGCGCGTATATCGCCTATAACCTCGACGGCGGCGACTCCACCATGATGATTTTCAACGGCGAGAAAATCAACGACGTACTGAATGAAAACACCCGCGCCATCTCCGACATCGTGTACTTCGCGTCGGCATGGACAGGTGAGGAGGCGGACGAGTGAATACCGTCTATTGGGTGCTCGTCGCGTTCGGCATCGTTGTGCTGGAGGCGCGTCTGCGCGCCCGGAACGTGCGCTATCTGCCGATTCTGCCCGCTATTGTGCTGGGCGCGGTGCTGTCCAAGGTCACTTATGTGGTGCTGCAATGGCACTATGCGTTCCCGCACTGGGGATGGGGCGCATTCACTGTCCTTCGGCCGGATACGTTCTGCTTCTTCGGCGGCGCGGTCGGCGTGGTGCTGGGCGTCATCATCAGCGCAAAGCTGACGCATCAGCGCGTCCTGCCCGTGCTGGATGCGTTTGCCCCGGCGGGTGCGCTGCTGGTCGCCATTGCCCGGTTCGGCGAAAAGTATCTGGGCGAAATAGGCACGGCGGGCTTTGAGATGCCCGAACAGCTGGCGTTCTTCCCCTTTGCCCTGACGAACGAGTGGGGCGAAAGCTATCCCGCCATCTTCATGCTGTCCTGCCTTGCGGCGCTCATTGTGGCGATTGTCGGTCTAACCCGCAAGCCCGGTGGACGCGATGGTCAGCTTTTCCTGCGCACCGCGTTTTATCTGGCGCTGCCGCAAATCATGTGCGAGAGCCTGCTGGCGGAGTGCATGAAGTGGGGCTTCGTGCGGGTGCAGCAGCTCCTGTGTGCGCTGACACTGCTGGTAATCCTGATTGTGGAGTGCCGCCGTGCGTCGGGTTCGTTGTCCTTCGCGAAGCGCTGGTGGCCGGTTGGCGCGCTGCTCCTGTGCGCGGCGGGGCTGGTCGGCGTGGAGTTCGCGCTGGATAAGTCCGGCTTGCCCGCGTTCGTGGGGTACGGCGCGATGGTGGTGCTGCTGGCGCTGATTGCGGCGGCGGAATGCGGGGCGGGGAAAAGGGCGAAATAATACAATAGGAGGAAAACATGAACGACGCAGAACAGCGGGCTGCCGCGAAACAGTTTGCGCAGGATTGGCAAGCACGCGGCGACGAAAAGCAGGATAATCAATCCTTCTGGCTTGCCCTGCTGCAAAAAGTGTTTGGCGTGGCAGAGCCGGAGAAGTACATCAACTTTGAGTATCCCGTCCTTGTGGATGACGGACGGAAAGAAAAAGGCACGACCAAGTTCATTGACGGCTATATTGCCAAGACGCGGGTACTGATTGAGCAGAAGGGACGCGGAATCGACCTGACGATTGGCTATAGGCAATCGGACGAATCATTCTTGACACCCTATCAGCAGGCGCGGCGCTACGGCGGTTATCTGCCGCAGTCAGAGCAGCCGCGCTGGATTATTGTCAGCAATTTTGATGAGTTTGACATTCATGATATGAACCGCCCCAATGATTCGCCGGAAATTGTCAAGCTGTGCGATTTGGAGAAGGAATATCATCGGCTGCAATTCCTTGTTGATACGACCAGCGAACATATCAAGAAGGAAATGGAGATTTCCCTCAAAGCGGGCGAGCTGGTTGGCGTTCTGTATGATGCACTGCTGGCGCAATATCAAAATCCGAATGACCCGGAAACGCTGAAAAGCCTGAATGCGCTGTGCGTGCGGCTGGTTTTCTGTCTCTATGCAGAGGATGCGGGCATTTTCGGCAAGCACCTGATGTTCCACGACTATCTGAAAAGCCATGAGCGCGATGCGCGGCGTGCGCTGATTGACCTCTTCCGCGTCCTTGACCAGAAGCCGGAAAATCGCGATCCCTATATGGATGAAGATTTGGCAGCGTTCCCCTACGTCAACGGTGGATTGTTCTCTGACGAAAACATCATCATTCCCCGCCTGACTGAGAAAATTGTTTCGCTGATTCTACGGGAAGCAAGTGAGAATTTCGACTGGTCGGACATCAGCCCGACGATTTTCGGCGCTGTGTTTGAAAGCACCTTGAACCCGGAAACACGGCGTTCCGGTGGAATGCACTATACCAGCATTGAGAACATCCACAAAGTCATAGACCCCTTGTTCCTGAACGATTTGAGAGCAGAATTGGCGGAAATTCAGCAGATTCCCGTCGTGCGAACCCGCAGAAGCAGACTGGAAGCGTTTCAGGAGAAGCTGGCAGGGCTGACCTTCCTTGACCCCGCCTGTGGTTCGGGAAATTTCCTGACGGAAACGTATCTATCCCTCCGGCGGATGGAAAACGAAATTGTCCGCAGTTTGATTGATGCCCGCGAAGGACGGACGAAAGACCAACGTGATCAAATTACTGCTGGGCAAATTATGTGGGGAATAACGGACAGCACCGTTTTGGAACCCATTAAGGTAAGCATTCAGCAGTTTTACGGCATTGAAATCAACGACTTTGCGGCAACGGTTGCGAAAACTGCGCTATGGATTGCCGAAAGCCAGATGATGAAGCAGACGGAAGAAATCGTGCAAATGCCGCTTGATTTTCTGCCGCTGAAATCCTATGTAAACATCTTCGAAGGCAACGCATTGCGGGTGGATTGGGAAAGTGTCGTGCCGAAAGGACGGCTGAACTATATCATGGGAAATCCGCCGTTTGTGGGTGCGCGATTGATGAGCAAAGAGCAAAAAGCGGATGTAAATACGCTTTTTGCAGGCTGGAAGAATGCTGGAAATTTGGATTATGTGTGCTGCTGGTATAAGAAGGCAAGCGACTTGATGCGCGATACGGCGATTCGCAGCGCACTTGTGTCCACAAATTCTGTTTCGCAAGGGGAAAGTGTTGCGAACCTCTGGAAACCACTGTTTGAGGCAGGAATACACATTGACTTTGCGTATCGCACATTTCGATGGGACAGCGAAGCCAGCCAGAAAGCGCATGTTCATTGCGTGATTATCGGATTCAGCAGTGCTCCGAATCCCAAAGAAAAAGTGCTGTATTCGGGAGGACATGCGCAGATTGTTCACAATATCAACGGCTATTTGCTGGATATGGATAATGTGTTTGTCGAAAGTCGGAATAAACCGCTTTGCAACGTTCCGGAAATCGGAATTGGCAATAAGCCGATTGATGGCGGGAATTATCTGTTCACACAAGAAGAAATGGAAGCATTTGTGCAAAAAGAACCTCAAGCTCAAAAATATTTTAAGAGCTTGTCTTCATAAGTGAAACGTGGTATAATAGCAGCATGAAAGAAGT
>ENA-UOOD01000250-UOOD01000250.1-human-gut-metagenome-genome-assembly--contig:-CS67-NODE-250-length-69711-cov-29.728107_pt1 | contig 69711 bp, 79 predicted proteins | sample MGYA00242464_ERZ724011 | MGnify/ENA metagenome assembly ERZ724011 | reverse complement strand
CCCCATCCCTTTTCGTCTGTACCCAAACTACCAAACATCTCGATAAATTGCGATTTGACGAGCTCGTCGGTTGAAACAATCAGCTGTTTATACGCTTCTTTTGCTCTGTCTATTGCAGCAAAAAATTCGGCATATTTATGCTGTTTGTCGGTATCGGGAATGTCAAATTCTAATTCTTTTAGTTGCTTCCAATTCACCGTAGGAGAAAGAGAACCAACCGAGATCCTGATGGCCGCATCCATGAAGTAATTGGAGACGATGAAATACGGGAAGAATTCTTCTGTTATTACATCGGTTTTCGGCCTGAATATCATTCCGTGGGCTGAGAATAAACCATCATGTGGAGCAATGGCAGCACGCCGCAAATATGTATTGCGTCTGCCAAAAAGCACATCTCCTTTTCTCATTATAAGTTTTTGACCTGTGATATCTACAGCGCTTCCCCAACGTGATACACGCAAGCATCTCGTATCCAGATGTTCCAAACCGATATATAATTCTTTGTCTTCAGGAGTGGGAGTCCTTTTATCTGTGATATTAAATGCTATATCCTCAAATCTGTATCTGGCCATTTTGATCTCCTCCATTAAGCATTTCAATCAATGCCGCATAATTGGCAGAAAGAGTAGCAGAACACTCCATCCATTCAATAATCGCATCTTCGAGCGGCAATAGCTCCAGTTCCGGTTCTTCGCTGCCTTTTACATATAGAGGAATGCTCAACTTATGATCGTGTTCAATAATCTCTTTAAGAGAGGCAATCGCAGAAAAGCCATCAATAGCGCTAAACTTCTCATATACACCAGCAATCTTTTCGATGTGTTCATCTTCCAGATAGCTCTGAGCATTTTTGCGAGTAACTTCTTTTTTGGCATTGATGAACAGAACACGCCCGCGCCTATTTAGCGGCTTATTTGTTCTGCATATTACAATGCAGGCTTCCATCGGGGAATTGAAAAACAGGTTTTTTCCTATGCCGATGACACATTCTACCAGGTCGCTTTCCACCAGCTTTTTACGCATATCATTTTCTTCATCTCTGAAAAGAACACCGTGAGGGAACAGGATCGCACAACGTCCAGTATCGGGTTTCATGCTTTTAAGAATATGCTGGAAGAAAGCATAATCTGCTCTACCCTGCGGCGGTGTACCGAGGAAGTTGCGACCATACTTATCATTCTCGAAGGCACCACGATCCCACTGCTTGATGGAATACGGCGGATTGGCCAGCACAAGATCAAACTGCTTCAAAGTGCCGCCCTCGATGAAAGCAGGATTTTTCAGCGTATCATCATTAACGATATGGAAATCCTCAATGCCGTGCAAGAACAGGTTCATGCGACCGATGGCGCTGGTCAGCTGATTGATTTCCTGACCATACAGATGCAGGTTGCGCCATTCCTTTCCCTGAGCTTTCAGATAGGCGATGCAGGAAATGAGCATACCTGCGCTGCCGCAAGTGGGATCGTAAACCGATTCTCCAGATTGCGGCTTGAGCAGTTCTGTCATCAGATGCACGACGGTTCGGTTGGTATAGAATTCCTGTGCCGTATGGCCGCTATCATCGGCAAATTGCTTGATTAGATACTCATAGCCCTGTCCCAGTTCGTCCTCCGGACAATTTTCGAGCGACAACGTCTTGGAAGAAAAATGCTCCAAAAGATCCTTGAGCAGGCGATCCGGCAGGCGGTTTTTGTTCGTCCATGCGCCGTCGCCAAATACGCCTGTCATTTTTTCACCGTTTGCCTTTTCGATTTCACGGAAAGCTGTAACGATGGCTGCGCCGACATCCTCGGTTATCTGTCGGACGTCGTTCCAGTGATGGCCCTTGGGCACAATGAACGTGTGTAATTCCCGTTCAGGATAAAGCTCGATATCGTCGCCGTATTCAGCAACGGCTTTCTGCGTTTCTTCATCGTAGACATCGCAAATGCGTTTGAAGAACAGAAGCGGAAAAATATACTGCTTGTATGCGCCTGCATCTATGCTAGTGCGCAGAAAAACCGCCGATTCCCATAGATAGGATTTCAGCTCATCAATTGTGATCCGATTCGACATTGAGGTATCCTCCCTCCAGCAGTAGCTTTTTCAGGTTTTCTTCTGCATCCCGCACAGCCTGCAGCGCTTCCATAAAGCTGCGGCGCGCCTGTTTGGGATCCATCGCCTCGGCGGGTGTCTTTTCGATATAGGTGTTGACGGAGAGGGTGTAGTCCTTCTCGCGAATTGATTCCAGTGAGACGACTGCACAACGATCAATGACGTTTTCATAATTTTCCCACAGGTGATAGACCTTGTCCGTATCGGCATCGGTCATGATATTTTTGGCACGCTGAGCGGTATAGATACCGGTCGCATCGATCAGGCAAACCTTCCCGCGATGGGCGGCAGGTTTGTTGCTGTTAATGAACAGGATACACGCCGATACGCCTGCACCATAGAACAGATTGCCGACGAGTGCAACAACGCATTCGAGCATGTCGCTCTCGATCAGCTTCTTGCGCATATCGCCTTCCTTGCCGCCGTGGAAAAGAACGCCTTGCGGCATAACAACAGCGCATCGTCCTTTTCCAGGGCACATAGAGGAAACCATATGCTGAAGCCATGCGTAGTCCGCACTGGAATCAGAAGGACAGCCCCAAATGTTACGGCCCCACTGATCGACTTCGAAAGATTCTGCGCCCCATTTGCTCAGGCCGAACGGAGGATTTGCAAGAACGCAGTCAAACTTCTGGATTGCGCCGTGGTGAATGAACTTTGGATCGCGCAGCGTATCGCCCTGCACGATCTTAAACTCCCGCGCACCGTGAAGGAAGAGGTTCATTCTGGCGATGGCGGAGGTAGAAAGATTCTTCTCCTGACCATAAATTTTTCCGTAGGACGCCTTCTGGTCATCCATGTTTCGGATGGCTTCAATGAGCATACCACCGGTGCCACAGGCAGGATCATAGACCGAGTCGCCAGATTTCGGCTTAAGCATACGCACCATGAGCTTGACTACAGAACGCGGCGTGTAAAACTCACCCGCATTTTTCTTGCTCATGTCAGCGAATTTTTTAATTAGATACTCATAGGCATCGCCCATAATATCAGCGGAATAATTGCGATTGCCAACGAGAATTGAGGACATATGTTCCACCAGATCCTTGAGACGCTCATCGGAAAGCTTTGTTTTATCCGTCCAGTTGGCATCGTCAAAAGATGAAAACAGGCCTGCCAGCGTCTCTGGATTTGCGCGTTCGATGCCCATCATGGCGTCTACGATGGCTTTACCAACGTCTTCAGATGTCGTCCGGACGTCATTCCAATGGCATCCATTTGGAATGATGAATGTGTGAAGTTCCGCCTCGGTGTAGAATTCCATATCATCGCCATACTGCTGCCTGGCATCAGCGGTTTCTTCATCATAGATGTCCGAAATGCGCTTGAAGAACAGAATCGGTATAACATATGATTTGTAATCGTCCTGATCAATCGGGCCGCGCAGAATATTGCAGGCTTGATAGAGATGATTGAACAGCTTTGTCGCAGTGGTTTCCTTGCTTTCGGTTTCATCAACTAAAAGCGCGCTGGACGTAGTATCAATAGCGTTCAGCATGGATTCCTGACGCTCTTGCGCAATCGTTTCACGGCCAGATATATAGGAAACGGGACGAGTGGCTTCATCCCCAAGCTGCTTTTCAAGAACGATACCAAACTGTGCCTCAAAAGCATTGAGTATGCTAAGAAGCGTTTCGTCGAGAAAAGTCAACGCAAGATTACGCAAGTCTGCCGGAATTCCATAGTAGGCTTCGGCAATGCTGCCGGTAATAGCGGCAATAGTATCACTGTCGCCACCGATGGATATAGCGTTACGAATAGCATCCTCAAAACTGACAGATTCAAAGAATGCCTCGATCGCTTGAGGAACTGTGCCTTGGCACGTTTCATCAAATGAATAGGTTTCGCGAATATTGTCCAGCGTAAAGTTAATATCGTAGTAGTTATGTGTAATATAATCTTGAATTTCAAGAATGCTCTTTCCTGTCCGCGCCAGATAGATAGCCACAGCGACCGCTTCCGCACCCTTCAGACCTTCCGGATGATTGTGCGTTATGCAGGTAACATCATGGGAAAGTGATTTGGCTTCCTCGCTGCTTTTTGCGACATAGCCACAGGCACTGACCCTCATGGCTGCGCCATTTCCAAAGCTATTATAATTCTGAGGGTTACCCGAGTACAACCAGCGACGAAAAAAGCCTCCGTAGCCTGCACCGGGATATTTTCTCCCGAGCTTTTGCATATTTCGAACTGCGCGGTCACTCAAACAGCCTTGTGCATCGCTTTCGAGCAGTGCTTGAGCAACGGCCAGCGACATGATGGTGTCGTCTGTGGGCTTGCACCCTCCAACGTGTGTGAGCAACTCAAATTCCTTGGATTTGTGATTGTGCCATTCAAAGCGTGATCCGGCAATATCGCCGATGATTGCGCCGAGCATATATATCCCTCCACGTTCTATATTAGGGGCAAATACTCGTAATGCCGAACTTCTCATTGCAAGATTCTTAGAGATCTACTTTGGCGAAGTCTGGGAATTTCTGCTTCCATACAGCTTCGCCCTCCGCAACTGAATCGGCAAAAGAATTCCTATGACACTCAGGCCTCCATGCCACTGGTGGGCAGCATCCATGGAAGCGGCTGAGATTTAAGCCGCTGAATTATCCCGTGTTGCAACAAGACAACACAATTTTATTATATCACGCAGTCTTGGTTTTGTCATTGAGATTTTACCGGTTCCCGCAATGATAATCAAGGATTTACAAGGCTCTGGTGTTGAAAATAGAAAAGGCAGGGAAAAGCCGGAAGCCGCTTCTTCCTGCCGGAAATTTACGTGAGTCTGTAGCCCATGTCCGTCTGCGCGGCTTTCAGCACATCCGTAGCAGCATACCGCGCGTTCAACCAATCGCCTACGGCTTCGGATGGCAAAATAACCGGCATCCGATTGTGAATGAAGGCGATGCTCTCCGCCGGTTCGCAGGTCAGGATGGTGCAGGATGCGCGATTGCCTTCCTTGCGGTAGATGCCCGCAAGATAGATCATATCGTTGTTCTCGGGCGCGATGGCGTACTTGATCTTGTCCTTTCCGCGATGCTCCCATTCGAAATAGCAGGTGGCGGGAATCAGGCAGCGGCGCTGGGCCATGCCGTCTTTGAAGATTGCCTTTTCCGCGGCAGTTTCGCTTCGGGCGTTGAAAAGGAGCTTGCCGTCGGGCAATGTATAGCCCCAGTGCATGGCATACGCGCCGGGCTGAAGGCTGGGGCTGTTGGCCAGCACGGGGACGGTGTCGCCGGGGTAGGTTTCGCCGCCGGTTTTCGCGTCCGGATTGCGGCGATTGACGGCTTCAATGATCTGCCGCAATTCCTCGGCTGCGTCGTCCTCAGCAATATAATAGCGTCCGCACATGGGCATTCTCCTTTAATTCACGGTCGGTTTGATCTTCATGACCGGCACGTCATAGCGCCGGGCCAGCTCACAGGTCATGGCTGTGCCGCCGGGCTGGCCGTCGTAGGCGGCGAGCAGCAGGTCGGCGTTGTCCACCAGATAGTGGTTCCGGCGGAACATGGCGCTCCGGGTATAGGCGTGGCCGGTGGCGGTGGTGATGTCTGCCTGTGCGAAGAGCCGGTCGTGCCTCGCGCGCAATTCTGGCGACCATCTCGCCGCCTGATCGTCGAAGGGACTGACCATCTCCAAAATCATGTCCGGATGCTGCGCGCGCAATTCAAGGACGGCTTCGGCGGCGAACATATCCATGCCCAGCGCGCCGCCGGAGATGAAATGGCGATAGCCCATGTCGTAGAGTGCCTGAATGGTGTCCTTGACGCGGCGCTTGAAATCGACGCAGCGCGGGTCGGATTCGTTAAAGCCGAAGGGCATTTTCTGCGGGCGATAGCCGGTGAACGCGCAGCGCTTTGCGCCGGGCGGGCTGTGCCTTCTTACTGTATTCGTCATGAGCGAGCATCCTCCCTTCATTCGTCGCTGGGGCGGCAGCGGACAATGCGGCCCACGCGGCTTTTCATCCTCTTCGCGTCCAATACGCCCTCGAAGGATACGCGGACGGGTGCGGTGCGCGGCTTTTCCAGATTACAGTCCATATAAATCTTGCCGCCGTCGGCCATTTCCAGACAGACGCGCTGCCGAATGGTTTCCAGCGCGTCGCCCGAAGGAGCGGCGGTAAGCGTGCGCGGCTTGGATTCGTCGATGGTGATGCGGCCCTCGTCCACCAGGCGGTGAATATAGCGGCTGACAGTGGAGGAAGAGCGCAGTCCCACGGCTTCGCCCACCTCGCGGAAGGTGGGGCTGTGGCCGTTTTCCGCGACGTATTCCGTGATGTAGGCGTAGATTTCCTCGCAGCGCTGATCCGACGGCCTTCTCGTGTAGACCATTTCTAAGCCTCCCTTCGCTCCACAAACCAGCGGCCCGGAATGGAGCCGCCATAGTCGGGATTGTGTTCAAAGAAGATATACGTCTCCTGATTGTTCATCCGGATGGTGTAGCGGTCGCCCTGACCGCCCGCACGGGCCGCCGGTGCCGGGCGCACGTCCAGAATGCGGTCGATTTCGTAGGTTTTGCCATCCTCCCAATGGATGAGGCGCGGGTACATATGCCCGTTTTCGTCAAAATCCACCTCCACGGGCACATAGACCTTGATGGGCTTCTGCGGATTGTTCATGGAAATTACCTCCGAAAAAAGGGTGCAGGAAATACGCTGGCACGCGGTTCGCGTGTCAGAAAGGTTGCTTTATGGAAAATCAGCGCTTGTGCTTTTTGGAATAGACCTCGTTCAGAACATCCAACTCCTGCGCCGTGGGGTACATATCCTGCGTGACGACGCCAAGGACGCGGCCCACGCAGCGGAAATTGTCATCCGGGCCGGGGTGAATGGTCTTGTATTTCGGGTTATGGGAGTGAAGGCCGTCCGGCTGATATTCCTTGACAAAGCTCTCGCCCGCGATGACAAAAATGCCGATTTCGCCCGGATCGATCTCCGGCGTGAATTCCACCAGCAGTTCGTCGCCGTTCTGGAATGTGGGCGTCATGCTGTCGCCGGAAACGGTGATGACCGTATCCGCCCGGCAGACATTGCGGGAATTGCGCAGGAAAACGTGCTCGTGCTCATAGGTGTCGGTCAGCGGCGTGCCGGTACCGGCGGAGGACGGCAGTTCTTCACGCCCGAGGTAGGAAAATTCATTGACGCAGCCGTCCCGGAAGGCCAGAAGGTCGTTTTCGATCATGGATTCCATGAGGGTGTTCACGGTGCGCTGCCTGTAGGTATCCAAAGAGCGGTAGAGCCGCATATGCTCCTGCTCGGCCTTGGAAAGCGTCTGCCTGCCCGCGGGCATATCGAAGAAGGCGTCGGCGGTGATGTCCAGTGCCTGGCACAGCTTCGGGATCATGCTCAGCTCCGGGCGCGATACGCCGGTCTCCCAGTTGGTGATGGAATTCTTCGTAATGCCGAGCATGGCCGCCAACTGGGGCTGGGAAAGCTCGCGTGCCTTGCGATAGGCGCGGATTCGATCTCCGCATTCCGCCCGATTCCGCATCTTGGTGCGCTCTGTCTGCGTCTGCGGAAAGGATAGGATCGCGCTGGATTTGTCATCGGGCTTCTTGGTCATTGAAGAATTCCTCCTGTCATGAGATGCTTGGATTATAGCACAAGTTAGTTGACCTGTAAACCCCATGCAGGCATCGTAAAATAAATTTCACATTCCGTTCGAACCGCAGAATGAAGGCAAAAAGAATATTTTGTCTAAGCGAACACAGCTATCAGTTCGGATGTTTACAAGGACAATGTGCTTGTGCTATCATGCTCGGCGTAGACTCCGCTCTACGGAAAAATGATACCCGAAAATGGGGGAGGCTTTCGCAATGGCCGGTGAGATGATTCTGCATAGCGACCTGAATTGCTTTTATGCCAGCGTGGAGATGAACGAAAATCCGTATTTGCGCGGCAAGGCCATTGCCGTGTGCGGCTCAACGGAGGATCGGCACGGCATTGTGCTGACGGCCTCGTATCCGGCCAAGCGCATGGGCGTGAAAACGGGCGCGGCGAACTGGCAGGCGCTGCAATGCTGTCCGGGGCTGATCTGCGTGCCGCCGCATTATGAGCTATATTTGAAGTATTCGAAGCTGGTGCGGCGCATTTACGCCCGGTATACGGATGACATTGAGCCCTTCGGCATGGATGAAAACTGGCTGGCGATTCCCTACGGGCGCGGCGATGTGGAAAGGGAAGGCCGGATGATTGCCGAGGAAATCCGCAGAAGCGTCCGGAAAGAAATTGGACTAACGGTGTCTATTGGCGTGTCGTTCAGCAAGATATTCGCCAAGCTGGGTTCGGATATGAAAAAGCCGGACGCGGTGACGGTAATCAGCAGGGCCAATTTTCAGGAAAAGGTCTGGCCGCTGGCGGTTTCGGAGCTGCTCTATGTCGGCCCGGCCACCACGCGCAGGCTGATGAGCATGAATGTCATGACCATCGGCGATCTGGCTAAGGCCGATCCCGAGCTGATTCGAAGCCGTCTGGGGAAGAATGGCGTCATGCTCTGGCGCTTTGCCAACGGCGCGGATCATTCGCCGGTCATGCCTGCGGAATTTGTTCCGCCGATCAAGTCCGTGGGCCACGGCACAACCTGCGTGTGCGATCTGGAGGCAGAGTATCCGGTGTGGCTGGTGCTGTACGAGCTGGCGCAGGACGTGGGCCATCGCCTGCGGAAGAATGAACTGGCGGCGCGAGGCGTGCAGATCACGGTCAAGGATAATGACCTGTCTTACCGGCAGTATCAGACGCCGCTGCCGTTTCCGAGCCAGTCGCCGCTGGAGATTGCGCAGGCGGGCTTTGCGCTTTTCCGTCAGCACTATTTCTGGGATAAGCCCGTGCGGGCGCTGACCATTCGCGGGATCAATCTTGTATCGGCGCGCCAGCCGGTGCAGCTGGATATGTTCTGCAACGCCGAGGCGCGGGAAAGGCGCAGGGCGCTGGACGACTGCGTGGACGAAATTCGCCGTCGGTTCGGCAATCGGGCTATTTGCGCCGCGTCGCTCATGGGCGATCTGAAGATGGCGCAGGACAAATGCGAAACGGTTATGATGCCGGGCCTGATGTACCAATAACGCTGCTTCCTTCATGGCGTCTGAGTCGTCGGTATGCGCCATGGGGTTTACACACCGGCATTCTATTCATTTGGAGGGAAAACAATGATATTTCGATTTCACGGGTTTTTCTTGATGCTCTTTTGCCGTCGGAACTATCTCGAATTCTCTTTCAGTGTTGGCTATGATGACTGGAACAAGGATTTTGCTGTCCGGCTAATGGTGCCTTTTTTATTGGTCAGCTTCGGCTATGAGTTTCAGCAGGCTGAAATTCTGGCCATGATGCAGGAGGACGTGGAGAATGACGATGAATAACGATATGCTGATGACCCATTGCTGTAACTGTGGGCATTTGGTCAGCAAATCCGCATCCGGTACAAAGAGCATCATGGTATGCGCTAAGTGCGGCGCGGAAATTGAGGTGACGGTGGCAGGTAAGGCCGTCACAGTAACGCTGCTGCGGGTGAAGGAAACTCGCCGCACATAATTTCATAGAACCATATATCTTCCTGGCGCTGAATCCGGCGTCGAATCGGAACGAGCGCAGGGATATATGAAGATTTGCCCATGGTATTGGATTTGGCTTGAACCATCAGGAATCCGGCAAATAGGCCTCCGCGGAGGGACATTTCTGTCCTGCAAGCGGCGCGCCTGTTTGCCGGATTTTTTCTTTTGAAAAAAATCTCAAACCGGAAAATAGGCTTCCGGTTTAGCTGTTACCATGCAGCCAGAGCCAAGGGAAAGGAGGTGATCGACCGTGACGATGAACGAGCGCCGGGCAGAAATCATGCGAATTCTGACGGCAAGGCGTTCTATTACCATGCCGGAGCTGGCAAGAACGTTTCAGGTGACAACGCGAACGATTCAGAACGACGTTGTAGCGCTCACGGTCGATTATCCTTTGGAAACCCAGCAAGGTAAAGGCGGCTGCGTGAAGGTAGCTCAGTGGTATCACCCGCATCGGAATATCCTTTCCGGCGAGCAGCAGCGCGTCCTTGCCGAGATCATGCAAACGGCCAGCGAGCAGCAAGCCCAAGTCCTGCGCGAAATGCTCCTGGAATATGGCTCTCCGAAAACAAGGCAGACCTTACAGGAGGGATTCAATGTGCAGTAACAATCTCAAGCTGCCCATTCGGGCCGCGCCCTACAGGCATCAGCGGGACGCCGCGGCATTTGCGCTGGACAAGCTCGTCAACGGCGGCGGAGCCGCGCTGCTCATGGAAATGGGCACGGGCAAGACGCTCACGACCATCGCCATTGTGGGCCGTCTCTGGTTAAGTGGCCACATCCACCACCTGCTGGTTGTTGCGCCGCTGTCCATTCTTGGCGTGTGGGAGGATGAATTTCGCAAATTCGCGGATTACGACTACTCCCTCGCCGTGCTGGAAGGCACCGGCGCACGGAAGACGGACACCATTCGGCATATGACCGGCGCGGCGCTGCAGGTATTGGTGGTGAATTACGAGAGCGCATGGCGCTTGGAAAAGGAGCTGGCCGCGTGGAGGCCTGATTGCATTGTCTGCGACGAGGGCCACAAGATTAAGACCCACAACATCGCCGCCAGCAAGGCGCTGCACCGGCTGGGCGCGAGGGTGCCCTATCGCCTGCTGCTCACCGGCACGGTCATCACCAACAAGCCCATCGACGTGTTCAGCCAGTACAAATTCGCCGACCCTGCCGTGTTCGGCAGCAGCTTTTACCTGTTCCGCAACCGCTATTTCGACATGGTGGGCTATGGGAATTATACGCCGGTCATGAAGAAAAGCATGGAGGCGGAATTCACGGAGAAGCTGCACAGCATCGCCTTTCGGGCAACGAAGGCCGAATGCCTCGACCTGCCGGAATGCACGGACATTGTACAGCGCGTGGAATTGGAGGCCGCGGCACGGCGCGTGTACCTGCAGCTGGTGAAGGATAGCTATGCTGATCTGGCCTCCGGCAGCGTGACCGTGACCAACGTGCTGACGAGGCTGCTACGGCTGTCCCAGCTGACAGGCGGTTTTGTAGGCAATGACGCGGACGCCGTCACGGAGCAGGTATCCTCGGCCAAGCTGGATGCGCTTTCAGATTTGCTGGATAGCGCGGAAAACGACGGTCGCAAGGTGGTGGTCATCGCCCGGTTCCTGCCGGAAATTCACGCCATAGAGAAACTGCTAGAAAAGAAAGGCCTTCGCTATTCCGTAATCCACGGCGGCGTAGCCGACCGTCCCGCACAGATCGAAGCCTTTCAGAACGATCCTGCGGTGCGAGTGTTCATCGGCCAGATTGCCACGGCAGGCCTGGGCATTACGCTGACGGCGGCATCCACCATGATCTTCTACTCGCTGGATTATTCCATGAGCAATTACGAGCAGACCCGAGCCCGCATCCATCGCGTGGGCCAGAAGCACCCTTGTACCTATATTCACCTCGTGGCCAAGGGCACCGTGGATGAAAAGGTGCTCAAGGCCCTGCAGGACAAGGCCAATCTGGCCAAGGCGCTGGTAGACGATTACAGGGCGGGCCGAAACCCCTTTGGAGGATGAAATGGAGAACAATCGACTTTTTGAATTGGCCGACGAGCTGAAGGCCCTCCGCGAACGCAAAGATGCGCTGGAGGCCGAGTTGAAGCAGGTCAATATGGACATCGACAACGTGGACTGGCACCTCTCGAACCTGATGGGTGAAACGGAAACGCAGAATTTCACCCGCGCAGGGACGATGTTCTTCCTGTCCACCAAGACCCGCGCCAGCGCCAAGGCCGGCCAGAAGGACGAGCTTTTCGGCGCGCTGCGGGCCAATGGCTACGGCGATCTGATCACGGAGACGATCAACGCCGGTTCCCTGTCCAGCTTCGTGAAGGAACAGATCGCCGAAAACGAGGACGCGCTGCCCGGCTGGCTGGACGGCCTCGTGAATGTCTTCGAGAAAACGACCGTGGGCGTAAGAAAAGCCCGATAAGAAAGGAACAAAGCAATGAGCAATAACGAAATGATCCCTGCAACCAGCTACACCGCCCTTAAGGATTTCAATCTGGCGGAGGCCATGGCCTCGGAAATGAATGGCATGGATGTGAGCTTCGACCGCGTGACGATTCCCGCCGCGGGCGGCACCACCTTTGAGCTTCCCGGCGAGCTTCCCGGCGAAACAGACGCGGCCAAGGAATTCACCGGCGTGATCCTCTATCACCATCCGCTGTTTGCCTATTATCGTGAGCGCTTCACAGGCGGCAACAACGCGCCGGACTGCGGCAGCTACGACGGCGTGACCGGCGTGGGCAATCCGGGCGGCGTATGCGCCCAGTGCCCGCTGAACCAGTTCGGCAGCGGCGAAAACGGCGGCAAGGCCTGCAAGAACAAGCGCCGCATCTTTATTCTGCGGGAGGGTGAGCTGATTCCCATCCTGCTGACGCTGCCCACCGGCTCCATGAAGGAGTTTGCCGTGTACGTCAAGCGCCTGCTGGCCAAGGGCAAGAAATCCAGCAGCGTGGTGACGCGGTTCTCTTTGCAGAAGGTGCAGAATTCGGGCGGCATCGCCTATTCGCAGGCGAAATTCGCCGTGGATCGGGTGCTGACGGACGAGGAACAGCGCTACATTTCCGCCATGGCCGAGCAGGTGAAGGCCTTCGCCAGCCGCGTGGCCTATGACGATGCGCCCGGCGAAGTGATTGATCCCGAAACCGGCGAGGTCATGCAGCCGCTGAACTGACGCTTTTCGGAGGGCTGGCAGCCCCAGCCCTCCCATGGAGGTTATTATGAATTACAGATGTGAAACTGACCTGTCTGCCATTAAAGATTATCTTCAAAATGCGGCCGTGGTTGCCTTCGACTTTGAAACCGCGCCGCTATTGCAATACAGGGACGATCCTCGGGCGGCGCTGGATGCGCACCGGGCCTGCATTGTGGGAATTTCGCTCTCCGTTGCCGAGGGCAGCGCTATCTATATCCCGCTGGAGCATTTCGACGGCGGCAATGCCGATTCCGATCAAGTGATTCCATTTCTGCGCGATGCTCTCTGGACGAATCCCACGGTTACGAAGGTGGCCCACAATCTGGCCTTTGAGTCCATGTTTCTCTATGCGCTGGGCATCATCGTGCAGCCGCCCTGCTATGACACCATCGCCGCGGCGCAGATGACGCTGAAGAACAGCTTTGAATTCCGCGGCCTGTCCGACAGCGGCTTGAAAAAGCTGGTGCCGGAGCTGCTGGGCGACGAGCTGCCGACCTTCGAGGACGTGACCGGCGGCAGGTTTTTCGACAAGCTGAACAGCCATGATCCTGAAACGGTGCGCTATGCCTGTGCCGACAGCGATTACGCCCTGCGGCTGTATCGTCGCTTCAACGAATGGTTCGACGCTTTTCTGCCGCGGCATCGCTGGATTGTAGAAAACGTTGAAAGTCCCACGGCGGTCTACTGCGGCTTGATGAAATACAACGGCCTGCTCATGGACGAGCCCGCCATGATCCGCAAGCAGGGCGAATGCGCGGCCCGGCTGCTGGAGCTGCGGGAGCAGATTCACGGCATGATCGGCGACGTAGATATCGGGGCTAATGCCGGAACACAGGCGTTCAAGGATTATCTGTTCAAAGAGCTGGGCTTGCCGGTGCTGAAAACCACGGCGAAGAACGCCGAGGCTGCGGACGACCAAACCCTTACCATGCTGGCGGAATGGTGCGCGGAAAACCGCCCGGAGCTGGTGCCGCTGTTTGAACTGGTGCAGGAATACCGGCGCTGGTCGAAGCTGAAAACCACCTACATTGACGGCTATCTGCGCTTCGTCAATCCGGCCACAGGGCGCATTCATCCCGACCTGCTGCCGCTGGCGACGGAGACGGGCCGGTTTGCCGCCCGGAATCCCAATATGCAGAACTGCCCGCGCAAGACCAACGACCCCGTGGGCATCCGCGCCTTTATCCTCGCGCCTGAGAGCCACGTACTCGTTTCCTGCGACTTTTCCCAGATCGAGCTGCGCGTGGGCGCGTTCTACTGCCGCGACCCGAAGATGCTGGAAACCTACCGCACGGGCGGCGATATTCACGCGGCAACGACCAGCGTCATTTTCGGCATTCCTTACGCGCTGGCCGTGGACAAAAACGCGCCGGATTACAAGGAGCGCCGCACCATTGCGAAAAACGTGAACTTCGGCGTGTTCTATGGGCTTTTCCCTCGCGGCCTCCAAAGGACGCTGCGGTTCAAGGCCGGGCTGGATAAATCGCTTTCCGATTGTGAAGGCATCATTTCCAACCTGAAGGCCGGTTATCCGAATCTTTCCCGCTGGCAGGAGCAGGCCCGGCGCGCCGCCACGACGCGGCAGTATACGCAGACCTTTCTGGGCCGCCGCCGCTATCTGCCGGGCATTCGTTCGCAGAATTGGGGCCGGAAATCCTTTGCCGAGCGCTGTGCGCTGAACACGCCCATTCAGGGAACCGCCGCCGATATTCTGAAGCTGGCGCTGGCCCGGCTGATTGTCGGCCTGCCGGAGCGCCCGTGGCTGAAGCCGCTTTTGCAGATTCACGACGAGCTGGTGTTTGAATTGCCGGAGGAAAAACTGCCCGAGGCCGTCGCCTTCATTCAGGCGTGCATGGACGCGCCGCCCTTCCCAGAAATGGACGTGCCCATTGTGGCCGAGGCGGCCTACGGCCCGGATTTCGGGCACATGAAGGAGATGGAATAAATGACATATAGAAACGCAGAGGGTTATCCCGATCCCACCGCCGGTGAAGCGCTGGCGAATGTTTACCGGGAGCAATGCGCCGCATTGTGGGCGCAGGCAATACGCGCAAAACACAACGATCGGCCCAAGTCCAGCCGCCCGCCGCGCTCGGTGCAGCGGGCCAGGCAGAAGGCGAACAAGGCCAAAGGAAGGAGCGGCATGGCATGAATTTTCCGAAAGAACTGGCGGCGCTGCCGCAATGGATCTGCTGGCGGCTGGAGCCTGATCCGAAAAGCGAAAAGCCGCGCAAGGTGCCCTATGATCCGAAAACGGGCCGCAAGGCGTCTTCTACCAATCCGCAGACATGGGCGACGTTGGCGGAGGCCGAGGCGGCGCGGCAAAAGTACCTGTTCACCGGCGTGGGCTTCGTATTCACCGAAGCAGGCGGCATTGTAGGCGTGGACATTGACCATTGCCGCGATGAGAACGGCGAATTCAATGAGACGGCGAAAAGCATTCTGGCAAAGTATCCGTCTTACACTGAAATTTCGCCCTCGGGCACGGGATTGCACATTTTCTATCGCGGCTTCATGCCTGCCAAGGGCAATAAGAACAGTCAATCCGCGGTGGAGATGTATGCGGCGGCGCGGTATTTCACCATGACCTGCAACCGGCTGGACGGTACGCCCGAAGACATTGCGGATGGTTCGGAGGCGCTGCCCTGGATTCATGAAACCTACATCGCCAAGAAAAAAGCGGCGAAAAGCAAGGCGAAACGGGCGCAGCGCTCCATAGCATTATCCGATGAGCAGGTGCTGGAAAAGGCCGCTTCAGCCCAGAACGGCGAGGACTTTACCGCATTGTGGGAAGGCCGCTGGCAGGAGAAATTCGGCAGCCAGTCCGAGGCCGATCTGGCCCTGTGCTGCGCGCTGGCCTTCTGGACGGGCAGGAACAAGGAGCAGATGGACAGGCTGTTCCGCCAGTCGAAGCTGTTCCGGGAGAAATGGGACAATGTTCACCATGCGGACGGCGCGACCTACGGCGAAGAAACGCTGGCGCAGGCCATTGCCCGCACGGAAAATGTCTATACGCCGGGCGGCGATCTGGGCATTTTCGAGGCCAACGGGCGATATATGCGGGAGCGCGGCGAGAACGTCTACGCGCTGACCAATTTTGTGGTGCGTCCGCTGGAAATGCTGGTGGCCGAGGACGAAACGCAGATGACCTGCGACCTCGTGACCATGTACGGCGAGACCTTCCGGCTTTCCTTCATGACGTCGGATTTTGCATCGGCGCAGAAATTCAAGGCGGTGCTGAACAAGCGGACGATCTCCCTTTGCTACATGGGCAGCGATGGCGATCTGGAGGTGCTGAAATCCTATCTGGCCGCTCTGGCGTGGCAGGTGAAGCACGGCGTGAAGGCGTTAGGGCTGTATGAGCACGAAGACAGTTGGGCCTTTGTGGACAAGGAGCGCGCCTTTACCGCGGGCGGCGAGGACGTGGTGGACATGGTGCAGCTGGAGAAATATGCGTCCATTGAAACGGAGCTGCCTCGGCACAAAGCCATTTCGGCAGAAAAACTGACCGAGCTTGGCCCACTGCTGCTTGGCTACAACGAGCCTGCAAAAACGGTGACGGTGCTGGCATGGTGCACGGGGTGCTTCGTCAAGGAAATGCTGCGCTCTATGGGCATCAAGTACCCGCATCTGTTCCTGATCGGCGAGGCGGGCAGCGGCAAGTCCACCACGCTGGAGCGGGTGATCCTGCCCCTGTTTGGCCGAAACAAGGTCGTGGCCGCGCCACAGATCACGGGCTTTACGCTGATGAAGGACGCGTCCTCCAGCAACCTGTTCCCGCAGGCGTTGGACGAATTCAAGCCCTCGAAGATCGACAAGACCCGGCTCGCCGCTCTGTACAACCATTTTCGCGACAGCTATGACGGGCATGAGGGCGTGCGCGGACGGGCCGACCAGACGCAGGTATCCTACACGCTGCTGGCTCCGCTGGTGGTGGCCGGTGAGGAATCGCCGGATGAGTCCGCCATTCGCGAGCGCGGCATGGAGCTGCTTTTCAGTAAGCGCGACCTGAAAGACCAGACGGCAAGAGCGGCCTTCGCCAAGCTCAGCGTCAGTCGGGATGATCTAATGGCGCTGGGCCGCGCCCTGCTGGATACGGCGCTGACGCTGAAAACGGCGGCGGTGCAGCAGTGGTTCAATGAATCCATTTCCATGTTCGGCGGCAGCCTGCCTTCCCGCGTGGTGAATAATCTGAGCTGTTGCATGGCCGGGCTGCGATTGCTGGAGGCCGCGTGCAACCGGCTGGGGCTGGCATGGAGCCAGGTATTCTCCATTTCGCTGGATGGCTGCGCGAAATACATGGAATACGCGGCGCGGGAATACCTGCTGGACGGCGGCAACAGCAACAAGAGCATTGTGGAAACGACGCTGGAAGTGATCGACCGCATGGGACTGACCGCCGACGAATGCCGGATACTGGAGGACGGCAATGTGGCCATCTGGTTCAAGGGCATCTATGACCGGTACACGCAGTATCGCCGCGACCACGCGATCTTGGGCGAATGCCTGCCGTATGGGCAGTTTATGAAGCAGCTGCGGAAAAGCGACCTTTTCATTGAGGGCAAGGTAATTCAGATCGGCGAGGACGTGAAGCGCGGAACGATTCTCAATTATCCGCTGCTTCGCCAGCGCTGCGACGTGGACGGCTTCCTGCACACGCATGTGGAACCGTTGCGCTGATCGGCGTTTACAATTTCGACTGATTTACAGTTTTTACACAGGATTTAGAGGTACGTGAGAAACATCTTTTCTTACATATGTGCGTATGTGCGCGCGCGTAGAAATACGAAACACCTCCGAAATCTTGTAAAACGCTGAAAAACGTAAACGGGAGGCGCTTGTGGCAGAACGTGATATTGTGGCCGCGATCCTGCGGCTGCTGAGGAAAACGCCGAACTGCTTCTGCTGGAAGGAGCACGGCGGGATGTATGGAACGGCAGGCATTCCGGACGTCATTGCCTGCATTAACGGGAGGTTTGTGGCCTTCGAGGTCAAGACTGAAACCGGCAAGCTGACAAAACTACAGGAAATCACGATACAGAAAATCAGGAATGCAAAAGGACAGGCCTTCAAAGTGACCTCGGCGGCGGAGGTGGCCGCCATACTGAAAGAATTGGAGGTTATGCCTTATGAATAATGTGCCGATGACGGCCAAGGAATACCTTTCGCGGGCCTACCGCATCGACCAGCGGATCAATACGAAGCTGATGCGCATTTCGGAGCTTCGTGCGCTGGCACAGAAATGCACGGTGGCCTATGGCGGCGAACGGGTTTCTCGTACCCGGAATGTCGCCTCGCTGGAGGATTCGGTCATGAAGATCATGGAAGCGGAAAAGGAGCTGGACGCGCAGATCGACCTGCTGGTGGACACGAAGAAGGAGATTGAGAGCGTGATCGAGCGGGTGCCGGACGCGGATTGCCGCCTTCTGCTGGAAATGCGCTATCTGGCCATGAAATGCTGGATTGACGTCGCAGCGGAAATGAACGTGTGCCGGTCTTATGTTCACAGGCTCCATGAGAAGGCGCTGGGCATGGTGGAGACGATTCTTCAGGAAAGGAGTGCTGGTTTGCATGAATAAACCGCAAACGGGAATTCGCTTCCGGAGCGAAATGCTGGGCTGCTCCCAGATTCAGCGGTTGGCCGAATATGTCGCCGCCGAGTATGGATTGCCTCGGGTAGACAGGGCGCTCGTGTGCCGGATGTACGCACAGGCCATGCCCATCCCCATCTCGCTGGAAAATGAAAAAGGTCAGCTGTGGGTGGACAAGTATTATCTGGCCTACCGCCTGCTGGACGGCGTTACGCACTACGTCTACCTGTCCCGGACACATATTCGGGAGGAATACCGAAATTATCAGGCGGCAGCCGCGTCCCGCGATCAGCGCTTCGCCATGCCGATGGAATACCAGCGGATATTCCATAAGGCCGGCTTCTCCATGTTCCTGGCCGGACATCAGATTTGGATCGAGAAAAAATTTCTTGAGAAAATTTCTGAAAAACAGGCTTCGTAGACAAAAGTAGACTCGCGGCCATGCTATAATGGCAGTAGTGAAAAAAGGTTCACGGAAGCGCTCACAGAGAAATCTGCGGGCGCTTTTGCTATGGAGGCGGCTATGCCAAGAAAACCAAAGCATCCCTGCGGCTATCCCGGCTGCCCGGAGCTGACGGACAGGCAATACTGCCCTGCGCACCAGAAGCTGGTCACGTCCCAGTACAATCGCCACGGCCGAACGCCGGAAATGAAGAAGAGGTACAACGGCGCGTGGCCAGCCATTCGGCGCAGGTTCATTGCCGCGCATCCCCTGTGCGAAATGTGCAGGCGCGAGGGCCGGGTGACGGCAGCTGCGGAGGTGCACCATATCGTTCCGCTGTCGGCGGGCGGCACCCATGACGAGAGCAACCTCATGGCGCTGTGCAAGTCCTGCCATTCCCGCATCACGGCCCGCGAGGGCGGGCGTTGGGGTATCATAGGGGTCTCTCAAATCTCAAAATGACGGTCGTCCCATAGCGGGGCCGCCCCTTCGCGTAATATTTCGCGATTTCAAAATGTGTATATCAAGCCCGGCAACGGAGGTGACATCATGGCAAACGGACAGGGCGGCGCGCGCATTGGCGCAGGCCGCAAGAAAAAGGCGCTGGCGGACAACATTGCCGACGGCAATCCCGGCAAGCGCAAGCTGACCGTGCTGGATTTCACCGACTGCGCCGCGGATCTGGAAGGCCAGCAAATGCCGCCGCCCAAGGCGTTTCTCGCCGCCAGGCAGAAAAACGGGAAAGACCTGCTGGCCGTGCAGGTGTACGAGGAAACATGGCGCTGGCTGGCGGAGCGGGAATGCGCTCGGCTCGTTCCGGCACAGATTCTGGAGCAGTACGCCATGGCCATCTCCCGCTGGATTCAGTGCGAGGAATGCATCACGGAATACGGCTTTCTAGCCAAGCATCCCACCACGGGCAACGCGATCCCGTCGCCCTATGTGGCCATGAGCCAGAGCTTTTCCAAGCAGGCCAATAACCTGTGGTATCAGATTTATCAGGTGGTACGTGAAAACTGCTCCGTGGAATACAAAGGGGCCACGCCCCACGACGATATGATGGAACGCCTGCTGACCGCACGGCGGGGAGGATAAACTTGAACATTCAAAACATCTCTTTAAGCGATATTCATCCGTATGCCCGGAACCCGCGCAAGAATGACGAGGCCGTCAAAAACGTGGCGGCCAGCATCCGGGAATTCGGCTTTCTGGTGCCGCTGGTCATCGACCGCAATCATGAAATTGTGGCTGGACACACCCGTTATAAGGCGGCAAAATCGCTGGGCATGAAGGAAGTGCCCTGCGTCATCGCGGACGAGCTGACCGAAGATCAGATCAAAGCGTTTCGTCTGGCCGACAATAAGGTCAGCGAGGCGGCTCAGTGGGACATGGATCTGCTGCCGCTGGAATTGGCAGACATTGTGATGCCCATGACGGATTTCGGCTTTGAAACCATCTCCGACGCGGATTTCTCCGAGAATTTCACGCTGGACGACGGCGAAAAGAAGCCCTTCCAACAGATTTCCATCACCGTCCACGACGAGCAGGCCAAGCTCATTCTGGCAGCGATCAAGTACGTCTACGACCAGAAGGCCGTGACGGAAACCTTTACCAACGAAAATCACAACGGCAACGGGCTGTATGAGGTGGTGCGAGAATGGGCCGAGCTAAAGAAATTGCGATGAAGGTGATCCCCTCCAACATTGCCAACCCGTTCATCAAAGCGCATCATTACAGCGGTAAGGTGGTCAATAACAGCAAGCTGCATTTCGGCGTGTTTCTGGACGGTCAGCTGCACGGCGTGATGAGCTATGGCCCGTCGCTGGATAAAAGCAAGATCATCGGGCTGGTGGAGGGCACGGGCTGGAATGAGTTTCTGGAGCTGAACCGCATGGCCTTCGACAGCGTGCTGCCGCGCAATTCCGAGAGCCGGGCCATTTCCATGAGCATCAAGCTGATTCGGAAGTATGCTCCGCAGGTGAAATGGATCATCTCCTTCGCGGACGCCTGCTCCTGCGGCGACGGTACGATCTACCGGGCCAGCAATTTTGTGTTGACAGGCATCAAGGAAAACCTGAATCTTGCAGAGCTGCCGGACGGTACGCGCGTCCATAAAATGACGCTGGCCAGCAATCCCACCACGCCGCGCCGGGAGCTGGGCGGGCTGACGTTCTTCGATGTAACCGGCGGCACCTACAATTTCAAGAAGTATCTGGACTATGTGGGCGCAAGGCCTATTCCCGGCTTCCAGCTGCGGTATATGTACTTTATCGATCCGAAATGTCGCAAACGGCTGACCGTGCCGGAAATTCCGTTTTCCAGAATCGATGAACTGGGTGCCGGGATGTACAAGGGCGAAAAGGTGACGCAGGCGGCACGCCATGCCATCCTTACGCCGAAGGAGGTTACGGATGGGCCGGGCTAAGGATATTGTGCTCAAGGTGATCCCGGCCACCATCGCCAATCCCTTTGTGAAGGCGTACCACTACTCCGGCAGCGTGGTGGGTAATTCCAAGCTGCACTTCGGCGTGTTTCTGGACGGGCAGCTGCACGGCGTAATGAGCTACGGCCCCAGCATGAACAAGCAGCAGATGATCGGCCTTGTGGAAAACACGGGCTGGAACGAATTCATGGAGCTGAACCGCATGGCCTTTGACAGCGTGCTTCCGCGCAATTCCGAAAGCCGGGCCATTGCCATGAGTATCCGCCTGCTTAAAAAGTACGCGCCGCAGGTCAAGTGGCTGATCTCCTTCGCAGACGCCTGCTCCTGCGGCGACGGCGCCATTTACCGGGCGGCGAATTTCGTGCTGACCGGCATCAAGCCCAACGAGGCGCTGTGTATCCTTCCAGACGGTACGCGGCTGCACAAAATGGCCCTGTCGGCCAATCCCACCACGCCTCGAAAGGAGCTGGGCGGGCGCTGCTATTTCGACTATACCAACGGGCGGTTCGCCTGGAAGGAGTTTCTACAGGCCAGCGGTTCCCGTCTGCTGGAGGGCTGGCAGCTGCGGTATATCTACTTCATCGACCCGGAATGCCGCAAGCGGCTGACCGTACCGGAAATTCCATTCTCCAAAATTGACGAGATCGGCGCGGGAATGTATAAAGGCGAGAAAATCCCTCTCGCCCAGCGCCATAAGTCGGAGTGATCCGGCTTTTTTTTGCGCGGATAGGCTAACAGCAAACCGCCCACCATACCCGGCGGGAATCGGAGGGGCAGCACCATCCTCCGCGCTCCATTTTCGAAATGAGGTCATTATGGAACTCTGGGAATTAAAGCAAAAACAGAGCCTGCCGCTGGAGGCCAAGATCGCCATGACGCTCCGGCGTATCCGGGAATGGTACGAATACTGGGATGGGAACGTCTATGTTTCCTTTTCTGGCGGCAAGGACAGCACGGTGCTGCTGCACCTCGTGCGCCAGTATTATCCGGATGTGCCAGCCGTGTTTTCGGATACCGGGTTGGAATTTCCGGAGATACGGGAATTCGTGAAAACCGTTCCAAACGTGACGTGGCTTCGGCCCGCGATGACCTTTAAGAAGGTCATTGAGAAGCACGGCTATCCCGTTATCAGCAAGGAGCAGGCGCAATGGATCGAACGCGCCCGGCGCGGCGATCCGCAGGTCATCCGTGAAAAGCTGTACGGCATTCGCCCGGACGGCTCGCGTTCGCGCTTCTGCACCTCCGCCGAATGGCGGCGGCTGTTCAACGCACCGTTCAGGATCAGCGCGGAATGCTGCAACGAAATGAAAAAGAAGCCGCTGAAGAAGTACGCCCACGAGACAGGCCGCGTTCCCATCATCGGCACCATGGCTTCCGAAAGCAAGCTGCGAGAGAAGAACTGGCTGAAAACCGGCTGCAACGCCTTCGAGGCCAAGCGGCCCGTTTCCATGCCCATGTCCTTCTGGCTGGAAAAGGACGTGTGGGAATACCTGCGGAAATATCAGGTTCCCTATTGCAAAATCTACGACATGGGCTATGAGCGCACCGGCTGCGTTTTCTGCATGTTCGGCGCGCATCTGGACGCCGAACCGACTCGCTTTCAGCGTTTGCAAAAGACGCATCCCAGGCTCTGGCGCTACTGTATGAAGGATTGGGAGGCAGGCGGGCTGGGAATGCGCCCGGTGATGGAATATATCGGCATTCCATATGAGAATTATCAGAGGGAGTAACACATGGACATTCAGAAAATCTCCGCCAGCCGGTTGAATGCGGCGACGTACAATCCCCGCAAAGACCTGAAGCCCGGCGACAGAGAGTATGAGAAGCTCAAGCGCTCTATCGCGGAGTTTGGCTATGTGGAGCCGGTGATCTGGAACCGGCAGACCGGAAATGTTGTGGGCGGTCATCAGCGGCTCAAGGTGCTGGTCGATCTGGGCCAGCGGGAAATCGACTGCGTGGTGGTCGATCTCGATCTTCAGCGGGAAAAGGCGCTGAACATCGCTCTCAATAAAATCCAGGGCGATTGGGACGAAGGCAAGCTGGCCTCCCTCATGGCGGAATTTGACGCTTCGGCCTTTGACGTATCGCTCACCGGCTTTGACGCGGAGGAAGTAGACGCGCTGCTGAACAAATTCTATTCGCACGAGGCCACTGAGGACGATTTCGATGCGGAAGGCGAAAAGAAGAAAATCGCGGACGCGGGTGGCCCGGTGACTCAGCACGGCGATTGCTGGCGGCTGGGCGAGCATCTGCTGCTCTGCGGAGATGCGGCTGATCCCGCTGCCTATGAAAAGCTGCTTGGAGACGAACAGGCGCAATGCGCCGTGACCTCGCCGCCCGCCGACCCGAAGGAATATGCAAAGGAAGGCTTGGAGCCGTGGCTGAAGCGCATGGCGGATGTCATTCGACTGCTGACGCATCATGCCGGGATCATCTGCTGGCAGACCGCCGACCTGATGAAAACCGGCAGTCCGTTCATCGAGCCGCTGTCCTTTCATTCCAACCGGCTGTTTGCGGACGAGAATTTCCGCCCGCTGTGGATTCGCGTCTGGAAGATGACCGGCAGCGTACCTGCGACGGCGCTGCAGACCAATTCGAACAAACCCGCGCCGGAATTCGACTATGTGACGGCCTATGCCAGCGACGCGCCCGAGGCGTATAACGATCAGGAATATGCCTGGATGTCGGCTTACGCCGCCCATGCGTTCCAATTCGTGAAGCGCCTGACCCGTGAGGAACGGCGCAAATGGGGCTATGCGGGCGTGTGGGAAATCGCCGCCATGCGCAGCGACAAAAGCGCCGAACCGCAGATTCCGGTGGAGCTGCCCTGGCGCTGCCTCAAAATGCACAGCGATTTGCACGGCCTGATTCTCGACCCGTTTGCATCCCTTGGCACTACGCTGATCGCCTGCGAACAGTCCGGGCGGCGCTGCCGGGCCATGGAAAGCGAACCGCTGCACTGCGACCTGATCGTGCGCCGCTGGGAACAATTCACCGGCGAAAAGGCCGAGAAAATCGAAAGATAACTTCAAAATTTCTGCCTGCTTTTCGAGGAAAAGAGCTTTCTTTTTCAGCGTGTCTCTGGTAACACTCACTCAGCCGGAAGGCACACAAAAAGGAGGACATCACCATGAACAGACTTTTCGCAGAAACCTACGCCAAGGATCAGGAGATCGAGGCCCGCTACGACGCCGCCGAACTGAAGAACGATCAAGCGGCCATGGAACAGGCCCGCACCGACCATTTTGCGCTGGAAGCTGACATTCAGGCGCAGGGCAAGCCCTTCGAGCGGCTCTATAGCCTGTACGCCGCGGCCATGAAGGTGGGCAACGAGCACATCGACATTTCCGAGCTGCACGAGTATCAGGACGCGGCAACGCTTATTGCCAGCTTCCGCAAATACGGCGTCGAAGCTTTTACCTTTTCTTCAGGCTGGTCGAGCGCGACGGAAAGCGCCTGGGCTTTTCTTCAGAACGGCTGTACGCTGGCGGGCATGGTTGAGATCAACGGCCCGCACAAGGCCTTTGGCAGCGACGAATACGAGAAGCGCCCGGCCTTCCTGTTCCGTGTGCAGTAAGGAGGCGGTCAGGATGCTGCAAATTGGCAGGTATACCGCGCCGCAGGACGGGCGGCCCGCGATCATTCAGCGGGAATTCTACGGTCAGGGTTACATTTTCAAGGACGAAGCTGCTTTTCTTTCTCATCCGGATCAGGTCTGCTATGTGCCGGAGCTTTCCGACACGCCCTATACCCATAACGACCTGCTGGCCTTGTGCGACGGGCAGGAAAAGTTGGCGCAATGCTGCTTCGACTGCCTGAACTGGCAGAGCCCGACAACGTGGGTGGACGAGCAATTCATCTTCGGCGAATGGGTACGCTGCGAGAAATGCCACCGCGTGTATGACGCGGAGGATAACGCCGCCTGCCCGTATTGCAAAGGAGGCGTTGAGCTGTGAACAGGTATACCTTCATGGAGATGGACGGCGCGCTGGCCGAACGCCTGAACGAGATTCTGCTGGAGATGCCCAAGAAAACGCCTTACAAGGAACGTAAGGCCGAAGCCGACGAGGCGCTGGAGAAATTCTGGGCCATGCTGGAAGGAAACGAAGCTCTGCAGGAGCAGTTGGACGATGTGCTGAGCCTGATGCGCGCCTATGCCTTCGATCAGAATCGGGCCTGCTACCTGCAGGGTGTTCGAGATTTCCGCGGGCTGATGCTGGGCACGGTTCCCACGCTGGAGGAAGGAGACGATTCGGATGGCGAATAAGACCTTTACGATAGGAAAACTCATGGCGACGCGCGGCGTGGCCGACAAGATGAACGACTGCCTGGAATTCGAGCGGTTTGCGCGGCAGGCATTCGCACGCTATCGCCGCTGCGACTGGGGCGATCTGACGGAAAGCGACAAGCAGCAGAACGACGAGGCCGTGCGCACTGGCGACGACCGCATTCTGGCGGCCTACATTCACCCGGAGCATCCGGACTGGAAAATCTGGATCATCACCGAATGGGACAGAAGCGCCACTACGCTGCTGTTTCCGGATGAGTACTGACGGAGGCGTGCTATGAACGAATTCCCTTCTCCGTCTGCTGTTGAACGCATACGCGCGGAGTATCCCGCAGGCTGCCGGGTGGCGCTGGTTTCCATGGGGCCAGATCCCTATTCCCGGCTGAAGCCCGGCGACGAGGGCACGGTATTCCATGTGGACGATGCGGGCACGGTGCATGTGAATTGGGACTGCGGCTCGACGCTGGGCATGGTGTACGGCGTGGATGTGATCCGAAAGCTGTGATTTGGGCGGGCCGGAAACGGCCTGCTTTTCTTCTGCAAAAGCGGCGTCTGAGCTTGCTTTTCAGGGGCGTCTCTGGTAACACTCACTCACATCGAACGAAGGAGGCACTTCCCATGAAAAGCATCCAGCAGACCCGCGACGAATTCTTCCGCCTCATGGCCGACAACGGCTTTGAATCCACCGGCACCGCCGATTACGACGGCAACGTGATCTTTGCCCGCGAATGGACGCGCACCTGTCAGGTGGTCTGGTACGGCGAGTGCGCCAGCACCTACCGCGTTACCGCCCGGATCAGCTTCGGCACGCCGCTCATTTGCCTGTACGAAGACGGCCGCCCGCTGGGACAGCGCGACTATTCCAGCCCCAAACGCGCCATGAACGCCATCCGCGAGATCGTCCGCTGCGCGGGCTACGCCATGTAGGAGGGAATGCAGATGAACGAGCTTTTCGCCAAATGGCTTCACTCCGGCGACAAGGGCCTGCTCCGGCTGGTTCTTCCCCGCGAAACCTATCTTTTCCTTCGCGCGGAAAAACACCCCGGCTTCGATTATCTGTACTGCCAGCGGCAGTATAGCAGCGACGGCCTGCGCCGCAAGGACAGCTTTCAGTATGCGGGCCTCTATTGCGCGGCGGACGGCCTGATCTACGATGCGGATTACGCGCTGACGCATATGGACGGCGCGGACAAAACGCTCCCGGCCCGCTCCTACGAAGCTCTGCGCAGGCAGCTGCAGCAGGACGTGCGCGCCATGATTGAGCAGCGCGTGGATAACGACCGCGAAAACCTGATGGTACATGAACTGGCCGACGAGAAATGCCTCTGCGCGCTGGACGCCTATCGCAAGTATTACGCCGCCCGCGATGTGCGGCAGCGGTATCTGGAAACCGGCAAACTGGACAGCGACGGATTTCACTGCCGATATGTTCCGGAGGGATGGACGGAGGATTCGTTCCTCTCCTATATCGCCGATCCGCTGGCCTACGCGGAGCAGGAGGCGGAGCGCTACTGGTCGGAAAATCAGGAAGCAATGTACCTGCAATTTCTGGAGCAGGATGCGCGGGACGCGGAACAGGCTGCGATTGCGGAGAATCCGCAAAATCCCGTTCACATCGTCCGGCAGATCATGGCCGTCATGAACACCAGCGGTGCGAAAACCGTGAATGTGACCGTGCGGAAGGATGGGAAAGAACTGACCTTCAAGACGGAGACCGGCGACCTGCGCCGGGATTGCACGGGCGGCTATTCGCACTGGCATATGATTGCAGCCGACCGGCGCAGATTTTTCGAATGCTTTGGCCGGAACGCCGAATACAGGCCGGAGGAAATTCTCCGCATCACCTATGGCCGCAGCATATTGTATGAAGCAAACGGTTGACGGCCGCAGCCCCGCAAGGGGCTTTTTTCATGCTCACTGAAAGGAGGCCGCATTGGCAAACCCCATTCATAAGACAAAGCGTGGCTATTATGTCGCCTCCTTCGCCAGCGGCGGCGAGTTTTTGTTTGATGAAATCGACCTGCCGCTGATCCGCGCCCATACATGGCATCTGGGCAAGCGCGGCTATCCGGCCACGCATATCGGCGGCAGGACGGTCGTGCTGCACCGGCTGTTGTTTTCGGACGCGCAGGAATATGAGATCGACCACATCAACGGCGACAAGCTGGACAACCGCCGCCGAAACCTGCGGCTGTGCACCCATCAGCAGAACGCCTTCAACCAGAAGCGCCGCCGCACCAACACCAGCGGCTATATCGGCGTGAGCTACGCCCGCGGGCGCGGATGCTTCGAGGCGTACATTCATCATCATGGGCGCAAGCATCATCTGGGGGTGTTTCCGGACGCTCTGCTGGCGGCCCGGACGCGGGATTGTGTGGCCCGGCTGCTGTTCGGCGAATACGCCCGGCTGAATTTCCAGAAGGGAGGCGGCAGACGTGGCCCGCACTAAGAAGTACCAACCCACGGAATTCATGCTGCCCACCTCGCACTACGACAAGGAGCGCGCCGATCACGCCGTCAATTTCATTCAGTCTCTGAAGCACACCAAGGGCGTGTGGGCCGGGCAGCCGTTTCTGCTGTTCGACTGGCAGGAGAAGATCATCCGCGACCTGTTCGGCACCATCAAGGCCAACGGCTACCGGCAATTCAACACCGCCTTCGTGGAAATCTGCAAAAAAGCCGGCAAGAGCGAGCTGGCCGCCGCCGTGGCGCTGTATATGCTGGCAGGCGACGGCGAGGAAGGCGCGGAGATTTACGGCTGTGCCAACGACCGCCAGCAGGCCAGCATCGTATTCGATGTGGCCAAGGACATGGTGCTCCAGTGCCCGGCGCTGCTCAAGCGCATCAAGATTGTGGAGAGCCAGAAGCGCCTCGTGTATCTGCCTACTCGCGGAATTTATCAGGTGCTGTCCTCGGAGGTCGCGTCCAAGTACGGTTACAACGTCCACGCCTGTATCTTCGACGAGCTGCTGGGCCAGCCCAACCGAAAGCTGTTCGACGTTATGACGAAGGGCTCCGGCGCGGCCCGAAAGCAGCCGCTGAACTTCGTCATTACCACGGCGGGCAGCGACAAGAATTCTATCTGCTATGAGGTGCATTCCAAGGCGCTGGATATTCTGGAAGGCCGCAAGCATGATTCCACCTTCTACCCGGTGGTGTATTCCACACCCACGGACGCGGACTGGACAGACCCAAAGGTCTGGAAGGCCGTAAACCCGTCGCTGGGTAAGACTGTGGACATCGAATATTACAAGACGGCCTGTGAAAGCGCGAAGCAGAATCCCGCCGAGGAAATGCAGTTTCGGCAATTCCATCTGTGCCAGTGGACGAGCACCACTACACGCTGGATGCCCATGGACAAATGGGACGCCTGCGCCTATCCCGTCGATTCGGAGCGGCTGCGTGGGCGGGTGTGCTATGGAGGGCTTGACCTTTCCAGTACTACGGACATCACGGCCTTCGTGCTGGTATTCCCGCCCGATGACGAAGACGGCAAATACGAAATTTTGCCTTTCTTCTGGCTGCCGGAGGATTCCATTGACCTGCGCGTGCGCCGGGATCATGTGCCCTATGATACCTGGGCACATCAGGGGTTGGTGTACACCACTGAAGGCAACGTCATTCACTATGGCTACATCGAGGAATTCATCGAAGAGCTGGGCACGAAGTACAACATCCGCGAAATCGCCTTCGACCGCTGGGGCGCGGTGCAGATGACGCAGAATCTGGAGGGGCTGGGCTTTACGGTGGTACCCTTCGGTCAGGGCTACAAGGATATGTCGCCGCCCACCAAGGAATTGTTGAAGCTGACACTGGAGGGAAAGCTGGCCCACGGCGGCCATCCGGTGCTGCGCTGGATGGTAGACAACGTGACGATCCGTTCCGATCCTGCCGGGAATATCAAAGCGGACAAAGAGAAAAGTACAGAAAAAATAGACGGAGCCATCGCCACCATCATGGCGCTGGATCGTGCGATCCGACATGAGGGCGACGGCGCGTCCGTCTATGACGAGAGAGGGCTGTTGTTTATATGAACGTATTCGGGAAGCTGTTCAAGGCGCGGGACAAGCCCCGCAACTCGCTGAACGGCAGCGGTTATTCCTTCCTGTTCGGCAATACCGTGGCGGGCAAAACTGTCAACGAGCGCAGCGCCATGCAGATGTCGGCGGTGTATGCCTGCGTGCGGATTCTGTCCGAGGCCATCGCCGCGCTGCCGCTGCATTTCTATCAGTACAACGCTGCGGGCGGCAAGGAAAAGGCGCTGCGGCATCCGCTGTACAATCTGCTCCATGATGAACCGAACCCGGAAATGACCGCCTTTTCCTTCCGGGAAACCCTCATGACGCATCTGCTGCTCTGGGGCAACGGCTACGCCCAGATCGTGCGCAATCAGCGCGGCGAGGTCATTGCGCTGTATCCGCTGATGCCCGACCGCATGACTGTGGATCGGGATTCTCGCGGGCACATCTATTACGAATATACTCGCTCGGATTCGGACGTGAAGAGTCTGGGCAGAAAGTCCTCGGTGATCCTTTCGCCGGAGGACGTTTTTCATATTCCCGGTCTGGGCTTTGACGGCCTCGTCGGCTACAGTCCCATCGCCATGGCGAAGCAGGCCATCGGCATGGGCCTCGCCTGCGACGAATACGGCGCGGCATTTTATCAGAACGGCGCGCAGCCGGGCGGCGTGCTGGAGCATCCGGGCGTGGTGAAAGACCCCAAGCGCGTGCGCGATTCCTGGAACGCCATTTATCAGGGCAGCAAAAACGCCCACCGTATCGCCGTCCTCGAAGAGGGAATGAGCTACAAGCCCATCTCCATTTCGCCGGAGCAGGCGCAATTCCTCGAAACCCGCAAATTCCAGATCGACGAAATCGCGCGCATTTTCCGCGTACCGCCCCACATGGTGGGCGATCTGGACAAGTCGTCCTTCTCCAACATCGAGCAGCAGTCGTTGGAATTTGTGAAATATACGCTTTCTCCGTGGATCACCCGCTGGGAGCAGACCATTCACCGTTCCCTGCTGCTGCCCTCGGAAAAGCCGCGGTATTTTGCCCGGTTCAACGTGGAGGGCCTGCTGCGCGGCGATTATCAATCCCGCATGAACGGCTATGCCGTGGGCAGGCAAAACGGCTGGATGAGCGCCAACGACATCCGCGAATTGGAGAACCTCGACCGCATTCCCGCCGAGGCGGGCGGCGATCTGTATCTCATCAACGGCAACATGACCAAGCTGGCGGACGCAGGTTTGTTCGCCGGTAAAGAAACCACCCGAAAGGAGACTATATAGATGAAGAAATTCTGGAACTGGATCAGAGATGAAACCAATCCGGACGCACGAATCCTGCGGCTGGAAGGAGCCATTGCCGAGGAAAGCTGGTTTGACGATGAGGTCACGCCCGCGGCTTTCAAGGCGGAGCTGACCTCCGGCAGCGGCCCCATTACCGTGTGGATCAATTCGCCGGGCGGCGACTGCGTGGCCGCGGCGCAAATCTACAATATGCTTATGGATTATCCGGCAGATGTAACCGTGCGCATCGACGGCATTGCCGCCAGCGCAGCCTCGGTGATCGCCATGGCCGGAACGAAGGTGCAGATGTCGCCGGTGTCCGTCATGATGATCCACAATCCGCTGACCGTGGCCATGGGCGACAGCGACGAAATGCGCCGGGCCATCCAGCTGCTGGACGAGGTGAAGGAGAGCATCATCAACGCCTACGAGATCAAGACCGGCCTTTCCCGCGCCAAGCTGTCCCATCTCATGGACGGCGAAACGTGGATGAACGCGAAAAAGGCGCTGGAGCTGGGCTTCTGCGACGAAATCCTGTATCAGCCGGAGGCGGAGCCCGCGCCGGAGGACAGCTTCACGTTTTCTCGCCGGGCCGTCACCAATTCCCTGCTGGATAAGCTGAAAACCCGTATTCCCAAACCCGACAACCGAGTGAGCGCGGCAGACCTCCACAAGAGACTGTCGCGTTTGCTGCATTAGGAGGAAAAGATATGAATCGAATTCTGGAGCTGCGCGAAAAGCGCGCCAAGGCGTGGGACGCCGCCAAGAAGTTTCTGGACGCCAAGACTGGCCCGGACGGTTTGGTTTCCGCCGAGGACTCCGCGACCTATGACAAGATGGAGGCGGACGTGCTCGCCCTGGGCAAGGAGGTCGAACGACTGGAGCGTCAAGCTGCCATCGACGCAGCCATGAATGCGCCCGCAAATCAGCCCATCACCGAAAAGCCCGGCGAGAAGGAGAAGGCCAAGGCGGGCCGAGCCTCCGCGGAATACGCAGCCGCCTTCTGGCAGGCCATTCGCAGCAAGTCCGTGCCCCACGAGGTTTTCAACGCGCTGGAAACGGGCACCGACAGCGAGGGCGGCTATCTCGTCCCGGACGAATATCAGCGCACACTGATCGACGCGCTGCAGGAGCAGAACATCTTCCGCCAGCTGGCCCACGTCATTACGACCACGTCCGGCGAGCGCAAGATTCCCGTGGTCGCGTCTCACGGCACCGCCGCGTGGATCGATGAGGAAGGCTCCTATCCCGAAAGCGACGACGCCTTCGGTCAGGTGTCCATCGGCTCTTACAAGCTGGCCACCATGATTAAGGTGTCCGAGGAACTGCTCAACGACTCTGCCTTCGACGTGCCTGCCTATATCGCCCGTGAATTCGCGCGACGCATCGGCGCTGCCGAGGAAGAAGCGTTCTTCACCGGCAACGGCACGGGCAAGCCGCTGGGCATTCTGGCCACTACCGGCGGCGCGCAGACCGGCGTGACTGCGGCCAGCGCCACGGCCATCACCATGGACGAGGTCATGGATCTGTTCTATTCCCTGCGCGCGCCCTATCGCCGGAATTCCGTGTTCATCATGAACGATTCTACCGTGAAGGCGCTGCGCAAGCTCAAGAACGGCAACGGCGATTATCTCTGGCAGCCCAGCGTGCGCGCGGGCCAGCCGGACACGCTGCTGAACCGTCCTGTGTACACCTCCACCTTCATGCCCGCCATCGCCGCCGGTGCCAAGAGCATTCTGTTCGGCGATCTGGGCTATTACTGGGTGGCGGATCGTCAGGGACGCAGTTTCAAGCGGCTCAATGAGCTGTTCGCCGCCACGGGTCAGGTGGGCTTCCTGTCCTCCGAACGTGTGGACGGCAAGCTGATTCTGCCCGAGGCCGTGAAGGTACTGGCGCAGAAGGCGGCCTAAGGAGGGATAACCGATGATGAAGGCTGACCCTGTGCGGGACGAAACCCGCACCACTCACAATTATTTTGCGCACGGTGGCAACGAGCTGGTGATCGGCGGAAAGCTGACCTTCCTGCCCACGGCCACCGTGGAGGGCGGCGACAATCTGTTCGGCGGTGCGGGCATTATGCCCGCCGCCAATCTTCCCGCCAGCGACGCCACTACGATTGCGGCGTTGAAAGATAACTTCAACGCGCTGCTTTCCGCGCTGAAGGCTGTCGGGCTGATGGAAGCGGATGGGCAGCAATGATCGTCTCCGTAGAGGAACTGAAGGCCCATCTGCGCATTCAGCAGGATGCAGAGGATAAGCTGCTCGAAAATCTACTGATGCAGGCGCAGGCTGCGGCCAACGATTTCTGTCGGACGGATTTTGACGCAGACGCGCCGGAACCCGTCCGACTGGCCGTGCTGCTCATGGCTTCCCATTTCTACGAATACCGGGACGCCTCCGACCGCTCGGCCTATCTGACCATGATGAACGCATTCCACGCGCTGCTGTATCCCTATCGCAAAATCGAAGATATGTTTTGATTCTTCGGCTGCTTCCTCGCCTTCGGCGGGCAGCAGCTACGCGGCTGCGGAGCGGCTTTGCCGCTGTCCTCGCCGCTATTCGCGCTGATAGCGCTCACTCAGAGTCAGGAGGTGAACCCGATGAAAATCCCGCATCCCGGCGAACTGCGCCAGCTGGTGGAGATTGGCCGCACTGTTCATGAGATCAACGAAAACGGCTTTCCCATAGAAACGGAGCAGGTGATCTGCCAGGTCTGGGCAAAGACGGAAGATTGCGATTCCCGCTATTTCACCTCGGGCGACGTGGAAAACACCGAGCGCGGTATCTGGTTCACCATCCGCTGGCGCAGCGATGTGCAGCCCGGCATGTGGGTGCTGTGGAACGGACAGAAGCAGCTCATCACGGAAATCGGCGAATACGATTTCAAGCGCCGCTATCTGCGCCTGACCACCAAGGCCGTGAAGGGGGTGCACTGATGAAGCGAGTGCAAGATGCGCTTTCTTCTCTGGGTATCCCTGTTTTCGCAGACGCATGGAAGGCCACTGCGGAAAATGTAACTCCGCCGCCGAAGTATCTGGTCTATACCACCCAGACCTATGAGGACGAGCATTGGGACGATGCAAACCGCCGTTACCGCGTTTACGTTTATCTGAACCTTTGGAGCACGGTTGATCCCACCGAGGCCATTTACCTCGTGCGGGCCGCCATGCGCAAAGCCGGCTTCGCCTTTTCTGACGAGGCCGTTTCCTATAACGACGATACCCGCCAGACGCTGGTCGCCTGGACGTGGGTGTGCTGGGAAGTGGACGAATGAGCATGGAGCTGAACGGCGGCGTGGAGCTGCGGGAGGACATCGCCCGCATGGCCGACCTGCTGCGCACCTCCGGTGAGAACGGCTCCCGCGCCTGTAACTGGATTTTACAAAACGCGGCCCAGCCGGTGCTGGAGCAGATGCTGCACAACGCCTCCACCGATCCCAAGCGCCGCACGGGCACGCTGCTACGATCGATCAAGATCGGGCGCGTGGTAAAAAAGCGCTCCGGCGGCTATCGCGTCACGGTAGGCATTCACCGAAAGGACGGCGGCGCGGCGTATGGAAATCCGGTCGAATTCGGCCACGGCGGCCCGCACCCGGCTCCGCCGCACCCCTTCGTCCGCCCGGCGTTCGACGCGAGGGCCGACGAAGCCTATGAAAAAGTGAAGGAACAACTGAGACAGGCCCTCGACAGCCGAGGGCTATTGTAATTTAGGAGGAAAAACTATGCCGAATACGCCTGCCGCAGCGCCCGCGGTTTCGTCTACCGTGGGCCTGAAAAACATGGTGATCGCGCCGGTAACGGCGGACACCGAAACCGCCACCACCTACGGCGATCTGCAGAGAGTGGCCGGTGCCATCGAGGCCACCATTACGCCAGAAAACAACGATCCGGACATTCAGTATTTCGATGACGTGGAGGGCGATGTGCTGTATCCCGATCCGGAACTGACCTTCAAGACCAAGCTGGCCGATCTGCCGCTGATCGTGCAGGAGATGATTTTCTCCAACAAGATCGATGACAACGGCGTGCTGATCCGCACGGCCAACGACAAGCCCGGCTATTTCGCCGTGGGCTTTATGTCCGAGAAGGCCAACGGCACCTATCGCTATGTGTGGCTTTTCAAGGTGCGCGCCAAGCCGGTCACCGAAACCTATGCCACCAAGGAGGGCACCAGCATCACCCGCCAGACCGGCGAGGTAGAGTGGACGGCCATCAAGCGCACGTCTGACGGCCGCTATCAGGCGGTGGCCGACGAGGGCGAGAACGGCTTTACCGCCGAAAAGGCCGCCGCTTTCCTGAACACGGTCTACACGCCGGTGTTCACCGCCGTGGGCAGCTAACGCTGCCTTTCAGCCCGCCGAATTGCTCGACGGGCTGATTCCTTCATAAAATACTGCATTTTATGCTCAGCCAAGGAGGCCGCTATGATTACCTGCACCCTGCGGGACAAAAAGTATTCCATTGATTTTGTGTCGGGCCGCGCCCTGCGCGAGCTGGAGCCCGCCGCCCAGATGTACGCAAAGGTGGTGCGCCTGTCGGAACTGGCTGCAAAAGGCCAGCCCATTCCGGAGGACGCGAAATTCACCATTTCCGAGGCCATGGACACCATGATCCGCTGGTTCTGCATTCTCTTTCAGAATCAGTTTACACCGGACGATGTGCTGGACAATTATCCTGTTGACCGGCTGATGCACGACATTGCCTTGGCGCTGATGGCCGTGCAGGCCCAGGCCACGGATGTGCTGTCCGATTTCCCTACGACGGCGGCGACGGAACCGGCGCAGACGCCGGAATCCTGACGCTGCCGGATTACATCTATTCTACCTACAATGCCCTCATGGAATCCGGCTGGAAATTCGACGAGATTGATCGAATGGACATGCTGGGCTTTCTGCGCATCCGCGCGTGGAGCGCAAAGCGGGAATGCAAAAAGAAAGAACCCCGGCGCGCCTTCATTGATGAAGTATGGCCGGAGCTCAAATAGCGGTTACTTTTCTCGTTTTAACTGGTCTATCGAGGCAAGCAATCGCTTCAGATGCTTGGGCTGCTGCGCAGATATTGATCGTCCGTTTCAATCTCAAGGTTAGTTGCCTGTGCAATCTCTGTTTCTGAGATGCCGAGCCGATGCATTACATCTGCTTCGCTAAGAACGGCTCCGTCGTTCTTTTCCATACGAGCCTGTGCAAGCAACAGCAAGCGATAGTTTTCCTCGATCTCTAAAAGTCGATGATATTCCTCCGGCGAGAGCAGAACGGCTATGGGCACGTTTTCATTGCATACCGTAAGTTGCCGTTCTTCTCTCAGCCTTTCAAAGATTTGCTCCGCCTGGGCACCGCTGAATTGAGAGAACGATACCGTATGAGAAAAAGCTGACTTACTCATCGTTATTCTCGCTTTCGCTGGCAAGCAGCCGGAGAAATTCTGCCGGTTCATACACAGGAATGGACGCACTGGCATAGTGTTTTGTGTTCCGCGTCACAATGCAGTCCATGCCGCTGCGCTTGGCCGTTTCGATCATGACCGTGTCCTCAAAATCTGCGCATTCCGCCAGCAGTGCGAGGCGCACGTCTGCACCGAGGCTGTCCAGCATTCCCACAAGATCGAGCAGGCGCTGCAGCAGGACGCGGCTTTGCTCGTTGCTGTGCGTGGCCCGGTGCGAAAGGTAGAAAATGTCCGTGGCAGATTTTGCAGTGATATAACCGCTAAATTCCTGTATTGCCGCAGCGCGAAAAAGGCTCAGCGCATCCTGGGCGAACGGTTCGCGCTTTTGCAGGAAGTCAACGACCACGCAGGTATCCAGCAATGCTTTCATAGCGTATCCAGCCGTGCCTCTCTCGCTTCCTCCAGCGTCACGGTATCGGGCACGCTGCCAAACAGCGCGTCGACTGTGCTCAGTTTATCCTGGAATGGATTGGTGAGCTTGGAAACGACCTTTCCATTGCGCGTGATATAAATGTCCTCGGTCATGGAGAGCAGCAGGTACTTGCTCAGATTCTGCTTCAATTCCGTTGCAGTGATTGACATCATCAATCCCTCCCTTCGCTTATATTATACGCGAATCGCACGATTTTATCAAGAGAATCGTGCGATTTAATATTATCCAAAGGTGGTGAGCCCGCATGAGTGAAGTCCTGCGCGACCTTGTTGTGTCGCTTTCGCTGGACGGAGATAATTTCTCCCGGAATCTCGCGTCCATCAACAAACAGATTCAGGAGGCTGAAAGCGAATTCAAGCGGGCCGCCTCGGGCGTAGACAATTTCGAGAAGTCCGTATCCGGCACCCAGAGCCAGCTTTCCAGCCTTCAGCAGAAGCTGGCGCTTCAGCAGAAGGCCGTTAAGCAGTATGAAAGGGCGCTGGAAGCGGCGAATAAGAAGCTGGAAAATGCCTACAACCGGCAGGGCAAGCTGACGGAATCACTGGACGCGGCAAAGCAGAAGAATGCCGACCTGAAGCAGCAGGTGGCTGCGGCCACAAAGCAATACGAACGCTTTTCCCGTGAGCTGGGCGAGTCGGATTCCGCGACGCTGGCCGCCAAGGCCAATCTGGACGCGCTGTCGCAGGAGTATGCGGAGTCCTCCGCCGAGGTCAAAAAGCTGGAGGGCCAGCTGGCAGCCAATACGAAAAGCCTGCAGAACAACGCGGACGCGGTCACGAAGGCCCGCACCAATCTGAACAACGCCCAGGGCGCGCTTCGGCAGACCGAGCAGCAGATTCGAACGACCACCGAGCGCCTTGCCCGGATGCAGTCCGCATGGACGAAGGCGGGCGATACGCTGACGGCCTTCGGGAAAAAGTGCGCGTCCGTCAGCGCCTCCATGGAAAAGCTGGGCAAGGGCATGACGGCCACTCTCACCACGCCCGTTCTGGCGCTGGGCACGGCGGCGATCAAGGCCTCAGTGGAATACGAGAGCGCCTTTGCCTCCGTGCGCAAAACCGTGGATGCGACGGAGGCCGAATATGAGCAGCTTTCGGATGCCGTGAAGAAGATGAGCACGGAAGTTGCTACTGACGCCGCCGACATTGCCGAGGTCATGGCGAACGCCGGTCAGCTGGGCATTCAGAATGATTATCTGGTGGAGTTTACCCGCACCATGATCGACCTGGGCAATTCCACGGACATTGCCGCGGACGAGGCCGCCACGGCCATCGCCCAGTTTGCCAACATCACGAAGATGTCTCAGGCGGATTTCGGACGGTTCGGTTCCGCACTGGTCGATCTGGGCAACAATTACGCCACCACCGAATCCGCCATCATGGACATGGCCACGCGGCTGGCCGCTGCCGGTTCGCAGGTAGGCCTGACGCAGGCGCAGATTCTGGGCTTCGCGACGGCACTGTCCTCCGTGGGTCTTGAAGCCCAGGCGGGCGGCACGGCGTTCAGCAAGGCCATGATCGAAATGCAGGTGGCCGTGGAAACCAACGGCAAATCTCTGAAGGACTTCGCCAGGGTGGCCGGGCTGACGACGGAAGAATTCAAGGCCCTGTGGAACTCCGATCCGGCTGGCGCGATTGAGAAATTCATCGTGGGCCTGTCCCAGATGGACGAGCAGGGCGTGTCCTCCATCGTCACTCTGCAGGAGATGGGCTTTACCGAGGTGCGCCTGCGAGATACCCTGATGCGCGCCACCAACGCCACGGAGCTTTTCTCCGAGGCCCAGCAGACGGCCACATCTGCATGGAAGGATAACGTGGCGCTGTCCAACGAGGCGGGAAAGCGCTACGCTACCACGGAGAGCAAGCTGAAAAATCTCAAGAATACCGCCGTGCTGGCGGCCCAGCGCATCGGGGACGATCTGAATCCCACGGTGCAAAGGCTGATCGACGGCGCGTCCGACCTGATCGAGAAATTCATGTCGCTGGACGAAAGTCAGCGTCTCATGATTATTAAATTCGCCGCCATTGCCGCGGCGGCTGGCCCGGCGATTCTGGTGTTTTCCAAGATCGTCAAGGGCGTGGGCACAGTGTCCACCGGCATCGGAAAATTCGCGCTGACCGTGGCCAAGGCGGGCGGCGGTTGGAAGGGCTTTCTGTCCGTGCTGAGCAAGTCTCCGGCGGCGTGGATTGCCGTGGCGGCTGCCGTCATTGCGGCGACCGTTGCGCTGGCCGACTACGTTTCCGGTGCGAAGCAGGCCCGCGAGGCCCTGCAGGGCATGGAGGACACAGCCCGCCAGTGGAAGGATACTGCCGCCGACACGTTTTACAGCCAGTCCGAGGGCCTTTCCTTCTTCGGGCTGGACTCCGGCAGCTTTACCCGCGAGACGAAAAGCGCCCGCGAATGGCTGCAGGGCGTGCTGGCCGTATGGTCGGACGGCAAAAAGGAAACCAACGAGATCGTCAGGGAATGGACGGACTCCTTCAAGGAGCTGACCGCCTCCACCCGCAGCGAGCTGGAGGAAATGCGCGAAACCGCTCAGACAGCGGGCTATACCTCCGTGGCCGATCAGCTTTCCGGCGATATCGACAAGCTGGACGCGATGGACGCGGAGATCAGCCGTCTTCTGAAAAAGCGGCAGAACGGGTATTTCTCCGACAAGGACAAAATCTGTCTGCAGGAATTGATCGACGCCCGCGAGGCCATTGAGGTCAAGTATCACTTATCTGCCGCCGATACGGACGGCTTTGAACAGATCGGCCAGAAGCTGCAGGCGGAAATTGCCCGCGCGCAGGCCGCGGGAAAGCCGGATGCGGACGTGACCGTCTATGAAAACGCCGTGAAGGCCGCCGCCGAGGGCATGGGCGCGATCAATACGCAGCTGGCGGAGCAGTACGACAAGGAATTTGCCCTCATTCAGCTGATTTCCGATGAAACCGAGCGGCAGCAGGCGCTGGATCAGCTGAACACAAAATACAACAGCGACCGTCTGGCCGCGGCCCAGCAGTACGCCCAGACGCTGGCCTCCGTCATCATGCCCGTGTGGCAGCAGGAGGACATTCAGGACGCGGCGGCGGACATCGACACGCTGACGCAGAAGCTGCGGGAATACAGCGCCGCCGATGAAAGCGAAAAGCCCGGCATTCTGGAGGAGCTGAACGAGATCACCGCCGCCATGGACGAGGGCGCGGTGACGGAATACATTGCGCTGCTGATGCAGGTGCAATCCCTGCTGGACAGCGGCATGACGCAGGCCGAGGTACAGAGCCTGTTCCCGGAGCTGGATTTCTCCGGCGCAATGGATCAGATCGCGGCCATTCAGTCTTTTCTCAGCGACCGAAAGAACCTGCTGCCCGGCTTGGAGAGCATGTTCTCCGAGGCTATCCCGGACGAGGTGCTGAAAATCGCCACCGATCTGGACATGACCGGCGCGCAGGCACGCTGGGACGAATTCGCTCAGAATCCCGGCGCAATCACGACGGAAGCCATCATCAGCGGCTACGGCCAGCAGGAGGGCGTGGAGCCGCCCAAGCTGGAGACGGTCATTACGATTTCCGGCTATGACCTGACGGCCTATCGCCAATTTCTGGCGGACAATCCCATTGAGGTCGAGGGCGTGCTGCGTCTGAGCGAGGTCTTCCAGAATCCGGAGGATGCGCTGAAGGCGGAGAACGCGACCTTCTGGCAGAACGGCGTGGAAATTCCCGCGTCGCTGGTGCCCAAGGAGCTGCTTACGCCCGACAAGGTGGCCGTGCTGGACGAGGACGGCACCATGCACATTCTCATCACGCCGAAAATCGAGGGCACCGCCGAATCCGTCTCCGCCGCCGGTGAAAAGCTGGACGCGAGTTTCGTCACGACCTCCGTATTCGGCAAGACCAGCCAGCACGACTGGGGCGCGCTCAACGGTCTGCTGGGCGGCTCACTGATCGACTGGATGCACTCGTTTACCGCAGAGCTCAAGGCCTTCGACAACTACAAGGGCAGCTGGGTCACGCTGTGGGGCCTATTGGATAACAACACCCTGAACGGCATCGACAAGCGGCTGAACGAGCAGTTTTCCGCCGACAACATCGCGGGCCTGCAGACCTTCGTTTCCGAAATGGTCACGGCCATTCAAAACGGCGCGGAGGTCAGCGAAGAGGATCTGCAGAAGCTGCAGACCATCGTGGATTTCCTGTCCGCGCTGGAACTGGCGGGCGTCGGCGAAAACATCACCGCGGGCATCGGCGACGCCATGACGGCGGCTGGCTGGGATGCGGACGCCGAAAGCGTGGCAGGCAATCTGGAAGCGGCGCTCAACGCCGCTTTCGTCATTCATTCGCCCTCGCAGCGCGTCCGGCCCATTGGCGAAAACGTGGCTGCAGGCGTTGGCGAAGGCATGGCGGACTACGATCTGTCTGCCGACGCGGAAGCGCTGGCTGAAAAGGTCAGAGCGGCGATTGAAACGGCGCTGCCTGCGGATGCGCTGACGCTCTTTGGCAATAGTGCTGCGGAAGGACTCTCCGGCGCGCTGATCGGCTATTCCATGGCGACAACCGGCAGCAGCGTGGCGACCAATGTCAAAAGCTCCGTGTCCGGCAGCCTGAATGCTTCTACTCTGCGTCCCGTGGGCGTGAACGCCATGGCGGGCCTGAAGGCAGGCATTCTGGCCGGTCGCTCCGGCGTGATCGCCGCCATGCGCTCCGCGGCACGGGATGCGGTAAACGCGGCCAAGCGGGAGCTGAAAATCAAGTCGCCCTCGGGCGTATTCCGCGACGAGGTGGGCCGCATGGCGATGCGCGGCTTTGGGCAGGGCGCGCTGCTGGAAAGCAAGAACCAGGCGAAGGTCATTCAGAACGCGGCCCGGTATCTTACCGGCGCGGCTCAGGGCGGAATTGGCGGCACGAATTCCTATGACAATCGCAAAACCTACAACCAGAACGCCAGCACCACCATTCAGGTGGACAAGCTGGTGGTGCGGGACGAGCAGGACGTCCGCTCGCTGGCCATTGAAATCGCCGGGCTGACCAAGCGTCAGCAGCGCGGGAAAGGAATGAGATTCGCATGAAAGACTGGTTTTCGTGGAACGGCGTCAGATGCACGGAGTACGGCATCCACGTGACCGCGCAGCCGTCTATCATCCGCCCGTCCGAGCGCGTAACGTTTACAAACGTGCCGGGCAGGCCCGGAAGTCTCACAACCTTGGAGGCCGACGACGTATATGACGATTTCATTCTCCCTGTGGAATGCGCCGTAGCGGATTTATCTCGCCTGCCCGAAATCTGCACATGGCTCCGCGGAGCCGGAAAGCTACAGCTGGCCGCTCGTCCGGGCGGCTTTTATCATGCCCGCGTGGCGAACCAGATCGAGTTTACCAAAATCCTGCGCAATCACGAAAACCGGGCCTTCACCGTCAATTTCCGCTGCCAGCCCTTCTGGTATCAGGAGAATGTGCCGGAAATCACTATAACGACCTCCGGCACATTCGTTACCAACCCCGGCAGCGTCTATTCCGAACCGGTCATTACGGTGCATGGTTCCGGCGAAATCACCCTCATGGTGGGCATGACCATTGTGGAACTGGACGGCATCACGGACAGCATCACGCTGGACACTCCGCTCATGGAAGCCTATAAGGGTGTGACCAGTATGAACAGCTGCATGAGCGGAGATTTTCCGACGCTGCTGCCCGGCTCAAATGTCATCAGCTGGACAGGCAACGTGACGAAGGTCGTTATTCAGCCGAATTGGAGACAGCTATAAACTTGCGCATGAACGACTTCCATGATATAATTGAACTAAGGATGGTGAATCAAATGATGATCGAACATCTGTTTAGAGTGTCAAATAGATTCGTTGAAGTGTTTAATAAAAATGTGTACGAAAATGCTGTGCTGGATCTGATGAACAAGTCAAAGAAAGTATTTCCTAATCAATACACAAAAATTGAACAGCAATCGCATGGCGAGTGCGATTTTGTTGATGCTCTATCTGGTAAAAAATATGATGCGAAGCTTCCTTTTCTCCCAAATCAGATTAAGATGCTGACTGATGGGAAGGAACATAAACCGGAGATTGAAAAGTGGATACGTGAACTGCACGAAGAAGCATCGGATTTTAATCCAATAAGAATCCGTGATGATCCGACATATGATATAAGAAATACGAAATTATATAGAATAATGAAGCAACAATTAGAAAAAGACAAAGGGGATGAGAATATCGTTTACTTTATTCCATTTCCTATTGTACTGGCGATAAATGGAGCTCCATTTTTGCAATTTGCCTCGGATTATTTACACGCAATATATGATTGTTTAGCAAAAGAGGTTGAAATCGGTGATCGCAATATATATGCGATTTGGCTATCCTCTGAAAAGAATTGCTATGTATTGAGGTGCTTAAATAGTCATTGTCCCGAGTTTATTCAATACGAGGGATTATCTCCGTATTTTTCATGTGAACTTGTATAGTAGCATTTCTAAATTAGCGTCCGCCGACCGGTTGGGCGCTTTTTGTATGCCCTGAAGGAGATGATTTGCCCTGATTTGTGTATATCCCGCCGACTGCACCGACTTTTCGAGCAATGGCCTCGGCGCGGTCACGCCCATGAGCTGCATCGTGACCGAAACGTTGAACGGCGAATGGGAACTGACGCTGGTGCATGACATTGACGAGCGCGGAAAATGGATGCGGCTTTCGGAGGGCTGCATCCTCCGCGCGCCGGTGCCTGCGGCCATGACGCCCAGCGTCGATCTGGTCACGCAGCAGTACCAGACCAGCACCTACGACACGCAGATCTATAAGATCACGACCAAAAGCGGGCCGCTGCACCTGCGCTCCGGTACGGGCACGAATTATAAGATCCTCGGAAAGTACAAAAAGGGCCGTGAGGTCATTGTATTGAACAAGACCACGTCCAGCTGGTATGAAGTCACGGCCCCGGACGGGAAACACGGCTATATGGCCAGCCAATACCTGACCTTCCAGCGCACGGAGACGCAGACGGTGCAGACGAATGTGGGCTTCCGCAATCAGGTCATCGAAGCCCGCCAGCTGCGGGATCAGCCCTTCCGAATCTATCGCGTGGTGCCTGAGCTGGATAAGGTCACGGTCTATGCCCGGCACATTTTCTACGACCTGCTCGACAACATGGTAAAAAGCCTGAAGCCCTCGCCCTCTGCGGTGGGGGCTTCCGTCGTTCAGAGCTTGTCAGGAGCGTGCCTGTCCAGCCATGATTTCTCGTTCTATTCCGACCTGACTTCAACCGCCGAGGACGTGGAATGGGAAAACGTCAATCCTGTGGAAGCTATGCTTGGTGAAAACGGACTGGTGAGCAAGTACGGCGCGGAGCTGGCCCGTGACTGGTACGATGTGTTTCTGGTCAGGCGCGTGGGCAACAACACCGACGTGTCCATCCGGGAAAAGAAAAACCTGACCGGCATTTCCTACGATGTGGACGAAACGGACGTGGTCACCCGCATCATGCCCACCGGCGAGGACGCGGACGGGAACATTCTGTATCTGCCAGAGCTCTACATTGACAGCCCGAACCTGAATGCCTATACCCACCCGAAATGGATTCACCTGCCGGTATCAGAAGCCAGGGAGGTCACGGACGGCGATGAGCCGAAAAGCAAGGCGCAGTGCTATGCCGAAATGCGTAAGGCAGCGCAGGCTGAGTTTGACGCGGGCTGCGACTTGCCCACGGTCACGCTGAAGGTGGATTTTATCAACTGTTCGGATGCCGAGGAATATAAGCAGTACGCCGCGCTCACCGACATTTTTCTCGGTGACAGCGTGCGCGTCATTGCCCGGCGCATTGGTGTGGAAGTATCCATGCGCATGACGCAGTACACGTATGACTGCCTGACCAGGAAATACACTTCGGTTACGCTGGGCATGGCGACGGATACACTGGAGGGCAGCATGATTTCTTCCCGCCAGCTGCCGTCCGGCGTGATTTCCGGCAGCAAGCTGGCCATCAATTCCGTGGGCGCAGGCCAGCTGCAATCCGGCTCAGTGGGCAGCCTGCAGGTGAAGATGGCTGCGATTCAGACTGCACACATTCAGGACGCGGCTATCACGAAGGCAAAAATCGCCGAGGCGACCATTGGTGAGCTGAATGCCACGGCCATTACGGCGATCTCTGCAAAGATACAGGAGCTGGCCGCGAAGAACATCACCACAGACGAGCTCTATGCTGCGCTGGCCACCATCGCTGTGGCGCAGATTACCGCTGCCAATATTGAAAAGGCCAACATCAACTGGGCAGACATCGGCGAACTGGCCGCGCAGATTGCGACCATTGCGCAGGCGCAGATCACCACGGCCAACATCAACAACGCCAATATTGACTGGGCCAGCATTGCCAACCTGAACGCTGAGATCGCGAAAATTGCCAAGGCGCAGATCACCGCCGCGAATATTGAAAGCGCCGCCATTGACTGGGCGGCCATCAAAGACCTGAATGCCGCCGTTGCGAAAATTGCACTGGCACAGCTGACTACGGCGAACATCAACAACGCGGAGATCGACTGGGCTTCCATCGGGCAGCTGCAGGCGGACATTGCCAAGCTGGTCAATGCGAATATTCAGACTGCCGACATCGACTGGGCGCAGATCAAGGATCTGACCGCAGGCACAGCCATTATCGAAAAGGGCGTGAACGGCAAGCTGTATGTGGCCGACCTCGCCGTGACCGAGGCGAATATGGCTTCTCTGACGGTGGGTGAACTCATCATCAAGGGTGCAGACGGCTGCTTCTACGCGCTGTCCATTGCCGAGGATGGTACGGTGACCACCGAGAAAAAGAGCGTCGGCGACGCGGACATCGGCGACAATTCCATTTCAGGCGGCAAGCTCATTGAGAAAACCATTACTGCCCGCGAACTGAATGTCGCATCCATTTTCGCAGACGAAGCGCTGGTTGGCGCGATTACCGCCGCCAATATCGACGTGTCCAGTCTGTTTGCCGCTGAAGCGTTTATCGCCCAGCTGAACGCCGTGGACATTTCCGGCAACGAATCCCTGCGGCTGGTGGTGGATACGGCGAAGGACGAAGCGCTGGACGCGACCGGCGAGGCAGTTGCCCAGATCGCCCTGACAGCGGAGCAGATTCGAAGCGAAGTGAAGCGGGATTACGCCACCAGCGACCAGATGTCGCAGGTTACAGAAACCCTGTCTACCCTTGCCGAACAGTCCGAAAACAACTTCACATGGACGGTGACCAAGGTCAATGAGATCATCGAGGACGCTGCGGCGAATGACAATCTGACGCGGGAGCAGCTGAACCTGATTCACACTTATATGCGCTTCGGCGAGGATGGGCTGACCATCGGCAAGGCCGGAAATCCCTTGACCTTCCGCGTGGTCAACGACCGACTGGCGTTCTATATGAACGATACCGAGGTGGCCTATCTCAGCGACAACAAATTGTACGTCACGCAGGCGGAGATATTGGCGCGGCTGCAGATCGGCAAATTCGCCTACGAGCCGCAGCCCAACGGCAACCTGTCCATGATTTACACGGGGTAAGGAGTTTTCATGGCAACCACAGTTTCCTACAGCGCGTCCATGCGCACGCGCAAGACCAACTCGGCCAGCAACGCGAAAAGCTCCGCCGCCAGTCAGGAATACTACGAGAATACCTACAATTACGTCGGCATCGTGCATTTCGCGGGCATGGCGCTGAGCGGCAAGGTCATCACGGGGATTTCCCTGCGCGTTGTGGCGGCGCAGGCGGGCTACGGAACCGGGCACACGAAAACCGTGTATGTGCGAAAATCCAATTACCAGTCCGCGTCGCAGTCGGGCATTACGGGCCTCGGCTACTGCGGCGACGCGCTGGGCACATTCACCGGTGCGTTCTATGGCAATACCAGCACCTATACGCTCAGCGGCGAACTGCTGAACAATCTGGCGGCGTACATCGCGGAAGGCAACAATACCATCTGCCTGTACAATCCCAGCCCGGTCAAAAGCTCGCAGGGATACTCCACCAACTACCTGCAGTGGACGGAATGCAACATCACGGTGACATATGAGGAAGCCGCGTCCAAGCCGACGCTGAATAAGTACTCACTGGCTATGGGAACGGCGGTCATAATCTATACGAACCGGCAGAGCAGCATTGCAACGCACACGGTACGGTATTCCTTCTTTTCCGAAAGCGGACTGATCGCGGTGGGTGTGGAGGATGAATGTGCGTGGACGCCGCCCATTTCGCTGGCCGCGCAGATTCCGAACGCGACATCCGGCTGGGGCACGATTTTCTGCGATACCTATGTGAACGGTTCGTTGGTCTCAACCAATACCTGTGCTTTTCAACTGACGGTGCCCGCGTCCGTTGTGCCGTCTATTTCCAATGTGGCGTTTTCTGAAGCGACTTCCGGCATTGCCGACCGCTTCGGCGGCTATGTGCGGACGCGAAGCAAGCTGTCGGTCAGCATTACGGCGGCGGGCGCGCAGGGCAGCAGCATTTCGAGCTATCGCACCAGCATCGACAGCGCGACCTATTCGGACGCGTCCTTTACGACGAACACGCTGATTACGGCGGGCAGCCTGACCATGACGGTCACGGTTACCGACTCTCGTGGACGTACAGTAAGCACCACCCGCAACGTGACCGTGTTGGATTATTCGCCGCCGTCGCTTTCGCAATTTACCGCCGAGCGCTGCAATGCGGACGGCACCGCCGCACAGACGGACGGCACGAAGGTGCGCATTTCCGCAAAAGCGAGCGGCTCGTCCGTGGGCGGCAAGAATACGCTGGCCTGCACGGTGTACTACAAGCTGTCCAACGCCGAATCGTGGGTTTCCGCCGTAACGCTCGCGCCCAGCAATTATGCCATCTCGGAAACCAGTCACCTGCTGTCGCCGACCTTCGACGCGCTGAGCAGCTACGACATCAAAATCCGTGTGCAAGATGTTTTCTACTACATTGAGCAGACGGTGTCCATCGGCACAAAGCAGGTCATGATGGATTTCTACAAGGACGGTTCGGGCATCGCCTTCGGCAAGGTCGCCGAAAACGCGGGCAAGGTGGAATTCGGCTGGCCGCTGCTGCTTTCCGAGGCGCTGGGCGTGGATCAGGGCGGCACGGGCGCAGAAACCGCGTCTGCCGCCTGCACGAAGCTGGGTGCGGTGAAAAAGGCTGGCGATACGATGACGGGCAACCTTGGCATTTCGGGCTATCTGTACCCGTCGCTGTACCTGCTGCCCACCTACAACAGCACGACCAACCGCACGGTTTTCGAAGGAAGCTACATCGGTGCTTCTTCCTTTTCCTCGTGGGAGGACGGCACAGGCAATAACCGCCGAATGCTGGAAGTGCGCAATGCTGCGTATCAGGCGAGCCTGGATTTCGCGGTGCTGCTGCGCACCTGCACGGGCGGCACATGGGCTTCCTACCGTCTGTTTCACGCGGGCATGGCAACGCCGATTCCGCTGGCCAACGGCGGCACGGGCGCAAGCAGCGCAAAGGCGGCGCTGTCCAACCTTGGTATTTTCTATTCCGCTTCGCTCCCCAGCAGCGGTACGGACGGACAGATCTGCCTTGTGCCGGTCTGATGAGGTGAAGAAGCTATGGGCACATTTTCGGCGACCGCCAACAGCAGCTCAACGATTGGTTACGCACAATATGGTTCCTCCTCATGGAGCACAGGCAGCAGCGGCGGCGCGTGCCAGGGGGCGTATCATGGTACGACTGCCGCAAAATCCCGAGTGGGTGTGATGGTTTTCAGCGGCGCTGGTGCAGCGCTCAAGGGCAAGCTCATTCAGAGCATTACCCTGACGATCACGTCCTCCGGCGCGGGCTCTGGCTCGTCCTCCAAGAAGCTGACCTTCTGTCAGGCCAATTACCAGAGCCTGAACACCGGCGTTCGCGGTTCTGCGCAGGTGGGGGCGACGCTGGGCACGCTGACCGGTAAATTCTATTCGAATACCGTCACGCACACCCTGAACGCTTCCAGCAACGCCGCGCTGTTTAACGCGATGAAAGCGTACTTCGAAGCAGGTAATTCTGTGCTGGTGCTGTACAACGGCGAAACCTCGTCCAGCAGCGGCTATTCCAGCAACTACGCCCGCGTCACCAGCTGCACAATTTCAGTAACCTATATCGACGCGGTGGTCTGGTACCGGGACGGCAGCACATGGCGGCAATGCACGGTCTGGTATCGGCTGAACGGCGCATGGGTGCAGGTGGTTCCCTACTACAATTCAGGCGGCGCATGGGTGCGCGTCTGACGGAGGTGATTGTTTGAAAGAGCTCTTTGAACAGGTCATTCAGCGCAGGGACTACGACCTGAAATCGCTGCTGACCTGCATCGACCAGTACCACATCGAGGGTAAGCTGACCGACGACGAGCGGCAGGAGCTTACGCAGGCGGCTCGCGAAGGCGCGACGGCAGAGTACGACTATGCCGGAGAAATCAACGCTCTGTGGGCGGCGGTTCGGGAACTGCAAAAGGAGGTGGCTCCGTCTGAACCTGATGACGAATGGCCCGAATTCGTACAGCCCACCGGCGCGGGAACGGCCTATCAGGTGGGCGACAAGGTGACATTCAATGGCGTTCATTATATCTGCCGGTTGCCGCACTGCGTATGGAGCCCGGCGGACTATCCCATAGGGTGGCAGAAGCAGAATTGAGTACTGACTATAACAACATAGCATGAGCGATCGCTTTCATCAGCGGCCGTTTTTATATGCAATCAAACAAAGGAGGATTTTTATATGAGGAACTTTTCCATTGACATCATCTGGGCAAAGATTCAGATGGCCGTCGCGGCGATTGGCGGATGGCTGGGCTACTTTCTGGGAGGCATGGACGGACTGATGATTGCGCTGGTCATTTTCATGGCGCTCGACTACATCACGGGCCTGATGTGCGCGGTGATCGACAAGAAGCTGTCCAGCGCTGTGGGTTTCAAGGGAATCTGCAAGAAAGTGCTGATCCTGATGCTGGTGGGCGTGGCCAACGTGGTGGACATTCATATTGTGGGCACCGGCTCCGCGCTGCGCAGCGCTGTGATCTGCTTCTATCTGTCCAATGAGGGTCTGTCCCTGCTGGAAAACGCGGCCCACATTGGCCTGCCCATTCCCGATAAGATGAAGGATGTGCTGGCGCAGCTGCATGGGCGTGAGGACAAGAACGATACCGACGCGGGCGATGGCGAGTGACCGCCGCCCTTTGAATACAAGGAGGATTTTATGGCAGAAAGAAAAAATACGCCGTTCACCGGCGAGCATTTCGCCGCGTGGTGTGAAAAGATGGTGGGCCAGCCTTATTGGTATGGCAGCTGTGTTTACAAGTGCACCCAGAACCTGCTCGACCGCAAGGCGAAGCAGTACCCTGCGCATTATACGTCCGGGCGCATGAAGCGCTACAAGGACGACATTTCGAAAAAGAAGGTCTGCGCCGACTGTGTGGGCGGCTGCAAGGGCTACGCCTGGACGAACGGCGGACAGGGTGTGCTGGAATCCATTGGCACAAGCAAGACCTTTTCCAGCAAGTACGGCGCGCACGGCTGTCCGGACAAGAGTGCCAACGGAATGTTCAGCTACGCCAAGAGCAAGGGCTGCGCGTGGGGCGATATTTCCACGCTCCCGGAGATGCCCGGCATTGCGCTGCGCTTTGACGGGCATGTGGGCTATTATGTCGGAAACGGCTACGCAGTGGAATGGCGCGGCTTCAATTATGGCTGCGTGCGCACCCGCGTGAAGGATCGCCCGTGGACGCACTGGTACAAGCTGCCGTTCATCGATTACGGCACGGGAGTCATTGCGCCGCCTGACGAGCAGCCGGAGGAGCCGCGCCCAGTGAATACCACCGTGGTCATTGTTTCCGGCGGCGGAAAGGTCAACGTACGCACAGGCAACGGCACGAGCTTTGGCCGCATTGCGGCAGTCGCGCCCGGCACGACCTACGAATACGTCGCCACCGCCGCCAACGGCTGGAACGCCGTGGTGATTGGCTCCAGGGTGGGCTGGGTTTCTGGAAAATATTCCCGCATCATCTGAACATCGCTCGGCGAGAGAGACAACTTCCGCCGAGCTTTTTCTACGCAAAATAAGAAGCAAAAAGCCTTTCTTTTCAGGGTTTCCTTCTATAACACTGGAGGCGGAGAACATGGAATTACGCTGGATGGATGAGCGAACGGCCAAGGTTGCAGACAACCCGAAGGTAACGGTACAGTTTGCCGAGACCGAAGACGCACAGCTTATTGACAAGGTTTTAGGTATGCTATTGCAGGTGTTCTCCGAATAACGGTTGATTGGAAGGAGCAAGCACTCATGACGCGAGTTTATACGCTTTATCGCGTATCTACTGTAGGACAGGTGGATCACGACGACATTCCCATGCAGCGAATTGCCTGCCACGAGTTTGCACAGCAGCAGGGCGATTGGGAAATCGTCAATGAATTATACGAGAAGGGCGTTTCGGGCTATAAGGTAAGTACCGATAAACGAGATGCAATTTCACAGCTAAAGGTAGATGCGCTGGCCGGAAAATTCGATGTACTGCTGGTTTTCATGTTTGACCGTCTGGGCCGTCGCGACGATGAAACGCCCTTCGTGGTACAATGGTTCGTTGCTCATGGCATCCGGGTCTGGAGCGTCAAGGAAGGTGAGCAGCGTTTTGACAATCATGTGGACAAGCTGCTCAACTATATTCGCTTCTGGCAGGCATCCGGTGAAAGCGAGAAAACCTCCATCCGTATTCGGGAAAAGCAGACGCAGATGACCATTGCCGGTGAATACCACGGCGGCATGGTTCCCTTCGGCTTCGACGCCATATGCACTGGGCGAGTAAATAAAAAGGGCCAGCCAGTCAAAGACCTGGTACGCAACGAGGCCGAGGCCGCCATCAAAGCAGAGCTTTATCACAAGGTCGTGGATGAGGGTTATGGACTGCATCGCCTTGCAAACTGGCTCAACGAGCAGGGTATTAAGACCAAGCGTGGCACGACACTGTGGCGTAACACCTCTGTTCGCGCCATGATCGGAAATCCCATTGACCGCGGCCAAATGCACTCCGGCGACGTACTTTCAGAACCGTTCGAACATCTGCGGATCATTGACGACTATTATTTCTATAAGGCGGTGGAGATCATCCGTGGACGCGCCTCCACCAAACGGGAAGGCCCGCTGCGCACGGATAGCGGCGGGTTGCTTACCGGCATGATTTACTGCGGAGAATGTGGCGAGCGCCTGACCATCAACCACTGCCGGAAAGTAACCGATACGCTGGAAGGCCAGCGTGAATACCGATGGTCTGTATACCGATGCTACCGAAAAATCAATAGCAGAAAAACCTGCACTGGCCAGTCAACGTACAATGCTAAAAGAATCGATGAAGCGGTTCTGAGCATTGTGCGTTCCTTTTTTGCCCGCATTACGACATTGCCCGAGGCCGACCAAATGCAGGCGGCTATGCAGCGTGAAAATCTGATCCGGGAAAAGGCCATCCAAACCGCGGAGGACGATGTGGAAAAGGCGACTAAGGCTTTATCCGCACTGGAGGACGAAGCCCTTAAAACGCTGTCCGGCGAAAGCAAGCTGACGCTGGATACCATCAGTAAGCTGATTGAAAAACAGAAAGCCAAGCAAGCGGATGCGCGCATGAAGCTGCAAGCACTGCTGGAAGAAAAGCAAACCGATGACGAGAAATTCAAGGCCAAGCAGGAACAGCTTCAACGTACAAAGGAATGGGCGCAGATTCTGGACATTGCCACACCGCCGCGTAAGCAAATGATTCTAGCCGAGATCATTGACCGGGTGGAGGTCAGGCGTGGCTATGAGATCACCGTGAAATTCAAGCTGACCGCACAGCAATTCCTCGATCCGAATGGCTGCGAAGCTATATCAAAAATTGCATCCTGAATAAGCTGATTTGCCGCCCTTTTCGGGCGGCGTTTTTGTTTGCCTTTTATGTAAATTGCTCACTATGACGGCCATTTCGTTCACATCGACAACCGAAAACTATATATTGTGGTCAAAGCCAAGCACGATCTATATATTGTGGAATTTCGTTTTTAACAACAGAAACCGGATTCGATATATAGTTGTTATCGTGAATTACAAGCGCCATATATTGTGGTCGAATATGTAAACTATGCTGTATGGTAGAGCACATCGTTCACATCGATGGGGTCACTGGTTCGAGTCCAGTACAGACCACGCAATCCTCGATCTGCAAAGGTCGGGGATTTTTTCATATCGCTGCAGAAAAGGAAGGTGTCAAGCATGAGCAAGTTCGTCCCCCGCCCCAAGCTCAGCAAGAAAGCCCGCAAAGAACTGGACGCCCAGAAGCGCACAACATGGGCGTTTTCCCCGGTGACGAAGAAAGTCGAGAGCAAGAAAATCTACAACCGCAAGAAAGCCGCTCATGCGTGGAGGGATGATTCCAGCATGAGCGGTTTTTTGCTGCACTGGGGATGGTACCGCGGCGAACGCTGTCCGTGGCAGCATTTGAATCATGTAACAGGCTTGCAGGATTTTTTTGTTTGAAAGGGAACAACGCCAAGCTGTTCTGGAAATCATTCTGGAGATGCGGCTCAGAGGAATAGACTTCTCAGCAGTCATCCAGGAAACAAGGGAATAACGTCGAGTGCGACGATAGCAGTTTCCCCAAAATCCGGTCGATAGCCGTCAGTAGCAAAAATACATTCATCCCCTCTTGACAGCGCAATGGAATCGTGATAGAATGCAGTCGTTGGTGAAAACCAACCTTTTTCCGGTGGTTATGACGGAGAGGCTCCACCTGTTCCCATCCCGAACACAGAAGTTAAGCTCTCCAGTGCTGAAAGTACTTGGCTGGACACGGCCCGGGAGGATAAGTCGCTGCCGGATTCCATAATCCTCAGTAGCTCAATGGCAGAGCACTCGGCTGTTAACCGAGTTGTTGTAGGTTCGAGCCCTACCTGGGGAGCGCTTGCCGATTCCGCATGGAGTCGGCTTTTTTTGTAATATCATAAGGAGGCAAAGCATGAAGCGCAAAGGAATGCGCCGGCACCGCAAATTGGTGCTGCTGGCAGTTTTGCTGATAATGGTGGGCATAGCGGTATGGCGGATTTGGCAAACGCCGCGGCCGGTGGTGCTGCACCGGCAGGATGCGTGGCTGTCCTCCGCCGAGCCGGAAATGGTGGACACGCTGCCCGACAATACCTTCACGGCGGAGCTGCCGGAGGAAATCGACGGCCGCCTTTTGTACATCCGCGACTATTCCGCGTCGGGGCATTTACCAGATTGTATGGGAGGATGTATCAGCGGAGGCGGCGGAAGCGTACCTGACTGCCCTGCTGGACAAGGGTTTCACGCGCCTGATGGGGACGGCAGAGGATATCGCCAGCGGCGTTTTGCTTGCGCGCGGTGACTTGACGCTGAGTATCTCCCTGTCCGGCGGGACGCTGAACATGCTGATGACGCGCGCCGAAGAGCCTACGACGACACCGCTGCCATAGTGGCTTGCAGATTGGTAATCCCCGCGAAAGGTGCTTCCATGCCGCGAAAAGATGTGCTATAATGGAGACACATATGATTTTCGGAGGTCGCTTATGGCGAAGGAAAAGACCCTGTTTGCCTGCACCGCGTGCGGGTATGAAACATCCCGCTGGGTGGGGCGCTGTCCGGGGTGCGGCGCGTGGAACACGATGGTGGAGTCCGCGCCTATTGTGACGGGTGCGCCCGCGAAAGCCCCGAAACAGCGGCCGGGCACAGGCGCTTCAGCCATGCTCCTCCGCGAAATCCCGGAAGATGTGGCGGTTCGCTCGTCTACGGGCATCAGCGAGCTTGACCGTGTGTTAGGCGGCGGCATTGTCGAAGGGGCGCTGATGCTCATCGGCGGCGACCCCGGCATCGGCAAATCCACGCTGCTGCTGCAAGTGTGCGCGAATTTGTGCAAAACGGGCAAGCGTGTGCTGTATGTCAGCGGCGAGGAATCCGCCAAGCAGCTGAAACTCCGCGCGAACCGCCTCGGCATCACGTCGGAGACGCTTTATGTGCTGGCGGAAAACGCGCTGGACAATGTGGAAGAAAAACTGCGCGGCTTATCGCCGGACGTCGCCGTCATCGACTCCATTCAGACAATGTATCGCCCTGATATGGCGTCCGCGCCGGGTTCAGTCAGCCAGATTCGCGAATGCACGAGCCAAATCATGCGCCTGTGCAAGGAGAGCGGCACGGCGATTTTCCTTGTCGGGCATGTGACGAAGGACGGCGCGATTGCCGGCCCGCGAATGCTGGAGCACATGGTGGACGTCGTGCTGTACTTCGAGGGCGACCGTCAGCAGGAATATCGGCTGCTGCGCGCGGTCAAAAACCGCTTCGGGTCGGTCAATGAGCTGGGCGTTTTCCAGATGACGGAAGCCGGAATGCAGATTGTGCCGAATCCGTCGGAGCAGCTGCTGAGCCATCGCGCGAAAGGCGCAAGCGGCTCGGTCGTGTTCTGCGGACTGGAAGGCTCGCGCCCGCTGCTGTGCGACGTGCAGGCACTGGCAAGCACCTCCTACTTCGGCACGCCGCGGCGGACGGTCGGCGGTGCGGATACCGGGCGCGTGGCGCTGCTGCTGGCGGTGCTGGAGAAGCGCGCGAATCAGAAAACATATAATCAGGATGTGTATATCAACGTCGCGGGCGGGTTGGAACTGTCCGAGCCGGCGGCGGATTTGGCGCTATGCATGGCGGTCGTGTCGTCGCTGAAGGATGCCGCGATTGGCGCGGAAGTCGCTGTGATGGGCGAAGTCGGCTTGGCGGGCGAAGTCCGCGCGATTCCGCAGTGCGATCGGCGTATTTCCGAATGCCAGCGGCTGGGTTTCACGACCATCCTGCTGCCGAAGGAAAATATGCGGCGGCTGAAAGCGCCGGAAGGCATGAAGCTGGTGGGCGTCGATACGGTAATGCAGGCAATCAGCGTTTTATTCTAATGGTGTTGTTCTATTGTAAGGAGTTTTGCAACAGCTATGAAATCGGATCTTGTGAAGAAACTGCTGCGGGCGCTGGTGACGGCGCTGGGCATCGGGCTGGGGTCGGTGCTGGCGTTCGTCATCGTGCAGCTGAACGCGATGGCGGGCAACCCCGCAATGAGCATCGGCGCACTGCTGGCGCTGTATGCGGCGTTTGCGCTGCTGCTGGGGCTGGGCGGATACCTGATTGCGCCGCGCACGATTGACAGCATTACCCGCCTCATCGCGCTGGTCGAACGCTGCATGGACAAAATGACGTTCGAGCAGCAGGCAGGCAGCATCAGCGGGCTTGTCGGCGGTTTCGTTATCGCCGCGCTGCTGTCACAGCTGGTGATGCTCATGGGCGCGAGCATGTTCACCGTGGCGATGTGCGCGATTCTGTTCGTGGTATTCGGCGTTTTGGGTGTGACGCTGGGGATTCGCCGCGCGGCGGATTTCAAGCGGATGTTCCAGCGCTTCAGCCCCAAAGGGAACAAGCAGGTTGCTTTGTCGCACAGGAAAATCAAGACGGCGAAACCGAAACTGCTGGACGAAACCGTGCTGATTGACGGGCGCATTGCTGCCGTCTGTCGCGCGGGATTTCTGGAGGGGACGCTGCTGATTTCGCGCTCGGTGGAGAAGGAATTGCAGCGCCTGAGCGCATCGGAGGAGGAGACGTGCCGAATCCGCGGCGAAAAGGGACGAGAAACGCTTTCGCAGCTCGAAGCATTGGGGCGCGTCAAGCGCGTAGACAGCGCGGCGGGCGGCGAACTCGCGCAGGTGCTGCTGGCGGACGCGAAGAAGCACCATATGGTGATTGTGACATGCGACGCGGCAATGAGCAGGACGGCGGAAAAGGCGGGCGTGGCGGCGCTGAACCTGAATGACCTTGCCTGCGCGCTTCGCCCGATGGTGCAAATGGGCGATTTGCTGGATGTGCGCATTGTCAAGGTGGGGCGTGAAGCCATGCAGGGCGTCGGGTATACGCCGGATGGGACGATGGTCGTTGTTGAAAGCGGGCGCGATGCGGTGGGGCAGGTGCTGCATGTGCAGGTGAGCAGCGTCCTGCAAACCAATGCCGGACGGATGATCTTTGCGAAGAAAGTCTAATGTTTCCCAATCAACACGCGGGCGTTGTATGAGCGTGTCACCAACTCAATCGCGCGAAAGGGTCAAGGGAGGAACTCCCTTGTGGGGTCAAGGGGCAACGCCCCTTGGGCTTCCCCCAATCAACACGCGGGCGTTGTATGGTAGTGCCGCCAACTCAATCGCGCGAAAGGGTGCAGGGACAAAGTCCCTGCCGGAGTCCAGAGGCAGCGCCTCTGGGGAGGGCTTTTGATATGGAAAGTAAGTTGATTTTGGCGTTTCATGTGGCACCGCAGAAACTGGGGAAAATCCGGTTCTGCGCGATGAAAATGGGGATGCGCGTGATGGACGTGCCGCTGGCGGACTGCGGGCAGACGCTGGGGGCACTGTGCGGAAAGGCGGAGCGTCAAACGGATGCAGCCGTGCCGGAGAATGCCGTCGGCAGCGAAATGCTCTACTTCGCGTTCTCGGAACTGCCGCTGGTGGAACGCTTCCTGACGACGATGAAGCAAATGCGCGTCCCCCCGGTGCGGCTCAAGGGCGTTATGACCGAAACGAACCTCGCATGGACGCCCGCCCAGCTGTATGAGGAGCTGACGCGCGAGCATCAGGCGATGGCGGGGCACGGCGCGCCCATCCACGCGGCAAAGCAGGAGGAATAAATGTTGCTGATTCAGGTGGCACCAGGGCAATCCCTGCAAGCGGTGATTGACACGCTTCCGGCGGACGATCAGCCCGTGACGATTCATCTTGCGCCCGGCGTGTACGAGGAAAAAATCGCGCTTCGTCGCCCGCGCACCTGCATTGAGGGCGAAAGCGCCGAAACGACCCGCATCACTTGGCACGACGGCGCAGCGGAAATCCTCCCTGACGGCAAAAAACGCGGCACGTTCCGCACGGCAACGCTGCTCGTCAACGCCCGCGACTGTGCACTCCGCAACGTGACAGTGGAGAACAGCGCATATCCGCGCGAGCAGGTCGGTCAGGCGCTTGCCCTCTATGTGGACGGCGACAGCTTCCATTGCGAGGACTGCACGCTCAAATCCTGCCAGGATACGCTGTTCACCGCGCCCTTGCCGCCACGCGAAATCCAGAAGGACGGCTTCATCGGCCCGACGCAGTTCCTGCCGCGCATCCCGCAAAGGCAGGTCTACCGTCATTGCCGCATCGAGGGCGATATCGACTTCATCTTCGGCGGTGCGGCGGCGTGGTTCGAAGACTGCGACATCGTGAGCATCGACGGCCTGCGTGACCACGGCGATAAAAAAGAACCCGCGCTCGGCTTCTGCACGGCAGCATCCACACCGGAAGGGCAGGAATTCGGCTATGTGTTCATGAAATGCCGCTTTCAGGGCGAAGGCGTCCCGGACGGCGCGATTTACCTCGGCAGACCGTGGCGCGAGTTCGCGAAAACCGTCCTGCTGCACTGCGAACTGGGCGCGCACATCCGTCCGGAGGGGTGGCACGACTGGAATAAGCCCTGCTTCCCCGCGACGGGCTACTACGCGGAGTTCGCATCCACCGGCGCGGGCAGCCAAGGTCAGCGCGCGGCGTATGTGCATCGGCTGACGGCGGAGGAAGCGGAAAAGTACACGTTCGAGCGGTTCTGGGCGTCTATTTCGCCGGAAGGGTGACATTGACAGTATCATACGAAAAACGCCGCAGACGCGCTGATTTCAGCCCGTTCTGCGGCGAATTTTATTTATCCGGATACTTGATGAGGTCGTAGAGTGTGCCGAGTTCGCCCGCGTCGCGTGTGCCAGCCAGTTCCATCCCCAAATGCATATACTTGTCGCATTTCGACTTTGCGTCCGTTTCCAGAATCACCGGCACTTGCAGGCGGTTGCCGTCCGCGAACGCCATCTCCAGCACCTTCCGCATGTACCCCTGCCCCTGATACTTCTCCGTCACGCACACCAGCCCGACGTAGATGTGCGGCGTTTTCTCCTTGTCGTAGCGGTCATTCAGGCTTGCCCCGGCGCGCTTCATCAGCCGCGCAAACCGGCACAGTTCCCGGAAGGTCATCGCCTGAAACACGCCTTTGAGCAGTGGGAGAAACGCCGTCAGCTTCACCCTTTCGCCCGGCAGACGATAGGCAATGAACGCTTCGCCGCGCTCACTGGTGGTGTAGAGCAGTCCGGCAGCAAGCATCGCGCGGACAAAACCGCAAATATACAATGCTGTTTTGTCAGGAGAAGAACATGCCGCCCCCATTCCGGTTTCCCTGCCATAATCGTAGTAGCCAAAGGCATGGCCGATGGCTTGAATGGATGCTTCATCGAGGGTTGTTAGACGCATGTCAGTTTTCTCCTTGTATATTGTTTTCAAATTCATCCGTACCGTCTGAAAACAGAATCAGTGCGGCATCAGCATGACCAGCCCCGCAATGATGAACGCACCGACGAGCCAAATCACCGTCAGCGTCAGGCGCTTTTTGAGCATCTGCCCCCACGTCTGCGTATACGGTACGTCTTCCATCTTCGGAATCGCCCAGAACTTGCTGTGACCGACCCAGAGCATGTCAATCACCAGCCCGTCAAACCAGTTCATGACCTCCAGAAACAGCACGCCCTGTCCGTATGCCGTCCAGAAGTCCGTGACGCGATTCCACATGCCAATCATCAGCACCGGCGCAACAGGCAGCAGCACATACAGCGCAATCATGCAGTTCCGGCGCTTCTTCTGCACCGTTGCGCGGTCAATCAGCCCCCGCGAAATCGCGCACTCCTGAAATGCCTTCGGGTAGAAGTACAGCCCATTGATGGCGTTATTCCCGACCGCGACTTTCACAATCAGCCACAGTAGGAAGCAGTACAGCGCCAGTTGAATCACAATCGTCATGATGGTTTTCTCCTTGCGTCCGCAGATACGCCCATGCGAATCAGCGCCACCGCGCAGGGAATCCGCCCCTCGCACAGTTCGAAGCGCATGTCGGAATAGCCCGCGTCGGCGAAAAACTGCCGGTACGTTTCCAGCGTAAATTCGCGCTTGAAGTCCGCGCCTGCCTTGCCGATGACGCCGGAAACGCGGTTTGTTTTGCCCTTGTCCGTCCGGTTCATGTAGGTGGGGATGATAAGTTTTCCACCCGGCTTGCACACGCGGTCAAGCTCCCGCAGCGCCTGATGCGGATTATCCAGCAGGTGAATCACGTTCGCGGCGACAACGGCATCAAAGCGCGCATCAGGGTAGGGGAGATGCAGGATATCCGCCTGCTCAAACCGCACATGCGGATACTGCCCGTACTTCTTCCGGGCGCGCGCAAGCATCTTCGCGGAGAAGTCCGTTGCCGTCAGGGATTTGCAGCGCTTTGCAATCACACCGCTGAGCAGCCCTGTGCCGCACGCGCATTCCAGCACGTCGTCCGTCGGCGAAATCAGCCCCGCAACCACCTTGCACAGCTTGCGATTCGCTTTGCGGTTGATGCCATCCGCGAAAATGTCGTAGACCCATGCGATGTTGTCCCAGAACATGGTGCTCCTCCTTTCCATTATTTTCGTGCCGTCACGCACAGCCAGCCTTTGCCGTTCTTGTGCGTCTCCACTTGGCGGAAACCCACCTGTTCCAGCATGGTTTTGAGCTGTGTGTCCTTGTAAATCGTCATGCCGGGAATCTTCTCCGTCCACTTCTCGTCCTGCGCATGATCGCCATCGGACTCGTTGCAGAGGAAGAACGTCCCGCCGGGCTTCAGCACGCGCCCAACTTCACGGAAGCACGCGGGCAAATCGCCCCAGAAATACACCGTCTCGAATGCTGTTGCCACGTCAAACTGCGCGTCATCAAACGGCAATGCCTGCACGCTTGCCTGCAGCACTTCGCAGCGGCCAGCGCTTACGGCGGTTTGGTTGAGCTTTCGCGACTTCTCTACGCTGACGGGAGAATAGTCGATACCGCACACTTTTCCCGTCGGGCACTTTTTCAGCATCAGACGCAGATTCGCGCCGCCGCCGCACCCACAGTCCAGCACATTCGCATTCTCCGCCAGCGGCAGGAAGCGAAACCCCCAGTCCGCAAGCGCCCGATGCCCGATGTTCATCATGGTGACCATGAGGCGGCCGCCGAAGCCTGTCGGCTTGCGGGTGTTCTCGAAAAACGCCATATGAATTCCTCCTTATTTCACCAGCGACACAATCAGCCCCATGTCAGCGCCCGCCCAGATTGCGCCGAGCGTCAGCAGCGCCGTAAACAGCAGGATACCGAACGACTTGATGGCAATCGTTCGCCCACTCAGCGGCGCGGTCGGCACGCGCGGATGTGTCTTGAAATACTCCGTCTGAATCTCCGGCAGATAGTTGTGGACGCCTGCTTCCGGGTGCTTGATGGACGGAAGCAGCACCAAGGCGGCGAACAGCGCCGTAAAGCTGACGGCTGCCAGCGCGACAATCGACCAGACCATGATTGCATCCCCCTTACTTTTGCAGCACGACGATGCGGTTTGAGATATTGCGCACCAGAGGAATCTTGCCCAGCACCTTGTAAATCGGCAGGAACTCCGCCATGCCTTCGGTCAGGCTGTGCTCTTCCACCAGCTGGAAGCCCGGCAGCAGCGCCGCCAGTGCCTGCCCATCGCGAACGCCCCATGTGAACTTCGCGTGGCTGCCCTCAATTGATTTTTCCTTGAAGTTGCGCACGACCAGCGGGTTCATCACTTCCACCAGCACGGTGACGCGCGGAAAGCGCCGAGCGATTACGTCGAAAATGCGCTGCACGTCCGCTTCGCTCAGGTACATCGTCAGACCCTCGATGATGACCAGCGCGTCGCCTGATTCGCGAATCATACCGCCCCAGTCGTCCATCGCGGACATGGCGATTTGCGAGATTTTTCCGTTTTCCGGCAGCAGCTTTTCGCGCACGGCGATGGTCTCCGGCAAATCGAGGTTATACCAGTGCTGATAGCCCTGCATCCGATAGGAGCGCGTATCCAGCCCGCAGGCGATATTGACCGCCACCGCGCCCGGATGTGCCGACAGATAGGTCTTTACGAGCTTATCCAGCACGATGGTGCGGGCAATGACGCCGTTGGACATGGCACTGTCCTTATCCGCCAAGGAGAAATCGTAGTCGAGCCGGCGGATGATTTCGACGGCTTTCTCGTCGCGAACTGCCCCGCGGTTTTGGGTTTCCTTCGCGCGGGCGTAGACGGTTTGCAGCATGGTTTCCGGAACTCCGGAGAGAGTGACTTTGCTGCTGGTTTCACGCATTCTTCCTGCATCTCCTGTCCCTATCAATCCGCCTTGCGGCAGATAAACCACGCAATGCTCTTCAAGCTGCCGACGTTCACCTGCGCGTACATGCCCTGCAAGCGCTTCCACAGGCTGTCCACCGTCTCGTAGGGCGGCGTGAAGAACTTCGTCGGCTCGTAAACGTGGCGAATCATCCAGTCCGTGCGCTTGTGTTCGCCTGATACATAGAAGCAGCCGCAGAATGTTCCGCCGGATTTCAGCACGCGGAATGTCTCGCGGTAAGCCGCTTCCTTGTCCGGAAACGCATGGAAGCCGTTGAGCGACAGCACCAAATCAAATTCGCCGTCCGCGAATGGCAGCGCGCCGACATCCCCCTGCTGGAACTTTACGTTCGTCAGGTTCAGCTTTTCCGCCTTTTCCTTTGCCTGACCCATCATGTCCGGCGAGTAGTCCAGACACGTCACGTCTGCTTTCGGCAGCGTCTGGTAGACGGGCATGGTCAGGATGCCCGTCCCGACGGGAACTTCCAGCATCTTGCCCGCGAAATCCTCCGGGATGCCGGACAGCGCCTTGGACAGGTAGTCCTCGCACTCCTGCCGGTTCATCGCCCACACCATGCGGCAGACCGCCTTGCCGGAAAAGGTCGAACAGGTAATCATGCCGTCGTAAAAATTGTTCGATCCGGTCAGATGATACGCCCCGCGGATGGCGTTTTTCCGCTGCTCACTTTCCATACGCTGCACTCCTCTAATTTTCGTTAGTTTTCGCTAACATACCTCGCTGAAAAAACTGCCTTTCGGCAGCAGCATGGGGGGATTCCTCCCCGTCGGTTTGTTATGACAAACTAATTCTATCACGTTTTGGGGCATAAATCAATCCGGTCTTTTCCCGAAACAGAGAAAATACGAAAAAGGGATGCCCACTTTTGCAGCGGGTATCCCTTTCACGATTGCATCCATACAGCGGCTTGCCATTCGGACTATCCTATTTTGGGATTCATTATGCGGCACGTTTTCGTCTGGGAATCGTATTATTTTAGGAAGAAGCGAATCAGCGTTTCTTTCTTCTTGCTGTACGGCGTGTAGCGCATCGGCAAATCCAGCCACAGCGCCTTTTTGACGATGCTCTTGTCATGCGTGAAGCAGCGGAAGCTGTCGCGCCCGTGGTAGCCGCCCATGCCGCTGTGTCCAACGCCGCCGAAGGGCATCCGGCTCGTCGCCAAGTGGATGATGGTGTCGTTGATGCACCCGCCGCCGAAAGGCAGCGTGTCCAGCACGCGGCGCTGCACGGCACGGTCTTTCGTGAACAGGTAGCACGCCAGCGGATGCGGCCGTGCGGCGGCGAAGGCAATCGCTTCGTCGATGCCGCTGACGGGCAGAATCGGCAGAATCGGGCCGAAAATTTCCTCCTGCATGACTGGGCTGTCCGGCGAAACATTGCGGAGGATGGTCGGCGCAATGCGCAGGGCGGCGGGGTCAATACTGCCGCCGTAGACGATTTGACCCGATGCCATCAGCCCGGTCAGGCGGTCGAAGTGCTTCTGGTTGACGATGCGGACGTACTCTGCGCTGTGCAGCGGGTCAGGGCAGAGCTGATCGAACTGCTTTTGCAGCGCCGAAACGAAAGCGTCCTCGACTTCGCGCGCCACCAGCACATAATCCGGCGCGACACACGTCTGCCCGGCGTTGAGCAGCTTGCCGAACGCAATCCGCCGCGCGGCGAGCGTCAGGTCAGCATCCTTCGCGACAATCACCGGGCTTTTGCCGCCCAGTTCCAGCGTTGCGGGGGTCAAATGCTCCGCTGCGCGGCGAAGCACCTCCTGCCCGACGTGACTGCTTCCGGTGAAGAAAATCTTGTCGAACGGCTGGTCAAGCAGGGCTTGATTTTCCATGCGCCCGCCCTCGACAACGGCAACTTCCTCCAGTGGGAAGCATTCGGCGCAGATTTGCCGGATGATGGCGGAAGTCGCGGGTGCATCCTTCGATGGCTTCAGGATGCAGCAGTTGCCGCCCGCCAGCGCGCCAAGCAGCGGCTCGATGGTCAGCAGGAATGGGTAATTCCACGGGGACATGATGAGTACGACGCCCATTGGGTCGTGGCGGATGAAACTGCGCGCCGGGAACTGCGCCAGCGGCGTGAGAACGTGCGTATCGCGGCAGTAGCGGCGCGTCCGGCGGAGCAGGTAGCCCAACTCCGACAGCACCATGCCGATTTCACACATGTACGCTTCCGTCCTGCACTTGCCGAGGTCGCCTTGCAGGGCAGCTTCAATATCCTGCTCGTGTGCCAGAATTGCGCGGCGCAGGCGGCGAAGCTGGTCAAGCCGATGCGGCACGGGGCGCGTTATGCCGGACGCAAAGCAGGCTTTCTGCGCGGCGAACAGCGCGGCAATATCCGCGTGGGGCGCATCGGGCGTCATGACGGCGCGGAGAATGTCCTCCAAGGCGAAGCGGTTCAGCAGCGTGTCCTGCGCGGCAATCCGTGCGACGGCGGGAATATCCCGATGATACAGCGTCGGGAGGGTCAAGCCGTACCCCGCATGGAACACGAGGTCGCGCACCCATGCCGCCAGCGCCGCCGCGCCGTCCGCATTCATGCCGCACAGCCCCGCGCCGATTGCCATGTCGGACAACGCCTTTCGCCGCGCACCTTCGGACTGCGCAATCATCGGCGCAAGCAGCAGCGGGAGCGTCTCGTCCGGCGAAAGCTGCTTTACAGTGGTCAGGGCATTCAGCAGTGCAGGCAGCACCGCATCATGTGAAACAGCGAAGGCTTCCGCGGCATCCAGCGACGCGGTGTACAGCGCGCGGCGGCTCGCCAAATCGGAGGAGAAACGTTCGTTTTCCGGCACGGCAGCATCGTCGCTGACGGCAATCAGCTGTCCGGTCAGCGCACGAAGGGCGTTTTCTGCCTTTTGACGCTCTTCGCGCGGCAGAAGGCGGCTCATGCCCGCGCAGATGGCGTGCGCAATTGTCCAAATCCCTGTGCGGAGCAGCGATTCGCGTGATTGAAGCGCCAGCATCGCGTCATCCATCAGCACATAGCGGCTGGTATGCGCTCGAAGCGAAAAGCGGCGTGATTTTCCGCGTGCTGGGTCGAACACGTCACCTGTTTCTGCGAATACAGCGGATGCATCCGCCGCTGCTGGCAGGAGAATTAGCGGAATCGCGCGCCACTGCTCGAATGTTTCTGCATGTCCTTTTGTGTGCAGACGCGCCAGCAGCGCCTGACCCAGCGCCATTGCGTCATTGCCGCCGACGGCAAGAATTGCCTGCGCCTGTTTGTCGGTGAAGGCCTGCAGGGCAGTATCAACGTCCGTGCGGGTCAGCGCGCCGTCCTTGCTGTCCGACAGTGATACGGCGGCGTGGACTGCGTACATGATTTGGCTGTCCTCCAGCACGGGGAGCAGGAGCGATTCGCAATCGACGGCATGGGCATCGCCGATGACGAGAACGCAGCCGATTTGGCGGCTGCGCAGGAGTTCCGGCAGTGCTGCCAAGCTGTCCAGCCGGGAAGGGAATACGGGATGCGCAGGGAGCGGAAGCTGTTTCATGAGCATGTCCTCCGGTGGGGTTGATATGAGTTTTAAGGCACCACCGCACAATTCGGCGGCGCGTCTGGCGATGTCTTTTCCGCCATCTGCGGCATGCAAATTTCTCGATTTACCGCCAGTAAACCTTCGAAATTTGCATTTGCATCTGACGAAAAAACCATTCGCCAGCCGACCACCTCATTTGTGCGGTGTTACCTTAACTAATATGATTGATAGTTTCGGTAAAAATCAAGAGACATGGGTGTGCAGCCCGAAGGGATCGAGGGGGCGATCGGAAAGCCCCCTCGTCGCCTCCGCAGAGGCGAAAGCCCGCAACATCGACACGGTGACATATTCCAGCGAGCCGCCGAAAATTGTCATTGCCATGCACATCGGGTAGAGAAACGAAAAGCCCTTGGTGCGCATCAGCAGACCATACGCGAAGCCAAGGAAGAGAAAGCCCGCCAGAATCGGCAGCGTGTGGGAAAAGCCGCCCGAAACGCGCGCTTGACCGTGCCGCACGGCGTCTTGGGTATTTTTGCCGATGATTCGTCTGGATATGCAGGCGCATCGGAAGAAACAGACTGCATGGGAAATGACCTCCCCGTAAAATATAGAGTTCTGGTGGGAATTATACAACGGAAATCCGCCGCGGTCAAGCAGGGTTGCAATTCGCGCAAGGTGATGGTATACTAAGAAACAGCAAAAAGCGACAGCAAGCGCACAACGCGCGGAAGGAGCAATACCATGGCGGAGCAGGAGCAGACGGTAGACCAGCAGCAGGAAAAAGCGCGCGAAAAGGCGGAGGATGACCGCTATCAGCGGGCGGAACAGCAGCAGGCGGCGTATGATGATGAGTACGAAAGCCGCCGTGAAACGCTGTCCGCACTGGCGCTGTTTCAGCAGGATTCGGTGGAGCAGCTGGCGGGCGGCAGCCGACAGAATCGCCGGGATTATTATCAGAAGCTGCTTTCCCGGCTGTATATTGAGCTGCGCGACTTGGGGGCGTCCATGCTGCTGGATCAGCTGGATGCACAGCTGACGCAGAAGCATCAGGGCAAATGCGCCATGCTGGTGTACAGCGCGGTGACGCAGTGCTATCAGATGCTGGTACTGGATGCGCCGATGGCGGATGCCGCGAACGCTGTGCCGGATGTGTTCACTGCCGAGCGTGAGCCGATGACGTGGGAGCTGCTGGCGTCTTATTCGGCAGACCCGGAGCTCCCCGTGCGCGCATCGTTTACAACCCGCGTGCGTGTGCTGCGGTCGGTCAGCCGCCTGCTTTATCAGGCGCGCCGGGACGGGCGGAGTGCCGCACCGGAGGAAGATGCGCTTCGTGCGCGCCTGCAGGAGTATCAGCTGATGGCGAAGATGCAGGATGAATCGCTGGAGAACGCTGCCCGGCAGGTGGAGGAAGCGAATAGGAAGGCAGAGGAAGCCCGTACCGGCAGGGCAGAGGAAGAAATCAAGCCGATAAAGGAAAAGCTGCTGGCGGAATTTGAAGAAAAACTGAAGGCGCAGGAAGCCCAGTTTGCACAGGCAGGGCGCGCCAAATTCCAAGAGGCGTTTGGACAGCAGCAGAAGGCGGTTCGCGAGCGGATGGAGGATGAAGCGCGCTGGGCGGCGCAGCTGTTTGACGACGCGGGGATGCAGTACGACAAACTGCGGCAGGATTTCGCGCGGATGCAGGAGGAGCAGAACGCCCGGATGCAGCAGTGGCAGACGGCGATTTATCAGGCGGATACGCGGATGCTGGGGCAGTGCTACGTCGGCATGGCGACGAAACTCGGCGACGCGGTGGATCAGGCGATTGCCAAGCTGATGAAGCCGGAAATGAGCGCCGAGGAAGCCAAGCCCCTGCTGGAACTGCGCGCGGTAATGCTCAGTCAGCTGACCCGGCTGGAATACGCCATGAAACGCTTGGGGCTGGTGGTCATCCGCCCGCAGCGCGGCGATACCTTCCAAAACGACGTGCATACGCTGACGACAACGTCCTCCGAGACAATCAATGTGCCGGAGTTTGCGAAAATCGACCAGTGCATTACCCCCGGCGTGCTGGCGGAGCGCGCAGATTTGCGCTTCCGCGAGGTGATTGTGCCGGCGGTGGTTACATTGATGGTGGACTGAGAAAAGCCCTTTTGCGCGGGATGAAAAACCATCGGAAAATCGTTGAATCAGTGCAGGCGGGAAGGTCTGCGCAATATCTCTATAGAGGTGAATCCCCTGATGAAAAAGGGTGTATTTCTGGCGCTGCTGCTCATGCTGCTGGCGGCTTTTCCGGCGCTGGCGGAAGATGTGTACTATGCGGATGCGTCGCAGGGCGGCAGTGTGACGAGCGACAAGGGCTATTTGTCCGTGTCATGTCCGCTGGATACGGACAGCCGCGTTACAATGACCATCCGCGACGAGTGGGGATCGACGGTCTATCAGCGCGATTACGGCGTGTGCAGCGGAATGTTCGCGTCAGAGGAAGTGTATCTGCCGCAGATTGGCGCACAGACGACGTATCGCGTCACCCTGTCCACGGACAGCGGTGAAAACAGCTTCACGGTCGTTCGTGTTGCGCCAAGATTGACGGATTCCAACGTCACCACGGCGGGACTGCCGCTGTCGGATATTAGCGGCGTTTCGTCGCCTAAAAAGGCGATTTTGCTGGATTTGAGCGCGCTGAATAATCAACTGCCGATGGTCGTGCCGATGGTCTCCGGCGATGTGCAGCTTGGCTGCGTAACGTTCACGGTGCGCAACGGTCAATTGAGCGTATCGGCGGAATTGACGGTGGATGGCACGATTGACCGCGCGGCGGTGTATGTGGCGAAATCCGCCCTCTCCGCGCAGACGCTGGGTACGCGCCGCTTTGACGGCAAGAAGGTCGGGCTGAACAAGAAAGTCAATGTCGATGGCTTGGGCTATGCTGCCGTCTTGGTGCAGATGACGGTTTCCTACGATCAGGACACCGCGACGCCGCTGATGCCGGATGAGGACTTCGTGCAGGAACAGACGGAGCTGTGGGACGCGATGCAGGAAGAAACGGTCAACGAGGCGGTCGGGTAATCCGAAATCATTTAGGCAAGCAATAAAAAACAAGCAACAAAAAAGCTCAAGCCACTTAGATGGGATGCGAAGCAGTCCAGAGGGCGACCGCAGACTTCGTCTGTTTTCATGCCCTCTGGTCGCGCCCGCAGGCGCGAAACCCCTGCTAAACACGCGGGCATAGCATGAAAGCGCGCCCAACTGAATCGCGAAAAGGGTGTCGAGAGGGTCGAAGACCCTTCGCAGGTGCAGGGCAGCGCCCTGCTGGGGTCAAGGGGCAAAGCCCCTTGCGTTTCCTTAATCAACACGCGGGCACTGTGTGAAGAAGTCGCCAACTTAATCGCGCGGAAGGGTCAAGGGAGGAACTCCCTTGTGGGGTCAAGGGGCAACGCCCCTTGCGCTTCCCCGAAGGTAAGGAGAATACGAATGGAATTGACTGTGCTGGGGATGAATGGACCGTTTCCGGCGGCGAATGGCGCAACGTCGGGATATTTGATGCGCGGGGAAAAGACGCGCGTGGCGATGGATATGGGCAGCGGCACGCTCGGAAGGCTGACGGCGCTGATGCCGCCGGAGAAGCTGGATGCGCTGCTGCTCTCGCACTGGCACTTCGATCATTGCAGCGACGTGCTGCCGCTCTTGTTCCGCTTGCAGGCGTGCGCGGCAAAACCGCTGGATGTCTACGCGCCGGTGGATGAATCGTCGATGCTGCGCAAGATGGTGCAGCAAAACAGCGCTTTCTGTCTGCATGACGTGCAAAAGGACGACAAGGTGCAGATTGGTGAATTTTCCGTGCGCGTTTTTGCCGCGCGTCACCCTGTGCCGGGGGTTATGTACCGCGTGACGGATGGCGAAAAGACGCTGTGCTACACCGGCGACACCAATACCGTGGAGGGGCTGACGGAATTTGCGCAGGACGCGGATCTGCTGCTGGCGGATGGGCTGTTCCCGACGGAAATGTGGCAGACGGGGCTGCCGCACCTCTCCGCGGCGCAGACGGCGGAACTGGCGCGCGATGCTCGCGTGAAGAAGCTCGTTATCACCCACCTGAACCCGAACATCGACCCGGAAACGCTGCTCAAACAGGCGCGGGCGATTCGCACGGACGCGGAATTGGCGCACATCGGCGCAACGTATCGTGTCTGACGCGCGAACATGTCGTACATTGCTGCAAACCGCCCTCTTGCCCTGCGCGGC